>Ga0233380_1001128_pt1 | contig 12482 bp, 12 predicted proteins | sample ElkDunMinimDraft_9_FD_191541 | JGI IMG/M metagenome (GOLD analysis project Ga0233380, IMG submission 191541) | Fecal eukaryotic communites from dung pellets of Tule Elk in California, USA - Elk Dung F36 | ecosystem: Host-associated > Mammals > Digestive system > Large intestine > Fecal | place... | reverse complement strand
TGTCCTGCTTGTGACTGAGATGCAGCGTGGAAAGCTCCACCATCACCACCAACACGCGCGCTGCCGCATCTGAGCGGGCGATGTGATGCGCCACCCGCAGAGCTGAGACCGCCGCATAGCAACCCATGAAGCCGACCATCGTGCGTTCTATGGCGGGGCTTAGGCCCAGCTCCCGGATGATGATCTGGTCAATGCCGGGGGCGACAAACCCGGTGCAGCTGGCAACAACGATATGGGTAATGCCGCCAATCGGCACTTTCTGTGCAAGCGCATCTACAGCCGCAAGCGCGAGTTCCGGCGCCTTTTCGGCATAGACCTCCATCCTTCGACCCGTCGTTGGCAAGAAGCCGTCGGCATAAAAGCCGCCCGAATCCACCGGCGAACCGCCGTCCACACTGCGCGGAAGCACCGACCAGCGGTGGGCGATGCCGGAACGCGACGCCATGCGGGAAAATAGCGCACGCTCGCGTTTGTCGGCCAGCCGCTCGGACGCCCATTGAATATAGCTGTCATGGATATCGTGGTCGGGAACGACCGTGCCGATGGCGTGGATGTAGGCCTTCGGTTGGGTCATATCGCGGCTTCGCACCTGCTGCTTTACGCCCTTAGGCTTGCGTCGATGCTACCCGGCTTATGCGTCCGGTTGAAAGCGAATTCGCACAAGTGCGCTTCTATCGCACCCGCTCCACGCTGACGCGGAAGGGAAAGCGGCGCCGAATGGTGACAAGAGCCGGGTCGATTTCGGCGCGCGACAGAATCGCCGGCCATTCTTCCGGCCGAATAGAGCGGGCGATGGAAAGTGTGCCGTCCTCGCGTACGATACGGTGCACGCCCATCATCCGCGCCAGCAGCGGATAGCCGCTGTAGGAAAAGACATGGCGGTTGAGATCGCTGACAAGCCAACCACGCACGCTCCTTTCTTCCATGTGACGCAGGAATTCACCAAGTTGCCCGGCGCTCATATGATGGGCGACCTGGCTGCTAATAATGAAGTCCACCGGCTCCGATTGGTTCCGGTAATCGCCGGTGCGAAATTCGATGGCCGACAGATCGGAAGGCGTCGCCGCCCTGGCAATCTTTTCGCTCATGGAATTCAGGTCCACGCCGATCAGCCGGGCCTTGATGCCCCGCTTTCGTGCCCAGCGCGCAATCGCCCGCAGCATGTCGCCATGGCCGAAACCCACATCCAGCAGAGTGAAGGCGTCCAGATCGCCTGCCGCACGATCAAGATAGCGCAGCGTCGGACGGGCGGTGAGCGTCCAGCGGTTGACCCGCGAGAGGTCGGAAAGGACAGTAGCATAGACGGCCGGATCAATGCCGGGTGCATCCATCTGCTCCTCTTGCCGTGATCGGGTCGCCAGCCTGTTCATCCGTGCAACATCATACCTGTTGACGGCTGGCGCAAGTGACCGATCAGAACAGACGCGTCAGCATGTAGAACAGCGCGCCCACCGTTGCCGATGCAGGGATCGTGATGACCCATGCCGCAACGACGTTACCGGCAACTCCCCAGCGGACGGCCGACGCCCGCTTTGCCGTTCCCGCGCCGATGATGCACCCGGTGATCGTGTGGGTAGTCGATACGGGGATGCCCAGCAGCGAGGCCGTGAACACCATCACCGAACCACCCATTGAGGCACTGAAGCCCTGATGATGCGATAGCTTGGTGATGCGCGAGCCCATCGTCTCGATGATCTTCCAGCCACCGGCCAACGTACCCAGCGCCATCGCGATGTAGCAGCTGATCGCCACCCAGTGCGGAACTTCAAATTCGCCATGCAGATAGCCGGTCGAAAACAGCAGGACGGTGATGATACCCATGGTCTTCTGCGCATCGTTCAGCCCGTGGCTGATCGAATAGGTCGCGGATGACAACAGGTGCAATGCCCGAAAAGACCGTTCCGCCGTGCGGCTGCTCGAACGCGAAAACAGCCAGCTTGAAAAAAGCATGATCACCATCGACAGCATCATGCCCAGCAGGGGCGACAACACGATGGCGACCAGCGTCTTGTTAAGCCCGGTCCACTGGATGCCATTCATACCGGCATGGGCCACACCGGCACCGATGATCCCGCCCACCAGCGCATGACTGGACGATGAAGGAATACCCTTCAACCACGTAACGACGTTCCAGAACATCGCACCCACCAGCGCGCCAAAGACCACGGCCGGCGTGACGAGTTGCTTGTCGATCAGGCCTGAGCCGATCGTCTCTGCAACCTTGTGCAGCGCCGGAAACGTGATGGTCAGAAAGTAGGCTGCAAAGTTGAATACTGCGGCAAAGATCACCGCCTGAACCGGTTTCAGCAGCCGTGTGGAAACCACGGTTGCAATCGAGTTGGCCGCGTCGTGCAGGCCGTTCAGGAAGTCAAATGCCAAGGCAATGACGATCAGCCCGACGAGCAGGGGAAAAGCTAACTCATACATCAGGCGTGATCGATCACGATTCCGTCAATCTCATTCGCGACATCCTCAAAGGCGTCCACGATCTGTTCCAGATGCTTGTATATCTCTCGCTGGACAATGAAGCGCGTCGTGTCCGTCTGCCCATGAAGCAGAAAGGCACGCTTCAGCCCGGCGCGGTGCACTTCATCCGCGTGATGCTCCATGCGGATAAGCCGCTCGGTCAATTCATGCAGCCGGGTTCCGTTGCGGGCAACATCGCGCAGCAGCGGCATGGCCTCCGCCGTCAGGCGGGCAGCGTCGACGATAATCGCCGCCATGTCTTTCATGTCCTGCTCAAACTCGACGACTTCGTACAAGTCCACGGCCTGCACCGCAGCCTGCATTTCATCGATGGCATCATCCATCGATCCAATCAGGCTGGTGATGGCGCTGCGATCAAATGGAGTCAGGAACGTGACGCGTACGGTGCGAAGCACTTCGCGGATAATGGCGTCGCCATCGTTTTCGCGTTCAATCACTTCGGTGATGTGTTCGCGGGCAGACCCCGTGCCGTGCACCAGCCGTGCCAACGCATCGGCACCCGCCACGATTACGGCCGCGTGGCTTTCGAACAGCTCGAAGAAATTGCCCTGCTTGGGCAAAAGGCGCTGAAACCATGCCGACATTCCGGAAATCCTTGATTTTTTTACGACCGTGGAAAGCATCCCACTGCGCCGGGTAGCGGCCTCAAATTCCTGAGGACCGAATGACCGCATCAGTTCGCGCAGGTCGCTTTCATCAACCTTGGTCGCCGCTTCGGGCAGGGTGAACCAGCGGCGTTCGCGTTCGTCCTGTTCTTTCCAGTGAGGAAGCTCTTCAGTGACGGCCAGCGGGAACACGTCCACGTCTATCATCAGCGAAGCGCCGCTCCGCCGCCGCTTGCGATAGCGGTATGTGCCAAGCGGAACTGGGCAAACCAGCCCGCGCACGCCGGCCTCTTCCTCTGCTTCCAACGCCGCAGAAGCATGAGCCGACAGGCCGCTGACACTGTTGCCCTTGGGTATGACCCACCGCTTGGTTTCCCTGGAGGTTACCAGCAGGACGCTTACAGCCGCATCCACCGCAGATCCGTCGGTGCGATAAGGCAAGGCGGCAATCTGGCGAATGAGCAATCTCCCGGGGAATCGGCTGTAGGCGGCGCCCGTTAGCAGCAGTGATCGGCGGCGTCATGGGGAAAAGATCCCGCACGCGTGCCGTCAGGCAAGCGCTGTGGCTGAAGGTGACACGTTTGTCACATGACGGACGCAATTCATCCATTCGAAACGGCCACTTCTGGCACGCGGCAAACTTCAGCAACCGGCATCACTGACGGTTGGCGTCATGTGATCCTGGCTGGGGTCACCGTGCCCGACGGGTTTTTGCTGAGGCGCGACGCGTCGTCAGAGCTTCTTTGCCAAATCCAGATGGCGCGTGACAACGGGAATGGTCTCTGTCGCGAACACCGTTAGCGTCGGCACATCACCGTTTTGAGCATAGGCCTTAAGCTCATCCAGCGCCGCCTGATGCGCATCGACCTGCGCCCTGGCATAGGCAGCGTCAAAATCAGCTCCCGTCATGAGGGCCAGATTATCAATAATCTGCTGCTGAGCCGGGGAAATCTCGGTTGCGGGAATAATTACCGGCGAAGCCGCGCCGGCCGCGGCGTTTAGCTTCGTTGTCGTTGCCGTGTGCCCGGCAATCATCTGTTCAGCGAATTTCTTGACGTCAGGCGAAGACGCGTTGGTAGCAGCAAGCCGGGACGTCTCGATTTCAAAAATATCGTTGGAGGACACCGTATTGGCGAATTGCTGGCCTGAACTGCTCGGTGCGAAAATCTCTTCAGCCTTGGTCGTAATGGCCACCTCTGGCGATGGCGCGGCTTGTTCCTGGGTTTTGCTGTCACCGCAAGCGCCGAGCCCAAAGGCAGTGACAGATATCGCGATGCAGGCAGCGCGCTTCATTTTTGCCTCCTGAAGTAGGTGGATCTGCGCGGGTGAACGGTTCGTATCGCCCGATGTTCCACTTTCGCGCTCCGCCCACGGGCCTGCGGGCCGGTCATCCGACTGCGGGGGGGAACTGCGGACCGGCGAAAATGTTTTCAGCACGGAAGGAAACCGCATGGCAGCCAACAGGACCAGAACAGTCATGCAGGATCGCAGCCGGGCGGCAGCGGGGGAGAGCTCCAAATTGCAGCACTTCGCCGACAAGCATGGGATTACCTTGGCGCAGGTCAGGGAGCTCGTCGACAGAGTGGGCGACGGGCGTCAGGCGCTGGAGGCAGCCGTCAAGATGTTGAAGATTTAGCGAGGAATGATAACCGCTGATTCCAGCAGGCACGCTGATAGCCCGACCGGCTTCACGCCCTCCGGATGGCTCCAGGTCCTCGTCCGAACGTGGAAAGAAGCATCAAACGACAACGTCGGACTGGTCGCTGCCGGAATCTCATTCTACGCCTTTTTGGCGCTGCTGCCGCTGCTTGCGGCGATCGTATTGATCTATGGCCTTGTGGCCGACACCCGGACAGTTATCGCGCATATACGCGCGCTTTCGGGCGCAATGCCCGTCGAGGTTTCTGTGTTTCTGGCACAGCAGCTGATGTTCGTAGTGACCACGGCAACAGAAAAGAAAGGATTGGGGCTGGTCACGGCCCTCTTCGTGTCCCTGTTCAGCGCCCGCGCCGCGGCGGGAGCACTGATTTCCGCGCTCAACATCGTGTATGAGGAAGAGGAAAAGCGCGGGTTTATCAGGCTTAACCTGACATCTTTTGGCATCACGCTGGGCGGCGCAATTTTTGGCGCGATGGGCCTGCTGACCGGGGCGGTCGTCGCCTATCTGGTCGACGCGACCATACCAGACGCCGTTGGCGCCAGCATCTTTAGCCGGATTGTCGGCGGTGTCGGTTCAGCCCTGTCGATCGCCGCTATTGCTGCCGTGCTCTACAAGGTGGGCGCATGCCGCGCGCACGCACGCTGGCGCTGGGTTATACCGGGGGCGTTGTTCTTTGCCGCCGTGTGGGTGGCACTTACTTTTGGCTTCGGGTTCTATGTGTCGCATTTCAAGAGCTATGGCGCGACATACGGTTCACTGGCGACAATCGTGATCTTCCTCACCTGGATGTATCTGGCCAGCTATGCGTTTCTGCTGGGTGCCGAACTGAATTCCGAGCTTGAACACCAGACGGAACGCGATTCCACAACAGGCGCGGAACGCCCCTTGGGCACCCGAGGCGCGTGGATGGCAGACCACGTCGCCGACGACCCCCTGTAAGGCGCCCAGCCGTGTATCACGGCGTGAGCACACCCCGCCTTGGCTCAATTACGCGGCGTAAAGGCTTTATCCTGGAACGCTTCATGGGCTGCCGACCTTCCCCAGAATGCACTCTCGTGAAAGCCTGCCATGACCCGCGCACCCTATGGGGTCAGCACCAATGTTTGCGGGCGTGATGGCGAACATCCATGCGGGGTGCTACAGGCCCGCGTCTTATTAACGCAGGGACGCGATAGATGCTGGCGAAGATTACACCGGGCGTGACATTCAAGGACAATCTTCAGCAATTGCCGCCCGTGGACGGCGTGGAACGCGTTGAGCTTGTCGACGCAAAAGGCGTTGTAGTCAGCAGCATCGAAAATCAACCGGGCAAGCAAGGCTCGCTCGCCGTCTACCAATACCTTAAGCAGGTCTTTGATACCCTGAACGCGAACGCGGCCGAATACGGCCTGGCCCTGTTCGGCGAGCACACGACTGATGCGCGCGGCCGTCCGGGAGCCCATCCCAATATCGACCGCCTGCTTGCGATCGCCGCTGGCGGTGCTCCGCTGAGCATCGAAGTAATCGCCCGATGACTGTCTCGGAGCACATAGGAATGGGCTTTCAGTTTGCCTGATGACCTGAATCATGCGCTTTGCGAAACAACTGGCTGACAAGTGAGGATGAACTGTATTGGGTAAATCTACCGGCGCTTGCAGGTAGGTTTGTGCACCGATAGAATCGGTTCGCCGCACGATGCGCCCGAATTACCGGCACAACCACTGCGTTAGCTAACTTGTTCATGTGCCAGAAAGGTAAATCTGAACACGCAGGACATCCATAGCGTTTCAGGTGCAGCTTCGTGCCGCACATCTTGCGAAGCTACATGGAGGGGGTTCTGACAGTCGAATACGCCATCGCGCGGGCGGCGGTCGGACGAGAAGCTGCGATCACGCAGGCCTCGACTGGTCGTGTTTAAGGAGTAGCGCAATGCGTGTAATGTCCAAAAGTCCGAGAGTTCTCTTGCCAATCGCCATACTAACCGGGTCAGCGTTAGCCGCACAGCAAACGCAGTATCCGCCCGAGGCCGACATCTCGGCCTCGTATAGCGCGCCTGCAGCAGCTGAGATGACCGAAGGGCCAGAAATCGAAGGCATCATCTCCGCACGCAGCGGCGACCGGGTTCAGGTAACGACGGCCGACGGCAGCAGCACTGTTGTCGCCATGAACGACGCTACCCGGATCAAATCCAGCGGCGGGTTCTTGGGCCTCAGCCGCAATAAGCTTGCCGCAGACTCAGTGCTCAACGGCCTGCCGGTAACAATCAAGACATTGCAGTCGGGCAATGGTCTGATCGCCAGCCAGATCGATCTCAAGAGCAAGGATCTCAAGACTGCGACGATGATCCGTAACGGCACTGCGCAGGGCTTTGCTGAACAGACGGCGGCGACTGAGGCGCTGCGCGGCCGGATGGGTGATATCGATAAGTATAACATCAAGGGCACGACGAACGTGAACTTCGATACGGGCAAGGCAGTGCTTTCTGGCCAGGCGAAGAACGACCTTTGCGCCGCTGCTGCGCAAGCCGAGAGCATGGATAACGCCCTGTTGCTGGTGGTCGGATATACCGATTCAACCGGTAGCCAGGAATTCAACCAGCAGCTTAGCGACAGGCGCGCCAGTCGTGTTGTCAATTATCTTCAGCAGGCTTGCGGTTGGAAGCCGTATCGCATGCTGACCCCAACCGGGATGGCCGAAGCGGACCCGTTGGCCGACAACGAGACCTACGAAGGCAAGGCACAGAACCGCCGCGTTGCGGTGAATATCCTGGTCAGCAAGAGCGTCGACGGCTTGTGAGACGCGCGGGGTGGGCTTCATCGCCCACCCCCGTTTCATTCTGAATTCGCCGGTCAGGCGTGACGAAACGCAACGCAGGCAACATTGACCGCAGTTAGGGCCGGGCACTCGCCAGCGCGGGCATCGGTTGCCCTTCTGCTACCCTTGCGCACCGGCGCTCAAACGAGCGGATGCAACAAATCCACAGCGTTTATGTTGACGACCCCCGCACTGTCATGGCAATCGGCCAGCCCATCCCGGCAAAGCAAACGCGAAACAGCCGTGATAACCCAACCGACCGCAGAAATGCTGAGGATTGCGGGTGTAGCTCAATGGTAGAGCAGCAGCTTCCCAAGCTGAATACGAGGGTTCGATTCCCTTCACCCGCTCCACTTCGCTGTTCGCCAATGCTCACAGGCGCCTAGACAAACCCCCAAAATCCAAGGTATTTAGCGGATCTCAGGCCGCAAGCGTTCACCCGCGTTCGCCTTCAGTCACCATCTTCTGGGGGTATGATTGGGGGGTATATGCAAAACGGCTAACTCGATACCCCCACCCCTGGGGGTATATTGGGGGTACAGCCCCCGGATTGGCTAGCAAATCCTATGGCCCTGACCGACGTCGCAATCCGTAATGCAAAGCCCGGCGCGAAGGCGATCAAGTTGGCGGACGGCGGCGGGATGTTTCTCCTCATCACGCCAGCCGGGGGAAAGCTCTGGCGGCTCAAGTACCGGATCGACGGGCGAGAGAAGCTGCTGGCCATCGGAGCCTATCCCGAAATCACGCTTGGCGAGGCTCGCCGTCGCCGAGAGGAAGCGCGGGAACTGATCGCGCTAGGCAAAGACCCTTCGCGCGAAAAGCAACGTGACAAGGTTCGTGCGCGTATACAGGCGGCGGATACATTCGGTGCAATCTGCAAAGAATATTGTGAGAAGCGGCGGCGAGACGGTGTGAAAGGCTGGGCCCCAGCAACGGCGGTTCGAAGCGAGTATCTGCTTTCACTGGTTAGCGGATCCATCGGCAAACTGCCCATTGGTGAGATTGAACCTGCAGACGTGCTGACGGCCATTCGCAGGATCGAGGGCAAAGGGAAGCTGGAAAGCGCCCGGCGAAGCCTGCAACTCGCCGGCGCGGTGTTCCGCTATGCAGTGGCAACGGCACGGTTGGCTTCGGACCCTACTCGTGATCTGCGGGGCGCGCTGACCGCGCCGACAGTCACTCACTACGGAGCGATCACCGATGCGAGGAAGGTCGGCCAGCTACTCCGCGCTATCGATGATTATGATGGCAGCGGCATGACTAGGTTCGCCTTGCAAATTGCGCCCCATGTTTTCGTCCGCCCTGGCGAACTGCGCCATGCCGAATGGATCGAGTTCGATCTGGACGGCGCGCTCTGGATCATCCCGGCGGGCAAGATGAAATCGCGAAAGGTGCATCATGTTCCCCTGTCACGGCAGGCCATCGCCCTGTTTCGAGAAGTACAGGCTGTCACCGGGCCCGCCGGGTTTGTGTTCCCTTCGATCCGTACCCGCACCCGTCCGATGAGCGAGAACACCGTCAACGCCGGATTGCGGCGGCTAGGATATGCCAGTGACGAAATGACCGCGCATGGCTTCCGGGCGATGGCGTCAACGCTGCTGAATGAAAGCGGCAAGTGGCACCCGGATGCCATCGAGCGGGCACTTGCCCATGGCGACACTGACAAAGTGCGCGCAGCATATCACCGCGGGGCCCATTGGAAAGAGCGCGTGGAAATGGCGCAGTGGTGGTCGGACTATCTCGACCAGTTGCGAACGGGGGCAACAATTATGCCATTCCCTGAACGTGCGGTTGTTTGAGAGGCATGGCATGGCATGACTGGTCCTAACCTTCCCCAACTGCAGGAAATCTATGGCGTGAAGCTTTCATGGGACGGACACCCTATCGAGCCAGAAACTTCGGCGACCGCTCGGTTTCAGCGCTACCTTGAGCAACGCCCTGCGCTCCGCGATGACAAGGTTATGGCCGAGCCTAAGGCGGGCAAGCCCAAGGCTCGACGACCAAACAACCGGCCTCGAACACTAAGCTGGGTTGAAGAGCGGAAGGTCGCGATCTTTGTTGAACTGCGACGGCTCGAAGGACGGTGCGGCAAGAATGCGAAAGCAGACGTCTGCGCAACATTCAGTATCAGCCCCGCGACCTATTACCGCATCCTAAAGCGTCACAGAGCTGGGGCGAAGCCCATCGCACGCGCTCTGAAAAAGGCCGGTAAGAAGCGCTTTAAGAAGTCAGTTCAGCCTACCAAGCGAGTGATGCATCCAGACTTCTCGGACTGGGGTCCGGACCGCTATTGAGCTGCCCATGCGACTTATGAGACTCACTCATTGTTGACCCTGGAAATATATGTGCAGATTTGGCTGTCCGACCAACAAACACGGAAGGACACAATCAGTGACACATTCCTACGAACCGCCCGCTCCACTTGCCTATTCAGTAACCGATGCCATGCGAGTCAGCAGCCTGGGGCGCACCAAGCTCTATGAGCTGATCAACAAGGGTGTGCTCGACACCATCAAGATCGGCCGGCGCACTTTGGTGAAGGCACCCTCCCTCCATCAGTTGATCAACACCGGGACCTGAGATGAGGTTGGTATCTGCCTGATGCCTGGCATCAGCAACGCTCCGCATTTCTCACCCTCCATCTCTTTATAGCGTGTGCTCCGGCATGGCCCTTCACGGGTCTGCTGGCGCCCATGCGCGCTTGCCTGGTGAACGCAATCATGCCGAAAAAACTTGCGACAAAAACAGCCACCTCGACGACCACCAAGACGCGCGGGAATAACCCCACGCACGACGTGCCAGCCGCACGCGACAAGTCCAGTTCTCGGCCTTCCAGGCGAGCTCCCAAGAGTTCCGCCAACCGCAAGGCCAGTACGGTGATCGAGTTGAAGTGCGCGACAGATGTGCTGGCTGCGCTGCGTCATGCGGTACATATCGACCGGGCACCCAACCGGCATATGGTGATCAACCTCGAAGCCGTTGGCATAGAAGCTCCCGTTAAAGCCGTGGGCCGGTTGATGAAGTTGATGCGCGACGGGTTGCGCCGCCGCGGCGTTGAGCTTTGCTACATCTGGGTGCGCGAAGTGGGAGAGATCGTTGGTGAGCATGTCCACATCCTCTTCCACCTGCCTCATGAACAGTCGGATTGGTTCGCCCGGCGCAAGTCAGGTTGGTTGAAGCTGTGCGGTGCAAAGCCGAAACGCGGCGCTTCGATAACCCGCATCATCCGGGGCGCAGGGACGGTCAATGGCTCACAGGTGACGTCCCGCGAGCTTTTCGAGGTGAATCTTCGCAACGTCACAGCCTACGTGCTCAAGCATTGTTCAACCGACGTCCAACGTCATCTGGGCATCATCAGCGAGGGTCCATGTCCTGTCGTCGGGAAACGCGTTTCGATCTCGGAAAACCTGCACCGCGTCGCCCGCACTCAGTGTCCTCACTGCATATCGCATTGACGGTCAGCCGACGTCGACGTCGTTCGCCCACCCGTAGGCTATGAGGGGGTACCATGACGTCATCTGTACGTCGTGAGGGACGTCGTCTTATGTGCCGGAATGACGTCCATGTCGTGCTAAGTCCTGCTCATTCGCGATCTGGATGGACTCGCCAGGAACAAAGTATTCCGCTATCGCCTCCATTGTCATGCAAACGATCAGATCAACCACCGGACGTACACCCGCACACATTTGACGGGCGTATTGCTGCGCCCCGTCGGGGTGCAGCGCCGAAGGGTGGGATGCATGATCCATCACCCAAAACGTCGTCGCGGCACCCTGCAGCCCAATAGCCAGGAGTGCTTTTACCATGTTCAGTTTTCACCCGACGGACGGTGTCCCCCTCAAACTGTGGGACAGTGCGCAGCCCTTTGAGGACGGTGCGATGCAGCAGCTTCGCAATGTCGCCAGGCTCCCCTTCGTCCATAGTCATATTGCAGGTATGCCCGACGTCCATTGGGGTCTTGGCGCAACGGTCGGCTCGGTCATGGCCACCAAAGGGGCTATCGTGCCGGCTGCGGTCGGTGTCGACATAGGCTGCGGCATGATGGCGGTGCGCACGTCGCTGACCGCCAACGATTTGCCCGATAATCTCCATTCTATCCGCAGCGCGATTGAGGCGGCGGTGCCGCATGGCCGGACACATAATGGCGGCCCAGAGGACCGGGGCGCGTGGGGTGAGGCGCCCGTTTCGGCGACGGTGCTGACGTCAGGCGATCTCGGTGCACGGTTCCGGAAGATCGTCGCCAAACACCCAAAGGCTAACCACAAGGCATTGGACCGCCACCTTGGTACGCTAGGCACCGGCAACCACTTCATTGAGCTGTGCCTTGATGAGAATGATCGTGTGTGGGTGATGCTGCACTCGGGCTCACGCGGTGCAGGCAATCGGATCGGCACCTATTTCATTGAACTCGCCAAACGGGAGATGGAACGGTGGCATATCACTCAGTACCTGCCCGACCGTGACCTCGCCTACCTCGTCGAGCATACCGAAGTGTTCGACGATTATGTCGAGGCAGTCGGCTGGGCACAGGACTATGCCTCAGCCAATCGCCAGTTGATGATGGCGACCGTCCTGGACGTGCTCGCAAAGCACGTGCGGCCTTTTGAACAGGGCGACGTCGCAGTGAACTGCCATCACAACTATGTCGCCCGGGAGCACCATTATGGTGAGAACCTTCTCGTCACCCGGAAAGGCGCGGTACGCGCGCGTAAGGGTGACCTTGGCATCATCCCCGGCTCCATGGGTACAGGCAGCTTCATCGTCGAGGGCCTGGGTAATGCCGACAGCTTCTGCTCGTGCAGCCATGGTGCCGGCCGGACTATGTCACGTGGTGCCGCGCGCAAGACGATCACGCTGGCACAGCATGAAGCCGCCATGCGTGGTATCGAGGCACGGTTGGACTCGGGTGTGCTCGATGAAAGCCCGGCCGCCTACAA
>Ga0233380_1001126_pt1 | contig 12489 bp, 5 predicted proteins | sample ElkDunMinimDraft_9_FD_191541 | JGI IMG/M metagenome (GOLD analysis project Ga0233380, IMG submission 191541) | Fecal eukaryotic communites from dung pellets of Tule Elk in California, USA - Elk Dung F36 | ecosystem: Host-associated > Mammals > Digestive system > Large intestine > Fecal | place... | reverse complement strand
AAGCGCTGCGCGGCCACCTCGTCGCCGATCGGGCCCTGGGTCGACGGCATCGACGCGTTCGCCGGGTCCGGGTCGCCGACGTTGATCGGGATCTGGAGCGTGTCCATGATCCATTGCAGCGACGGCTCGTTGGCGCCGCCGAGCCCGGCCGCGGCCAGTCCCCTGAGGGCGACCGTCCGCGGACCGGCCGACGTCGCGATCTGGAGCGACGCCGTCTTGACCCCGACCGTGGTGGGGCGGAACGTGACGGCGAGCTGTGTCGACGCCCCGGGTGCCACGACGATCGGCGACGTGTTGGGGGTGGTCGACGTGAACGCCGCGGCGTCCGGCCCGTTGATCCCCAATCCACCGGCCGGGATCGTCAGCGGCTCGGCACCGGTGTTGGTCACCGTGGCGTTGGCCGCGGGCGACGTCGCACCGACCGGTCCGCTCAGGACGAGCCGTGGCGTGACGTCGGCACCCGGTCCGCCCGTGCCGCCGCGCGGCTTGACCAGCGAGATCGTGCCGTTCCCGAGCTGGGTGACGTAGAGGTTGCCGGTCGCCGGGTCCTCGGTCACGTCGAGCGGCTGGTTGAAGCCGGTCAGCCCCGTGGTCCCGACCTTGCGGTTCGACAGCCCTCCGTCGGCGGCGACGTCGAAGGTGACGATGTCCTGACCCTGGCTGTAGCGGACGTAGAGGAGCTTGCCCTTGAGCGCGCCACCGAAGGCGTTGCTCTTGTACTCGATGACGCCGTTGGCGCTCGCGTGCTGACCGGCGTCGAAGACACCCGCCAGGTCGTAGTTCGGGTCGGCCGCCGTCCCCACGGGATAGCGGGCCGTCTCGAACGGGTCGACCGCAGCGGTCGGGTTGCCGTTGTTGAGGATGTACTCGCAGCGGCTGGGGTTCGGGTGGCCGTAGTACTTCCCCTTGCGGACGCGGAAGACGTAGTCCGTCTCCGCGTTCGGGTTGTTCGTGATGCCCGCGATGCCGGTCGGTCCGGTGTAGCCGCCGTCAGGACGCTTGGCGCACTGGGCCGGCAGCGTGGTCGGGACGGCCGGGACGTTGCCGCCCGCCGCCGAGCCGTTCGTGGGCACGTACAGGCTCCCGTTGCTGTGCCAGAGCAGGTCGTACGCGTTGCGGATGCCGCTGCCGTACACCGTCACCGGCGCACCGGCCGCGAACGGGTCGTACGCCGGCGGGCGCACGTTCAGCGGCAGCTGCGTGGGCAGCTTCGTGGGGTCGACGCGCAGCGTGGCCGCGGACAGCGGCTGCTCCTCGCGGTTGCCCCACGTGCCGTCGGCGGCGCCCATCGCGTTGTTCGCGCCGACGTTGAAGTAGATCGCGCCGTCGGGACCGAACGCGACCGAGTTGGCCTCGTGGTCCTTGATGGAGCGGGGCAGCCCGTCGAGCACGGCGGTGTAGGTGCTGAGGTTCGGGCCAGTCAGCTTCGCGAGCCGACCGCTGAGGTCGGGCACGTTGTTCTGGCCGATGTACGGCGCGTTGTCGGTGATCCAGAGGATCGGGTTGGCCGGGGTCGACGCCGGGTCGAAGGCGAGCCCGATGACGGTCCGGGTGCCCTTGACGTACGTGTCGCCGCTCGCCGCGCTGTTGGAGTAGTCGCGGACGGTGGTGATCTTGAACCGGTTCGTGAGCTTGCCGTCCCCGGCGATGTCGAAGCGGTAGAGGTCACCGGCGAGGGTGGCGGCGTACATCCGCCCGTCGGGGCCCTTGGTGATGCTGGAGTAGCCCATCTCGGCGCCGCCCGCGGCGAGTGCGCCGGAGTCGGACTTGTCGAACGCGACCGGCCCTCCGGTGCCGGGCGTCTCCCCGGTGGTGAAGACGCTGGAGTACGGCAGGAACGCGTGGCCCGCGACGTCCTTCACGCCGTCGGTCACGTTGTAGCGGTAGAGCGTGTTGGCCTCGAGCGCCTGCTTCGGCGAGAGGTTGATGACGTCGCCGCCGCCGCTGGTGATCACGTTCGCCTCGACCGCGGCGCCGTCCGACACCTTCGTCAGGGTGACGCTCGTGCTGCTCAGCGACGCCGGGGCGACCGCGCTGCCGACGAGGTTGAGGTCGTTCACGACGCTGCCGTTCGGTGAGACCCCGGTGGCCAGGTTGGCCGGCGTCGACACGCGCACCGACGGGCGCAGCGAGGCGCCCGCGACGCTGTCGAGCGTCACCCAGTTGATCTTGGTGTTGGTCCCGCTGGCCGGCGTCACGGTGAGCCGTCCGTCCGTGACGTTGACCGTACGGGCGGCCGTGGCGTGCTTGGTCGGCGAACCCGCCGCGCCCGTCGGCACGTAGCCGGCGATCGCGTTCTGGTCCTCGAGGCTGATCCAGTGCACCGAGTCGGTCGCGGTGCCGGCGTCTCCGACCGACACCTCGACGCGGTAGGCGCCGTTGGGCACCTCCATCTCCCAGTACGCCGGGATCTTCACGCCCTGACTCGCGTTGTCGGGCAGCTGCATGTGCATCAGCCCCGCCCGCAGCTGCGGGGTCCCGACCGGCGCCTCGCCGGCAGCGCCACCGAGGCGGTTGCGCCCGTTGCCGACGATGCTCAGCGGGTCGACCGTCCCGAGCCGCAGCCACCCGTACGCCAGCCCGGTGCCCTGGTCGGCGCCCGTCCGAAGGCCGTACGCCTGGCCGAAGTCCTTGAGGTAGCCCGCCGGCGGGGCGCTGGCCTCGTCGGCGAAGCGCACGCTGCGGTGCACGTCGGGCTCGCTCGGCGCCTCGGTGCTGGCGATGGACAGGTGGTTCATCTTGGTGTTGGTGCCGCCGATCGCGTCGACCGTCAGGCGGCCGTCGGTCACGTGGACGACGCTGGTGCCGGTCTGGTACTCCTTGGCCGCGGTCGCCTGGAACCCGCCGACGACCGTGACGCCTTCGGCGCGGATCGTGTGCAGGCTGTCGTACGACGTCGCGCCGGGCTGGTCGCCGACGCTCACGCTGACTTCGTACCAGCCGTCCGGCACCGCACGCTCGAAGGCGCCCGCGGTCATCTCACCGTTCGCGGTGGTCCCGCCGGCCACGTCGCCGTACTGCAGGTGGATCAGACGGTTCTGCAGCGCGGTGATCGGTGCCGTACGGGTGCGGAGGCGGGTGTTCTTCGTGAGGTCGAGCGGGACGTGGGTCGCGGTGGCGAGGCTCGCCTGCGTGACCCAGCCGATGCCGGCGCCGTCGTTCCAGGCCGCACCGGTGTTCTTCGTCCAGCCGGCGGGGACCGCGTTGTCGGCGACCGTGGAGAAGACGTACTTCTCGTTGACGTCGACCGGCTCCTCCGGCTCCACGGTGGTGTCGACCTCGACGTAGTTCAGCTTGGTGTTGGTCCCGCCGAGCGCGTCGATCGTGAGTCGGCCGTCGGTGACCTCGACGGTCTTCGTGGCGGACTCGTACTCCTTGGCCGCCGTGCCTTTGAACGCGTCGACCGTCCTCACGCCCTCCACGTTGACCGTGTGGGTGCTGTCGTAGCCGTTGGCGCCACCGCCCTGGTCACCGACGGAGACCTTGACGGCGTACCAGCCGTCGGGGACCGCGAGCTCGAACGCTCCGGACGCGGTGTTCTGGCCGGCCTGCAGCGGCGGCGTGGACGTGCCGTACTGCAGGTGGACGAGGCTGTTCTGCAGAGCCGTGACCGGCGCCGTCCGCGTGCGGAAGCGCGTGTTCGTCGTCATGTCGAGCGGGACGTGGGTGGCCGCGCTGAGGCTGTCCTCGCGGACGAAGCCGTTGCCGGCCGCGTCCGTCCACGGCGTGCCGGTGTGCTTCGTGTAGCCCGTGACGCCGGGTCCGGTGCTCGGCTGGAACACGAACTTCTCGTGCACGGGCTCCGGCTCGGGCTCAGGCGTCGTGACCTCGACGGTCTCCGACGCCGCGGAGGCGTTGCCGGTCGTGTCGACGGCGACGACCCAGTACGCGTACGCGGTGCCGGCCGCGACCGTGGTGTCGACGTACGCGGAGGTCTCGACCTCGGCGATCGGCGGGTCCTCCGCGAACGGCTCAGCGGCTCCGACCACGGAGCGGTAGACCGCGTAGTGGTCGAGATCGCCCTCGGTGTTGTCCGCCCAGTCGAGCGTGACCCGACCTTCGGCGGCCGTGGCCTGGAGACCGGTCGGCGCGGCAGGCGCCGTGGCGTCGGCCGGCATCGCGGAGGCGCTCGCCGAGGCGAGCGAGGCGTTGCCGTGGGTGTCGAAGGCGACGACGACGTAGTGGTACGTCGTGCCGTTGGCGGCGTCCTCGTCGGTGAAGCTGGCCGTGGGGAGCAGACCCGGTCCACCGATGCCGTTGCCGGTGGTCGGGACGTCGGCGGTCGTCGCGCGGTAGACGCGGTAGCCCGCGAGGTCGCTCTCGCCGTTCGCGGTCCAGGTCAGGGCGACCTGGCCGTCGCCGGCGACAGCGGTCGGCGTCGCCGGAGCGGCCGGCGGCGTCGTGTCGGTCGGAGTGGCGGTGACGTCGGCACTGAGCGTGGAGACGTTGTCATTCTCGTCGTACGCGGCGAGCGCGTACGTGTAGAGCGTGTCGTTCTCGGCGCTCTCGTCGGTGAAGGAGGTGGCATCCGCGGCCAGGTCGGCGATCTCGGCGTACGGGCCGGCGCCGCTCTTGCGGAAGACCTTGTAGCCCGCGAGGTCGTCCTCGTCGTTGGCCGTCCAGGTCAGGGCGACCTCACCGTCTCCGGCAACGGCAGCGAGGCCGGTCGGGACGGCAGGCGGTGTCGTGTCGTCCGGCACCTCGGCCCGCGGCGTCGCCGGGACGGGGGCCGAGTCGGCCGACGCGTTGCCCTGGCCATCAACCGCACGGATCACGTAGAGGTAGGCGGTGCCGTTCTCCGCGCTCGTGTCGGTGAACGACGTGGCGGTCGCCTCCGCGTCGAAGCGCGCCTCGACACCCGACCCGTCGGCGCGGGTGCGGGTGATGACGTAGCCGTCGAGGTCGGGCTCGGTGTTGGCGGTCCAGGTCAGCGCGACCTCCCCGTCGCCCGGTACGGCGGCGAGACCCTTCGGCGTCGCCGGCGCGCTCGTGTCGATCGGCGTGGCCGCGACCAGCGCCGGCGAGGAGGAGTTGCCCGAGGTGTCGCGGGCGACCAGCGAGTAGACGTACGCGGTCCCGTTGACGGCGCTCGAGTCGGTGGCCGTGGTGGCGGTCTTCGCGAGGTTCCAGGTCTTCGCCGCGGTCCCCGGCGCCGTGCGCCGCAGGACGTAACCGGCCAGGTCGGCCTCGGCGTTCTTCTTCCAGGTCAGCGTCACGGTGCTGTCACCGGCGACGGCGGTGAGCCCGGCGGGTGCCTTCGGAGCGACCTTGTCGCGCGGCGTCGCGCGGACGGTGGTGCTCGGACGCGAGGCGTTGCCACGGTGGTCGACGGCGACGACCGTGTACGCGTAGGTGGTGCCGTTGGTCAGCCGCGTGTCGGTGAAGCGCGGGGTGGTGACCTCGCGGACGAAGCGGCCGTTGCGCAAGATCCGGTAGCCGCGCAGGTCGAGGGACGACGACGCCTTCCAGCTCAGCGCGACGGCACGGTCACCGGCCACGGCGCGCACGCCGGTCGGGGTGGCGGGCGCCTTGCGGTCGGGAGCCTTCACGTACTCGGCCCGGACCGAGCCGGCGCCGGACCTCTTCACGTACCGGACCTCGAAGGTGTGCTTGCCGCGGCGCAGCGTGCGCGTCCCGGCGGCGTAGCGACCCTTCTTCGAGGTGGCGACCGTACGGCCGTCGATGCGGAGCACGGCCTTCCCGGTCGCACGAGCGCGCAGCTCGTACGCGCCCTTCAGCTTCTTGGTCGTCGTCCAGCGGACGGAGAACGGCTTGCGGCGGGCGGGGTACGAGGCGGCGATGCGCTTCTCGCACCGCGTCGCGACGGGCTTCCCCTTGAACGCGGTGCCCTTGTAGTACTGCGCGAGCCAGCGGCCGGACTTGGCGCACTTGCTGGCCGTCGGCGCCGCGGAGGCCGGGTCGGCGAGACCCGGGACCAGGGCGAGCGCACCGGCGACGAGCACGAGGGCGAGGAGGAGGGCGAGAGGGCGGCGGGACTGAACGGCGTTGTTCATGTGCGTGCTCCGGGAGGCCGGGGAAATGCTGTGACTTTAGGAACCGGAAGTAGCCCGTGTCAGAGAAACGTGAAAATCGAACTATTTTGGACGACTGCCCTAAAACGCCCAGGGCAGCGCCTGTCGTAGGGCCCGAAAATGTGGTTTGTGGCGCCGTCCAACTTAAAAGCGCAGGTCAGACGCACTCTGTGAGAATGTTCACTAACTCCCACCCATGAGGAAACGGCCGTCCGACCGGGGCATACATTGGCAGCACGGCTCACCGGGTTCGGACCGTCTGACGGCTGAGATCGCGCGAGCCGCGACCACCTATCCACATCAGCTGGCCGGCCACAGGATGGCTCGGGCAGTGCGATCAACACGCTTGAATCGCGATGCGAGAAGGACAAAAAACACATCATGGCCGCAGACATCACCACCGACGACCCGATCACGAGCACCTACCGCTCAAGCCATGGCCAGCTCCAGGCCTGGGTCGACGAGGTCGCCGCACTCACCAAGCCCGACTCGATCACGTGGATCGAGGGCACTCCCGACGAGTGGACCCGCCTCACCGACGAGCTCGTCGATGCCGGGACCTTCGTCCGCCTCGACGAGACCAAGAAGCCCAACTCCTTCTGGTGCGCCTCCGACCCGACCGACGTCGCACGCGTCGAGGACCGCACCTTCATCTGCAGCGTCGACGAGTCCGACGCCGGCCCCACCAACAACTGGATGGCGCCCGCAGACATGAAGCGCCTCATGACCGACCTGTACGACGGGTCGATGCGGGGCCGCACGATGTTCGTGATCCCGTTCGTCATGGGTCACCTCGACTCGGAGCACCCGATGTTCGGTGTCGAGATCACCGACTCCGCGTACGTCGTCGCGTCGATGACGGTGATGGCACGCGTCGGACGCCAGGTCCTCGACAAGATCGAGGCCACCGACGCCGCGTACGTGCCCGCCCTCCACTCGGTCGGCGCCCCGCTCGCCCCGGGTGAGGCCGACGTGCCGTGGCCGTGCAACGACACGAAGTACATCGTGCAGTTCCCCGAGGAGCGCATGATCTGGTCGTACGGCTCGGGCTACGGCGGCAACGCGCTGCTCGGCAAGAAGTGCTACTCGCTCCGCATCGCCTCGGTCATGGGCCGCGACGAGGGCTGGCTCGCCGAGCACATGCTGATCCTCAAGCTCACCTCGCCCGAGAACGAGGTCAAGTACATCGCGGCCGCGTTCCCGAGCGCGTGCGGCAAGACCAACCTCGCGATGGTCGAGCCGACGATCCCCGGCTGGAAGGTCGAGACCCTCGGCGACGACATCGCCTGGATGCGCATCGGCGCCGACGGCCGCCTGTACGCGGTCAACCCGGAGTTCGGCCTGTTCGGCGTCGCGCCCGGCACCGGCTGGGACACCAACGCCAACGCGATGCGCACCATCGCGCAGGGCAACTCGGTGTTCACGAACGTCGCGCTCACCGATGACGGCGACGTCTGGTGGGAGGGCATGACCGAGGATGCGCCCGCGCACCTCACCGACTGGAAGGGCCGCGACTGGACCCCGGAGTCCGAGGAGCTCTCCTCGCACCCCAACAGCCGCTTCTGCACCCCGATCCGCCAGTGCCCGATCCTCGCGCCGGAGTACGACGACCCCAACGGCGTGCCGATCGACGCGATCCTCTTCGGTGGTCGCCGCAAGACGACCATCCCCCTGGTGACCGAGGCTCGCGACTGGACCCACGGCACGTTCATGGGCGCCACGCTGTCGTCCGAGACGACGGCTGCGGCCACCGGTGCGGTCGGCGTCGTCCGTCGCGACCCGATGGCCATGCTGCCGTTCATCGGCTACGACGCCGGTGACTACTTCAGCCACTGGATCTCGATGGCCAAGAACAACGACGAGTCGAAGTTCCCCAAGGTCTTCTACGTCAACTGGTTCCGTCGTGACGAGGACGGCGGCTTCCTCTGGCCGGGCTTCGGCGAGAACAGCCGCGTGCTCAAGTACGTCGTCGAGCGCATCGACGGCAAGGTCGACGCCGTCGAGACGCCGATCGGCCTCGTGCCGGCACCCGGCGCGCTCGACACCGACGGCCTGGACGTCAGCGACGAGCAGATGGCCAAGGCGCTCGCTGTCGATGTCGACGAGTGGAAGGCCGAGATCCCGCAGATCAACGAGTGGTTCGAGAAGTTCGGCGACAAGCTGCCGGCCGTTCTCTGGACCGAGCTCGACGGTCTGAAGGCCCGCCTCGAGGCCTGAGTTCTGGCGCGACGCCCCGCACCCCTCACGCAGGGTTGCGGGGCGTCGCGCTGTCTCCCGCTGGTCGAGACCCCACCCCCGCTGGTCGAGACCCCGCCCCCGCTGGTCGAGTAGCGACGAGCCGCTAGGCGAGACGCGTATCGAGACCCCCCGTACGACCGTGGTCTGACGCACCGCCGGACCGTCCGTCCCGCAGGCTGACGGATCGCGGCGCCCGCCGCCGTACGGTCACGGAGTGCTGATCTCCGACCCGCTCTCACGCCTCATCGCCGAGGCCGCCACCGGGCTTCCGGCGCCCCTCGCGACCGCGGTCGAGCTGATCCCCAACCTCGGAATCGTCGTGCTCTCGCTGCTCCTCGCGGCCGCCGCGTACGGCCGTGGCCCTCGCACGCTCGCGATCGGGATCGCCGCCGGACTCGGGGTCGTGCTCGCGTACGGGACCAGCGAGGTGCTGAAGATCCTCGTCCGCGACGAGCGCCCGTGCCGCACGATCGACGTGCTCGCGACCTGCCCCGGCACCGGCGACTGGGCCTGGCCGAGCAATCACGCGACCATCGCTGCCGGTCTCGCGACAGCGGTGGTGCTGGCGGCGCCTCAGTGGTGGCGGTACGCGGCGCTCCTGGCCGGCGCGGTAGTACTCGGACGGGTCGTCGTCGGAGTCCACGACATCGCCGACGTGGTCGCCGGAGCGGCACTCGGGATCACCATCACGGTCGTCGTCGCACGACTCCTGGCCCACCGCGTCGCGGCCCTGCTCGTGCGGGGCCCGGCCGGGTGAGGCGGAGTCAGCGCGCCGCAGGTCGGCGCGCTCAGTACTCGATGACCACCTGGCCATCGATCTGCGCGTGCTCCATCTCGTCGAAGATCGCGTCGATGTCGCCGAGCTCGCGGGTCGTGATGGTCGGGTGGATCAGGCCCTGCGCGTAGAAGTCGAAAACCTCGACCAGCCTGATCGACTCACCGCAGCCGTCTCCATGTTTTGACCTGACGCTCCCCGTTGTAAGTCGTCCGCGTAGGACGAGACGACACGACTGTAGAGCGGCAGTGTTGGCGCCAAAGCCTTGAGCGCGACGCGAAGAGCGGCGTCCGGTCGGCCAGCGTCATACAGCGCCAACGCGAGGAATGCCTGACCGGCTTCGCCGGTCAGCTCGTCTGGCTGGAGATCCTGCAGCAGGTCGACGGCTGCCTGCGGGTCTCCCACATTTCGGAGGGAACTAGCCAGCTGAATCACCGCTTGAGGGCGCCTGTGGCCAGCGAGCCCGCTGGCGAGAGCCTTCCTGTACAACGGAATCGCCTCGGCCTCGCGCCCGAGAAAGTCGTGGACGGATGCCCACTCGTAGAGTGCATCCGGATCATCTGCCGGTCGCTCTCGGAGGAGCGACCCCATCTCTTCGATCATCAGGTCGGGTGCAGCATCATCGGCCGACTCCCAGAACCGGTCGATTCGGTCATCCCAAGAGGCGGCCACGACAACATCCTTGCAGACGACGACCGCGGTCCGGCGCTGCTCGAAACTGATCGTCTACGAGCCCAATCCTCCCCTGACGAAGGAATCATGCGACACCACCGTTTCGGCCTCACCCATCCGTCCGTCCTGGTGCTCGCCGGTCTCGGATTCGGAGTTGCCAACTCAGCCGCCAACCACGGCAACCTGCCGCAGGCCGAATACCTGTCAAAGGTCCTCGGAAATGACTGGGCCTGGCTCACGGCGGGACTCCTCAGCGCCTTGCCGGCACACACCTGGACGACCGCGATGCAGCGATGCCTGGCCTTCCTGCTGCCTGCCGTCCTCGGCTACTACGTGTCCGACCTCACAGCCGGAACGTACGCGGGCGGCGACATGGGTGTGGTCACCGACGTGACCGCCTACTTCGTGATCGGGTCCATCACGGCTGCAGGTCTCAGCCTCATCGTCGTCACCATCCACAAGGGCGGAATACGAGGCCTGCTGGCCTCCCTCGCCGTACCGGCCTACATCGCCCACAAGGCATTCACCTACCGCCCGCTGGTCCCGCACGACCCAGTGATGCAGCGCGTCTGCGGAATCGTCGGATATACCGCGGTTGCCACGCTCCTGCTCATCGTCCTCTGGATCATGTGGCGATCAACCCGAGCCGATGCCGGTGATATCGGCCCTCAAGAGGCCAACGGCGACGCGCACAAACTGGTCACCTGACGCGTCTCCGCGCACGGATAGGCGAGGCGATCTGCCTGGCTCGTCGGTGGTTGAGTTCGGAAGTCTGTGATTCCGGCACTACGGGAGTCTGTGACTTCGGAGGCAGAGGTCGGCGGTGTGGCCGTTGTGGCCATACCGCCGACCTCGATCCGGTACTTGCGTGGTGTTACTCCGTGTAGGTCCAGACCTTGATGGTGTTGGTTGGCGTCGCGCTCTCCCCGATGAACCACTCTGTTTGGCCGTTGCCACACGCCCTGGAGTAGAAGGTCTCGCCGCTAGCCTGGATCTTGACCACGGCGCACTTGCCGTCGGCCTTGGTGTCCTTCACCCACCCGTCGATGTTGGCGTAGCCGCCACTGCACCAGATGGTGTAGTGCGACTTGGCGCCAGTGACGGAGACATCCCGGGTGTTTCCGCACGTGTCTGCAGAAGCTGGCGACGCTCCGACCACACCGGCCGCTGCCACGAGCCCTGCTGTCGCAAGAACGGCCTTGACGTGGTTCTTCATGAATCCCCCTGTATTGCTGGTCGTGTTGAATTGCTTGACAGCGTGGGTGGTGACACGCATTGGTACAAGGGCCTTCGATCAGGGTCAAAACCCGCAGACGCGCCGAGTCCGGCTGACCTTCCCGCGCCGAGCACCGATAGGTGAAGAGTCAACTACCTGTCGGCCGCCGGAAGGCGTAAGGGACAATGGCGTACATGGCCGACACCGCAGCTCCTTCGCTCATGCCCGCCGCGTTCATCGGGCACGGCAACCCGATGAACGCCCTCGAGCGCAACCGCTACACCGAGGCATGGCGCACGCTCGGCGAGTCCCTGCCGAAGCCGCGAGCGATCCTCGTCGTGTCGGCTCACTGGTACATCAACGCCACCGCGGTCACCACGATGCGGGCCCCGCGGACGATCCACGACTTCTACGGGTTCCCTCGGGAGCTGTTCGAGGTGGAGTACCCGGCGCCGGGCATGCCGGAGCTGTACGAGGAGGTGTCCGACGCGGTGCACCCGACGTGGTGCGGCGAGGACAAGGACTCGTGGGGCATCGACCACGGGACCTGGTCCGTGCTCACCCACGTCTTCCCGGACGCCGACATCCCGGTCGTCCAGCTCAGCATCAACGCCGACAAGGGCCTCGACTACCACCTGGACCTCGGCCAGAAGCTCAACGCGCTGCGCGCCGACGGCGTCCTCGTCCTCGGCAGCGGCAATGTCGTCCACAACCTCGGCGGGATGAACTGGGGACTCGCCGAGGAGGGGTACGACTGGGCGCACCGCTTCAACGAGTCGGCCAAGGAGCTGATGGCCGACGACCCGACCAACATCCCGACGCTCGACGCGCACTCGGACTACCGCCACGCGGTGCCCACACCGGACCACTTCCTGCCGCTGCTCTATCTCGCCGGGATGGCAGACCAGTCCGGGCGCGGTGCGGAGGTGCTCGTCGACGGCTACACGTACGGGTCGCTGTCGATGACGGCGTTCACGCTCGACCTGGACTGCCCGGCCCCCGACGGCGACGTCGCTGCCGGCGAGCCCGCCACCCCCGACTCGCCCCCGGACGGCTCCAACATCTGACCGGTCGGCCGGCGTACGGGTCAGTCGGCGTACAGGCGGTCGGCGTACAGGTCAGTCGGCGAGCACGCGGTCCGGCCCGGGCGCCGCCTCGAGCCCGTCCTCGAGCTCACGCGGTGTCATCTTCGGGATCGCGAGTGCCACCACGGCCGCGACCAGCAGCGCCGCGGCGAGGAACAGGAACCCCGCCACGTACGCCGACTCGCGCGGCTCACCGCCACGTCCGAGCTGACCCGTCACGATCGTCGCCATCACGGCGGAACCGACGGCGCCACCGATCGTGCGGATGTTGGCGTTCATGCCGGTCGCGACTCCGGTCTGCTCCGGCGGCACCGCAGCGACGACGAGGCTTGCCAGGCACGCGAAGACGGCGCCGAGCCCGATCCCGAACAGGCCGCTCGCGATCGCGGTCTGCCACGGCTGGTGGTGGACGAGACCCATCGCGCCGAGCCCGACAGCGCTCAGGACGCAGCCGATCACGACGACCGGCTT
>Ga0233380_1001120_pt1 | contig 12561 bp, 9 predicted proteins | sample ElkDunMinimDraft_9_FD_191541 | JGI IMG/M metagenome (GOLD analysis project Ga0233380, IMG submission 191541) | Fecal eukaryotic communites from dung pellets of Tule Elk in California, USA - Elk Dung F36 | ecosystem: Host-associated > Mammals > Digestive system > Large intestine > Fecal | place... | reverse complement strand
CGCGACTGGTCGCCGGCGAGGACGGCGTCGACCGGCCGGTGCGCTGGGTGCACGTCGCCGAGGTGCCGGACATCGCGGCGCTGCTGCGCGGCGGCGAGCTGGTGCTCAGCACCGGCATCGGGCTGCCTGCCGACGACGCCGCGCTGCGCCGTTTCATCGACGAGCTCGCCGACGTGGGAGTCGCCGGGCTGATGGTGGAGCTCGGCCGCCGCTACACCGGCAGCGTGCCCCGGGCGATGGCCGACGCCGCGACCCGGCGCGGCCTGCCCCTGGTGGAGCTGCGGCGGGCCACTCCGTTCGTGCCGATCACCGAGGCGGTGCACGCGCTGGTCATCGACGCCCAGCTCACCGAGCTGCGGGCAACCGAGGAGATCCATCAGCGCTTCACCGAGCTGTCGGTGGAGGGCGCCGAGCCGGCCGAGGTGCTGCGCCAGGCTGCGGCGCTGGCCGGTTGCCCGGTGGTGCTGGAGAACCTGGCCCGTCAGGTCCTCGCCTACGACGCGGCCGGGGAGAGTCCGCAGGCCCTGCTCGACGGCTGGGAGCAGCACTCTCGCCGGGTCCGCCCACCCGGCCGCACCGGGTACGACGCCGACGCCGGCTGGCTGGTGACGATGGTCGGCGCCCGCGGGCAGGACTGGGGGCGACTGCTGCTGCGCTGGCCCGGCGCCGGATTCGACGCCGCGGGCGGATCACCGCCGACCCGGCTGGTGATCCTGGTGGAGCGGGCCGCGTCGGCGCTGGCGCTCGGCCGGCTCATCCGCCGCGACGTCGAAGGGCTGGAGCGGCAGATCCACCGGACCCTGCTCACCGCCCTGCTGGACCACACCGGCTCCCTGGACGAGGTGCAGCTGCGCGCCCGCGCGCTGGGGCTGACGCTGGAGCGCCGCCACCTCATCGGGGTGATGGTCCGCAACCGGGTCGACGATCCGTCCGCCGAGCACGGCCCGCAGGTGGCGCAGGCCCGGCTACGGGACCTCGCCGAGGCCGTCGGACAGGCGTTGCGGGAGACGAAACTGACCGCGCTGACCAGCGCCGTCGACGACCAGGCGGTGGGCGCGCTGCTGGTGCTCGCCGACCCGGCGGCGGAGGAATCGGCGCTGAGCGCCTTCGCTGCCGCGCTGCGCCGGATCCGCCTGATCGGCGCCGGACCGGCCGCGGTCAATGGCGCGGTGACCGGCTCCAGCCCTCCGGTGATCATCGCCGCCGGCTCCGGGGTGGCGGGCCTGCCCGAGGCGCGCCGGTCGCTGCTGGAGGCCCGGCAGGTCGCCGACGCGGCCCGCCGGGACCGGCGTGACCTGCCGGTGTTCCGCCTGCCGCACGTCGGGCTGGCCGGACTGCTGCACCTGCTCCGCGACGAGCCGCGGTTGCAGACCTTCGTCGAACGTGAACTCGGCCCCCTGCTGGCCTACGACGCCCGGCACCCCCGCGAGCAGCTGCTGGAGACGCTGCGGGCGTACCTGGAGCAGGGGCGCAACAAATCGGCGGCCGCGACGGCCGCGCACCTGTCCCGGCCGGCCTTCTACGACCGGCTCGCCCGGATCGGCCGGGTCCTCGGCGCCGACCTCGACTCCGTGGCGGCCTGTCTTTCCCTGCACGTCGCCCTGCTCGCCCTGGACGCCGTCCGCGACAACTGACCCCGGCTCAGTCGACTGACCCCGGCTCAGTCGACTGACCCCGGCTCAGTCGAGCGCGGCGAGCGCCTTCGCGTACGCCGGGGGCACGAACGACGGCCCGGCGGGGGTGAAGACGTCGGAGGCGGCGGCGGTCTCCCACGCCGAATCGGGCACGGCCGACAGCAGGGCGGTGACCACTGGGCTGTCCTGCCACTGCGGCTGCGCCGCCACCAGGCTCAGCGCCACCACCGACTCCTCCACCTCGCCGACGCACTCGAAGGGCTTGTGCCCGTCGACGCCGAGCAGCTCCCGGTAGCCGGGCAGCTGGGAGGGGTCGGCGAAGAGGTCCGCGCCGAAGATGTGCACCAGCCGGGCACGCTCCATGAACGGCGCCAGGGCCAGGAAGATGAAGCGGCACTTCGGGCAGTGCGCGCACCAGCGCGCGCTCGGGTCGTGCAGCTTGAAAGCGGCGTTGCAGCTGGTCACCACGTCGTCGTAGCGGGTGATGCCGGCGAAGAGCCGGGCGATGTGCAGCTCGGAGAGCTGCCGCAGCAGCGAGAAGTACGGCTCGGTCAGCCCCGCGTGCGCGGTGAGCGCCGCCCGCAGCAGCCCTTCGGCTTCGGCGCCCTTTGACCACTGGTGGTTGATCTCGTGACCGTTCCAGATCAGGTTCGGGTCCGAGGCGGAGCGCTCGTTGGACATCACCACCGGACCGAGCCCGTGCAGCACGGCGGTGGCGACCGCGATCAGCGAGTTGATCGCGGTGACCGGGATGTGGCCGTTGCGCGCGCCGGCGGCGTTCAGCTCGAACAGCGCCGGGTCGAGCCGCCGGCGGGCGGTCAGCGCGGTCAGCCCGGAGGCCTCGTTGACCGAGACGATCACGTGGTTGGGGTTGACCGAGAAGGGGACCGGGTCCAGTCCGGCGCCGCGCAGCGCCTCCAGGCTGACGATGGAGTCCTTGCCGCCACCGACGGCCGAGAGCGGACGGGCCGAAGCGGTGTCCAGCGGCGCGACCGGCGCCACCTCGCCGGCCGGGACATCGAGGGCCAGTTCGAGTACGTACGGCAGGTCGTTGCGGTAGGCGTACTCGCCGAGGCCCTTGGTGTAGAGGGCGGTCAGGAACGCGGTCGCGGCCTCGCCCAGCGGGTGCGGCGCGATCAGCCGGGGTGGGGCGGCGGCCTTGTAGTAGCTCACGCCGGCGGCCAGGTGCAGCAGCTCCAGCACCCGGTGCAGCGCCGCCAGCCGCGTCCCGGTCGGCGGCTGCGCCGGCAGCGGGAACGTCACCACCTCGGTGAAGCGCAGCTGACCGTCGGCGCCGGTGAGCGCGTAGTCGAAGCGGGCCTCGCCGGTGCTGAGATCCAGCGAGTACGAGGGGAAGGTGAAGGCGTCCATCTGCCGCAGCTGTCCGTTGAGCACACGCCATACTAGTCCCGGTTTGCCCGCCCACCGGAGGAGATCCCTGTGCGCCTGTCCGATCTGCGTGGCCGTCGTGTCGTCGTCTGGGGGACCGGACGGGAGGGACGGGCGGCGGTCACCGCCATCGCCGCGCAGCAGCCGGCCGAGCTGGTCGCCGTCGAGGACCGCCCGGCGGGCGACGCGCTGCCGTGGGGCGGGGCGCCGGCCGAGGTGGCGGCGGTGTACACCGGCGAGCAGGCCCACGAGCGGCTGCTCGCCGCCGACGTGGTGGTCCGTTCGCCCGGGGTGCCGCAGACCCACCCCTGGGTGATCGAGCTGCGCGAGCGCGGGGTGCCGGTCACCGGCGGCACCGCGCTCTGGATGGCCGACCACGCCGCGCGCACCGTCGGCGTCACCGGCAGCAAGGGCAAGAGCACCACCGCCAGCCTGATCAGCCACCTGCTGACCGTGCTCGGCCGGGCCAACGTCTTCGGCGGCAACATCGGGGTGCCGCTGCTCAACCTCCCCGAGGCCGACCGCTACGTCCTGGAGCTCTCCAGTTACCAGTGCAGCGACCTGACCGACTCGCCGCGGGTCGCCGTGGTCACCTCGCTCTTCCCCGAGCACCTGGACGCCCACGGCGGTGAACGGGAGTACTACCGCGACAAACTCAACCTGATCGACCACGGCCCCGAGGTCACCGTCGTCAACGGCACCGACCCGCGCCTGCTGGCCGAGCTGGGCTCGCGGCCGGCGATCCGCGCCGGGCTCCCCGACGGCTTCCACGTCGCGTCCGGCCCGGACGGCACCGCCTGGGTGTACGCCGGCGACCGGCCGCTCTTCATCCGCGCGCTCCTGCCGCTGGTCGGGCGGCACAACGAGAGCAACCTCTGTGTGGCGCTGACGGTGCTCGAGGCGCTCGGCATCGACTGTGTGGCCGAGCACGAGGCGCTGGCCCGGGCGGTCGCCACCTTCACCGGGCTGCCGCACCGGCTCGCCGAGATCGCCGACCCGGCCGGGATCACCTTTGTCGACGACACCCTCTCGACCAGCCCCTACTCGGCGATGCACGCGATCGAGGCGTACGAGGACCGGCCGTTGACGGTGATCGTCGGGGGCGCCGACCGAGGGCTTGACTACACCCCGCTGCGCGAGCATCTGGCGGCCCGGGAGCTGACGGTGATCGGGGTGCCCGACAGCGGCCCGCGGATCATCGGCGAGCTGCGCGATCTGCCCGGTGTCCGGGCCGAGTTGGCCGAGGACCTGGTCGCCGCCGTGCGCCAGGCCCGGCGGCTGACGCCGGCCGGCGGTGTGGTGCTGCTCTCCCCGGCGGCACCCAGTTACGGGCAGTTCCGCAACTTCGAGCACCGCTCCGAGGTCTTCGCCCAGGCGATCCGCGACACCGCCTGAGTCAGGGCGCTCCGGCGGGTCTCATCGGCGGTGGCTGATGATGGTCCGGCAGGTGTCATCGGCGGTGGCTGATGCGGTCTGACGGGTGTCCATCGGCGTTCGCTGATAACGGTTCGGGCCAGGGTCTTGCTGTCGGTGCGAGGGTGCCGTAAGAATTCTTCAGACGTTCATCCGAACGTGAAGACAAGCGACACACCGCGACGCGCCCGTCCACCCGACTGCCAGGCCCCGCGCGCCCCGGCGCCCCGACGCCCGCCGGACCCTGATTCGAGGAGACTCCCATGCACAGGCGTGACATCCTCCGTCGTACCGCCGCCGCCGGCCTGCTCGCCACCCCCGCCGCCGGTCTGCTCACCGGCTGCGCCACCGGCGACGGCGGGAACGACCGTGACCGTTACGAGGGCACCAGGACCACCCAGAACCCGCTCGGCGTCGCCGAGGAGGCGCCGCTGGAGGTCGTCATCTTCAACGGCGGCTTCGGCGACGACTACGCCAAGGCGCACGAGACGATGTACCGCGCCACCTATCCCAAGGCGGAGATCAAGCACTCCGCGACGCAGGAGATCAGCAAGACCCTGCAGCCGCGCTTCGTCGACGGCACCCCGCCGGATGTCATCAACAACTCCGGCGCCGGCCAGATCGACTTCAACGGGCTGGTCTCCCAGGGGGCGCTGGCCGACCTCGGCGAGTTGCTCGACGCCCCCAGCCTCGACATCCCCGGCAAGACGGTGCGCGAGACGCTGCTGCCCGGCGTGGTCGAGATCGGCTCGTACAACGGGTCGTTCCTGGTGCTCAACTACACCTACACCGCGTACGGCATCTGGCACTCCACGAAGCTCTTCGCCGACCGTGGCTGGGAGTACGCCAAGACCTGGGACGAGCACATCGCGCTCTGCAAGCAGATCAAGGCCGCCGGCATCGCGCCCTGGACCTACGCCGGCGCCCACCCCCGGTACATGAGCTGGCCGGTGATCGCCACCGCGATCAAGTTCGGTGGCAAGGAGGTGGCGCTGGCCATCGACAACCTGGAGCCGAACGCCTGGACCTCGGACGCGATGAAGACCGCCGCCGACGCCTGGTACCAGATCGTCAAGGACCGGTACATCCTGGACGGCTCACCCGGCCTGGACCACGTGCAGTCGCAGACCGCCTGGTGCCAGGGGAAGGCCGCCTTCATCTCCTGTGGCTCCTGGCTGGAGAGTGAGCAGAAGGCCGTCACCCCGGCCGGGTTCAACATGACCATCGCCCCGACGCCGAGCCTGGGCGCGGGCGACAAGCTCCCCTTCGAGGCGATCCGCGGCACCGCCGGTGAGCCCTTCATCGTTCCCGCCAAGGCCCGCAACCGCGCCGGCGGTCTGGAGTACTTCCGCCACATGCTCTCCCTCGCCGGCGCCAAGGACTTCACCGCCAAGGTCGCCAGTCTCAGCGTGGTGGCCGGCAGCACCGACGGGGTGGAGCTGCCCTTCGGGCTCGACACCGTCTCGAAGGCCCTCGACACCGCCGGCGACAACGGCTTCAACTGGGTCTACAACAACTACTACCGCAAGCTCGAGCGCAACCTGGTCGACGCGGCCTGCGGCGAGTTCTTCAGCGGTCGCGCCACCCCGGCGGAGTTCCTGGCCGCCTGCCAGAAGGGCGCCGACGAGATCGCCGCCGACAGCTCGATCACCAAGTACGAACGTACGGCGTAGCACTTCTGTGCGGCGTGGCCCCGGCGCTGCCGGGGCCACGCCGCGGGTGCCGGAGGACGAGCGTGAAACAGGGCAAGTACCCGCTGATCATCACCTTTCTGGTGCCACCCCTGCTGCTCTACGGCGTCTTCGTGCTCTCGCCGTACGCGCAGGCGTTCCAGATCTCCACCACCGAGTGGCTCGGCTACTCCCCGGACGCGGAGTTCGTCGGGCTGGAGCAGTTCCGCCGGCTGCTGCACGACGGCTACGTCTGGAACGCGCTCAAGAACAACGCGATCCTGCTGGCGATCGTGCCGGTGGTGACGATCGGGCTGGGCCTCTTCTTCGCCGCGATGCTCAACATGGGCGGGCGCCGGGGCCGCGCCGGGGTCGCCGGCGTGCGCGGCACCTCGGTCTACCGGCTGGTCTACTTCTTCCCGCAGGTGCTCTCCGTGGTGATCATCGCGCTGCTCTGGAAGGAGGTCTACCACCCCAACAGCGGCCTGCTCAACGGCGCGCTCTCGGCGGTGGGGCTGCCCACCCCGGCCTGGCTGGGCGACCCGCGCACCGCCTTCTGGTGTGTGCTGGCCGTGATGGTCTGGAGCAACGTCGGCTTCTACGTGGTCCTCTTCGGCGCCGCCATGCAGGCCATTCCGCGCGACATCTACGAGGCGGTGCTGCTGGACGGGGCGTCGCGCTGGACGACGATGCGCCGGATCACCATCCCGCTGCTGCGCGACACCGTGCAGGTCGCCTGGATCTACCTGGCGATCGCCGCGCTGGACGCCTTCATCCTGGTGCAGCAGATGACCAAGGGCGGCCCGAACTTCTCCTCCGACGTGATCGGCCTGCGGATGTACGACACCGCCTTCGGTGCCGAGACCAAGTTCGGGTACGCCTCCGCGATGGGCGTGGTGCTGTTCTTCCTGACGCTCTCGGTGGCGATCGTGGCGCTGCGCATCGGCCGACGGGAACGGATCGAGTACTCATGACCACCGTCCAGCAGCGCACCGCCGCCGACGCCCCGGCCACGACGGCGCGGCCGCTGCGCCGTGACCGGGGCGTGGCGAACGTCTTCTCCCACACCGTCCTGGTGGTCTGGGCGGCGCTGACGATCCTGCCGCTGGCCTGGATGTTCGTCAGCTCGGTCAAGGACAACAACGAGATCCTCACCGATCCGTGGGGGCTGCCCGCGGCGCTGCGCTTCGACAACTGGGTGCGGGCGTTCAACGAGGCGCAGATCGGCCGGTACCTGCTCAACAGCCTGGTCGTGGTGACCGGTTCGCTGACTTTGACGATGCTGCTCGGCGCGAGTGCGGCGTACGTCTTCGCCCGCTACAGCTTCCGCGGCCGGCAGCTGCTGTACTACCTCTTTGTCGGCGGGATGATGTTCCCGGTCTTCCTGGCGCTGGTGCCGCTCTTCTTCGTGGTCCGCAACGCCGGGCTCTTCGGCACCTGGACCGGGCTGATCCTGGTCTACGCGGCGTACTCGCTGCCGTTCACGGTCTTCTTCCTGACGGCCTTCTTCCGCACCCTGCCCACCTCGGTGGCGGAGGCCGCGCTGATGGACGGCTGCGGGCACTTCGGGCTCTTCTTCCGGGTGATGCTGCCGATGGCCCGGCCGGGACTGATCAGCGTGGCGATCTTCAACTTCCTGACGCAGTGGAACCAGTTCCTGCTGCCGCAGGTGCTGATGCAGGGCGACGAATCAAAGTGGGTGCTCGCCCAGGGGCTGGCGGCGCTGGCGGTCAACCAGGGCTACGCCGGCGACTACAGCCAGCTCTTCGCCGGCCTGACCATCGCGGTGCTGCCGGTGCTGGTGGTCTACGCGATCTTCCAGCGGCGGATCCAGTCCGGTCTCACCGCAGGACAGCTCAAGTAGCCGGCACCTCCGCGCCGCAGGCCTGGCCCGGCGGCGGGTGCGACGCAGGCCCGTCGGGGTGCCGGGTGCGCCTCAGGCCGCCGGGGGGAGCGCGTCGTCCGCGCCGCAGACGAAGCGCCGGTGCAGCAACTCGGGGGCCTGGACCTGCGGCAGGCCGCGCAGCGCCAGCCAGGCCGCGCCGGCCGCGCCGTCGCCCGGCGCCGGTACCGGCGCGCCCGGCCAGCGCGTGGCGACCGCGGCGCGGACCAGCGCGGCCAGGGGGGTGTCGCCGGTGAGCAGCCCACCGGCGAGCACCAGCGGGGTCGTCTCCCGCTCGTCGCGGATGCGGGCGACCGTGGCGACGAGCGCCGCGGCTGCCTCGGCCAGCAGCGCCCGGGCACCGGTGTCGCCGGCGGTCGCGGCGGCGCAGACCAGTGGGGCGAGCCGGGCCAGCGCCACCGGGGGTGCCTGCGTGACGGCCTGGATGACGGCTTCGACGCTGCGGCGGGGGTCGGCGGCGACCTCGGTGGTGCCGATCAGCTCCCGCATCACCCGCCGGCCGAGCGGTCCGGGCTCGCCGGCGTCGAGCCCGGCAAGGGTGTGCCGGACGACCTCGCGCCCCAGCCAGAAACCCGATCCGGTGTCGCCCAGCAGCCACCCGTGCCCGTCGGCGATCCGGGTGGGTGTCATTGCCCGCAGCCCGACGGCGATCGCCCCGGTGCCGGCGATCAGCACGGTGCCGTCCGGGGCGGCGGTGCCGGCCGCGTACGCGACGACGGCGTCGCTGCAGACCTGCCAGGGGCAGCGCAGCCCGGCGGCGGACCAGGCCTGGTCGAAGGCGGCCCGCACGGCCGGGTCGCTGGTCAGCCGGGCGGCGCCGGCCATCCCGAGCACCCCGGCGCGGACCCGGCGCGGGTCGTGGCCGGCGAGGGCGGCGCGCAGCGCGGCGGCGAACTGGGCGGCGGCGGCCACCCCGTGGCTGGTCGGGTTGCCGCCGAGGGCGCGGCCCGCGCCGACCCGCTCGCCGGCGAGGGTGAAGAGCGCGGCCCGGGTGGCGGTGCCGCCGAGGTCGAGCCCCAGCACCAGGGCGGCATCGGGAAGCGGCACCCCGACATCGTCCGCGCCGGGTCACAACCGGGGCAAGCCCTCGGTGGCGTGTCGTACGTCAGGCGCAGAATCAACAGCGTGTTGACGGTGGTGGCGGCGGGACCCAACGGTGGGGGAGTGCTGCGCGCGCTGCACCCCGACGGGAGTCCCGCCGGTCCCGTCGAGCAGGTCGACGACCTGGTCGCCGCCGTCGCCGCCCGCCAGGCCCGGTCGCGGCCCCGCTGGATCTGGGCGGCGACCGCCGAGTTCTATCCCCGGTTGCTCGCCGCCGGGGTGCGAGTCGACCGCTGCCACGACCTGGAGCTGACCGAGGCGCTGCTGCTGGGCCACGCCGGGCACTGGGGCGAGCCGCGCAGCGTGGCCGCGGCGTACGCGCGCCTGCACGGCCGGGCGGTCCCGCCGGATCCGCCGTCCCGCCAGCCCACCCCGCCCGGGCAGGACCAGCCGGCGCTCTTCGCCGCCCCGGCCGCCGACGGCCCGCGCCTCGACGAACTTGTCGCCGTGCACGCCGATCAGCTGGCCCGGATCGGGTCGACCGGGGCGCCGGGGCGGTTCCGGATGCTGGTCGCGGCCGAGTCGGCCGGGGCGCTGATCGCGGTGGAAATGGCCGCGGCCGGGTTGCCCTGGCGCGCCGACGTGCACGACGACCTGCTGCGCGACCTGCTCGGCGAGCCATCCCCGGTCGGTGGTCCGCCGCGCAAGCTGGCCGCGCTGGCGGCGCGGATCGCCGAGACCTTCGGCCTGCGGCAGTTGCAGCTCGGCTCCCCCGGTGAGCTGCTCAAGGCCTTCGCACAGGCCGGCATCGACCTGCCGAACACCCGCTCGTGGTCGCTGCGGGCGGTCGATCATCCGGCGGTGCCGCTGCTGCTGGAGTACAAGGAGCTCTACCGCATCTGGACCGCCCACGGCTGGGCCTGGCGCGGCGACTGGGTGCGCGACGGGCGTTTCCGGCCGGAGTACGTACCCGCCGGGGTGGTCTCCGGCCGCTGGGCGACCCGTGGTGGGGGCGCGTTGCAGATTCCGAAGGTGGTGCGGCGGGCGGTGGTGGCCGACCCGGGACGCCGGTTGGTGGTGGCCGACGCCGGCCAGCTCGAGCCGCGGGTGCTCGCCGCGGTCTCCGGTGATGCCCGCCTGGCCGCGGCCGGCGGCGCCGGCGACCTCTACGCGGCCCTGGCCCGGGATGCCTTCGGCGGGGACCGGGCCCGCGCCAAGTTGGCGCTCCTCGGCGCGATGTACGGCCAGACCGGCGGCGCTGCCGTCCCGGCGCTGGCGGTGCTGCGGCAGAGCTACCCCACCGCCTTCGGCTATGTCGAGGCCGCCGCCCGTACCGGTGCCGCAGGCGGGCTGGTGCGCTCCTGGCTGGGCCGGACCTGCCCGCCGGGCCCGGTGCCCCCGGACGCCGGTGGGAGCGACCCGGTGGGGGAGGAGGGGACCGCCGATTCCGCCTCCGGGCGGGCGCGGGGGCGGTTCACCCGCAACTTCGTCATCCAGGCCACCGCCGCCGAGTGGGCGTTGACGCTGATGGCGCTGGTCCGCACCGGCCTGGCCGGCACCGGCGCGGAGCTGGTCTTCTTCCAGCACGACGAGGTGGTGGTCGACTCCCCGGCCGGAACGGCCGCACAGGTGGCCGAGCTGCTGATTGACTCGGCGAACCGGGCGGGGGAGCTGCTCTTCGGCGCCTCGCCGGTGCGCTTCCCGCTGGACGTCTCGATCGTCGACTGCTACGCCGACGCGGCATAGGGGTGCTTTTTCCGATTTGCCGATACCTGTCCCGAAACCACTCGTTGGGTCCGGTGAGCGTAAGGGCGGCGTGACCACCGCCCGGGCCGGCACCGGCCGGCTCTCGGAGACCATGACACGCGCCGTCGGCGGCACCGCGAAGTCCGCCGGTGGAGTGGGTCGTCACCAGTGGGGGTGGCGGAGTTGAACCGCATCGCAGGAATGATCATCGCCGCGGGTGGCGGACGGCGCATCGGCACCCCGGAGGCGCTGCTGCACCAGGACGGCAGGCCGCTGGTCGAGCAGATGCTCGAGACGCTGACCGAGTCCGGCTGCGACCCGGTGGTGGTGGTGCTCGGCGCCGCTGCCGACGAGGTCCGTGAGTCCGTGGACCTCTCCGCGGCGACCGTCGTGGTGAACAAGGCGTGGGGCACCGGCATCGGCTCGTCGCTGCGCGCCGGCCTCAACGCGCTGAGCGACAACAGCATCGAGGCCGTGGTGGTGGTGCCGGTGGACATGCCCGGCCTGACCGCCGCCGCCGTACGCCGGGTGATCGCGCTGCCGTACCCCGACGTGCTGGTCTGCGCCACCTACGGCGGGCTGCGCGGCTACCCGATGCTCTTCGGCCGCCGGCACTGGGCGGGAATCAGCACGCTGGCCAAGGCCGACGTCGGCGCGCGCCCCTACCTGCTGGCGCACAAGAAGGAGATCGTCGACATCTCCTGCGACTCGGTCGCCGACGGCTGCCGGGTCGACACTCCGGAGCTGATGGAGCTCTGGGGGCTGACGGTGCCGCCGCAGCGGGTGGGGGTCTGAGCGGCGCAGCCGATTGCGGCCCGCGCCGCGCAGCGATCTGGGCTGCGCCGGCCGGTTCAGACCTCGATGTTGAACTCGCGCAGCACCGACGGCGCCACCAGGCCGATTGTGGCGAGCACCGCGAGCCCGGTGAGCACCGCGCGCATCACCACCGTCTCGGCCTTGCTGCCGGTCTTGATGGCGATCGAGTTGGGCAGGCCGACCATCGTCCACATGCGGCGCTTGATCGGGATGGGCCAGAGAATGGGCACGCCCGCCCGCGTGATCATGTCGCCGAGGATGTGCACGAAGGACCCCACGCCGACCGCCAGCCCGATCATCGGATAGCTCTGGTTGCCGGGGAGGTTCAGGTAGGTGAGCCAGGCGGCGCCGAGCGAGATCACCGTGACCCAGACCCAGCCGGCCCGCTTGGCCCACTCGTCGAAGAGCCCGCGCAGCGCCAGGCCGATCATGAAGAAGAGGATCGGGATCACGGCCCACTTGCCGTACGCGTTGCAGAGCGAGGTGGTGCCCCAGCCGACGAGCAGGGTGAAGGGAATGGTGTGGGTCAGCGTCCGGTGGCCGTTGCGGCGTACCGGGTCCTTGCTCAGCCGGGTGGCGGTGTAGACCCCGAGGGAGACCTTCTCGACCACCTCGGCGATGAAGAGCGAGAAGACCCCGAAGGTGCGGGCCACGGTAGCCCCGCCCTCGTTCTTCGTCACCTTGCCGGAGAGGTCCAGGTCCGGGAAGAGTGCGCCGCCGGCGCAGACCGCGGTGCCGACGGCGATGGCCAGTGCGGACTGTTCGTAGTCGGTGAACTGCTCCACCGCGAACGACCCCGCCAACCACACCGCCGCGCCCGAGAGCGCGTGCGACGGTCCCATCATGCCGGCAACCTCCCTATGGATCTTGCGGGAGAAGGTACGGCATCGGTGTGACAGCGCCGACACCGGCACCCGTGCTGTCCGTACTCAGTGGACGTTCGGGGAAA
>Ga0233380_1001119_pt1 | contig 12561 bp, 9 predicted proteins | sample ElkDunMinimDraft_9_FD_191541 | JGI IMG/M metagenome (GOLD analysis project Ga0233380, IMG submission 191541) | Fecal eukaryotic communites from dung pellets of Tule Elk in California, USA - Elk Dung F36 | ecosystem: Host-associated > Mammals > Digestive system > Large intestine > Fecal | place... | reverse complement strand
GACTTCTCGCTCACGGGCCGTCCTGCGATCAGCTTCGCCTACGACTTCGAGCACTACGCGGGTACGGAGCGCGGCCTGTTCTACGACCTGGACCACGTGTTCCCGGGGCCGGTTTGCAGGGATTTCGAGCAGCTCATGCAAGCGCTGCAGTGCCTTCCAGGGGATGGATCCACTGATGCTTCACGCGCGTGGCGCTTTCGGCTCTTCTTCGATCACACTGACGACACCGGCGCCTGGCGGCTCGTCCAACGGGTGCGCGGCCTGTACGCGCCACTGGCTAAAGCCCGGCAAGCGGGGCAGGAAGACAAGGCATGAGGACGATTATCACCTACGGCACATTCGACATCCTCCATGTCGGCCACATCAATCTCCTTCGCCGCGCCCGCGAACTTGGAGACCGGCTGGTGGTGGGGCTGTCGACGGACGAGTTCAACAGCGGCAAGCACAAGTCGGCATTACTCAACTACGAGAACCGCAAGGTCGTGCTTGAGGCGATCCGATACGTCGACGAGGTCTTTCCGGAATACAGTTGGGACCAGAAACGGGATGACATCCGTCGCTATTCTGCAGCCGGGTTTGTAATGGGTGATGATTGGTTAGGCAGGTTCGATTTTCTTGCTGAACTTTGCGAGGTTCACTACCTTCCGCGCACTCCAGAAGTGTCGACCACTGCAATCAAAGCATCATTGTGAGGGAGGGTCTTCTTATGAAGGTGGAGAGCAGAGAGAGCGGAAGTTCTACGCCTCTCAGTCGGAAGGGGTTCGCCGCATGCAACTGATTGTCGTCGGGATGCATCGCTCAGGCACCTCCATGCTCGCCCGGATGCTGAATCTCATGGGCGCGTACTTTGGAACGGAAGGGGTCAGCACGGGGGCAAACAGAGAGAATCCAAAAGGATTCTGGGAGCGTCGTGATGTGAGGAACATCAACGATGCCGTGCTGCATTCTGTCGGTTGCGACTGGGATAGGGTGTCGCAGTTCAACGTCAGTTCGCTGCCGGACTCTGTCGTCGACAAGTTTCAAGTCGAGGCATCGCGACTAATCCTTGACTTGGATGCCCACCGGCCCTGGCTGATCAAAGAGCCGCGTTTATGCCTGCTTCTGCCGTTGTGGAAGCCGTTGCTCGAGGTTCCGGTGTGTATTCATATAGTTCGGCATCCCGTAGAAGTTGCTGCGAGTCTTCGAACCCGAAACAATATCCCCATGGAAGCGGGGCTCGCGCTATGGCAGCGATACAACCATGATGCGGCGTCGGCCATGCGTGACCTGCCCCGAATAGTTGTGTCTCATGCAGACATCATTCGCGATCCCATGCAGGTCGTGACCAGAATATATGAGTCCCTGGTCCTTCTGGGTCTGAAGATGCCAAGGCTGCCAAGCGCGGATGAGATTTTGGCCTTTGTAGACCGCAAGCTGCATCGAGAGCGGTATCAGGCCACGGAGCTGATGGCCTATGCGGATGCACCGCAGTGCGCCATGTATGAGCGCATCCTGCAGTCGCGAGATGTCGTCGTCCACGATGAGCTCTCGCTCGCGCCAGATGTGGCCGCAAGCCTTCATGCTTACGAAGCTGGTCTTCCGGCGTTAATTGCCGACAGAACGGCCAAGAGCGATCGCGAGGCGCTCGATGAGGCAAATCAGGCGTTGCAGGCACAGGCGGCGCGTTTGTCGACTTTGGAAATGGAACTCCAGCTCCGGTGCGAAAGTGTCGAGCAACTGAAGCAGGACGCGGAAAGCTCCAGGAGATCCCTATCCTTCGCGCTCGATGAGTGCCAACGACTGGCGGCGCAGCTGGCGGAGGTTTCCAGTGCGCGCATTGTCGATCAGGATCACTTGGTGCAAGTTACGGAGCGGTTGACGCAGTGCGATGCCGCTAGGGCAGCTGCTGTCGAGGAGGCTGAGGTGTTGCGGGGGGAGGTCTCGGACTTGCAGAAAAGCCTCAAAGCCGCAGAGCGGAATCGCGTCGAGTTGGAGGAGCGCACGTCGAGATCCATCGAGGAGGCCCTGGCGAGGCAGGCGAAAGCCGAGTCGGCGATAGCAGAGCGATTCCGGGAAACCGCTGTGCTGACCAAGCTGCTTGCGGAGAAGGAGGAGGCGAGCGCCAAGCTGCTTGTGGAGAAGGAGGAAGCGAACGCGAAGCTGGTGCGGGATAAGATGGACTTGACTGCTTCGCTGGAAAAACTATCGGCCCAGCACGAAGCGCTTCAGGCGAAGATCTCGAGCATTTCTGAATTCCTCAGCCAAGAAAAGATGAGTACCCTTGCCTTGGTCAACAGTTGGAGTTGGCGCGCGACGGCACCGCTACGCAGGCTCCGGCGAATCATTGGGGGCAACCGCGTTAGCGGCGCGGTCTACGGAGCGGACGTTCTGCGACTGCATATGTCGAGCATGTTCGATGCAACTTGGTATCTGGCCCAGTATCAAGACGTTGCCGCCACAGGCATCGACCCAGTGGTTCACTACCTCGCCTACGGAGCCAATGAGGGTCGCGACCCGGGGCCAGGTTTCAGCACCAGGATGTATCTCGAAAGCAATCCAGACGTGAAAGCCTCGGGCATGAATCCCCTTGTGCACCTACTCGCCCATGGTATCGGAGAAGGGCGCGCGGATTCACGCTCGATGCGGGGAGCGTTCCATGACTGAGAGGGATGTTTGCAAGCTGATCGCGGCATCGGGTCTGTTCGACAGCGCGTTCTACGAGAGCCAGTACCCCGACGTCGTCGCCCTGGGGTTGAATCCCGTCGAGCACTACGTGAGGTGGGGGAGCCGCTTAGGCAGGAAGCCGAGCCCGTGGTTCGACACGGGCTTCTACTCGCGCCGATACCCGGACGTGGCCAAGGTTGGCCTGAATCCATTTCTGCATTACATCAGGCACGGGCGTGCGGAGGGCCGGCTTCCAAACGGTGACGGCGAGCCTGCACCGGATTCGTTGCAAGCGCCCTCTGGCTCGCTGAGAACAGTGGATATGCGCGGCCAGCGCGTCGAGCTGTGGCCGACGCCCGTCTACTCTCCCCACGGCTTTGCTGCAGCTGGCTCGCCTGATGCGCCCTACGCCCTGCTGCGCCATGCCGCTCCGGCGCGCAGAACGGCTATCGACTTCAGCATCGGAGTCCACGCGCACGTGCACTACGTGGATCAGCTCGATGAAATTCTGGACCAGCTGGCGAACCTGCCTCCGGGCTTCAGCCTGTATGTCTCGGTGCACACGGAAGATGCACGCCTCCAGGCTGAAGAGTGCATACGCCAGCAGCTTCCGAACTGCCCTGCGGATGTCCGTGTTGTTCCGAATATCGGGCGCGACATCGCTCCGATGGTTGTAGAGTTCGGGCCGTGTCTGTTGCGACATGACCTGATGCTGCATGTCCATACGAAGCGGAGTCCGCACAACGGTGCAAAGGCAGACTGGCGACGCCAACTGCTCTGGGGGTTGATCGGTACAAGAGGCGTCGTCTGCGAGGTCCTCGATCTCTTCGCAAGCAACCCCCACGTGGGGATGCTGTTTCCTGAGTACCACCACTCCTTGCGCGGCCAGATATCCTGGGGAACGAACTTCCCGGTGTGTGCTGCGCTGGCGGAACGGTTAGGCGTGCCGGTTGTGGCTGAGCAGCTCACGCTGTTTCCTGCAGGGTCGATGTTCTGGGCGCGTACTGCCTCCCTCCAGAAGCTTATTGGCGCTGGGTTGACCTATTCGGACTTTCCGCCGGAATTGGGGCAGGTTGATGGAACCCTTGCCCATGCGGTCGAAAGGTTGCTCGGCACGTTCGTGACAACTTCGGGCGCTGATGTGTTGCAGTGTCGAGTAGACCGCCCCTATCTGCTCGCCCATTACTATCCAAAGAAGTGGCCGTTCCCCGCAGATGAGGCGGAGCGCGCGGCTTCCTCGGTTGCCAGGTTCAAGGCATTTCGACCGATTATCAGGCGGGACAGGCGAGTCGTGGTGTATACCGCGATCTCGGGCGGTTACGAGTCTCTTTTGCCGCAGGTTTGGCTGAATCCCGCTTACGATTATGTGGCGTTCTGTGATCGGCCAGTCATGGACGGCGGGTGTTGGGACGTCCGGGCGATGGACTATTGGAGTCCAGATCCTGTGAGGATGGCCAGGTACGTCAAAACCCATCCGCACAAGTATTTCGAAGGATATGACCACGCCGTATGGGTCGACGCCAATGTCCTGATGCGCGCAGACATCTCTAGGTACGTGGACATGCTAGTGGATCGCCCAGATATCCCTGTGGGTGGGATACCGCACCCGATCCGAAGAACGATAGCCGCAGAGGCCGAGGCGGTCATCGCCGCCAAGAAGGATGATCCAACGGTCATCCAGCAGCAGATGGAGCGCTACAAGCTTGCCGGATTTCCGGACAAGGACGGCCTCATAGAAACCAATTTCATGATCGTTGCGCTAGAGCATCCGCAAGCGGCCAAGATCATGAGTCGCTGGTGGAGCGAGATCGATTGTGGCAGCCGCCGCGATCAGCTGAGCCTCAACTACGCACTTTGGCAGTATCGGCAGGATTGGGTCCGCCTGTTCGATGAGCTCCGATCGTTGCGGGATACCAAGGAATTTGCGTACTTCGGACATGGTCGAAATTCTGGCTATCCCTTCGACCTGTCTACGCATCCTCTGGGTGGGAGACTTGTCGATCCGTATCCGGTAGCGAACAAACTACGTGACGACAACCAGGTGAACCCAGGAAAAGGGTCGGTGGACATCGTTATTTGTGTCCACGACGCACTTGAAGACGTGAAGCTGTGTCTCGCATCTGCCGTTGACAACATGCGAGCCAACGATTCGATCGTGGTGGTTGATGATGCTTCGGGCGCGGACACCGCAACGTATCTGGACAGTCTGGAATCACAGTACTCCAACCTCCGGGTTCTTCGTAACTCTGGGCCTGCACGAGGCTACTGCGTGTCAGCGAACGTCGGAATGCGGGCGTGTTCGGCTGAGTTCGTGCTTCTTCTGAATAGCGACGCGATACTCCCCCCGGGGGGCATCGATCGCATGGTTTCAGTCATGGAGGAGAACCCCACTTGTGGAATCGTTGGGCCGTTGTCGAATGCGGCCAGTAGCCAGTCGATCCCATACATCACCGGAACCGCCGCGCAAACCGCGATAAACGACATCCCGGCAGGCCTGACCCTGGAGCAGATGGACGCCGCGTGCCAAGCTTGGTCAGGAACTGAGCTGCCTCCGTCCGTGCCGCTTGTGCATGGGTTTTGCCAGCTGATCCGCCGAGGTCTCATCATCCAGTCGGGAGGGTTCGATGAAGAGTCCTTCCCGGAAGGCTATGGCGAGGAGAATGATCTCTGCCTCCGCGCGACCGATCTCGGATTCGATCTGAAGATCGCAACCAATGTGTATGTATTCCACCGGAAATCGGCTAGCTACTCGGATGACGAGCGACGATCGAGACTGATGCGGGCGGGGTCTGAGCAACTGCGCCGGAAGCATGGGTCGGACAGGGTGAGCCGCGCGATAAAGACGATGCAGGAGCATCCGCTGTTGGAGCGGGTGAGGTCTCTTGCGGCGGGATTGGTCTAGCGCATGAACACTCAGTTCACTGGCGAACGTGGCCTGTTGCGCCTTGCCGACCTGAGCTTGGGCGATCTGGCTGCCAACGGCCGTGCCATCTCGGCGGGGAAGAGCCAGCCTCGCCGGCTGGACGTGGTCACATGGCTGCTGCCGCCGGTTACGCATGCCCTCAAGGGAGGAGTTCGAACGGTATTCACCCTTGCCGAGCGGTACAGCATCGAGTTCGGCACCTTGAACTACTTCGTCATCTATTCGCACAACGGCCGGGAAGTGGACACTTCAGGCCTGTGCGAATCACTTCGCTTGAATTTTCCCGGTTTGCGATTCGTCGTCATGGTCTATCGGTGGGGGAAGGACTGCCCGGCGGATATCCCGCCTTCTAACGCTGCAGTCTGCACCTTGTGGACCACAGCGTATCTGCTTGCCAAATACAACTCGACGCAGGCCAAGTACTATCTGGTTCAGGACTTCGAGCCGAACTTTTACCCGGCCGGGGCCCTCTATGGCGTAATTGAGCAGACATACCGACTGGGATTCTCCTGCATAGCTAACACCGAAGGAGTCGCAAGCTACTGCCGACGCTACACGGATGACGTTGTCCATTTCGTGCCCGGAGTCGATCGAGCGCTGTTCAGGCCGGACTTGTTGCGCCTAGATCCATCGAGCCCCAAGCGGATCGTTCTCTATGGTCGGCCGAGCAATGCGCGAAATTGCTTCGCCCTGGTTTGTGAGATCGTCACACGAGTGAAGAAGCGGTTGGGCGACGGCGTCGTCATCCAGTCAGTAGGCGAGGCATGGGATCCAAATGCCTATGGTCTGGGTGGAGTCGTCGATAACCTGGGGCTGCTGGGCAGTATGGATGAGGTGGCTGCGCTCTACAGGTCTTCAGACCTCGGGATGGTGTTCATGATGACGCCCCATCCGTCATATCAGCCCTTGGAGTACATGGCATCCGGTTGCGTGGTCGCCACGAACATCAACGCAGCGAACAGCTGGCTGATCCGCGACGACAATGCGCTTGTACTGGAACCCGTGCCGGCGATTGCAGCGGAGCGCATTCATGCGCTATTGGCGGATCACGGAGCGTGGCGGTCGCTGCGAGACGCAGGTCTAAAGACAGTCGCGGCGCTCAACTGGGATGAGGCATTCAAGGTGGTGCGTGAAAGAATGCTCGGCTATTAGAGCTGTGTTCAGTGCCAGTGGCCGGCTCGCTCTCGGGTCGCGAGATCCATCTTGCTTGAGCTAGATGCAATCCCCACGTCCCCCGGTTGAGTAGCGCGACGACCTGGAGTCCAATTTCCAGTGCGAGGAGATTGGGCGTGAAGAAGCGCTTTTCCGAAGAGCGGGCCATCGGCTTCCTGCGTGGAACCCAAGCCGAGTTGCCGGCCTAGGCGGCCCCGCATTCATTTCGGGACGACGCAGCTCATTGCCAAGTCGGACACACGGCTGGCCTGTTCTCCCCTTACCGGGTCGAACCGCAATCTGTCCTCGAAGCCCTGGGCGCTCGTGATGAGGAAATCGACCCGGCCCGTGGTGTTTTCCGGACCCACTGCTGCCCGCGCGCTGTGGAGTTCGGAGAACCCCGCGGTGCCCAGTGGCGAATAGAACAGCTGCGCAACGTCCGAGTGCTCCGCGTGCACCGAGCCGCTGACCCGAAGGACCTGGCAGGATCGGAGCTGTTCGCCCGCTCCCGTCACGATCGCGACCTGGACATCTCGCCCGGCCGACAAAGCGATCCCCGTCGCGTCCCGGATCATGGTGGCATGGTTAACCCGCAGCTCGGCGACGGATTGATCCATCCGCCAGAACGGATCTACCTGTATGTCGGAGGCGGCGCGCGCCATGCTGGCCCTATAGGTATTGTTGGGCGTGTCGCCCAGTTTGACCAGCAGGATGCCGCGGGTGAACCGTATTGACTCCGGGTTCGGCCAGGCCGGCATCGCCAGCATGTCGAGCACGAGCTTGGGGTCGCCCTCGTAGGCGGCGGAAAAGCCCGGATACCCCAATGCCTGCAGCAGAGCAACGAACCGGGCCGTACGGCCATGGGACCATTCGAAGAACGACGCGCCGAACGTGCTCGTTCGGGGGATCGAGTAGAGCGTCGAACTGGGCGGATACCCGAAAACGGCGATCGGATAGCGGCGCGACCGGTCGAAGTCCGGGATCTTCTCGACCGCGCGGAAGTAGATGTCCGCAGCCAGCTGTCTGTCACGGTCGAACTGCAACTGCCTGGCCGACTGCAGCGCGGAAAACGAGTACAGGCTCTGGATCGCAACCACTGCCGACAACACGAGGGTCACGATCTGGATTGGTTTGCGCGGGCTGAACGCGCCCAGGAGGACAATGCTCCAGACCGCGATGGGAACGCCAAGCATTGAGCGCAAGGGCAACAGGGCGCCGCCGGTCGCAAGGTTCAGCAGGAACGGCGCGGCCAGAACCGCGGCTCCTTGGAGGATCGCCAGCGCCAGCCGCCTCGGCCCCTGCGAGGTCGCGCGTTCCGACAATCCGGCCAAGCCCGCCAGGATGACAGCCGGGATCGCCAGGAACACGTAGCCGTAGGCGCTGGCTTCCCCACCGTAAAGCTCTCCGGTGGCTTCTAGCGTTCTCAGCACGACATTGGCGGGTTCCTTGAGCAGCAGTCCCGGCCTGAAGAATTCGTTCACGTACTCAAGCGGTACCCCAAGCATGCGGCGCAGCGAGAAGCCCGCCGCCTCGCTCAGCGCCGTGGCCGCCGCCAGCACCGCGGCCGTCCATGCATTGCGTGCCAGCCAATCGCGCCAAGGCATGTGGCGGACGACCATCTGGTGGAGCGTGAGCCCCAGGTAGCCGGCCAGTGCGAACAACACGATGCTCTGGTAGGACCCGATGGCGATGGCCACGAGGCCCGCCTGCAGCGCGAAGGAACCGAGCCGGGCCTTCCGACCAGCGTGGCGTCCACCCATCGCCCGCGATCCGTCCCGTGCGAACAGGTGGATCGCCGTGCAGCAGGCGAGGATCCCGACACCCAGGCCAACGAGATTCCCGGCGAAATTGATGATGTGGAACAGCGTCGGGAACGCAGAGAAGATCAAGAACAGCAGGTAGGTCCTGCCGTCGGCGAGCTCCATGCCGTGCGCCCTCGCGACGAGCAGGTAACCGATACTGCAACACAGCCCAAAAACGAACAGCGGGAAAAACGCCAGGGTCGGATGCCGGATGACCCCGAGCTCCAGGAGATACACCAACCATCGCCCTTGGCTCGCCCACACGTCGGGATCGGTCCGGACGGCGCCCATCTCGTCGTCGATGGAAAGCGCGAAGCCCGAAAGCGCGCTGAAGTAGAACAGCGTGAATATTCCCAGCAACAGCAGCAATGCGAGCATCGGGTGCGGCTCCGCGCCGAGAATCCTGTACCCGGCATTGCCAACTGCTTTCATCGATTCCCCTTTATACGCATGAGTCGCGTCCGATCGCGCTGTCGTGGCGACGCCTGGAATGCATCCGGCATTCCATAGATTTGTCCGCCTAGGCTACCGGCAAACAATCCAGACGCCAAACGCTACGAACGCGCATGTTGGCGCACCCGCTGGGAGCGGTTCACGGCGCCAATCGGCTTGTGGCAAGATGTTGCCCGTCCCACGGATGAAACGGCCCATGCACAGCGGTTCCCGCGTTCCCCTGAACTCCCTGTCGCGGCATTTCGAGCCGTTGGGCGGACGGATCCAGGCGGCGGCCGAGAAGGTCATCGCGAGCGGACACTATATCCTGGGTCCCGAGGTCGAGGCCTTCCAGGACAGCTTCGCGCGCTACTGCGGGGTAGCGCACTGCGTTGGAGTCGCCAACGGGACCGACGCCCTGGAAATCGCATTGAAGGCGGTGAATGTTGGGCCCGGCGATCTCGTGGCAACGGTCGCGAACGCCGCCATGTACGGCACCTCGGCCGTCCTGGCCTGCGGAGCCGAGCCTGTGTTCGTCGATACCGCTCCGGGCTGCGCCACCATGGATCCGCAGGCATTCGCCGCGATTCTGGAAGCCCATCCTTCGATCAAGGCGGTCATCGTCACGCATCTCTACGGCCGCTTGGCCGAAATCGAGCCCATCATGGCGGCAGCGGCAAGCCGCGGCGTGTCGGTGGTCGAGGACTGCGCTCAGGCCCATGGGGCGCGCGACCGGGGTGGCCGTCGGGCCGGATCGTTTGGGCACGTCGCGAGCTTCAGCTTCTATCCCACGAAGAACCTGGGGGCGCTGGGCGACGGCGGCGCGGTCGTCACCCGCAGCCCCGACATCGCCAAGCGCGCCGCACAGTTGCGTCAGTACGGCTGGCTGCAGAAGTACGTCAATGCTTTGCCTGGCGGGCGCAACAGCCGCCTCGACGAGATCCAGGCGGCCATGCTCAATACCATGCTGCCGATGCTGGATGCATGGAACGCGACGAGGCGCGCCATCGCCAATCGCTATTCTCGCGAGATCCGCCACCCGGAGATCGCGGTGCCACCCCAGGCCGGGGACGAGTATGTCGCGCATCTTTATGTCGTCCGAACCCAGCGGCGGGACGCGCTGCGCGAACATCTCGAGGCTCATGGCATCCAGACCGACGTGCATTATCCGACCCCGGATCACCGGCAGCCGTGTCACCAGGGCAGGTACGATGCAGTGCGCCTTCCGGTCACCGAGCAGGAGTCCGGGCAGGTACTGACCCTGCCATGTTTTCCGGAACTCGAGGACGCGGAAGTCGTCCGGGTGATTGCTGCATGCAACGCGTTTTGAAACCGATCCTCACCCTCGTCGTACCGGTTTACCGGAACGAGGGTTCGATCGGCGACCTCGTGGCTACGGTCTCGCAGCTCTCGCGTTTGGCGGGCGGGAGATTCGAGGCGGTATTCGTCGTCGATGGAAGTCCCGATCAGAGCTACTCGCTGCTGCGAAGCGCGCTGCCGGGCGCCGGGTTCGCATCGCAGCTCATCACGCTCTCGCGCAACTTCGGGTCCTTCGCCGCGATCAGGCTCGGCCTTTCCAGGGCGCAGGGGCACTACATCGCCGTCATGGCGGCTGACCTGCAGGAGCCGCCGGAGTTGATCAGCAGGTTCCTCGACGTCCTGCAAGGCGGCGAGCGGGATGTGGCCTTCGGCGTGCGCGAAGCGCGCCACGACGCACTGTCGAGCAAACTGGCATCGCGCCTGTTCTGGGCGCTCTACCGGCGGCTGGTCCTGCGCGACATTCCGTCGGGTGGCGTGGACATCTTCGCGATGACGGCGGAGTTCCGCGATCGTCTGCTCAACCTCGGCGAATCCAACACCAGCCTCCTGGCGCAGCTCTTCTGGCTGGGAGGCCGTCGCGACTTCGTGCCGTATGTCCGGAGGAAGCGCCAGCATGGACGCAGCGCATGGACCGTCGGCAAGAAGCTCCGTTACCTGTCCGACAGCGTCTTTTCTTTCACCGACCTGCCGGTACGGATGTTGCTCGGCCTCGGCGTTCTCACGCTGCTGGTGGCGGTGGTGATGGCGGCGGTGGTGCTGCTTGCGAAGGCGTTCGGCGTCGTGGCCGTTCCCGGCTATGCCGGCACCATGCTGACCATCCTCTTCTTCGGTGCGTTCAATGCGCTCGGTCTCGGCGTAGTGGGCGAGTACGCGTGGCGCACCTACGAGAACACCAAGGCCAGGCCGCTGGTGCTCGTCCAGTCCGAAGAATCGTTTGGATAACCGATGAACCACTTCGTCCACGAGAAGGCCATCTGCGAAACCGACCGGGTCGGGCCCGGAACCAGGATCTGGGCGTTCGCCCATGTCCTCCCCGGTGCGGAAATCGGTCGCGATTGCAATATCTGCGATGGGGTGTTCATCGAGAACGACGTAGTGCTGGGCGATCGCGTGACGGTCAAGTGCGGCGTGCAGCTCTGGGATGGCGTGCGCTTGGGCGACGACGTGTTCGTCGGGCCCAATGCCACGTTCACCAATGACCGCTTTCCGCGCAGTCGCCGGTACCCCGAGGCCTTCGAGAAGACGATCATCGAGGCGGGCGCCTCGATCGGCGCCAACGCGACCTTGCTGCCGGGTATCAGGATCGGGCGCGGCGCAATGGTCGGCGCAGGGTCGGTGGTGACGCGATCGGTTCCCTCCAACGCGATCGTTGCCGGGAATCCTGCGAGGATCGTCGGCTACGTCGGTGACCGCCGGAACAATAAGCCGAAGCTGTTCAAGCCGCCTCCGGATTTCGACGCCAAGTACGTGGCGACCGGCGTCGCGGGCGTGCAACTGCATCGCATTCCAACATTCAAGGATATCCGGGGTTCGTTGGCCGCCGGCGAGTTCTCAAGCGAGCTGCCATTCACGCCACAACGATATTTCCTCGTGTTCGACGTCCCCAGCAGTGAAACGCGCGGAGAGCATGCGCACCGGCACTGTGACCAGTTCCTGGTGTGCGTCCATGGCTCGGTCCGGGCGCTGGTGGACGACGGCCAGCGCAGGGAAGAGCATCTTCTGGATTCGGCCGGCATCGGGCTTTTCCAGCCCGCGATGACGTGGGGGACGCAGTATCGCTACTCCCGCGACGCTGTCCTGCTGGTGTTCGCCTCGCATGGCTACGACCCCGACGATTACATTCGAAGCTATGACCAGTTCCTCGAGATCAAGCTGGCATAGCCGCGGGTGCCTACGCGCGTGAAGGACGCTTCGCATCGCGCCGGATCCGTCCTTCGTCTGTTCCTGTCGTCGTCGGGGTTCCGCTTCCTGATCGGCGGTTTGGTCAACACCGTGCTGACGTTTGCCCTCTATTGGCTGCTGATGATGGTCGTCAGCTACCAGGTCGCTTATGCAGCAAGCTATTGTCTCGGCATCGCGCTGAGCTATGCGATCAACAGCCGGATGGTCTTCCGGGTCCGGTATTCCGCGAGAAGCGCGATCCTGTTCCCATTGGTCTACCTCGCCGGTTATCTCGCGGGTGCGGCTGTTCTGGCCATCGGGGTGCGGGTGCTGGGCGTCAGTCCGTGGCTTGCCCCGGTGCTGTCCATTTGCGCGACGCTTCCGTTGACGTACCTGCTCACACGCCTG
>Ga0233380_1001117_pt1 | contig 12564 bp, 13 predicted proteins | sample ElkDunMinimDraft_9_FD_191541 | JGI IMG/M metagenome (GOLD analysis project Ga0233380, IMG submission 191541) | Fecal eukaryotic communites from dung pellets of Tule Elk in California, USA - Elk Dung F36 | ecosystem: Host-associated > Mammals > Digestive system > Large intestine > Fecal | place... | reverse complement strand
TTATTTATGTTATTCGCAATGGTTATAAATGGAATAAAAACGATTAACTTTTTAAAAAAATGGGAAGATAAAATGATTAATAAACAAATTAATAAAAATAAAGAAAATGGAAAATTATAGTCAGTTAGAACTTTTAAAAGCAAGAAAACGTGTCAAAAAAGTGAAAGAATTTTACGTACATTTAATCGTTTATATTTGTGTAAATTCCTTTTTTATAATCATAACTTTAATAAATAATGATGGAAATTATTGGTTTTTATTGCCATTGATAGGTTGGGGAATAGGATTGTTTTCGCACGCTGCAAGTACTTTTAATTTTATACCTTTTTTAAATAAAGATTGGGAAAATCGAAAAATTAAGCAGTATATGGACGAAGAACGACATGCTTTTAAAAACAAAGAACAATGAAAATTGTAATTATTGAAGACGAAAAACCCGCTGCACGTTTATTAAAACGCAAAGTAGAAAATTTAAATTGTGAGGTGGTTATGATTTTAGAATCTGTAACAGAAAGTATTGAATGGTTTTTATCTAACGAACATCCCGATTTGGTTTTGGTTGATATTCAATTGTCCGACGGTTTATCGTTTGAAATTTTTGAACAAGTCGCAATTAAAAGTGCTGTCATTTTCACAACTGCTTATGACGAATATGCCCTAAAAGCATTTAAGTTGAACAGTATAGATTATTTGTTGAAACCAATTGATGAAAACGAACTGAAAGCAGCTATTAAAAAGTTTTTAGCATTGCAGAATAAAACAGTTTTTAATCAGCAAAGTTTAAACAATGTCTACAGCAGTAATTTTAAAAAACGATTTGTAATTAAAACTGGTAATATCATAAAAATTATCGATGTTAACGATATTGAATGTTTTTACAGCGCATTTAAAAGCAGTTTTTTAACAACGATTGAAAATAGAACGTTTAGCTTAGACGATAGCCTTGAAACAATTGAAAATGAAGTAAATTCAAAAGATTTTTTTAGAGTAAACCGACAGTTTTTAATCAATTTAAAAGCGATTAAAGAAATAAGTATTTATAGCAATTCGCGTTTAAAAATCAGCCTGAATAATTATAAAGAAGAAGAAATTATTGTAAGCAGAGAAAAAGTTCAGGCTTTTAAAGAATGGATAAGCCGATAAATTCAGTAGTTTAGATTAAAATTTAAAATCAATGAAAAATTATTTAGTTGCGATATGTTTAGTTGGATTTTTATTAAATTCAGTTGAAACAACAGCTCAAACGCCTCAAACGGTTTCTGAAAAAAAATCATTAGAAAAGCCTTATAATCCCAGCGATAATGCCCAACAAAAGATAGATGCATTACTAAAACAGGCTAAAAAAGAAAAAAAGAATGTTATTCTACAAGCTGGTGGAAACTGGTGCAGTTGGTGTTTGCTGTTTAACGATTTTATTAAAACAAATACTAAAGTAAAAAAAGAACTTCAAAGCAATTTTTTATACTATCACTTAAATTATTCAAAAGAAAATAAAAACGAATCCGTTTTTAAAAAATACGCTCCAAATGGCGATAAATTAGGCTATCCGTTTTTTATTGTTTTGAATAGTAGCGGTAAAGTTTTAAAAGTTCAGGAAAGTGGAAGTTTAGAAGAAGGTAAAGGATATAACGAAACAAAAGTTTTAAGCTTTTTAAAATCGGTAAAATAAATTTATAATTTTCATTTTAAATTATTCTTACATTAATGTTTTAAATGATTATTGGAAAGATTACACCAAGTTTTAATTTTATCATCAATGTCATGCTGAACTTGTTTCAGCATCTCACAAGATTAAATAATGATTAGATTACTTCGTCAGTTCGCAAGCTCGTGTCCGTGTCAAGCACGGAATGACACGCTGTATATTGACAAAACGTGCTTTCAATATTTTGGTACAAGGTTCCAAATAGTCATTATCTCTTAAATAAATTTTTTAAAAAACGTCCTTTTTGGTTAATAATTATAAATTTGCATCTTCAACAACAATTTTAAAAAAATGGATACAAATTTATTAGTAGACATTGCGCAGCAATATGGCTGTCCGGTGTATGTTTATGACGGTAACACAATTGAAAATCAATTTCAACGTTTACAAGATGCTTTTAAACAAGTAAAAAAATTAAAAATCAATTATGCGGCTAAAGCATTAACCAACATTTCCGTTTTAAAGTTGTTGAAGAAGAAGGGCAGTGGGTTAGACACCGTATCTATACAGGAAGTTTTATTAGGATTAGAAGCAGGTTTTTCTCCAGATGACATCATGTTTACTCCGAACGGTGTATCTTTAGAAGAGATCGAAGAAGCGGTACAATTAGGTGCTCACATTAATATTGATAACCTTTCTATTTTAGAACAGTTTGGAGCTAAACACCCGAATATCCCTGTTTGTGTGCGCATTAATCCGCATGTAATGGCAGGTGGAAACAGCAATATTTCAGTGGGACATATCGATAGTAAATTCGGAATTTCGGTTCATCAAACGCCTCATATTTTAAGAATTATCGAAAATACCAAAATGAAAGTAAACGGAATCCACATGCACACGGGTTCTGATATTTTAGATATCGAAGTTTTTTTATATGCTTCTGAAATTTTGTTCGAAACAGCTAAACAATTTAAAAACCTTGATTTTATTGACTTTGGTAGTGGATTCAAAGTTCCATATAATGAGGGTGATTTAGAAACCGATATTGAAGAACTTGGAGAAAAATTAACGGTTCGTTTCAATGAATTCTGTAAAGAATACGGCAAAAATTTAACTTTGGTTTTTGAACCAGGAAAGTTTTTGGTTTCTCAAGCAGGTTATTTTTTGGCTAAAGTAAATGTGGTAAAACAAACTACATCTACTGTATTTGCTGGTGTAGATTCTGGTTTTAATCATTTAATCCGTCCAATGTTTTACAATTCGTACCATCATATCACTAATATTTCAAATGAAATCGGTAAACAGCGTTTTTATTCGGTGGTAGGATACATTTGTGAAACCGATACCTTTGCAAGTAACCGCAAAATTGCCGAAATTAGTGAAGGCGACATTTTGTGTTTTCACAATGCAGGTGCTTACTGTTTTTCAATGACATCAAATTATAATTCTCGCTTTAAACCTGCCGAAGTTTTGGTTTATAACGAAAAAGTTCATTTAATTAGAAAACACGAAACGATGGATGATTTATTAAAAAATCAAGTGTTGGTTGATTTAGATTAATTATTCCGTAACAAATATTTAATATCAATAGGATAGGCAAGCGTTTAGTTTGCCTATTTTTGTATAAAATAATTCAGAAATGAAAAGAAGAAGTTTTTTTAAGTTAGGAGGCTTAGCTGCTTTGGGTTCAACATTAGTTAATCCAATCGATACTTTTGCAGGAAACACCGATATATCATTAAATTCAACCAATAAAAAAGCCAAGAATATTATTTTTATGGTGAGCGACGGAATGAGTTCTGGAACGCTGAATCTTGCAAATATGTATTCTAACCGCATACTTGGAAAAACCAGTAATTGGATTCAACTTTATATAGATAACAAAGTTTCTCGCGGAATAATGGATATGGCATCGGCTTCATCAATCGTTACCGATTCTGCTGCGGCAAGTTCATCTTGGGGCGGTGGCGCACGTGTGAATAACGGTTCGTTGAACATTAGTCCGTCTGGTGAAGAAAATCTTCCTATTTGGCAAAAATTCAAATTAAAAGGTAAAAAAGCAGGTTGTGTTACTACGGTTCCTATCACACATGCAACGCCAGCTGGTTTTACAGTTGCAATTAAAAGTCGAAACGATCAATCGGCAATTGCAGAAGAGTATCTTCGTATTGGTTACGATGTTTTATTAGGCGGTGGTCAGCGTTATTTTGATCCGTCACACAGAAAAGATAAAAAGGATATGTATGCTGCCTTTCAAAAACAAAATTATGTGGTTGCAAAAAACAAGTCCGATTTAAGAAATACAGATCAATCTAAAAAATTATTAGGTGTATTTGATTTTGATGCACTTCCTTATCAAATTGATCGAAAACAATCTGTGGAACTGACGAATTCTATTCCGACTTTGGCTGAAATGACAGAGGTTGCGATCAATCAAATGAAAGATCATAAAGATGGATTTGTGTTACAGGTTGAATCAGGAAAAGTTGATTGGGCGGCACATGCAAACGATGTTTCGGCTTTAATTCACGAACAATTGCAGTTTGATGAAGCCATTGCTGTAGCTATGAAATTTGCCGAACAAGATAAAAATACATTGGTTGTAATTACCACCGATCACGGAAATGCAAATCCCGGAATGATTTACGGAAAATATGCAAACGAACATTTCGACAGTCTGGAGAAATACAATTTTACAAACGAACATATTTTAAACAATATTAAGAATAATCAGTCCGAAAGTCAGATTAAAGAGTTTATTAAAAGTTCGATAAATGTTGAGTTAAACGATGAAGAAGCTAAAACAATAGCATCATACTACAACGGATTAAAAAAAGGCGATGACGGTTTGTACAATTACAAGCATTTGCCTTTTAGTACGTTTGCCGAAATTCAGAAAAAATATAATTCAGTAGGATGGATCTCAATGGATCACTCTGCAGATTATGTAGAAGTTGCCATGTTTGGTCCAGGAAATCATTTGCATAAACCGTTTATGAAAAATACCGATATGCACTATTTATTGTTGGAAGCCGCCGAAGTAGAAAACAAATTTTAGTGTATTTTTGTCGAATGAAAATTGCAGTAATCAATAATTACGACTCATTTGTACACAACATCATTCACTATTTAGAAAGTTTTGATGGAGTAGAAGTATCCGTTTTTTTAAACGATAAATTTTACTTAGAACAATTGCAGAGTTTTGATAAAATTGTGTTGTCTCCAGGTCCTGGAATTCCAGAAGAAGCGGGACTTTTATTAGATGTAATTGATTTTTATAAAGATAAAAAAAGCATTTTAGGCGTTTGTTTGGGGCATCAGGCAATTGCTGAATATTTTGGATGTTCGCTTGTAAATTTAAATCAGCCTTTACACGGAATTGCAACAAAGCTACACATTATAGAAGACGATTTTTTATGGAATGATCTACATAACGATATTTTTGTTGGGCATTACCATTCGTGGAGTGTAAGTAAAAATAATCTTTCTACTGAAATCATTGTTACCGCAATTGATGAACTGGGAAATATTATGGCATTAAAACATAAAAAATATGATATTCGCGGCGTTCAGTTTCATCCGGAATCTGTTTTAACCCCACAAGGAAAAATAATAATTGAGAATTGGTTGAAAAGTAATTAAAAAAGAAAAACGATCTTAACGATCGTTTTTCTTTTTATTCAATTTAAAATAACTTAAAAAATCACCTATGTAATAATCACCATTTTTATAATATTCTTTGGTAGAAGATTTTTTGGTTGCAAAATCCGATTTGGGTTTTAAATTAAGATTAGTATTTCCAATTATATAAAACCCATTTTTTGTAGGTAAGTTAACACCGCTATCTGTACCTTCAAACCCATAAAATGATGCATACTCTAGCTTGCTTCCATCCAATGAAATAATAGAACTATAAACATCCGTATTTCCACCGCCGTGTTTAGTTTGGTATGAATTAACTGTTGTTGGTAAATGATCTTGAGAATTAACATTATTATTAGTAGAACTTATAAATAAACCATTTTCATTACCAAATAAATGCTCCCCTCCATGAACAAAACTGGTCCAAATTCTTTTACCGTCTTGGGAAAATTTTGAAACAGTTTTAGGACCGGCAGTAGAATTGGGCTCTTTTAAAAAAGCATTATCTGTAATTAAATTTTTATTTCTATTTAATTTAAAACCTACCTTAAATGATGTTAAAATATAAGCTTCATCACCTATAACTGTCAAGGCATTGTTGTTTTTTAAGACACTTCCAAAAGGAACATTGGAATTTTGTTCACCAAAGTAAGTGCTCCACAATCTAGTTCCATCAAAATTAAACTTAGAAAGAAAAACACTTGAAATAGTCCCTGATGTATTACCATTTCTAACAATTGTTTTTTGATGTGTGTTAGCTGTACCAAAATAATCACTTCCAGCACTTGCGTTCATGTGGTCGCCATAAATATACAAACCATTTGTTCCAGCAACAATACTTTTAATTATTGAAAAATCTTTAGTATAAAAGGTACTCCAAATGTGCTTTCCGTTTGCGTCAAGCTTACTAATAGCATCTTGATACTTAATGGTAGAATTTGTATCACCTTTGGTTTGAAAGAAAGAGGGTGAGGTTATAGAATTTTTATTTCTTTTATTTAGAACATAAATATTGTTGTTTTTATCAATAGTTAAATGTCCTTCGTTTAATGCTATATCATGAAAATAGCTAAACCAAATAAGTTTTCCTTCAAGATTAATTTTTGATATAAAACTTGGTCTTGCAAACATTCCAATCATAATTCGCTCACCATAAACACCTGGTGTGGCAAAATTTTCATTGTTTGTTCTTCCTGTAAAGATTATATTATTTTCAGAATCAAACTTTATATTTTCAATAACAGAGCCTCCTTTTTCGCCGGCTGGAATTTTATAAATGAGTTTTGGATTGATTTCATTTGGACGATATTCATAAATTTCATCTCCATCTGCATTTAATACATACAAATATCCTGTTTTAGCATTCACTTCAGTAACAAAAGAATGGTTTCTTACTATTGATTTATGTGGACTAAAAGGTTTTATTGTTCTATCAAATATAGGTAGCAATGTTCCCCATTCACGTTTGTAGAAAGTTTGTCCGTAATTTTCTGTAGTAGTAAATAGAACAAATGCTGATATAAGCAACACTAATTTTCGCATAATAATTTGTAAATCTACTCTTAATAAACTAATAGTCTAATTTATTAGATGATGAATGTTTAAACTTAATCTTTCTTTTTTGGCTTACCGTTATTAAATTTAACGTTGCCTAATATGTCTTTTTTAGTTGGTGTAGTGCTTTTTGCAGTTGTATTGTTTTTTCCTTTAAAAGCTGGTTTAGAAGTTACTGGTTTTTTAGGAGTATATACCGTTTTAGGTTTATCTTCAACCTTTGGTTTATCTGTTAAAGGAACTTTTGAAGCTGAAATTCCAGCTAAAACTTCTCTTGGATTTTTAGGATTTTCTTTTGTACCTCGTAAGTGAATTACTAATCCGTTTAAAAAATTACGTAAAACTTGATCTTGACATTCAACATATTTAGGATGATCTTCGTTTCTAAAAAAATTTCCAATTTCACCTTTTGAGATTCTAAAATCTACTAATTCTAAAATTTCTACAATTTGATCGTCGCGTAATTGTAATGCAACACGTAATTTTTTAAAGATATCGTTGTTTGTCATAATAATTCTTAAATTTTATCAAAGATACAAGAAAAAAGCTTTCTTAAAAGAAAGCTTAATAAGTAATATCGCTAATTGGTGTTAAGGTTAAAAAATCACCTGAATTCCATTTAAATTGTGTAACCTTTTGCTCGCCAAAAGCATAAAGTATCTCATTATAAATTACAATATCTTTAAATTTATAATTTACAGATTTTACTAAAACAGGTTCCGCTGCTTGTGTTACATCAAATATTTTAAGCTCATCATCACAAATAATTAAATAATTTTCATGTATAGCTAAACCACGCGGATAGGTTAAATTTCTTTGGTGAATTAATTTCGGATTTGTTACATCGGCAATATCATAAACCATTAAAGTGTTTAAATTGTTTCCACAAGTTGTATTAGAATGTAAGGTTACAAATGCGTGTGTTTTATTTGCCACTACAGGGTCGCATGCTGTAAAATGCTGAGCGTCTGATAGGTACTTTGGGTTTTCAGGATTTGATACATCATAAATAAACATACCGTTTCGCGACCCCATAAACATTAAATTATCTAATGAATAAATGGTTTCTATATCACGACCAATTGTTACATCATTTACCTTTACAGGATCAGTTGTGTTTGATATTTGAAAAACATGTAGTTTTTGATTATCAACCGTATAAAGATAATTTCCTTTAATAGTAAAAACTGCCATTGATCCACCTTTTCCAGATCCTTCACTACTAGGAGATGCCGTATCTGACCCATCACTTGAACAAAATGTTAATAGAAAACAAGATGCAAGTAAAAAACTAAATTTTAAAAACTTTTTCATAAACATTAAGATTTCCAATCAACAATAATTTCATTTTCACCTGCATAATGTACCCAACCGTCTGGACTTATTTTTTGTGGGAAGGTATTTTTAATGCGTTTATGAACAGTTACTTGACTATTATTTATTGACACCGCTACTAAATCAACTGCTTGGTTAATGTAAATAGTGTTGTTCTTAATTGCCATGTCGGTTGCTCCAGGAACTTCAAGAAAACCCGTTAATTGTGGGGCATTAGGGTTGGAATTATCGTATATATGAAATCCTTTATTTTCGTCTGTAATAAAAATATAAGTATCTTTTACATAGATTTTACCCGCTTTAATCATATTTTTTGGGGCAGTCATTTTAATAGAACTTTCTAATTGTGCACGCGACATAATTACAGCTTGATATTGTGAATAATGTGATTGTGATGGCACATCATCGTCATCATAATAATTATAGAAACAACTTTGTAAAGATAAAGTTCCTACAAGTGTTAGTGAGAAAAATAATAATTTAATTTTTTTCATGTTTTATATGTATTTTTTTTAAAAATATAAAAAATACTTATAGGTTTGTTTTTTTATTAGTTAATTCTTGAATTTCATCTCGTAAACGTGCAGCTTGTATAAAATCTAGGTTTTTAGCTGCTTTTTCCATTTCTTTGCGTTTTTCTTTAACAACTTTATCAATATCTTTTGTAGTACGATAAATTATTTGATCTTCTGCTACCGTTTTTAGTTCCGTTTCATTTTGATCATAACCTTTAAATTTATCTGTAAACGATTTTTCAATTTTTTTATTTAAAGCTTTTGGTTTTAAACCATGTTCTTTATTAAAAGCAATTTGTTTATTGCGTCTATAAATTGTTTCGTCTATTGTACGTTGCATGCTCGCAGTTATTTTATCGGCATACATAATAGCTCTACCATTTATATTACGTGCAGCCCTTCCAACTGTTTGAGTTAAAGAACGTGTACTGCGTAAAAAACCTTCTTTATCTGCATCTAAAATCGCTACTAAAGATACTTCGGGTAAATCTAAACCTTCACGTAAAAGATTTACACCAATTAATACATCAAATATCCCTTTGCGAAGATCCTGCATAATTTCAATACGCTCTAATGTTTCCACATCGGAATGTATGTATCTGCATCGAATCCCAATTTTTGTAAAGTGTTTTGCCAATTCTTCTGCCATTCGTTTGGTTAGGGTTGTAACCAAAACACGTTCGTCTAGTTCAACGCGTTTATGAATTTCTTCTACTAAATCATCTATTTGATTTTGACTTGGACGAACTTCTATAATTGGGTCTAATAATCCTGTTGGACGAATAACTTGCTCAACATAAATACCTTCAGACTTCTGTAATTCATAATCTGCCGGAGTTGCCGAAACATAAATTACTTGATTTTGTAGTAATTCAAACTCTTCAAATTTTAACGGACGGTTATCCATTGCTGCCGGTAACCTAAAACCATATTCTACCAAGTTTTCTTTACGGGAACGATCACCACCATACATAGCATGAACTTGCGATACCGTAACGTGACTTTCATCGATTATCATTAAATAATCTTTTGGGAAATAATCTATCAAACAGAAAGGACGAGTTCCGGGTTCGCGACCATCTAAATATCTTGAATAATTTTCGATTCCTGAACAATAGCCTAGTTCGCGGATCATTTCTAAATCAAAATTCGTTCGTTCTTCTAAACGCTTCGCTTCAAGGTGTTTACCTATAGATTTAAAGTAATCTATTTGTTTAACCATATCTTGTTGAATTGCCCAAATAGCATTTTGCAACACATCTGGCGAAGTAACAAACATATTGGCAGGATAAATACTTAATAATTTGTACTTTTCTATCACTTTTGATGAAGAAATATCAAATGATTCTATGGTTTCAATTTCATCACCAAAAAAATGAATTCTAAACGGATCGTCTGCATAACTTGGAAAAACTTCTACAGTATCACCTTTAATTCTAAAAGTACCGTGCGAAAATTCAGCTTCGGTTCGTGAATATAACGATTGAACTAATTGTTGAAGAAATTTCGTACGTGAAATAATCTGATCTTGTTCAATGGTTACTACGTTTTTCTGAAACTCTGTCGGATTTCCAATTCCATACAAACACGAAACAGACGCAACAACTAAAACATCTCTTCGTCCTGAAAGTAGAGAAGATGTAGTGCTTAATCGCATCTTTTCTAGATCTTCGTTAATAGATAAATCTTTTTCAATATAAGTTCCTGTTACAGGTAGATAGGCTTCTGGTTGGTAGTAATCATAGTATGAAACAAAATATTCCACTGCATTATTTGGAAAGAATTGTTTAAATTCTGAATACAATTGTGCAGCTAATGTTTTATTATGCGCCAAAACCAATGTTGGTTTTTGTACTTCTTGAATAACATTTGCAACAGTAAAAGTTTTTCCGGAACCGGTAACGCCAAGTAATGTTTGAAAAGGCTCGTTATTTTTAATTCCATTAGTAAGACTTTTTATTGCTGCAGGCTGATCGCCCATTGGTTTATATTCTGATACTACTTCAAATTTCATTTTGTAGAGAGTTTATACAAATATAGGAATAAAAAAAGAGAGGTATAAAACCTCTCTTTTTTCTTATTATAAAACTATTAATTAGTTTACTTTGAAAGTTACTCTTCTAGCAAATTTAGAAGTAGTTTTGTTAGTACCGTCGAATGAAGTATCTTCACCTTTAGCACTTGTTGTAATTCTAGAGCTAGAAATACCAGATTGTTCTAAAATTTTAGCTACGTTTTTAGCACGTTTTTCAGACAAACGTTGGTTGTATGAAGGGTTACCAACTGAATCAGCAAAACCATTAACTTCAACAGTAGCATTTGGATTAGAACGTAAGTAAGTAATTAAGAAATTAGTTGCTTCTGCGTTTTTAGGAGTTGATTTGTCGAAATCAAAATAAACTGCAACATATCCTTGGTTGATTAAGTCTTGAGCTGTGTTTGAATCAGCAGAAGAGAATGTATCACCTTTTTTAGCATATCTTGAATCGAAATAATCTTCGTAAGAATCTGGAATACCGTTTTTGTTTAAGTCAATAGAACGACCTTTAGTATCAACCATGTTTCCTGCTGGAGTATTTGGTTCTAAATCTAAATAATCAGCTACACCATCGTTATCAGAATCAATCATTTTGTTTTCGATGTCAGTAACACGGTTTTCTAAAGATTCAACTCTGTTAGTTAAACCATCGTTAGCATACCAATCTGCATGTTGCTCGTTTTTACCTAAATAGAAAGATAAACCTAAAGTAGCGTTATAAAACGTACCGTTAAATCCTCTATCATTAGCATCAACAGTAGACATACCGTCAAAAGTCATATTTTGCTCAATAGTGTTAACCATAGTAAAGTCAGCATTCAAAGAAACACGGTTTCCTAATCTAACTTGACCTGTTAACCCTAACAATACGTGACCCATTTGGTCTTTTTCGTATAAGTTTGTAGGTAAGTCTTTACCTGGTTCCATCCAAGAATATCCAGCACCACCATGAGCTAATAAACCAAAAGTTTTAGTCCACTCTTCAAAGTTCATTATGCGTCCTAAGTTAGCTACCCCTTGTAAACTTGCTCTATAGTGTGTAGTTCTAAAATAGTTAGAATCTTCTCCACTTTTCATGTAGTCATAACCAAAATCAGCTTTAATACCAAATTTGTTGTTGAACATGTAACGAACACCAGCATCAGCGTGAACCAATCCGAAGAAAGTATCACCAGCATAACCTGGAGTCATTGGAGAAGAAGGTTTTGTTAAACCACCATTAATGTCAATAGACCATTTGTTGTAAGGTAATCCTTCTTGAGCATTCATATTAGATAAACCTAATACAGCTGCAATTAAAGGCAAAGTTATTTTTTTCATAAAACTTTTTTTTAAATTATTAATAAAAACAGATAATTTTGTATTTGTAATTTTCGGTAAAAATAGTATATTTTAACTAAAAACAAAAATTTTTTTAATTTTTTAACCATTTATAATCTGAATAAAAAGTTCCAAAAGGCAGGAGGGAAGCAATTAATACCAAACCTAACTTCTTAAAAGACCAGTTATATTCATATTTTAAATAAATAGCTAGTACAACATATAAAACAAAAAGTATGCCATGAATCATACCAATTGGATATAATAATTGTTGATACAATTCAGGATTATTAGGTTTATTGTATAACATGTTATAAAATAAAGCCAAATATGAGATACCTTCTAAGGTTGCAACTAATCTAAAAAAGTTTAACATTTTTAAAATTGTTGAAATTGTTGGTTGTATTCTTTTAAGTCGGCTACATTATGTTTATTATCTAAATCTAACATTAAAGACATAAAATAGGTAAAGCTTTCACTTGTAGAACTATCGGTTGATATTTCAACATCATCCT
>Ga0233380_1001116_pt1 | contig 12569 bp, 14 predicted proteins | sample ElkDunMinimDraft_9_FD_191541 | JGI IMG/M metagenome (GOLD analysis project Ga0233380, IMG submission 191541) | Fecal eukaryotic communites from dung pellets of Tule Elk in California, USA - Elk Dung F36 | ecosystem: Host-associated > Mammals > Digestive system > Large intestine > Fecal | place... | reverse complement strand
CCGAGGTGATCAAAGCGACACCGGCTTCAGATCGGCGGCCAGGGGATCGCCGGCCACTGCGGCGACGGCAGCGGGAAGGTCGCGGCCTCGCGTAGCTGCTGCACCCGCTCGGCCAGCGCGCCGACCTCCGCGACGGTGAGGTGCGTCGCCAGCGCTTCACCGAGACTGCCGGCGAGGCCCTCGGCCAGCGCCGCCAGCACCGGCTGCGCCTGCGCCGGCAGCGGCCGCCCGGCCCAGCCCCAGAGCACCGTGCGCAGCTTCGGGTCGGTGTGGAAGCTCACCCCGTGATCGACGCCGTAGATCCGGTCGTCGCCGCCGTGGATGACGTGCCCGCCCTTGCGGTCGGCGTTGTTGATCACCACGTCGAGCAGGGCGAGACGGGCCAGCCGGGGATCGTCGGCGTGCGCCAGCGCGTACGCCGCACCGTCGTCGTCGCGGGCCGCGGCGATCGGAAACCAGCCCGCCGGCACCTCGTCGGCCGGCACGAAGTCCACCAGGGCCGCGGCCTCCGGCGGCTCGTCGATCCAGAGCTGACACGCGCCGGCGCCGAGCGGGCCGCGCTCCCGCAGCACCGTCGGTGGCACCAGGTCCCAGCCGGTGGCGGCCGAGACCAGGTACGCCGAGACCTCCCGGCCGGCCAGCGTGCCGTCGGGGAAGTCCCAGAGCGGCCGTTCGCCGCGTACGGGCTTGTAGACACAGCGGGCCGTCTGCCCGTCGAGGGTGACGAAGCCGCGCAGCGTGGTGTTGGAGGCATCGACGAGGCGGCCCTCCAGCTCGAACTCCCCGTCGCGCAGCAACCGCAGGGCGGTCTCGGTCTCCAGCGGAGTCCTCAGCTGTGCCTCCGTCACCGGTGGTAGCCGTTGTGCCGGGGACAGAGATGGCCGGCCGGGTCGAGGGGCTGGCCACAGAGCGGACAGGGCGCGCGGCCGGCGGCGACCACCCGGCGGGCCCGCTCGATGAACTCGCGGACCCCGGCGGGAGTCAGCCGGACCCGGAGGCGGTCGAGGTCCTCGTCCGGCTCCTCGTCGTCGTCCTCCTCGAGCTCCCCACCGAGCTCTTCGGTGGGCTCCGGCTCGCCGACGGCGATCGCCTCGATCACGACGGTGGCGGTGTCGACGTCGAAGGCGAGCCCCAGGGTGCCCACCCGGAACTCCTCGTCGACGGGGGTGTCGAGGGGGGCGTTGTCGACAGCGGCCACGGGCGCCTCGGGAAGGGACACCCCGAACCGGCGGGTCGCCTCGGTGAGCAACTCCTCCAGCTTCTCCGCCAGCAGCGACACCTGGACCTTCTCCAGCGCCACGCTGACCAGCCGGCCGCCGCCGCGGGCCTGGAGGAAGAAGGTGCGCTCTCCAGGAGGGCCGACGGTCCCGGCGACGAACCGCTCGGGCGGCTCGAAAGCATGCACCTGGTGGGTCATACCGTGACCCTATCCGGCGACGCCGGAGACCGGGCCGCCCGTAGCGGCGAAATCTGCCCGACGCGGCACAGACCACTCAGCCGCACCCGGCGGCAGTGCCTCAGCCGGCCGCGCCGGCGCCCCCGCCCACGGCCGCGTCGGAGGAGACTGCGGCGCGCGTACCGTCGGGTCCGGAGTGCTTCGGCGGCACCAGTGCGGCGAGGTCGCCGCCGGTGTCGTTGAGCCGGACGAGGAAGGGGCGCAGCGGGGTGTAGCGGATCACCGTCACCGAGCCGGGATCGACGACGATGCGCTGGAACAGGTCCAGGTGCAGCCCGAGAGCATCCGCAACAATGGCCTTGATCACATCGCCGTGGCTGCATGCCGCCCAGACCGCCTCCGGGCCGTGCTCGGCCTCGACGCGGGCATCCCAGCGCCGTACGGCGGCCACCGCCCGGGCCGACATCGCTGCCATCGACTCCCCCTCGGGGAAGACGGCTCCGCTGGGGTGCTGCTGCACCACCGGCCAGAGCGGATCCTTGGCCAGCGTCTTGAGCGACTGCCCCTCCCAGCCGCCGTAGCCGCACTCGACGAGCCCGTCCTCCGGCACCGGTTCGGTGTCGGGCAGGGCCAGCTCGAGGGTCTGCCGGCAGCGGATCAACGGGCTGCTGACCACCGCCGCGAACGGCAGCGCGCGCAGCCGGGCGCCGGCAGCGACGGCCTGTTCGCGGCCCGTCTCGTCCAGCTCGACCGGTTGCCGCCCGGCGAGTCCGCCGGAGGCGTTGGAGGAGGTTCGGCCGTGTCGCATGAGCAGGAGGGTCGCCACGGCCCCACCCTAGGCCCCGGCGGCGGGCGCGACACGACCGGCGGCGGGCGCGGCACGACGGATGACACGGTGCGGCGCCGCCGGATGGAGACCCCGGCGGCGCCGCACCGGGCGTCAGTCGCCGACGCCGGCCAGTTCCAGAGCCTCCGCGCAGGTGCGCAGCGTCGCGATGCCGCTGTCCCGGTCGGCCACGAACATCGTCAGCGACAGGGTGGTCACCCCGGCTGCGGCGTACTCCCGCATCCGCTCGGCGATGCGCTCCTTCGGCCCGAGCAGCGAGGTCCGGTCGATGAACTCCATCGGCACGGCGGCGGCCGCCTCGCGCTGCTTGTGGTCCAGGTAGAGATCCTGCACCTCGCGGGCGGCGTCGCCGTAGCCCATCCGGGTGGCGAGCTGGTTGTAGAAGTTCTGCTTGCGGCTGCCCATGCCGCCGACGTAGAGCGCGGCGTACCAGCGCACCAGTTCGGCGCAGGAGGCGACGTCGTCGCCGACGACCACCGGCACCGACGGGACCACGTCGAACCCGGCGAGCTCCTTGCCGGCGCGGGCCCGGCCCGCGCTGATCGAGGCGAGCTGCTCGGCGGCGTACTCCGGGGCGTAGAAGATGGCCAGCCAGCCGTCGGCGATCTCCCCGGCCAGCTCCAGGTTCTTCGGGCCGACCGCGGCGAGGTAGATCGGGATCTCCGGGCGCGGCGGGTGGAACCCGAGGCGCAGGGCCTTGCCGGGGCCGTCCGGCAACGGCAGCGTGTAGTGCTCGCCGTCATAGGCCACCGGCTTGCGGGCGATCGCCATCTTGACGATGTCGACGTACTCCCGGGTGCGGCCCAGCGGTTTGGCGAAGCGCACGCCGTGCCAGCCCTCGGAGACCTGCGGACCGGAGACGCCGAGTCCGAGCCGGAACCGGCCACCGGAGAGGGTGTCGATCGTGGTGGCCGTCATCGCGGTCGCGGCCGGGGTACGGGCCGGGATCTGCATCACGGCGCTGCCGACGTCGATGCGCTCCGTCTGGCCCGCGATCCAGGCGAGCATGCTCGGCGAGTCCGAGCCGTACGCCTCCGCCGCCCACACCACCGAGTAGCCGAGCCGGTCGGCTTCCTGTGCCAGGGCCAGGTGATCGGCCGGCGTGCTCCACGCTGTCTGATATCCGAGGCTGAGTCCGAGCCGCACTGGTCCTCCCCAATTGGCACCAACGTCGCATCAGGGTACGTGACCTCTGTCGGCGAGTTGACCCTTGGTGGGCCGCGGGACCGGTACCGCCTGCTCACCCCACGCCGCCGGTGTCGATCCGGGCGGAGATCCGGGTTACCGAGGATATCGGTGAGGCCGGGTTGCAAATACAGTTCACTCATGCTGCAACGACCGCTCGGCCGAAGCGGGCTGGCGGTTTCCCGGCTCGCTCTCGGCACGATGACCTGGGGACTCGACACCGACGCCGACGACGCCGCCGACCAGCTCACCGGCTACGTCGCCGCCGGCGGCAACCTCGTCGACACCGCGGACGTCTTCGGCGACGGGATGGCCGAGAGCATCCTCGGCTCGCTGCTCGGCACGGTGGTCGGCCGCGACGAGGTGCTCATCTCCACCAAGGCGGGGCTGCGGCCGGGTGGGACGCGGCGCCGGGACAACTCCCGCGGCCATCTGCTGCGTACCCTCGACGCCTCGCTGCGGCGCCTCGGCACCGATCACGTCGACCTGTGGCAGGTGCACGGCTACGACCCGCAGACGCCACTGGAGGAGACACTCGCCGCCCTCGACCACGCGGTCAGCAGCGGCCGGGCGCGCTACATCGGGGTGGCGAACTTCGCCGCCTGGCAGACCGCGCGGGCCGCCACCTGGCAGGCCGCCGTCCCGGGGCGGGCGCCGATCGTCGCCACCCAGATGGAGTACTCCCTGCTGGAGCGGGGCATCGAGCGGGAACTGCTGCCCGCCTGTGCCGGGCTGGGCCTCGGCGTGCTGCCCTGGTCGCCGCTGGGCGGCGGGGTGCTGACCGGCAAATACCGCCATGGGCGCCCGGCGGACTCCAGGGCCGCCGGCACGCACCTCGAACCGTTCGTCAGCCGCTACCTCGACCCGCGCTGCTCCAGCATCGTGCAGGCGGTCGCGACCGCCGCCGGCGGCCTCGGCGTCACGCCGCTGGAGGTGGCGCTGGCCTGGGTGCGGGACCGGCCCGGGGTGACCGCCCCGATCCTCGGCGCGCGGACCGCCGCGCAGCTCGCCGGGGCGCTGCAGGTCGAGCGGATCGACCTGCCCGCCGAGATCGTCCGGGCGCTCGACGACGTCTCGGGTATCGAGGTCGGCTACCCGGAACGTGACGGCTGACCGGTGCCCACCCGGCCCACGGCGGCGGTGCTGCCGCGGGCGGGACAGACGGCGGCCGGGATCACCGGCGTTGGGGTGGTAGGCGCCTGCGGGGCTCGGCAGGATGGAGACATGGACTACGAATACGCACCGCTGCGCCTGCCGCCCAACGTCGACCGGATCACCGCCGCCACCCAGCTGGCGATCCAGGCGGAGTTCTCCGGCTGGGAGCTGGCCCGGGTGCGCCTGTTCCGGGACGGGACACGGCAGGTGATGCTGCGGCGTCGCCGTCCGGTCGGCAGCGCGCAACCGGGCCTGTCCTACTGACTCACTCCTGCGGGCTGTCGTCCTCGTCGTCGAGGAAGGGGTGCTCGTCGAGACGGCCGACCAGACGGTCCGCCGGATCGGGCTGGAACGGCCCGGCCGCGTCGTCGTCGTCGAAGGCCTCCAGATCGATCGCGGCAGCCACCTCGCTGACCATCACCAGACCGTCCAGGGGCTCCAGCTCCGGCACGTCCAGCGCCGCCAGCGAGCCGTCGCCGGCCTGCAGCAGCTCCAGCACCGCCTCGCCGACCCCCTCGACCGGCGCCGGGTCCTCCTCACCGGGAGTCTCCGCCCGCCGTGCCGCCTCCGCCACCCGCAGCAGCGCGGCGACGCTCGGCACCCGGTAGTCGCGGCGCTGGCGTACCGAGATGACCTGCGAGTGCGGGTCGGCCGGCTCGTTGCCGTCGGCGCCGCCGATCCCGACACCGAAGCGCTCGTCGGCCTCGTCCGGGTCGATCGACTCCACATCCCAGGGCGTCACCTCGCCGAAGGCGTCGAGCAGCAGGTCGTCGTAGGCGTGGCTGGTGTTGTTCAGGTCGACGTAGGCCTGCCAGACGTCGTCGTCGTCAACCCGGCCCTGCGCGGCCCGGACCGCGGCCAGGTGCCGTCGGGCGGATTCGATCACCCGGTCCAGGGCAGCGTCGAGCTCGGCGTGCGGGTCGGTCATGATGGTCCCTTCGTGTCGATGAGCGCGGGGTCCCGGTCCGTGGGCGGCCGGTGGGGGTTCAGGCGTCGCGTAGGAACCGGTCGAGCACCCGCACGCCGAACTGTAGCCCGTCGACCGGTACCCGCTCGTCGATGCCATGGAACAGGGCCGAGAAGTTCAGGTCCGCGGGCAGGCGCAACGGCACGAAACCGAAGCAGCGGATCCCCAGCCGGTCGAAGGCCTTGGCGTCGGTGCCACCGGAGAGCATGTACGGCACCGGCCGCGCCCCCGGGTCCTCGGCGAGCAGCGCCCGCGACATCCCGTCGACGAGCGCGCCGTCGAAGGTGGTCTCCAGCGCCGGTTGCCGGTGGATGTACTCGATGTCGACGTCCGGGCCGACCAGCTCCCGCAGCTGCGCCTCGAGAAGCTCCGACTGGCCGGGCAGGCTGCGGCAGTCCAGGGTGGCCACCGCCCGGCCGGGAATGACGTTGTCCTTGTAACCGGCCTCGAACCGGGTGGGGTTGGCGGTGTTGCGCAGCGTCGCGCCGATCATGTTGGCGATCGGGCCGAGCCGCGCGATCAGCGGCTCCGGGTGCTCCGGGTCGAACTCCATACCGAGCACGTCGGCGGTCTCGGTCAGGAAGGTGCGCACCGTGTCGGTCAGCACCAGCGGGAAGCGGTGCGACCCGACCCGGGCCACCGCCTCGGCCAGCTTGGTCACCGCGTTGTCGTCGTGCACCATCGAGCCGTGGCCCGGGCGCCCGGTGACCCGCAGCCGCATCCAGTCGAGCCCCTTCTCGGCGGTCTCGATCAGATAGAGCCGCCGGGCCGGGTCGATCGTGTACGAGAAGCCGCCGACCTCCCCGATCGCCTCCGTGCAGCCCTCGAAGAGCTCCGGGTGCTCCTGCACCAGCCAGTGCGCGCCGTACTCGCTGCCGGCCTCCTCGTCGGCGGTGAAGGCCAGCACGATGTCGCGCGCCGGGCGCACCCCGGTGCGCTGCCAGTGCCGCACCACCGCGAGCACCATCGCGTCGAAGTCCTTCATGTCGATCGCGCCGCGGCCCCAGAGGTAGCCGCCGGCGACCTCGCCGGAGAGCGGGTGCACCGACCACTCGGAGGCGTCGAAGGGCACGACGTCGAGGTGGCCGTGCACCAGCAGCGCGCCGCGTCCCGGGTCGGTGCCGGGGATGCGGGCCACCACGTTGGCGCGCCCGGGCGCGGACTCGTAGATCTGGGCGTCGACACCCACCTCGGCGAGCCGCCCGGCGACGTACTCGGCCGCCCGGCGCTCCCCCACGCTGGTGGCGTTGTCGCCGGTGTTGGTGGTGTCGATGCGCAACAGGTCGCTGCAGAGGTCGACGACCTCGTCGGTGGGCGCCGGAACGCTCGGCGTGGTGTCGCTGCTCATGCGGTCTTCATACCAGGCCGGGCCGGCGTGACACCGGCCACCGGTGCGGGGGCGGGTTTGCCTACGCTGACGGGTGGGTACCGCGCCAACCGCCCCCCGGCCGCGCAGATCGAGGAGAATCACCGTGAGCGTTCCCCTGCCCCCGCTGCCGCCGGTGACCGGCACCGATGAATACCGCCCCGGCGGCGCCACCGTCGTCGCGCTGCTCGGACAGGAGCACCACCGGCTGCTGCGGCTCTGCGAGCGGGCGACAGGCGTCGCCGGTCCCGGCCCACACGGGAGCGAGCACGAGCAGGGCGAGACCGTCGAGGTGCTCAGCGCGGTCGTCTCGCGGCACCTCTCCGGCGAGCAGCAGCACCTCTTCCCCGCCGTACGCCGGGTGCTCGCCGACGGCGAGGCCCTGGCCGCGCGGGAGATCGCCGCCGATCAGGCGATCCTGCAGGCTCTGCGGGAACTCGAGGCGACCGCGCCGGACGACACGGCCCGGGCGGCGGCGACGGCCCGGGTCGTCGACCTGCTGCGGCAGCACGTGCGGCGGCTCGACGCGGAGATCCTGCCGGCGCTGGCGTCGGTGCTGGAAGAATCCGACCTTGTCCGCCTCGGCAACCGTGTGGAGATCGCCGAGGAGGCCGGGCCGACCCGTCCTCACCCGCAGGCGCCGGACGCCCCGCCCTGGAACCGCGTGGTGGAGCCGGCCCTGGGCATGGTCGACAAGGTCCGCGACGTGGTCTCCGGCCGGCACACCCGTCCCGAGGACCTCAAAGATCGCGACGCCGGCTGAACGTCAACCCGCAGCCGACAGGCACAATTCGATAAACATCACTGAACCCAAGGTCTTCCGGTGCGTTCGCCGGGGTCATACCGTCACGTTATGAACCTGGAGCTGCGTCACCTCAGGGTGGTCTGCGCCATCGCGGAGACCGGCAGCGTCACGAAGGCCGCATCGGTGCTCGGGCTGGCCCAGCCGGCACTGACCGCGCAACTCCAACGAATCGAACGCACCCTGGGCGGGCCGCTCTTCGAGCGCGACCGGCGCGGCGCCCGGGCCACCGCGCTCGGCGAGCTGGTGCTCGCCCGTGCCCGGGTGCTGCTGCCGGCGATGAAGGGGCTGCAGGACGAGGCGACCCGGCTCGCCGGCGGCGGAGACGGGCTCAGCCGCTACCGCTTCGGCGGCGTCAACAGCCCCATCCTCGGCCGGCTGATCCACCGGCTGGCCCTCAGTCAGCCACAGGCGCAGATCAGCACCTACGCCTCCTGGTCCGCCGACGAGCTGGGCCGGCTGGTCGCCGGCGCCCGGCTCGACTACGCGCTGACCGGTGTCTGCGGGCAGACGACTCCGTCGGCGGAGTTCGGGCTCAGCTGGCGGGAGGTGGCGATGGACCCGGTCTTCGTGCTGCTGCCGGAGACCCACCCGCTCGCCGCAAGCGAAGAGGTGCCCCTGGGCGCTCTCGCCGGGGAGCAGTGGGTGACCGCCCCGGGCGACGGCTGCTTCGGCGACTGCTTCGCCGCCGCCTGCGCCCGGGCCGGTTTCACCCCCCGGAAGGTCTACGAGACCGACGTACGCGGCTGTGTGGACCTGGTCGACGCCGGTGAGGCGGTGGCGCTGTGCCAGGCGACGTTCCGTCCGGTCGCGGGCCTGGTCACCCGGCCCCTGGCGGGCGTACCGCTGCGCTGGCGGCTGCTGCTCGGCTGGCACCCCGACGCCCCGGCCGCCGGCTACGCCGAGCAGATCCTCGAACTGGCGGTCGACGCGTACACCGACGCGCTCGCCCCGCACCCGCAGTACCTGGCCTGGCTGGGGCGCAACCCGTCGTTCGGGGCCCACCAGCACTCGGCTGCCTGAGCCCGTCTCCGTGGGCGGATGACACGGGTGCGAACGGCACCACCCGGGGTACGCAACGCCCATGACCGATCAGAATCCGTCCGTCGACGTCCGCGAGGTCGCCCTCGACGCCGCCACCGCGCACAACGCCGCCTCGGCCGAGATGGAGGCGTTCCTGCGCCGGGTGCCGGACGTGCCCGGGCTGGCCGACATGGCCGAGTACGCGAACCTGCTGGCCCACGAGGAGCAGCTGCGCCGGCAGCGACGCGCGAGCGCCGAGGCGATGGGGCTGCGGATCGAGAGCTTCGAATCGCAGTAGCCACGCCGGTGGCGCAGCCACGGTGACAGCACCGGACGTGCAGGCCGCGACCCCCGCCGATGCGGGTGCCGCGGCCTGCACGTCGGCCCATGACGCCGGGTCTCAGCCCGGGTGCCGGCGGTGCTGCGGGGCCCCCGGCTCCGTCGCCAGCTGCCGTTCGCGCAGCGCGTCGTGGCCGAGGCTCAGCAGCGCATGCCGCCAACCCTGATCGGACGCGCCGGCGCGCGGCGGCGACGCCAGCAGCTCCTGAATCTCCATCACCGTGTCACGCATGACGTCCACATCGGCGGAGGTCAGGTCCACCTTGCGCTTGCGCAGCACGGCGAGGATGCTCCGGCCCTGCTCCGAGGTCGCGTCCTGCGCCTCGGCCGGGAAGGCCTGCGTACCGGAGCCTTCGGTCAGCAGCCAGGAGCGCAGCTGTTCGGAGCTGACATTGACGTACAAGTGGAAGTCGTCCCACAACGCCTCCACCTCCGGGTCGAGCCGCTGGTCACGGGGCATCGTCACTCCTCACCGTCGGGTCCCGGCGGGGCCGGGACCGGGTCGTCGGAGAGCCGGTCGGGCGTCTCCGCGGCGGCGACGCGCACGCGCGCCGGATTCGCGATGGGCTCGGCGCGGATCGGTTCCTGCGCGTCCTCTTCGGGCAGCCCGGGTCCGTCCGCGTCGGTCATCGCGGATGGGTGCTGGTCGCCGGGGTGCGGTCGGTGCGGGCCGCGGCGCTGACGTCGAAGTTGAGCCGGTCGTCGCGCACACCGACCCGGACCTGCTGCCCGGAGCTGATCGCCCCGTCGAGCAGCATCGTCGACAGCGGGTTCTCCACCTCACGCTGGATCACCCGCCGCAACGGACGCGCCCCGAACTCGGGGCGGTTGCCATGCGCGGCGATCCAGTCCACGGCGGAGTCGTCGAAGGAGAGCGAGACGTCCTGGGCGTGCAGCCGGCGGCGGGTCTCCTCCAGCAGCAGCCCGGTGATCTGACGCAGCTGCTCGATCTCCAGGCGCTGGAAGATGATGATCTCGTCGATGCGGTTGAGGAACTCCGGCCGGAAGGACTCCTGCAGCCGGCGCATCAGGCTCTCCCGCAGGTCCCGGGCCTCGCGTTCGCGGCCGTCGCCGACCTCGCCGAAGCCCACCGAACGGCGGGTGCCGGTGATCAGCTCCGAACCCAGGTTGCTCGTCATGATCACCACTGCGTTGCGGAAGTTCACCGTCCGCCCCTGGCTGTCGGTGAGCCGGCCGTCCTCCAGGACCTGCAGCAGCGCGTTGAAGACGTCCTGGTGGGCCTTCTCGATCTCGTCCAGGAGCACCACCGCGTACGGCCGGCGGCGGATCGCCTCGGTGAGCTGCCCGGCCTCCTCGTAGCCGACGTAGCCGGGCGGGGCGCCGACGAGCCGGCTGACAGTGTGCCGCTCCTGGAACTCGCTCATGTCCAGGCGGATCATCCGGTCCTCGTCGCCGAAGAGCACCTCGGCCAGCGTCTTGGCCAGCTCGGTCTTGCCCACACCGGTGGGACCCAGGAACAGGAAGCTGCCCATCGGACGGTCCGGGTCGGAGAGACCGGCGCGGGAGCGGCGGACCGATTCGGCGACGGCGTTGACCGCGTCGTCCTGGCCGATCACGCGCTCGTGCAGCTGCGACTCCAGGCGCAGCAGCCGGTCCCGTTCCTCCTCGGTGAGCTGACGCACCGGGATGCCGGTGGAGCGGGACACCACCTCGGCGATCTCCTGGGTGTCGACGGCGGGCACCTGCGGCGAGTCGCCCTGCCCCTCGGCCCGGCCGATCTCGTCCTGCAACTGCTGCACCCGGTCGCGCAGCTGGGAGGCGCGCTCGTACTGCTCGTCGGAGACGGCCTGATCCTTGTCCCGCCGGATCTCCTGCAGCTGCCGTTCCAGGTCGCGCACATCGGCGGCCGGGGTCCGCGTGCGCAGCCGTACCCGGGCGCCCGCCTGGTCGATCAGGTCGATCGCCTTGTCCGGCAGGAACCGGTCGGTGACGTAGCGGTCGGCGAGCTGCGCGGCGGCAACGAGCGCCTCGTCGGTGAAGCGGACCTGGTGGTGCGCCTCGTAGCGGTCCCGCAACCCCCGCAGGATGGTGATGGTGTCCTCGACGGTCGGCTCGGGCACCAGAACGGGCTGGAAACGGCGGGCCAGCGCGGCGTCCTTCTCGATGCTCTTGCGGTACTCGTTGAGGGTGGTCGCGCCGATCACCCGCAGCTCGCCGCGGGCCAGCGCCGGTTTGAGCATGTTGCTGGCGTCCATGCCGCTGCCCTCGCCGCCGGAGCCGCCGGCCCCGACCAGGGTGTGCAGCTCGTCCAGGAAAATGATCAGTTCGTCGTTGTGGGCGCGGATCTCGTCGATGACCTTCTTGAGCCGTTCCTCGAAGTCACCGCGGTAGCGGGTGCCGGCGACGAGCCCCGCCAGGTCCAGCTGGATGACCCGCTTGCCGAGCAGCGTCTGCGGCACGTCACCGTCGATGATCCGCTCGGCGAGCCCTTCGACGATGGCGGTCTTGCCCACACCCGCCTCACCGATGAGGACGGGGTTGTTCTTGGTACGCCGGGACAGGATCTCCACGGTCTGCTCGATCTCGTCGGTACGCCCGATGACCGGGTCGATGCGGTCCTCCCGGGCCAGATCGGTGAGATCGCGGCCGTACTGGTCGAGCGTCGGGGTGCCCCGGTCGGCCCGTCCCTCCGGCGCGGCCCCCTTCTCAGCGCTGGCGGCCTGCAACGACTCGGGCTGGATCCGGCCGGCGGCCAGCATCCGCCCGGCCGGCGACTCCGGGTTCAGCGGCAGCGCCATCAGGATGTGCTCGGGCCCGATGTAGCTGGCCCCCATCGCCCGGGAGAGCTGGTGGGCGTCGAGCAGCGCCCGCTTCGCCGCCGGTGTCAGCGACAGGTGCGGCGGCACCTGCCCCTTGGGCGTCCCGTTGCCCCGGCCGCCGAGCGCGTTGACCAGGGCGTACGGGTCGGCGCCGGCCCGGCTGACCAGGTCCCGCAACGGCTCGCGCTGCAGAGCGGCCCAGAGCAGATGATCGGTGTCGAGATCGGCGCTGCGCTTCTGCGCGGCGCGCCGGGCGGCCTCGGCGAGCAGTTCACGCGCGTCGGCGGTCATCAACCGGGTGATGTCGACGCGCTGCCCCGGCCGCCGCCCCTCCCCCCGGCCGAAGTACCGGGCGAGGAACTCGTCCCAGGGGTCGGAGCCGAAATCGGCGGGTCCCTGCGTCATGATCTGTTTCCCCCCACGGCGTGAAGCGGTCGGCGTGGGCTACCCGGCGGCCGTCGGCACAAACGTCACGCCCCTGGCACCCTGGGAAGATGGAGCAGGCCGAGACCGTGCTGATCGTCGATGCCGCGAACGTGGTCGGGTCCCGTCCGGACGGCTGGTGGCGTGATCGTGCCGGCGCCACCGCCCGGCTGCGCGACCGGCTGACCGGCATCGCCGCCGGTGGTCTGGCCGAGGTGGTGCCACCGGTGCGGGTGGTGCTGGTGGTGGAGGGCGCGGCCCGGGACATCCCGGCGGTGCCCGGGGT
>Ga0233380_1001112_pt1 | contig 12595 bp, 12 predicted proteins | sample ElkDunMinimDraft_9_FD_191541 | JGI IMG/M metagenome (GOLD analysis project Ga0233380, IMG submission 191541) | Fecal eukaryotic communites from dung pellets of Tule Elk in California, USA - Elk Dung F36 | ecosystem: Host-associated > Mammals > Digestive system > Large intestine > Fecal | place... | reverse complement strand
GCCATCCCGGTTATGCGCCAGGCGACTATATTTTCGGCGGCCGGCATTGGCAGGATTATGAACTGGTCGATGGCGATGCCTCGCTCAGGATCGACCCCGCCGACCTGCCGATCGAGGCGGACCTGAGCCTGATCGGCCGGTCGGCCATGACCGGATGGGTCGGCTGGCGACGCTTCTGCGACGGCAAGCCGGGCGAGACGATCGTGGTCTCGGCCGCGACCGGATCGGTGGGCATGCTGGTATGCCAACTCGCCAAGCGCGCCGGTCTCCATGTGATCGGCATCGCCAGCGGCGCGGAAAAATGCGCCTATGTCACGGGCGAGCTAGGCGCGGACGCGTGCATCGACCGCGCCCGCGAGGATGTGGGCGAAGCCCTGGATCGCGTCGCGCCCGGCGGGGTCGATATCTATTTCGACAATGTCGGCGGGTTCACGCGCAAGCCGGTCTATGACCGACTGAAGCCCTTCGGCCGCCTGATCGTCTGCGGCATGGCGGCGGAATATACCGGCGCGGAGGAAAGCGTGCTGACAACGGGGGCGATCCTGGCGAAGCGGCTGCGGATCGAAGGGTTCGTGGTGCTGGATTTCGACGAGGATTATGAACCCTTCCGCGCGGAAATGGCGCGCTTGTGGAAAGAGGGCGCGCTCAGCGTGCGCCAGACGATTTTCGAAGGGCTGGAAAGTGCGCCCGACGCGCTCGCCGCCTGTATTTCGGGCGACAGCGCGGGCGGCAAGATCCTCGTGCGGGTGTCGCCCGACACGAGCCGCGAACCGGCCTGAACCACAGCTATGGACACAAGGAGGAACCCACCATGGTCACCGACATCCGCGACCGCATGAAGCCCGTCGTCGCTCCGACGATGCTGCGCGACATTTTCACCGACGATGAAAATGCCCGGCTGTTCAACATCCTGCGAACCAAGGGACCGTGGCGCCTGATCGCCGCGATCTACTTCAAGTCGGTCGAGGAACTGCTCGCCATCTCCAGCCCCGCGCCTGGCGTGCCGCGTCCCACATCGCTCTCGGAAATGCTCAATCCCTCCTTTCGCGGCTTCTTCGGCAATAACGGTCTCCCCTATGAGGAGGAAGCGCACGAGATTTTCTACAGCCGCAAGCTGATCGACATGGTCAAGTCCATGCACGGCGCCCGCTATGGCGCGCCCTATCTTTTCCAGTTCAACATCCAGGGCCCCTGCCACGGCTATGATCCGGGGCATTTCGACGGGCGGAGCTGGCGCGGCATGGACCCGACCAACACGCCCGCCTGGCTGGGCGCGGTGATGGCCAAGTCGGGCCTGTTCGACGCATGGGAGGTGAAGGCCGGACAGGTAATCTCCTATTATTACCCATCGGACATCGATGGCGGCTTCACCTTCTGGCCTCACGGTCCCGACGGGCCACCGCAGCGCATGGCCGCGCCCTTCTGGAACAGCGGCCTGCTGACCGACAATCAGCATATGTATCATCGCGGCGAGGCCTGCGGGCCGCGCGACCGGCGCGACACGCCGCCGGACATGACGCTGACCTCGGTGCTGGAGGCCGATGGCGAGGATGGCTGGCGGGTCGTCGACGGCGACCGGCTGATCGCCCGCTATGCGCCCAGCGACATGCGCATCCTGTTCCACTACAGCGCGCATGTTTTCACCGACATGGCGGACCTCAAACGCTATTACGACCATACGGACGATCTGAATCGAGACCGCGCGTTCGAGATGTTGATCGCCGATCTCAAGGCGCGGGGCGTCGATTTCGTCGTGCCGAGCGATCCGCTGAGCGATCGCGCGTTCATCGCGACCCTGACGGCCACCTACGCCATGAGCCCGAGCCGTTACCCGGCCGAGGCGCCGCTGGACCGCAGGCCGATCGCGGCATGACGATCGGCTTCGGGCTGGAGGGCAGGACGGCGCTGGTCACCGGCGCCAGCAGCGGTCTGGGCGCGCATTTCGCCCGTACGCTGGCTGGCGAGGGCGTCAGTGTCGTCCTGGCAGCGCGGCGCATCGACATGGTGGAAACGCTTGCGGCGGAACTGCCCGGTGCGCGCGCGGTCGCGCTCGACGTGCAGCGCGTCGAGGCGATCGACACGCTATGGGGTGATCTGGGCGCAGTCGACATTGTCGTGAACAATGCGGGTGTCGCCGGCGGCGGGCCGCTGGTCGATCAGGGCCCGGACGAATGGGACCGGATTGTGGGCACGAATGCGCGCGGCGCCTATCTGGTGGCACGCGGCGCGGCGCGGGCGATGATCGCGGGCGGGCGGCGGGGCAGCATCGTCAACATCGCGTCGATCCTGGGACTGCGGCAGGGCGCACAGGTCGGGCCCTACGCCATTTCCAAGGCGGCGGTGGTACAGATGACCAAGGTGATGGCGCTAGAATGGGCGCGGCACGACATACGGGTCAATGCCCTGTGCCCCGGCTATATCCGCACGCCGCTGAATGAAGCCTATTTCGAGATGGACGCGGGAAAGGCGCTGATCGGGCGCATCCCGCAGCGGCGGCTGGGCCAGCCGCAGGATCTGGACGGCGCGCTGCTGCTGCTCGCGTCGGATCTCGGCGCTTATATCACCGGGGCGGAACTGGCCGTCGACGGCGGCCATCTGGTCAACACGCTCTAGGCGACGGGGCGCTCGCCGGCCGGACCTCCGGTTGGCGGCGCTTGGGTGCCGCGCACCAGCGGCCACAGCACCTGCTCGCTCCAGTGCGCGTCTCGCCCCGGCAGCCCATAGCGCCACGGCCGGCCCTGCGGGATATGCAGCGTGCCGAACAGCGCATCGAAACCGGACAAGATCAGGCCGAAATTGCGATAATTGGCGCCGTCCTTGCCATAGCCGTGATGGGTATGGTGGATGCCCGGCGACACCAGTACATGCTCCACTGCGCGGAACGCGCGGCCGAAGCGCGGATGGCGACGCGCCGCATCGTCCCAGCGGAAATTGCTGTGCGTGATGACGTTCCAGGCGAACTGCGTCACCCCCACCAGCGCGGCGGCGAAGGGCTGGCCCAGATAGATGGTCAGCGCAACGGTCCAGGTCACTGGCTGGACCACCGCCCAGAAGATGTTGAGCCGCAGCACGACCATCGCGTTCATGTAGCGCGCCGTGTGATGCGTGCGATGCAGTTGCCACAGCCAGTTGAGAGCAGGCCGGTTCTTGCCCTCATGCGCCCAGCGATGCACCCAGTAGAAGACGAATTCGGTCACGATGAGCGATCCGGCGAAGGCGGCCCATAGCGGCAGCCCGGCCAGCGCGCCCTTGCCCGCCGGCAACAGCAGCCCCAGCAGCAGCGCGCTCGCGATCGTCATCGCCGGCCGGATTACGAACATTCCCAGCACGCTGCACAGGCCCAGCACCGTCCACTCGGCCCGGTCATAGACGCCCCGATGCCGCCCGGCGACAATCTCGACCAGCAGAACGCCCAGCCCGAATGTAAGGTAAAAGGTGCCAATGCCCATCATCATCTCCTGTTGCGCGACGATACAACAGGCGTGACATTCGATAAAATGAATTGATTAATGTCTTTCGGTGAATATCATTCATATATGGACCTCAGGCGCCTGCATCACTTTGTCACGCTGCTCGATGCGGGTTCCTATGTCGCTGCGGCGGCGCGGCTCAATCTTACCCAGTCGGCGCTCAGCCATTCGATCCGCAGTCTGGAGGAACAGGCGGCTGTCCCGCTTCTGGAACGGGACCGGGCGGGCATCCGCACGACCAGGGCGGGCGCGCTGCTGGAGGAGGAGGCGCGGCAGATGCTGCGGCGGATGGCCGACCTGCGCCATAACATCAAGGTCGTGGCCGGGCGGGAGGCCGCGACGGTGCGGTTCGGCATGGCGCCGCTGCCCGCGAAACTGTGGATGACCGATCTGTTGCGCGGCGTGATGGACGACGACGGCATCGTCGCGTCGGCATCGGTCGCGAACGGCGCCGAGCTGACAGGCCTGCTGAAGCGCGAATATATCGACTTCTTCCTATGTTCGCGCGGCGCACTAACGGATCATCCGGACCTGCTGCTGGAACCGGCGGGCTGGATGCCGTTGCAATGGATCGTCCGCGCCGGCCACCCACTGCTCGCGCACGCGCAGCAATCCCCCGGCGCCCTGTCGGCCTATCCTATGGTCTGCATGGGCCCGTCCTTCCTGCGCGGCGATCCCAACGAGCCCGCGCCGCTGTTTCGCGGCGGTCGCGCCGCGGTGCAGTCCGATGATTTCGGCGTGTTGCTGGACCTTACCCTGACGAGCGACGCCGTCCTGCTGGGCGCGTCCCTACTGCTGGATCGCTATCCTGACGCACTGGCGCCGCTTCATGTGCGCGGCGACGCTCCAGACATGGGCTATGACCTCGTGGCGGTGCAGCGGCGGGGTAGAAAGCTGACGCCGGCCAGCCGGGCGATGCTCGACCGCTTGCTGAAACTCATGAGCGACGAGCCCGCGCGCAACGACTGGAGCTAGCCAGCATCCCCCTCGGTCGGCTCGCTCGAGCCACGGACGGCGATCGCGCCATGCAGGAAAAGCTGGGTCGCGGCCCGGACCTGCGCCCTTATTTCTCCGGGCGTCATCGGCCGCTCGTCGTAGATCACCCGGCTCTGCCAGCGATGAAAGGCGAGCGCGACATAAATGACCGCCAGATCATGCGCCTGTGCGGCTTCGAAACCGTGATACTCCAATATATGCCGCACCGGCTCCAACTGGAAACGCTCGAACTGGCTGCGCGACACCGGTTCCAGCTGCGGGAAGCTGGTGCATTCGCGATACATCACACGAGCCAGACGGACCTGACGATCCTGATTGAGTCGGGCCTGCATATGCGTGGCGAATTCAACCAGATCGTCGTGCAGCGACCCATGGGTCATCGCCGGTGGCCGGGCGTCCTGCAAGGCGGACATTTCCAGGCAAGCCGCGAACAGGGCGACCTTGTCGGGATAGCGATTGTAAAGGGTGCGGGTGGAAAGGCCCGCCCGTTCCGCGATCGCGCGTACCGAAGCCCCGTGGAAGCCATGGCGCGAAAATTCCTCCAGCGCCGCTTCCAGCATCGCCTCATGCTTGCGTGCGGCCTCGCGCACGCTGGGACGTCCCGGACGGCGTCGGTGTCCGGCCGCACGGGCGTCCTTTTCTCCTATCATTTCCGCAGCGTCGGTTCCCGGCATCGCACGACTATGGACGGTCGCACGCGATCCGTCCAGTTCGCACATGGTCGCCCGATCGCCCGCCGTACCGGATCAGAGCAACGACAATTGCGATGGCGGTGCGCCCCTGCCCTGCGCGCCAGCCGTCATCGGTCGGGAGAGCAGATGGCGCGCCTGCCCCGCCAGGATATAGACGGACTGCCGCTGTGCGCCGCGGTTGCTATGGTCGACGCGATAGCCCTGATAATGCCGGCGTAGCAGGCCCGCCCGCACAAGTTCGGACACGGTGCGGCTAACATTGGCCTTGCCCGACGCCAGCACGCGTGAACGCACCTCCTCCTCCAGCCGCGCGGCGGCGCGCGCTGGATCGAGCGGCGTCTCGTCACCCTGCCGCAGGGCGCGCGCGACCCGTTCCTCCACCGCACGGCGTCGGCCATCGCGCTGCGCGAGCGGGCTGAGCGCCTCGCCCAGCCAGTCCCGCAGGGGCATCGGTCCGTCGCGCCGAACCACCAGCGGCCCGGCGCTCCCATCGGGACGGGCGATATCGGCCAGCAGACTGAGCAGCATATAGGCGTAGCGCGGGCGGGAGCAGCATTCGGCAAGGCTCGCCAGCAAATCCGCGCGGTGACGGGCCTGGCTGTCGTCGCAATGGGCGGATCGGTCAAACATAACAGGACAGAATCAAGCACAAAGCAGAGACAAAGGGAATCCCTTCTGGACGAATGCACCGTACAAAAATCCATTTTGTCGCTCGTGACACTTTGCCGACCGGTCAAGTGTCACGCGTGGCAGAGGACGCGATGGTGGGAGGAAGCGGTTGCAAACATGGCGCGCCGCCGCATCCGTGGCGTCCCTTGCCTTCCACGGCTATGGAAGCGATGACGGCCGGGTTGACCCATCGCCTCGCCTGGCGCTTTTCGACCGCCGGAGGAATTCAGATGCGCATTCTCGTCCTGGGCGCGACCGGCTATCTCGGGTCGCACGTCAGCAAGACCCTCGTCACTGCCGGCCATGACGTGTCCGGCCTCAGCCGCACCGCCGACCGCGACGCACTAGTGGAAGCGGCGGGGGCGCGCGCGCTGCGCGGCGATCTGGTCGATCGCGACGCCGTCGTGGACCAGATGCGCGGGCATGATGCGACCGTGTATGCGGCGCAGCTCATGCTCCAGGACGAATTCGATGCGGTCGGCGCGCTGCTGCGCGGCGTCGCCGGGCGCGGGCACAGCTTCCTCTTCACCAGCGGCACCGGCCTCCTCTCCCAGCGCACCGACGGCGACTGGAGCGAGGACAGCTTCGCCGAGGACGAGCCGTTCGTCCCGTCTAAATATATCGGCTTTCGCCTGGTCACCGAAACGATGGTGCGACAGGCCGGCTCCTCAGGCACGGTGCGCGCCATGGTCGTGCGACCGCCGATGATCTGGGGCAATGGCGGCTGCGGCCATCTGCGCATGTTCTACACCGACGCCGGGCGCAGCGGCAACGTGGGCTATCTGGGCGCCGGGCTCAACCTCTATTCGAACGTGCATGTCGAGGATCTGGCGCAGGTCTATGCTCTTGCTTTGGAGCGCGGGACGGCGGGCGCGCTCTATCATGCGGTCGCGGGCGAAGTGAACCATCGCACCCTGGCGCACGCGGTCGCCGCAGATCTCGGCATCGCGGCGCGAAGCGTGGATTTCGAGGAAGGCGTGCGCCGCTGGGGCAAGTTCGAGACGCTGCTCGGCATGGCGACATGCAGCCGGTCGCGCAGCCCGCGCACCCGCCGGGAGCTTGGATGGGCCCCCCGCCATCTCGACGTGATGGCCGATGTCGGGCATCCCGCCTACCACCAGATGGCCGGTCGTTCGCAATAAGCCCTTCCGCCAGCGCGGAATCCGCCAAGGGCGCCTTTGACGCGCCGGCGTGCGAGCGTCCATGCACGGGGATCTGTTCCGGGCGCCACGCCGCCCAAGCCAATTTCGGGAGAGAGCCATGCAGACAAGCGAAACCCTGTTCAGCACGCCCAGCATCGCGCGCAAGGATCGGCCGATCCGCCTTGGCTCGCTGCTGTTTACCATGGTCGAGCCGCGTCCCGGCTTCGAGGCTGCCTATAATCGCTGGTACGAACGCGACCACTTCTACAGCGGCTGCATGATCGGCGCCTACACCGTGTCGGGCGGCCGCTATGTCGCGACCCGCGCAGAAAAGGCGAAGCGGTTCGGTTCGGGCGGCATGGACCTCGCCAAGGGCTCCTATCTCGCTCTCTACTGGATCCTGGACGAGCATCATCAGGACTGGGATGCTTGGGCCGTCAAGCAGGTGAACGTGCTGCATGCTGAAGGCCGCATGTTCAAGGAACGCGACCACATCCACACCAGCTTCTACAATCTGGATGCCGAATTCAACGCGCCGGGCAGCAGCATGCCGATCGAGCTGGCGCTGGACCGCGCCTATGGCGGCATCGTGGCCTTCATCATCGACCTGAAGCCCGGCAAGAGCGGGGCCGACCTTTCCGCCTTCCTCAAGGACCGCAACCTGCCCGGTGACGTTGCGCTGACCGGCACGCCGCTGCCGCTCGACCCGACCAGCCCGAAGGACGTGCCGGTAGAAACCAATGACCGCGCTGTGTTCGTCAGCTTCTCGATCGCTGACCCCAAGTCGGTGTGGGAATCGGATTACGTCCCGCTCGCCCAGGCGATTGAGGCGGCGGGCATCGGCACCATCGCCATCGCTTCCCCCTTCATCCCGACCATTCCCGGCACGGACAGCTATGTCGACGAGCTGCGCTGACATTGCCAAGCGCGTCATGCCGCCGATGACCGTTTACGAGGCAGCGGCGGCATGACCATCGCGCTGCAAGGGCGCGCCGCGCTGGTGATCAGCGAATGCCAGCGCGGTATCGTGGAGCCCGGCATGGGCGGCTTCGACGCACTCATCGCCCAGGTGCGCGACCGGGCGATCCTGCCGCGCATCGCTGGGCTGGCGCAGGCGTTCCGCGGCGCAGCGCTGCCGGTCTTCCACCTCACGATCGCGCACCGGCCCGATTTCGCCGACGTGCTGCCCAACAGCCTGATAGCGGCGCTGGCCCGCAAGAACCGCTTCGTCGTGGCGGGCACCCCTCAGGCCGACATCGTGGCAGAGCTGGCCCCGGAGCCAAGCGATCTCGTCGTCGAACGCAGCTCCGGGATGATCGGCTTTCTCGGCACGTCGCTGGACGCGATGCTGCGGCGCATGGATATCCGGACCGTCGTAATGACCGGGGTCTCGACCAATATCGCCGTGACCGGCTGCACCATGGTCGCCGCCGACCTTGGCTATCATGTCGTCCTGGCGGAGGACTGCATCGCCGCCAGCGATCGGGAAACCCACGACATCATCATCCGCGAGCAGCTGCGCATGATCGCACGCGTGGCGAGCGCCGCAGACGTAGAAGCGAGCCTGCTGACGCCGGCGGGCTGACGATTATTGCAGGCTGCGGCTGCCGGCGCTGCGCCGCAGCCCATCATTATAGCGGTAGAGCACCGACTGCATCGCCGACAGCATGTGCCGCACGTCATTGTCGTTCACGAACAGCGGATCGCCGACGACGCCGATGGCATAGGATGCAACGGCATGGGGTACGCGCAGTGGCATGGCGATCGAGTCCACCGGCACCGATGGCTTGCGCCGGCACAGCGCGAAACCGCGATTGCGGGTATGGGCAATGGAATCAACCAGATTCTTCATCAGCGCGGGTCCCTTGGGCCCCAGCCCCAGCCCCAGCCGCTGCGTGCGGGTGGCCAGCTGAATGATGGCGATGTTCGTCTGCTGCGCCAGCATCGCGGCAGAAAAATTTGTCGATGGCCGCCAGCTATTGCGGTCAAAGCAGATCATTTCGTGCGCATAGGCCGGCTCGACTCCGGGAGCGGCAGACCATTCCCCCTCCAGTTCCGCCACGCTCTCTACCCAGCAGTCGTTCTGCTGCGTCAGGAACACCGTCGCGCCCGTCGCCACGCGCATTTCTTCCATGATCTCCGCAATGCGGCCGGTGCCGAAAAAGCTGCTTTCGATCGCGTTGGCGTTGGCGACGACCTTGTAGGACGGTGAATAGAGCTTGGATGCCTGATTGTAGCTGAGATAGCCGGTCGTCGCGAGCGTGCGCAAAATTTCGTCGGCGCTCGAATTAGGGATGCCCAACGCTTCGCTGATCTCGATGGTGCGTGCCGGTACGCCTTCCCGCATGAAATATTCCAGAACTTCGAGCGTGCGCAGGCAGGACTTTACGCTGCCACGTCCCCGCGACCTTCCCTCTCCCGACTGATTATCGGACTCCATTTCGCTCTCCCGCCGATTCTTCGGACGACGCTGTTCTTGCCGCCCGCAGCTTTCATGCCGGGCACCATAATCTTACGTGGACGGGATTCAAGCTTTCGCAAAATGTCTCAACTTGACATGGACTTTCGGGAAATGCGGAACGCGGCGCTTGCCGCTCGCGGTCCAATCATGCCTCTCGTCTAAATCAGGGCCATGACCACCCAGCCAACCCGTTCCCCGCTTCCTGATCCTGACGCGGCGCAACAGCCGACCCGTGGCCGCTTCTGCAACGTGCGGATGCCGCTCAGCTACGTGGAATGGGCGCGCCACGGGGCGCCGCTCGCCATTCTGATCCACGGCAATCGCGATCATGCGCGCAGTTGGGACCCGATAGCCGTGCAGTTGCACCGTACCCATCACGTCATAGCGCCCGACTTGCGGGGCCATGGCGACAGCGACTGGTCGCAGGATGGGCGCTACAACTACGCGGCCTATCTATCTGATCTGGCAGCACTTTGTGAGACGCTACGTGTGACGCCGGATCGCCCGGTGACGCTGGTCGGCCACTCGCTGGGCGCGCATGTCGCGCTGCGTTTTGCGGGAGCGCGGCCCGATCTGGTCCGCAGCCTGGTGGCGCTCGAAGCCGTGAGCGCGCCCACGCCCATCGACGTGCGGCGCAGCGCCATGGCGATGGACGAGCGGCTGCGCAGCTGGTTCGACGAGCGGCGCGAGACTGCGGCAGCGCAATCACGCGCTTTCGCCACGATCACCGAGGCGGCCGAGCGCATGCTGTCCAAACATGGCTATCTGACCCGCGCGCAGGCTCAGCACTTGACGCGCCATGGAGTGCGTAGGCGTGGCGGCGCATGGCGATGGAAATATGATCCCTATGTCGCCGTCTGGCCATTTCCGGAGCTGGACATTGATGAGGCCGAGGCGCTGTGGCGCCGAGTCGCATGCCCGGCGCTGCTGATCTTCGGGGAACGCAGCTGGCCGTCGACCACCCCGGCCCGGCTGGTCGCCACCCTGCCCGACGCGCGCGAGGTGCGCCTGGCGGACAGTGGGCACTGGCCGCAGCATGACGCGCTCGACGCCTGCCTGGCGGCGATCATTCCGTTCCTGGAAACGACCGGCGGGGCGCATGCCACGCCGGTCGATGCCTGACGCTCACTCGTTGCTGAGCTTCACCGACATGACGCGCGGATCGAAATGGTTCGCCGCCATCCAACCACCGTCGATGCACAGTGTGTGGCCGGTCACGTAATCCGACAGCGGCGAGGCCAGATACAGGACACCGCCCGCAATATCCTGGGTCGTGCCGGCGCGGCCGATCGGCAGCACGCTGTCCTCCATTCGCTTGCGCGATTCAGGTGTTTCGGGCAGGCGCGGGGTGCTGATGCTGCCAGGCGCGATCGCGTTGGCGCGGATCCCGTTGCGGCCCCATTCGGCCGCCATCGACTTCACCAGATGCATCAGGCCCGCCTTCGCCGCGCCATAGGGCGCGTGCCATGGCGCGCCGACGATACCATCACTCGACCCGATGCAGATCAGCGATCCCTTGACTCCGCGCTTGATCATCGACTCGGCGACCGCGCGGCCGGTGACGAAGAAATAGCGCAGGTTGCGCGACTGGTCGAAATCCCATTCCTCGACCGTCACGTCCAACAGCGGCTTGAACAGCGCCTGACCCACGATGGTTACCAGGATGTCGAGCCCGCCCAGCTTCTCCTCCGCCTCGGCGACCGCCTGCTTGACCGACGCTTCGTTCAGAATGTCGGCGACCACGGACACGCCGTTGCGGCCGAGTTCGCGCACTTCGCCCGAGACCAGTTCGGCCCGTTCCATCACGCTGTCCAGTACCGCGATGTCGCAACCCGCGCGCGCCAGGATCAAGGCGCTCGCCTCGCCCATGCCGCGCCCGCCACCGACGATCAGCGCCTTCTTGCCTTCCAGCCCCAGCAACGATTCCATGTTTTTTCCTCTCGATTGGTTCCGGTCCGCGCGCGCTTCAGGCGGCGTCGGCCATGAACATCCGCTTCACGTCGTTCAGGCTCACCTTGAGCGAAGGCGTGCGCGGCAGCGCATCGACGATGCGGATTTCCCGGGGGATATGCGTCGCGGGCAGCTCCTCGCGCAGGAACGCGATCAGGGCCGCTTCGTCCACGCCAGTCGCGCTCTGGCTCAGTTCAACGGCCGCCACCGGCACCGCGCCCAGCCGCGCGTCGGGGATGCCGACCACCGACGCATCGACCACCGCCGGGTGCTGGCGCAGTGCGTCGACGACGCGTTCGGGCAGGATCTTGAACCCGCCGCGCACGATCGCGCCATCGAAGCGTCCACGATGGAAGACATAGCCGTCCTCGTCGATCATCACGAGGTCGGTGGTGCGCACCCAGTCCGGACGGACCGATGTGCACAGCACCTCCATCAGCCCTTCCTGCCCCCGCGCTACCTCCGCGCCCGTTTCCGGATCGACGGCCTTGATCTCGACGCCGGGCATCGGCAGCCCGGTGCTGCCACGCTTGCTGTCGCCCACCTGCGTCCGCATCTGCGGCGTCCAGCGCACGATCGTGCCACAGAATTCCGTCGCGCCCATGCCCCACAGGATCGGTACGCCGAAGCGCTTTTCAAACCGATCCTGAAGGTCGGGGTCGAGATAGGCCGAACCGCCCGAAACGACCTCGACACTGGACAGCGTGTCGTCTGGCACGTCGGCGTCCATCAGCATGGCGATGGCGGTGGGATTGAGGCCCAGCATATCGGGCCGATGGCGGCGCAGCGCATCGACGAGGCCGTCGACCGAGAAGCGTTCCATCAGCACGAGCGGCGTGTTGTTGACGGCGGCGCCGGTGAGCAGGCACACCCCACCCACCCCGCCTAGCGGCCAGATGTTGATCTGCACCGGCGGTGCCTTGCCCGACTCCGCGCCCGGCGCGCTCATCACCGCGCGCTCCAGCAGCTTGAGCGCCATCGGGATGCGCTTGGGCGTGCCGGTCGTCCCGCTCGACAGCACTTCGATACCGCCATCGGCCAGCGCGTCGTCGAAGCTGGTGCGCGTGCACCGCTCCAGCCCGTCGACCAGCGCCGGGTCCTTGTCGATCCCGCACAGCGCCAGCCCGGCACAGCCCGCCTGCGCCGCCGCTTCGCGGAAATTGGGCCAGTCCTGCTCGTCCGCCAGGATCGCGGCGGCGCCCAGATTCTCGATAT
>Ga0233380_1001111_pt1 | contig 12603 bp, 10 predicted proteins | sample ElkDunMinimDraft_9_FD_191541 | JGI IMG/M metagenome (GOLD analysis project Ga0233380, IMG submission 191541) | Fecal eukaryotic communites from dung pellets of Tule Elk in California, USA - Elk Dung F36 | ecosystem: Host-associated > Mammals > Digestive system > Large intestine > Fecal | place... | reverse complement strand
CGCGAGCGTCCCTGCCCCCAGCCCCACCAGACCCACGCGCGCGGCAGGGCCGTAAAGCGCGGGCGCGGCTTCCAACGCCAGGCCCACCCCGGAGGTGTCGCCGTAGTAAGTCGTCGGTTCGTGGCTGCGGCCCGGCTCCAGCGACTGCTTGCCGTGCAGCGTGGTGCCATGCGTGAGCAAGCGGGTCTGCTCGTGCGGATCGTCGTAGACGGTGTAGATGCCGAAATAGCTGCGCAGGCGCTGGTCGTGCAGCGAAGCGCCGAACGTGGTGATGCCCCCCAGCGCCAGCATCCCCAGCATCAGCACCAGCGCAAAGGCCCAGCGCCACGGCGCGAGGAGCACGCCGATGCCCGTGAGCAAGGTCAGCACGAAGGCCGAGAACAGGCCCTCGGCGCCGTCCGAGACAAGCACCCGTAGCTGCACGGCGGCCAGGACGGCGCCGACCAGCAGCACCGCCACCGCAATATGGCTGAGGCCGCGATCGACCCCGCCGACCGCGGGCCAGTCAAGCCGGCGCGAAAGAGGCAGCAGCAGCGCGGCGGCCAGGATCAGTATCGGGTGTTCCCATACCCAGTCGAACAGCATCGGCGCGGCCAGGGCGGTAAAGGCGCCGCCAAGCGCCCCGCCGGCCGACATGACGAGATAGAAAAGCGTCAGCTTTCCCGCCGCCGGCCGCGAATCGTAGAGCCGGGCGTGCAACGCGGTGGACACGACGAACAGCAGGATGAGCGCCCCCACCGCCACCGTCATCGTGCCCGAAGAGACCGAGCTCATCGCATAGCTGCCGGCGAACAGGACCACCGGCGGCGCGATGAGGATCACCGCGTTGGCCACCCGCCGCCCGTCGGCAAAGGCCACCGCGAAGCTGAGTAGGTACAGGCCCAGCGGGATCACCCAGAGCAGCGGCATCGCCACGATATCGGTTGTAAGATGGGTGGTGGTCGAAAGCAGCAGCCCCGAAGGCACGGCCGAGAGCGCCAGCCAGAGGAGTATCTGCCCCCGGGTCACTGGCGCCTCGGCCTCAGCGGCCGCCGATCCGCTCTCCGGCACCATGGTGCGCGCCGGCTGCAGCTCGTCGGCGTTCCAGCGAGTCCGCGCGGAGGCCGCGACGAGTACGACCAGCAGGCCATAGCCCAGGCTCCACGCCAGGCTTTGCGCGTGGATCGACAGCAGCGGTTCCACCAGCAGCGGGTAAGCGATGAGCCCCGCGAAGCTGCCCAGGTTGGAAGCCGCATAAAGCGCCCAAGGCGCGCCCGAGCGAGGGTCCGCAGCGTACCAGCGCTGCATCAGCGGAGCCTGGGCGGACACGACCAGGAATACTGGCCCGACCGTTGCGACCAACAGCGCCGGCACCCAGAGCACCTCCCAACCGGCAGCGGGGGGCGCCAGACGGGCCAGCGCGATCGGCAAGGTCAGCCCCGCCAGTGCCAGGAGCGCCAGGTGCACCTTGATCTGGCGACGCAGCCCGAGCCGCGAAAGCCCATGTGCGTAGGCATAACCCGCCAGGAGCAGCGCCTGGTAGACCAGCATCGCGCTGTTCCACACGTTGGGAGCGCCGCCCAGCAGCGGCAGCGCCATGCGCGCGACCATCGGCTGGACCATGAAGAGCAGGAAACTGCCCGCCAGGATCGTGGCGAGGAACAACGGCCGCGCGGCGGAAATCACACCATCCACCCCCGTTCCGCGATGCGCATGCGCAAGGAATGGCCGAAGCGAGCCATTGCCCGCCCCCGCCGGGCAGCGCCGGTCACGATCCCAGCAGCCGCGCGGCGTGAGCGGCGTGGTAAGTCAGTACGCCCGAACATCCGGCCCGCTTGAACGCCAGCAGTGTCTCCAGCACCAGGGCGTCGCGGTCCCCGGCGCCCACTGCGGCGGCGGCCTCGATCATCGCGTACTCGCCTGAGACCTGGTACGCGAACACCGGCACCTCGAAGCGTTCCTTCACGCGCCGGGCAATGTCGAGGTAAGGGAGCCCCGGCTTCACCATCACGCTGTCCGCCCCCTCGGCCAGGTCGAGCGCGACCTCGCGCAGCGCCTCTTCGGCGTTGGCCGGGTCCATCTGGTATGTCTTCTTGTCCCCCTTCAGCAGCCCGCGCGAGCCCACGGCATCGCGGAACGGGCCGTAGAAGGCCGAGGCGTACTTCGCGGCATAGGCCATGATCTGAACGTTGGCGTGGCCATCGCGCTCCAGCGCGGCACGGATCGCCCCGATACGACCGTCCATCATGTCCGACGGGGCGACGATATCCGCGCCCGCCGCCGCCTGGTTCAGGGACTGGCCGACGAGCACTTCCACGGTTGCATCGTTCAGCACATAGCCTGCGTCGTCGATCAGGCCGTCCTGCCCGTGGCTGGTATAGGGATCGAGCGCCACGTCGGTCAGCACGCCGACCCCGTCGCCCACGGCATCGCGGATCGTGCGGATGGCCCGGCACATCAGGTTATCCGGGTTTAGCGCCTCGCGCCCATCCTCGCTGCGCCGCTCCGGCTGAGTGTTCGGGAACAAGGCCAGGCACGGGATTCCCAGCGCCACCGCCTCGCGTGCCCGCGCGGCGATGCCATCCAGCGACCAGCGCGACACGCCCGGTAGCGAGGCGATCGGGTCCTCGACGCCCTCCCCCTCGGTGACGAACAAAGGCCAGATCAGGTCCGCCGGGGTGAGGACGGTCTCGCGGTGAAGGGCCCGGCTCCAGGCGGTGGCACGGCTGCGACGAGGGCGGGCATGGGGAAAGGACGCGGTCATGGCCGGGGCTTGGCGCAAATCGGCCCGGGCTTCAATCGGGTTGGCGCGCGGGGCGGGACAGCTTGCCGCACCGCTGCACCGCCATCGCCGCCCCATGCGCCTTGCACCTGCCCATGGGCGATGCCACATGGGGGAGGCGATGGCACCATTATCGTCCGCCGACGCCGCCTCGCGCGGTGAGAGCCGCGTTCGCGCCGTTTTGGGCCCCACGAACACCGGCAAGACGCATCTCGCGATAGAGCGGCTCTGTGCGCATTCCAGCGGGGCCATCGGCTTTCCGCTGCGGCTGCTGGCCCGCGAGGTCTATGACAAGGTCTGCGCCATCAAAGGGCCCGGCCAGGTCGCGCTGATCACCGGCGAGGAACGGATCGAGCCCAAGAACGCGCGCTGGCTGCTGTGCACGGCCGAGGCGATGCCGGTGGTGCAGGACAGCCTGGCGTTCGTCGCGCTGGACGAGGCGCAGATCTCCGCGGACCGCGAGCGCGGCCACTTGTTCACAGATCGCCTGCTTCACGCCCGCGGGCGCGAGGAGACGATGATCCTGGGCTCCTCCACGCTGGAGCCGATGATCAGGGCGCTCCTGCCCGAGGCCGAAATCGTCACCCGCCCCCGCTTCTCCACGCTGCGCCATGCCGGCGCCAAGAAGCTGAGCCGAGTGCCGCCGCGCAGCGCCATCGTCGCCTTCTCGGCCGAACAGGTCTATGCCATCGCCGAAATGCTGCGCCGGTTCCGCGGTGGGGCGGCCGTGGTGATGGGCGCGCTGAGCCCGCAGACCCGCAATGCCCAGGTCGAGCTCTACCAGTCCGGCGAGGTCGACTACCTGGTCGCCACCGACGCCATAGGCATGGGCCTCAATCTCGACATCGAACACGTCGCGTTTGCCGGCCTGTCCAAGTTCGACGGGCTCCGCCAGCGCCGGCTGACGACATCGGAGATGGCACAGATCGCCGGACGCGCCGGACGGCACCAGCGCGACGGCACCTTCGGCACCCTCGGGGGTGGCACTGGGGCGGGCGGCCAACACGCCGCCGAGTTCGCGGACGAGGAAGTCTATGCCATCGAGGAGCATCGTTTCCCGCCGCTGACCAAGCTGTTCTGGCGCGAGCCCGAGCCGAGGCTGGACACCCTGGACGTCCTGATCGGCGATCTGGAAGCGCCCCCGCTGCGGCCCGAACTGGTCCCCGCGCCCGAGGCGATCGATCTTGCCGTGCTGAAGCTGCTGGCGGACGACCCGGCAATTGCAGCAGGTGTGCGCGGCCCCGCCATGGTCCGCCGGTTCTGGGAAGTCTGCCGCCTGCCCGACTTTCGCAGCCAGGGGCCGGAAACCCATTCGCGCTTCATCGCCAGGCTGTGGCAGGATTTGCGCCATGGCGAGCTTGGGGCGGACTATGTCGCGCAGGCGATCGCTCAGCTCGACGTGACTTCGGGCGACATCGATACCCTGCAAGGGCGCATCGCGGCGATCCGGTCCTGGGCCTATATCGCCCAGCGGCCAGACTGGGTGCTCGCGCGCGACGAAATGGCCGCGCGGGCCCGCGCGGTGGAAGCGCGTCTGTCCGACGCGCTTCACGGAAAGCTGACCGAACGCTTCGTAAACCGGCGCACCGCCGTGCTCATGCGCAAGCTTGGCACCGATGCGGGCCTGCTCTCCGTGCGGTTGGAAGACGAGGAAGTGCTGGTTGAGGGCGAGCACATCGGCTCGCTGCGTGGCTTCGCATTCCGGGTCGATCCCGGCGCCCGCCTTTCGGACCGCAAGCTGCTGCTGGCCGCCGCGGAGCGCCACTTGCCCGCTCTGCTGGAACGCCGCGCCAACGAAGTGACCGCTGCAATTCACGAAGGCAGCGCACAGCTGAGCCTGCAGGACGGCGCCCTGCTCCTTGAGAACGCCCGCCTGGCCCGGCTTGCTCCCGGAAAGTCGCCGCTCGCGCCGGTGCTGGTGCCGGAAGCGGAGCTGGATGCGATCCCCGCCCCGGCCCGCAAGACCCTGGTCGCGGCGCTGGAGGAATGGGTGACGCAGCTGCTTTCACCGCTCTCTCCCCTCGCCCGGCTGGACGAGGCAAGCCGCAGCGAGGAGGCCGGACCCGAGCTGCGCGCCTTGCTGATCGCACTGGTCGACAACGGCGGCGTGGCGCAGCGCGCGGGGTCCGGCGTGGAAGCCCTGGACAAGGGACAGCGCCAGCAACTGGCAAAGCTCGGCGTGAAGGTCGGCACGCTCGACATCTTCGTTCCCGCGATGCTGCGGCCGGGTCCGCTGCGCTTGTGGCGGGAACTGGCGCACCTGGATGGACGCGCCCGTCCGCCCAAGGTCGCCGATGCCATGCCGCCGTCGCTGCCGCGCGGCAAAGACAGCCCCGCGGCCGGATACCGATCGCTCGGCAAGCAGCTCGTAAGGCTCGATATCGTCGAAAAGCTGTTGAGCGAGGCGCACCGCACCCGATTGCCTGCGGGGCGGCGTCCTTTCGTGCTGGATCCGGCCCGGGCGGTCTCGATGGGCCTGACCACGGCCAGTTACGCGCGGCTGTTGCGGCTGGGCGGCTTCAGTCCGATCATGCCCCCGGCAATTCCGCAGGAGGCTTATGGCCCGCCCGCGCCGGTGCGCTGGCGTTGGCGCCCGCCCCGCGTCCAGGCGCCGCCCCCGCGCGCGCCCTCGCCGCCACCGCGGCACAGCGCCTTCGCCGCCCTGGCCGGCCTTGTCCGCTAGCGCTTGTCCGCTGGATTTGCCCCGCCGGGCGGCCGCGGCAGACGAATGCCGGAGACCGAATCAGGCGGGAGAGGCGATGAGGCTGGAATGGCAATGAGGCTGGCCCGATGAGGATCGACAAGCTGCTGTGGTACCTGCGGCTGGCCCGCAGCCGCGCCATCGCTCAGAGCCTGGCCGCCGAGGGGCACATCCGCCTCAACGGGCGGCGGGTGGAGCGTGCGCATCAGAAAGTCGTTACGGGCGACATCCTTACGCTGGTGGTGGGCAAAGAGGTGCGCGTGCTGGAGCTGCTGGCCCTGCCGGTGCGCCGGGGACCGGCTCCGGAAGCGCAATCACATTACAGAGTGCTTGACGCGGGGAGAGATAATCCCATAGCAGCCACCGCCACGAGCGCGCTTGAAGAAGGGTTTCCGCCGCCATGACCTACGTCGTCACCGACGCCTGCATCCGTTGCAAGTACATGGACTGCGTGGAGGTCTGCCCGGTCGACTGCTTCTATGAGGGCGAGAACATGCTCGTCATCAACCCCAGCGAATGCATCGATTGCGGCGTCTGCGAACCGGAATGCCCGGCGGAAGCGATCCTGCCCGACACCGAGAGCGGGCTTGAGCAGTGGATGGAGCTGAACGCCAAGTACTCGGCGGAGTGGCCGAACCTTACGTCCAAGCGCGATTCGCCGCCGGATGCCGACGAATTCAAGGGCGAGGAAGGCAAGTTCGAGAAGTACTTCTCGCCTGAGCCCGGCGAAGGCGACTAAGACGCTCAGCGGGCCCTTTCGGGGCCCTGACCAGCCTGGAAGCAGGGCCGAGATGCTGCAGTGCATTCTCGGCTCTGGCAATTTTGTCATATAGTGCTATATCACTGGCAACTGCCGGGGCGTTCTGCCTGCCGGCAGCGTTTTCGTTGAGAGGCACGGTTCGGCAACACACGGTTGAGATCACGATCCGGCCGGGTTGCGGAGGCGTTGGCTTTCGCGGGTCGCACATTCTCCAGCGCGTGCGACGATGAAATTGCAGGTGAAAGGACGATACATGGCAACCACTGCCAATGCCTTCGATGTTGGAGATTACGTCGTTTATCCCAAGCACGGTGTCGGCCGGGTCATTGAGCTCCAGAGCCAGGAAATCGCCGGCATGCAGCTCGAGCTTTACGTCCTGCGCTTCGAGAAAGAGCGGATGACGCTCCGGGTGCCCGTGAACAAGATCGAATCGATCGGCATGCGCAAGCTCTCGTCCGACAAGACGCTGCGCGAGGCTCTGACCACGCTTGAAGGCAAGCCCAAGGTAAAGCGCACCATGTGGTCGCGCCGCGCCCAGGAATACGAAGCCAAGATCAATTCGGGCGACCTCGTGTCGATCGCCGAAGTCACGCGCGACCTGTTCCGCGCCGACGATCAGCCCGAGCAGAGCTATTCCGAACGCCAGATCTTCGAAGCCGCGTCCTCGCGCCTGGCTCGCGAACTTGCCGCCATGGAAAAGACCGATGAGCCGACCGCGCTCAAGAAGATCCTGGCGATCCTGAATGAGCACGCGCCCAAGTACTACGAGACCACCGAGACGGCCTGAACCGTTCCGAAAGGTCTGCGGACGATACTGAAAAGAGGGTCGCCTCCCGGTGGAGGCGGCCCTTTTCGTCGCTTGGCGATTGCCGTCCGCCTTCGGGCATGCCAGCCTTCGCACATGGCCCGCATCCACCCTGCCCTGCTCGCGCTTCCCGCGCTCCTGCTGCTTTCGGGCTGCCTCGCCAAGACCGCTGTCGGGGTCGTCACCGCGCCCGTGCGCGTGGCGGGTAAGGCGATAGACTGGACGACCACCAGCCAGTCCGAAGCCGACGAGAAGCGCGGACGCGAGATTCGTCGGCGCGAGGAACGCCTGGGTAAACTCCAGCGCAGCTACGAAAAGAGCATGCGCTCATGTCAGGCCGGCAACCAGCGGGCCTGCGAGACTGCGCGCAGCGAATATGCCGAGATCCAGGAACTGCTCCCGGGAGTGCCCTACGAAGCCCGCTGAGGGCGTCCGCATCGGCGGCGGCGTGGTGAGAGAGGCTGTCGGGCCTTTGTCAGGCCGCAGCGCGGCGCAGACGGTCGTTGATCGCGATACCCGCGCCTTCTTCGGGTATGGGAGCCACCGCGATCCGCGCGTGCGGGGAAGCCGCGCCCTCGTGCAAAGCTGCATAAAGCCGCGCCGCCGCCTCCGCGAGATCGCCCATCGGGGACAGCGAGAGGTCCCCAGCAACCGAACCGAAGCCGATGTGGTACTCGTCCGCCTCGGCGGTCCCTGCGTTCAGGCGCACCGGCTTGCCTGGCGCGTAATGGCTGGCGAGCTGGCCGGGCGCCTCGATCGCCGGGGAAGTCACCGCCTCCGCCTCGCGGCCCATAACCTTGGCGATTTGCCCGGGGGTGATCGGCCCGGGGCGCAGCACTTGCCAGGCACCCCCTGCCCGCAGCGCGATGATCGTCGATTCGAGCCCCGCCGCGCAGGGGCCACCATCGAGCACGAGATCGACCTGGCTTCCCAACGAGGCCGCGACATGCGCCGCCGTGGTGGGGCTCACCGCGCCGCTGCGATTGGCCGAGGGCGCGGCCAGCGGCAATCCCGTCGCCATCAACAGGGCACGCATTGCCGGATGAGCCGGGCAACGCAGGGCCACGGTCTCAAGGCCTGCCGTCACCGCCGCAGCGACGCCCGCGTCCGCACGCAAGGGAAGCACCAGCGTCAGCGGTCCCGGCCAGAAGGTCGCCGCCAGCAATTCGGCGCGTGCGTCAAACTCGGCCAGATCGCGCGCCGCCGCGACATCCGCCACATGAACGATCAGCGGGTTGAAGCTCGGCCGTCCCTTGGCGCGATAGATCGCCGCGACGCTCTCATCCCGGTCCGCGCGTGCGGCAAGGCCGTAGACGGTCTCGGTCGGCACGGCGACCAGGCCGCCCACGCGCAGCAAGGCGGCTGCCTGCGCGATTCCCGCAGCGTCAGCCGGAACGATAGGAGGGCGACTGGCCTGGATCATGCCTCGCGGCTATAGGCCCGCACATGGATTGCCAAGGAAAAGCGCCGCCTGCCGCCCCAGGGTCCCTCGAAACCACGCTCCTGCGCATTGCGGAGGCGCTGGCGCGCCTGGCGCCGCCCTCCCCCGCCGTCACCGACTGGCTGGCCTGTCCCGCCTATGTCTGGGGTGCTGACGGTGCGCGCGGGGTCGAGAGGCTGGAGGCTCCCGCGCTCGACCTGCTCAAGGGCATCGACAGCCAGAAGGAGCGCGTGGTCGGCAACGTCGATCGTCTGGCGGCCGGCCATGCCGCGCATGACATGCTGCTGTGGGGTTCGCGTGGCATGGGCAAGTCCGCGCTGCTGCGCGCCGCCGTCCGCGCTGCCCAGGCCGATCGCCCGCAGGACCTTGCCCTGGTCCAGATCGGCCAGGATGCACTGTCTGGCGTCACGCGCCTCTTCGCAGAGCTCGGCCGCTACGAACGCCGCTTCCTGGTGTTTATCGACGACCTGGGGTTCGAGGAAGGCGACGGCGCCGGCCCACGCTTGCTGCGCTCGTGGCTGGAAGGCGGCGTGGAGGCGAGGCCCGCCAACGTGCGCCTGGCCGTAACCTCCAACCGCCGCGCGATCGTCACCCGGAGCATGGCGGAGCAGGAAGACCCCATCAACCCGCGCGACGCTGTCGACGACAAGCTGGCGCTCGCAGATCGCTTTGGCTTGTCGATCGGCTTCCACGCCTGCAGCCAGGATGACTACCTGAGCATCATCGCCGGCTACGCCCGGGCCTATGGCCTCCCGTTCGATCAGGCGGACGCGATCGAGTGGGCCCAGCGCCGCGGCGCGCGCTCAGGCCGGGTCGCGTGGCAATACGTGGTCGAACTCGCCGGCCGCGAGGGCAAGGCGATCGCGGCCCGCTGAGATCGGGGCTCAGCGGATCGGGGTTCAGCGAACCAGGCGATCCGGCCCTTCGGTAAAGCCGGCCTTGAGACCACCGGTAGTGGGCCGGGTGGGGTCGACCAGTTCCTTCTCCGGCTTCATGTGTTCGGTGACGACCGGCTTGGGCGCAACCGACGGAGCGGCGCCCGGCGCGATCACGCGCCAGACGATCCCCGCGGTATCATCGCTGACCAGGAGGGCGCCGGCCTTGTCGAACGCCAGCCAGACCGGGCGGCCGTGGGCTTTGCCGCCGCCTTGCTCGAGGAAGCCGGTCAGCACCGGCAGCGGCTTGCCCTGGGGGTTACCATTGGCATCGAAAGGCACGAACACGACATCGTAACCCGACGGCGGCTTGCGGTTCCAGGAGCCATGCCGGGCCACGAAGGCACCATTGGCGTAGCGATCCCCCAGACGGTGGCCGCCTTGCGCGAACTGCAGCCCAAGCACAGCGGTATGGGCGCCCATCGCGTACTCAGGCTTGCGCGTATATTCGACCATCACGGTGTCCATCGGCCAAGTGACGCGCTCGTCGAACTTGTTCTTCCAGTAGACCCAGGGCCAGCCATACTGCGCGCCGACCGGCACGTTAGTCAGGTAGTCCGGCACTAGGTCCGGGCCGATCATGTCGCGCTCTTGCACCACGGCCCAGAGCTCTCCGGTGGACGGGTTCCACGCCATGCCGTTGGGATTACGCATGCCCACCGCGTACTGGCGGCGGCGGCCGGTGGCGGTGTCGATCTCCCAGATCGCCGCGCGGCCGGCCTCAGCCTTCATGCCCTCGTCCGCGATGTTGGTCGCCGATCCCACCGCGACGTAGAGGTGCGCACCGTCCGGACTAAGCAGCAGGTTGCGCATCCAGTGGTTGCCCGCGGCCGGCAGTTCCATCAGCTGGCGCGGCTTGCCCTGCAGGTTTGTGGGGCCAGGCTCGAACGCGAATTCCAGCACCGCGTCATGATTGGCGATGTAAAGCTTGCCGTTGCCATAGGCCATGCCAGAGGGGGAACGCATGTCGTCCTTGCGGAAGACGTGCTTCTGCTCCGCCTTGCCGTCACCGTCCACATCGCGCAGCAGCACGATGGTATCGGCGGATGGCGTGGTTGCCCCGACCCGGCTCATGAAGAGCTTCATGAAGAAGCTCTTGATGCCGTCCGGCCCGCGACCCGGAGGCGCGTTGGTCTCGGCCACCAGCACATCGCCATTGGGGAGCGTCAGCATCGTGCGCGGATGATTGAGCCCTTCGGCAAAGCGGACCACGGTCAGTCCCTCGGCCGGCTGCGGTGCCTTGTCGCCCCAGCCCGAGGGCTTGGCCAGCGCCACGCTGGGAATGGTCTGGTGCGCCGGCTCAGCCAGTACGGGATCGAGTCCCTCGGTGGCCGAGACAGGCTGGTCCGAACGATGCGCGAAATGGAGGTAGGCAAAGAGCCCGGCCACCAGAACCACGAGGATGAGGACGGCCACCAAGGCCTTGCGCTGCCAGCTCTTCATGGGCGAAGAGATAGGCCGCAGGCCGCTAGGCGGCAACCGGAGATCGGGGTATGGCCAAGCCCATGTTCGACACTGCTCCCGATACCGACCTTCCCAAACCCCTGCTTTACGCCAACCTCGCTCGATCAGCCGCCGCGCTCGTCGAGGGAGAGCGCGATCCAGTCGCCAACATGGCCAACCTTGCTTCGCTGATCTGGCTCTCGGTCCCGGGCCTGAATTGGGCCGGCTTCTACAGGGCGATCGGCGATGAACTGGTGCTGGGGCCTTTCATCGGCAAGCCGGCGTGCATCCGCATCCCGTTCGGCCAGGGCGTATGCGGTACTGCCGCGGCCACGGGCGCCATCCAGGTGGTGCCCGATGTCCACGCCTTCCCCGGCCACATCGCCTGCGATGCCGCAAGCCGATCAGAACTGGTGGTGCCGGTGATCCTGGGCAACCAGGTTCGCGGTGTCATCGACCTGGATAGCCCTGAACCCGGCCGCTTCGACCAGGAAGACGCTGACGGCATCGCCCTCATCGCGCAAGTCGCTGCCGAGTTCCTTTAAGCAATCACCGATAACGGAGCGCCATCGCGGCCCTCCCGAGCGGCGAGCCACGCCGGCCCACTGCTCGGAACGCGGCTCAGCCGGCAGCGGCGGCCATTTCGTCCGCCCGCTGGCGCACCCGAGCGAGCGCCTCTGCATTCAAGGACACCGCACGCTCCGGAGTCGCGCTCTCGGTATAGCAACGAAGCTCGGGGGCGTTGCCGCTCGGACGCAAGTGGATGATGTCGCCGCCCTCGAAGGTGATCCGTAAGCCATCGGTCGTATCGAACGCCTTCGCGGTGCCCGCCAATTCTCCGAACAGTTCGGTGGCCCGGGCAAGAACCTGTGCGCCCTCCCCTTCCTGCAGCGCCGAAAGCAGGGCCTGGCTCTGGCTGGTAGGAAACTCCTGGATGCGCTCGCTGAACGTATAGCGATGCGGCAAGGTCGCCTGCAGCGCGCCCAGGCTCAGGCCGCGCCGGCGCGCGTCGGCGAGTACCGCTACCATCGGCAGGACCGCGTCACGCGTGGGCAACGCACCCAGGCGCCGGCCCTCCTGCTCGATCGGGCTCGCAAGAAGAAAACCGCCGTTCGCCTCGTAACCGCAGACGGTGTTCCACCGCTCCATCAACGCGTTCATGGCCTCGATCACGAAGGGTGAACCGATCCGCGTGCGCTGCACCTGCTGGAACAGCCCCGACAACTCGACGGCGGAGTTGCAGCTGACCGGCGTCGCCACCGCTTCGATCCCCAGCGCCTGCGCGCAGAGTATCCCCAGCACGTCACCGCGCATCCATGTGCCGGTCTCGTCGGCCAGAAGCGGACGATCGGAGTCGCCGTCTGTGGAAAGAATCGCATCCAGCCCGAACTCCCGTGACCAGCCATGCGCCAGTTCCTGGTCCTCGGGCCGAACCGCTTCGGTATCGACGGGGATGAAGGTGTCCGAACGACCAAGCCTCACGGCCTCGGCGCCGAGTGCCTCGACGATCTGCGCGACGAGATCGCGGCCGACAGCGGAGTGCTCGTAGACACCCAGCTTAAAGCCGCGCAGCGCCTCGGGCCCAAAGAAGTCGACGTAACGGGCCACATAGTCCGGCCCGATCACCAGCGGCTGTGGCAGCGCGCGCGCGGTTGCCAGCATGCCCTCGCCGTCAAAGATCTCGGGCAGTTCCACGTGCTGCGCGCGCATTGCCAGTTCGTCGGGTTTCAGAACCTCCCCGTCAGCGCGGTTGAACT
>Ga0233380_1001106_pt1 | contig 12643 bp, 9 predicted proteins | sample ElkDunMinimDraft_9_FD_191541 | JGI IMG/M metagenome (GOLD analysis project Ga0233380, IMG submission 191541) | Fecal eukaryotic communites from dung pellets of Tule Elk in California, USA - Elk Dung F36 | ecosystem: Host-associated > Mammals > Digestive system > Large intestine > Fecal | place... | reverse complement strand
CGGACCCATCGACACGCCGATCAGGTTGGCGGCCACGATGTACACGGCGCTCGCGCGGGCGCGCATGGCGACCGGGGCCAGGCTTTGCGTCAGGGCGATGGACGGCGCGGTCCACAGCGCGCCCAGGATCACCGTGGGCGCGAGCAGCATCAGCACGCTCGACCCGCTGCCCAGCGTTAGCACCAGCAGATACAGCGGCACGTTCAGCAACACGCCAATGATCGGCAGCCAGACGATCGCGTGCAGGCCGTTGCGGCCAAAGCGCGTGCCCTGCCAGCCGCCCACCCAGGTGCCGAGCGCCCCGCCGAGCCCGGCGATAAGGCCCAGGCCCAGGCCCGCCTGCGCCAAGTTCATGCCGTGGCTGCGGATGAGGAAGGAGGGAAGCCATGTGGAAATGCCGGTCTGCGCGAAGGAGAAGGCGGCGCTGCCGGCGATGACATGCACGAAGGCGCGGCGGCTCGCGAGGATGCGCAAGCCTTCGAGGAAGCCGAGCTTGGCCGGCGCTTCGGTTGTGCTGCTGATCGCGTCGCTTGCGCCGCGCTTGGGTTCCTTGGCCAGGAAGGGGAAGACCAGCGCCACCAGCACGCCCGGAATGCCCGCGAGCAGCAGCGCGGTGCGCCAGTCGGCCATCTGCGCGACGACACCACCGAGGGACAGGCCGGCCATCATGCCGATCGGCACGCCGATGGCGAACAGGCCGGCCGCGGCGGGCCGTTCGCGCGGCGCATAGAGATCGGAAATCAGCGAGTGGGCGGCGGGGGCGAAGCCGGCTTCGGCGAGACCAACGCCCATGCGCGCGACGAAGAACTGGGTGAAGTTGCGGGTGATGCCGCAAACCGCCGTCATGATGCTCCACACAAAGGTGAAGCCGGCGATCAGGCGGACGCGGTTCACGCCCTTGTCGATGATGTTGGCGATCGGGATGCCCATCGCGGTGTAGAAGATGCCGAAGGCGCCGCCGGTCAGCAGGCCCAGTTCCCAGTCGGCAAGCTTGAAGTCCGCCTTGATCGGCTCCTGCAGGATGACGACGATCTGGCGGTCGAGATAATTGAGGCTGTAGATGAAAGCGAGCATCAGCAGCATGGCCGTGCGGCGACGGCCGCCAGGGCGTGCCGCCGTGTCGGCGACGGCCGTTCCGGAAAGGGGGGCCGGATCGGCGGCCGAGGGGGCTGGGGGCTGTGACATGCTCTTCCTCATGCGGCGCGCGGGCCTATCGCCGGTCGCCAGTCGCGGCGATCAGGACCGCCAGTCGGGCGCGCAATCAATGTGGGCTGGCAGCGTTCCACCTATGTGGAACTTGGGCGGCGAAGGTGGCGGACTGTCGGTCATTCCGGATCGGCGCCGGCGGTCGCCGCACGCTGGCGAAAGCGTTGCGGAGACAGGCCGGTCGCCCGCCGGAACGCCCGCGCGAAGCTGGTCGAGTGGGAGAAGCCGAGGGCATGGGCAACCGACTTGATCGGCGCATCCTGGTCGCGCAGCATGGCCTTGGCCCGCGCGATCACGAAGGTGCCGACATAGTCGGCGACGCTGCTGCCGGTCAGCGCATGAAACTGGCGGTTGAGGTGGCGCACGCTGATGCCGCACAAGGCCGCAAGCTCCGCAGCCGTCGGAATGGGCGCACCCTGGGCTAGCCGCTCGCGGATCTTGCGATATTGCCAGGCCGCCAGCCGGCCGCTCGGCGACGCGCTGAGCGGCTGATCCAATATGCGCCGCAGTTCCACCGCCAGCAGCGTCTGGATCGCGGCGAGCGCCTCGGCCGAGCGGTCCTCGCGCGCGGTCATCTCCCGCAGCGCCAGCGCCATGATCCGGCGCATGCTGTCGTTGCGGATGTCGAGCAGGCCCTGAAGCACCGGCAGGGGCGGCGGCGACCCGTGTCCCAGCACCGAACGGGCGAGGTCGGGATCGAAGATGAAACGCAGCACGCGGATATGCCCGCCTTCGCCCCGGCCGTGGATGGTGATGCCCGGATAGCGCACGAAGAGCGTGCCGACGAAGCAGCGATTGCCGCGGTCGAGATCGGGGAACTCGGCCGACGCGTCGGTCGCCAGCGGCGGCAGCGACATCTCGACCATCAGGTCGCTTTCCGTGCGCGCGAAGTCGATGATGTCGGGCCAGTGTCATTCGACGAGTTCGACATGGCCGCGCGGCAGCGGCACGCGCGCAAGGATGGTCGGCGTCAGTTGCATGGTCGTCGGCGCGGATCATGGCGCGGAACGGCGGTCATGTCCACTTGGGCCGTGGAGAACTCCGCGCCGCGCCAGGATCGCCCTGTCCGGATCAGGCGCGCGGCAGTCCCAGCCCGTGCTGCGCGACGATACCGCGATGAACTTCGCTGGTGCCGCCGTAGATGGTCTGGCCGATCGACTGGCGATAGGATTCCTCGATCGCGAAGAGCGCGGGCGTCTGCGGGTCGAGGGCGGCGGGGGCGGCGAGCGCGAGCAGGTCGGCCGCATCCTCCATATAGATGTCCGTCGTGAACATCTTGGCCATCGGCCCGATCGCGCGGGTCATCCGGTCGGCGCCGATCGCCCAGGTGACGCGGCGGCAGAACAGGTCGGCAATCTCCATATGCGCCCGCGCTCTGGCGAGGCGCGCGCGCACGGCGGGCAGGTCGATCGGGCGGTGGCCCGACGCATCCGCGGCGTTGGCCCAGTCGAGCGCGGCGCGCATCAGGCTGTGATGATAGATATGGTAGCCCTCGCCGCCATGCTCGATCTCCATCGCGGCGGCCATCACCTTGAGCCCGCCATTGACCTCGCCCAGCCGGTAGCGGTCGGGGATGCGGACATCGTCGTAGAAGGTGATGTTGGTGCGCTCGTCCTGCACCGTCTCGACCGGCTGTACGGTGATGCCGGGCAGGCTCAACGGAAAGAAGAAGATCGTGATCCCCTTATGCTTGGGCGCGTCCGGATCGGTGCGCGCCAGCATCAGGATGTAATCGGAGATATGGGCGATGGTCGTGAACATCTTCTGGCCCGAGATGATCCAGTCGTCGCCGTCACGCGTCGCGCGGGTGCGCGCCGCATACATGTCGGACCCCGATCCCGGCTCGGTAAAGCCAAGACACGCGAGCGCGGAGCCATCGGCGAGGCGCGGCAGCACCTCCGCCTTCAGTTCCGGCGAGCCGAACTTCATGGTCATGCGCGCGCCCATGTTGGTGCAGCCGATCGGGATGCGCGACAGGCCGAATTCCTCGAACACGCGGCCGAGCGCGGTCACCTCCATGGGGCTGCGTTCCTGGCCGCCCCATTCGCGGGGCCAATCGGGATAGGCGAGCCCGGCCGCCGCGAGCTTGCGGTGTAGTTCGGGGATGTGCCCGTCCGTCGACGCTTTCGCGGCGGCGCGAACCTCGTCGGTGACATTGGCTTCCAGGAAAGCTCGCACTTCGGCGGCGAAGGCCTCCTCGCCGGGCGTGAAGCCCATTTCCACGCCGGGTTCGCCCGCATCGGGCAGTGCGGTGTCCTTGCCGCCCCAGAGCCGGTCGCCGGCCTCCTGCAACCGCGCTTGCGGGTCGCCCTCGGCCAGGCCCACGCGGTTGGCGGCGAGGAAATAGAGGTGGATGTCATATTCGATCGACAGTCCATAGCCGCCGAAGGTACGCAGCGACCGTTGCACCGCGGCGCGGGCGGCGGTGGTCGCGAACCAGTCGGCCAGTGCGACGAGGGCACCGGCATCGCGCTGTCCCTCGGCGATGCCCCAGATGGTGCGCCACACCAGCATGCGCGCGCCTTCCATGTCGGTGAAGGAATCGGCAAGCGGAAAGGCGACGCCCTGGAACGCGCCGATGGCCTGACCGAACTGCTTGCGCTCGGTGGCGTAGGCGGCCGCCATCTCAATCGCGCGGGTGCCGGCGCCCACCAGCCAGGCGGCGCGCAGCAGGGCGCGCTCGTTGCGCGCGGCATCCATCAGCGCGCCCACGGCATTGCCACTCGCCACCGTCTGTTGCGTTCCGTCGGGGGTGCGCGCGACCAGCGTGTCGCCGTCCAGCGCGAGCTGAATGCATCCGGGCTGCGAATCGAAGCTGACCGGCGTCGTCGCGGCCTGCGCCAGCAGGGCGGAAGCCGCTTCCCCCTCGAGCTGGCCCAGCAGGGCGCAGGCGGCGATGCCGTCGGTGATCGGGATCGGCGCGACGCCACGGCCGGCCGCCTCGCAGATCAGCGCGGCCTCCATCAGGCCCATGCCCAGACCCCCGGCATTCTCGGGCGCGCGCATCGTGATGAAGCCCATCTCCGCCGCTTCGCGCCACATCGCGGCATCCACGCCCACGCCGCTCGCCCGGGCCGCCTGCACCACCTCTTCCCGATCGAAGAAGCGGCGGGCCGCCTCCTGCATCATGTCCTGCTGTTCGTTCAAGTCGAGGTTCATCGTGCTTCCACCTTGTTATCGGCCGATAGCTTGGCCATCCTGTCGACCATTCTGTCAATTTTGCGGCGCGGGGCTTCCGACAATGCGGAAGGGCGCGGGAAGCGAATGCCCGCCGGTCCGTTCGCGCGCAACCGGCGATGTGGGAGATCAAGACATATGACGCAATATATCCGATATGAAGTCGAGGAGCGGGTCGCGACGATCACGCTGGACCGCGCCGACCGGGCCAATGCCCAAAACGAACCCTTCCTCCAGCAGTTGAACGCCGCCTGGGAAAAGGCCGCCGAGGACGAGGCGGTGCGCGTGATCCTGCTGCGCGCGGAGGGCAAGCATTTCTCCGCCGGGCACGACGTCAGCGCTGAGGCGATCCGCGACGGATCGTTCAACCGCATCCGCGAGACGATCCCCGAGCGGGGCCTGCTGGGTATCCATGAGTGGGAGGCCAAACATTATCTGGGCTATTCCAGACGGTGGCGCGATATTCCCAAGCCGTCGATCGCCGCCGTGCAGGGCGCATGCATCGCCGGCGGGCTGCTGCTGGCATGGCCGTGCGACCTGATCATCGCCGCCGATGACGCGCGCTTTTCCGATCCGGTCGTGCTGATGGGCATCGGCGGGGTCGAATATCATGGCCACACCTGGGAACTGGGCCCGCGCAAGGCGAAGGAAATGCTGTTCACCGGCAAGCCCGTGAGCGCCATCGAGGCCGAGCGCCGGGGCATGGTAAATCGCGTCGTGCCGCGCGCCGACCTCGACAGCGAAGCGCTTTCGCTGGCGCGCGAGATCGCGCAGATGCATCCCCATGCGCTCGCCATGGCCAAGCGCGCCGTCAACCAGACGCTCGACATCATGGGGCAGGGGGCGGCGCTCCAGAGCTGTTTCGACATACACCAGCTTGGCCATGCGTCGGCCTACGGCCAGACCGGCGAGTTCATCGTCGCGGGCATGGACAAGGTGAAGGCGTCCGGCCAATGAGCATCCTGACCGATGTTTCGGCTGGCGTCGCGACACTGACGCTGAATCGCCCCGACCGGCTGAACGCCGTGACCGAGGCGATGATGGAGGACATGGCGGCGACGCTGCGGCGCTGGTCGATCGACCCGGCCGTTCGCTGCGTCGTGCTGGCGGGCGCAGGGCGGGGCTTTTGCGCCGGATACGACCTGTCGGGCGACGGCAAGGAAGAACGCGCCGAACCGATCCGCCCGGACGAGGCGGCGGCGCGCATGAGCATCCATGCCGAAATTCCGCTGCTGCTTCATCGGATGCCCAAGCCGACAATCGCCTGCATTCGCGGGCCGGCGGCGGGCAGCGGCCTGGTCATGGCGGCGGCGTGCGACCTGCGCATCGCGTCGCGCACGGTCAAGTTCAAGCTGGCCTTCGCCAGTGCGGGGCGTTGTGGCGATCCGGGCGGTAGCTATCTGATCACCCGCCTGCTGGGCGCGTCGAAGGCGCGCGAGATGTTCCTGCTCGACGAGCCGATGAACGGAGATCAGGCGCTCGCCGCGGGCCTCATCAACCGCCTGGTCGACGACGAGGCGCTGGATGGTGAATGCGTGGCGCTGGCCACGAAACTGGCGAGCGGGCCGACGGCGGCCTTCGCGGCGATGAAGCGCAACCTCAACGCGGCGGCGGTCGGCGCGCTGGAAGAGACGATGGCGCAAGAGGCGCTGGCCAATGCGCAGATCAGCCTGCTGTCGCACGACGCGACCGAGGCGGCCAAGGCGTTCATGGAGCGTCGGCCGGCAGCGTTCCGGGGATATTGAGCGACGCGGGCCGGACGCGTCCTGGACGGTCCGGCGCCGCTGCGATGATCTTCGGCTGTCGCATTCCGCCAGTCCGGAACCGCAGCGATCCCTTGTAAAATGATTCTATTTTTCGATATTGCAAAAACTGGGGCAGATTGCACGAGCCCGGCATTGTGATGAGGATATGGAATGGCGACGGCAGCAAAGGTTATTGAACCCGATTTCATCCGGCAGGCGGTAGAGCAGGCCGACCTCAACGCGGTGCGCGTCGCGCTGTATCAGAACAGCGGCGACAAAGAGGTTGGCGCGCTGCCGCCGACCGCGCAGATGACCGATGCGCAAAAGGCGCTGCTGATTGACAAGGCGGTGGATTGGCTGGCCGGCAATGCGAGCAGCGCGCGCCTGCCCGAGCCGCCGGAACCTGAGCTGCGCCGGCTGATGACCCTGGTCACCGGCAAGGAGATGAGCGATCACGAGTTCGCGGCGCGGCGGGATATTCCGGCCTTCCGCGACTATCCCTTCGCCGCGCAGTGGGAGGGCGACGCGCCCGCCATTCCCGACGATTTCAACGTCACCATCATCGGCAGCGGCCCGGCCGGCATCGCGGCCAGCATGCAGTGCAAGTTGCTGGGCATCCCCTATACCGTGCTGGAGCGGCAGGATCAGGCCGGCGGCACCTGGACCATCAACCGCTATCCCGACGTCCGCGTCGACACGCCGTCGGTCAATTACGAGTTCGGCTTCGAGAAGGACTATCGCTGGCGCGAACATTTCAACCGCGGCGGCGCGGTGCGCGAATATCTTCAGCATATCTCGAAAAAGTTCGGGGTGATGGACAACACCCTGTTCAACCATGACGTGAAGCTCGCCGAGTTCGACGAGGCGCGCAACCTGTGGGTGCTGTCGGTCGAGACGCCCGAGGGCGCGAACACCTTCGAAAGCCGGGTGGTCATCACCGCCTGCGGCACCTTCGCCAACGCGCAGCTGCCCGATATTCCGGGCGTGGACAGCTTCAAGGGCCAGATCGTCCATCCCTCGCGCTGGCCGGCTGACCTCGACCTTGGCGGCAAGAGGGTGGTGGTGATCGGTAACGGCTCCACCGGCGTCCAGCTGCTGAGCGCGGTGGCGAAGGAGGCGGGACACGTCACCGTCGTCCAGCGCACGCCGCAATGGATCAGCCCGCGCGAGAAATATGGCGAGCCGATCCAGCCCGAACTGGCCTGGCTCATCGACAATCTGCCCGGCTACTGGAACTGGTCGCGCTATCTGGCGAGCGCGGGGCTGTTCGATTTCCACCTGATGCAGCGCGTCGACCGCGCCTGGCAGGAAAAGGGCGGCAAGGTCAGCGAAGCGAACGACCAGGTCCGCGACATGCTGATCGGCTATATCCGCGCGGAAACGAACGGTGACGAGGAACTCATCAACAAGCTGATCCCCGACTATGCGCCGCTCTCGCGCCGGCCGGTGGTGGACAATGGGTGGTATCGCGCACTGACCCGCGACAATGTCGACCTGGTCACCGGAGCGGTGGAGCGGTTCGACGAGGGCGGGCTCACCACCAGCGATGGCACGCGCATCGAGGCGGACATCGTGGTTTCCGCGACGGGCTTTGACGTGCTCAAATATCTGTGGCCCGCGCGCTGGAAGGGCGTCGGCGGCAAGGATTTGCACGACAGCTGGGACGCTGGCGACGGGCCGCGCGCCTATGCGTCGATGATGGTGCCGGACTTTCCGAACCTGTTCATGCTCTATGGCCCCAATTCGCAGCCGCTGACAGGCGGCACCGGCCTGCCCCAATGGTGGACGGTTTGGGCGAGCTTCGCGGGCCGCGTGATGATGCAGATGATCCGCGACGGCAAGACCCGCGCGGACGTCACCGAGGCGGCGTTCCGGCGCTATAACGAGATGCTGGATGCCGAAGGGCTGCAGTGGCTCCAGATGACTCCCGAGGGCGGCATGACGAAAAACTATTATGTCAACCAGAAGGCCAAGCGCCTGGGTGTGAGCTGTCCTCTCCTCAGCCCCGACTTCCACCGCGTCTGCACGGTGGTGGAATGGGACGACCTCGAGCTGAGCTGAGCCCTTGCCCCGTCCAGCCCTTTCCGCCTCGCGTGCGATCGACATATTGAACTTCATGGCGGCGGCGCCGATGCGGGGATATTCGTTGACCGAACTGGGCCGGGCGCTGGAGCTCAATCCGGCGTCCTGTCACGCGCTGCTCGGCGCGATGACGCGGGACGGCTATCTGGTGCGCCAGCCGCGCGGGCGCACCTATCGGCTGGGCCCGGCGCTGATCGCGATCGGCCATGGCGCGCTGCAATGCCATCCGGTCGTCGCGGCGGCGCGGGAGCGAATGGCCGCGATGGCGCGCGAGCTGGACCTCGACAGCCTGCTGACGGCGCGGATCGGCGACCGGCTGATCGCGCTGGCGTCCGAAGGGCCAGGGCGCACCCCGGCGCTGCGGATCGGGCAGCGCGTGCCGCTGATCCCGCCGCTCGGCACGCCCTTCCTCGCCTGGGCGCAGGAGGATGAGGTGGAGGAGTGGCTGGCGCGCACGCCCGAGGGCATCGACGCCGCGCGCCTGCGGCAGTCGCTCGCGGTAGTGCGCGAGCGCGGCTATGCCGTGACGTTGCGCAGCGCCCGGCAGGGAGCCGCGGGCCTTGCCGTGCTGGACATGGCCGACGAGCCCTTCGCCGACGAGCGGCAGAAGATCGCCGCTGCGCTGATCGGCCAGATGGGCGAGGATTATCTGATGATCGAGGCGCAGCCGGATCGGCTGCATCATGTCGACCTGATCTCCGCGCCAGTGTTCGACGGCCAGGGTGAGGTCGCCTGCACCCTTTCGCTGTTCGGCTTCGACCGCCCCCTTTCGCTGTCGCGGATCGCGGCGCTGGGCGAAGCCGCGATCCGCCATTGCCGCGCGGCGCGGGACCAGGCGGTCCCGCCCGGCGAGGCCAGCCAACATGGAAATAAGATGGGAGATGCCGAATGCGTGCGCTGATGTATGAAGGTCCGGGCAAGATCCGCTATGTTGAGGATATGGAAGTGCGCGAGCCAGAGGCTGGCGAGGTGCTGGTGCGCATCGCGGCGAGCGGCATCTGCCATTCCGACATTTCCGTGATCAACGGGACGATCGACTGGCCCGCGCCGGCGGTGCTGGGCCATGAGGGCGCCGGCGTCGTCGAGAAGCTGGGGCCGGGGGTCACCGATCTGGCGGTCGGTGACCATGTGGCGTTGCACACGCTCGCCAATTGCGGCCGCTGCGGACCGTGCGAGAGCGGTCGGCCGACGCATTGCCGTCAGTCGTACGGCAATCGCGCGCAGCCGTTCATGCGCAATGGCGAGCCGGTGTCGAGCTTCGCCGCGACGTCGACCTTCGTCGAGAAGACGGTGGTCAAGTCCAACCAGGCGGTGAAGATCGACCCGACCGTGCCGCTCGATACCGCCTGCGTCGTGGGTTGCGGCGTGCTGACCGGGGTCGGGTCGGTCGTCAACCGCGCGCGCGTGCGGCCGGGCGAGACCGCCGCCGTGTTCGGCATCGGCGGCATCGGCCTCAACGTGCTTCAGGGCCTGCGTCTGGCGGGGGCGAGCCGCATCATCGCGATCGACCTGCTACCCTCGCGCGAGGAAAAGGCGCGCGAATTCGGCGCTACCGACTTCATTGACGCCTCGCAGGGCGAAACGCCCCGGCGGATCAAGGAATTGGTGTCGGACGGCAATCCCGACCATGGCAGCGGCGTCGACTGGGCGTTCGAGTGCGTTGGCAGCACTCGCGTGCTGAACGACGCGATGGAGAGCCTGGGCTGGGGCGGCAATTGCGTGATCGTCGGTACGACGGCGGCGGGGACTAAGGCGGAAGTGTCGCTGACCCCGCTCGCCTTCGTCGACCGGGGCGTCATGGGTGCGCGCTATGGCGCGTCGCGGCCGCATCAGGACATCCCGGCCTATATCGCCCAGTATCGGCAGGGCAAGCTGATGCTGGATGAGCTGGTGACACAACGCTATGATCTCAAGGACTTCGAGCAGGCCTTTCATGATCTGCACGAGGGCAAGCTGGCGCGCGGGGTGTTCGTGCTGTGACCAGGGGCTGGGACCTTCCGCCGCTGCGCGAAGGGCATGCGGCCGACGCCGGGCTGGCCGAGCGGCGGGCCCGCGCCGCCGGCACGGCGCCGGCCGACAGCCGGGCGGTCGAGACGGAGATCGGCGGCACGCGCTGCCTCACGATCGAGCCTGTCGATGGCGCGGCGCAGGGCGATATCCTTTATATCCACGGCGGTGGCTACCGGCTGGGATCGCCCGTCGCCTATATCGGCTATGCCCAGGAACTGGCCGAAGCGTCGGGCCGGCGGATCGTCCTGCCTTTCTACCCGCTGTCGCCCGAACATCCCTTTCCAGCCGCCATTGGCGCGATCGCCGCGCTGTATCGTGCGTTGCCCGATCCCTCGTCGACGGTGGTGGCGGGAGATTCCGCGGGCGGCGGCCTGACCGCGGCGCTGTGCATCCTGGGCGCGCGGGCGGGGCAGCGGCCGGCGGGCGCGATCATCGTGTCGCCGATGCTGGACCTGACGGCGCAGGGCGAAAGCCTGGAGCGGAATGCCGCGCGCGATCCGATGTTCTCCCGAGCGTCGGTGCTCGATTCGGCCGCGCTCTACCTGCAAGGCCATGATCCGGCCGACCCGCTCGTCTCCGCGATAAACGCCGATCCAGCCGATTTTCCGCCACTGCTGGTGCTGACCGGCGGGGCGGAGGTGCTGCTGGATGAGGCACTGGACTTCGTACGGGCGATGGCGCTGGCCGATCGGCGGGTGAGCCTCCACGTCGCCCCCGGGATGGGCCATGTGTGGCCGCTGCTCGCGCCCGGAACGCCCGCCGCACAAGAGGCGGTCGGTGCCATGGCGGCCTTTGTGAGGAACCTCAAACCCGCGGAAACCGGACCTTCCATGTAGACGGAAAGCCCGTGCGCCCAATTGACCTGTTGTCCCGGCTGGCCGAAAAGCACAGCATCAACCGATTATCCTGCAGAGAGATGTTGCGATGACCATCGAGACCCTGCCCTTCCCCGTTTATGACGCGGACAATCACTTCTACGAGCCCGAGGACGCCCTGTTCCGGCACCTGCCCAAGAAGTGGCATAATGATTTTCGCTTCGTCCAGGTCGACGGCCGCAAGCGGCTGGCGATCAAGGGCCAGATTTCGGATTATATCCCCAACCCGACCTTCGAGCGGGTCGCGGCGCCCGGCACGCACGTCAAATATTACAAGGGCGACAATCCTGAAGGTTTGACGATGCGCGAGATGACCGGCAAGCCGGTCTCCCCGCCCGAATCCTGGCGCACGGGCAGCGAGCGCCTGGCGGTGCTGGACGGCCACAATGTGCACGCCGCGCTGATGTTCCCCACGCTGTTCTCGGTGATCGAGAAGTGGATGAGCTATGATCATGAGTTCCTCCACGATGCGCTGCACGCGCTCAACCAGTGGACGAGCGAGGAATGGGGCTTCGCGCGCGAGAACCGCCTGTTCGGCGTGCCAGTCGTCTCGCTCGCCGACATGGATCGTGCGCTGGCCGAGACCGATTGGCTGATCAAGCAGGGTGCGCGCACCATCTGCATCCGTCCGTCCCCGGTGCCGGGCTATCGCGGCGGCCGCTCGATGGGTCTTAAGAATTTCGATCCCTTCTGGGCGCGCATCGAGGAGGCCAAGATCTTCGTGTCGGTCCACGCTTCCAATTCCGATTACGACCATCTGATCGAGATGTGGACAGGCGGTGCGGAATGGCTGCCGTTCGAATCCGATCCGTTCATCAACTGCCTGCGCATCATCGAGCGGGCGATTTCCGACACGATGGCGGCGATCATCTGCGGCGGCGTGTTCAATCGCTTCCCGGGCGTGCGCCTCGTCAGCGTCGAAAATGGCGCGAAGTGGGTGATCCCGCTGATCGAGCAGCTTCAGCACGTCTATGGCCAGATGCCGCAGAAGTTCAAGAATGATCCCGTAGAGCAGTTCCACCGCAACGTCTTCGTCACGCCCTTCGTCGAGGATGATTTCGGCCAGCTCAAGGATCATATGCAGGTCAATCGCATCCTGTTCGGCAGCGATTATCCGCACCCCGAGGGCACCGAGCATCCGCTCGACTTCCTGCACGAGCTGACCAGCTATTCGATGGCGGAAAAGGAAATGGTCATGTCGTCCAATCTCAAGGGATTGCTGGAAGGCGCCCGCAACTAAGGACCCTGCATTGAGCGACGTTATCGACCAGCTGCGCGCGAACCTGCGCGATCGCAGCGAAGACCGTGCGATCGAATTCGAGGGACGCTGGATCAGCTGGGGCGACGTCGCCCGCTATGGCGAAGCCGTCGTGGCGCGGCTGGACGCCGCCGGATGCCCCCCGACCGCCAAGGTGGGGATCATCATCCGCAACCGCCTCGCCCATGCGGCTGCGGTGGTGGGCCTGCTCGCGCACCGTCGGCCGATCAGCTTCGTCTACCCGTTCCTGCCCGTATCGGTGATCGCCGAGAATATCGAGAATCTGGGCG
>Ga0233380_1001105_pt1 | contig 12649 bp, 12 predicted proteins | sample ElkDunMinimDraft_9_FD_191541 | JGI IMG/M metagenome (GOLD analysis project Ga0233380, IMG submission 191541) | Fecal eukaryotic communites from dung pellets of Tule Elk in California, USA - Elk Dung F36 | ecosystem: Host-associated > Mammals > Digestive system > Large intestine > Fecal | place... | reverse complement strand
TCTGATGATCAGGATTAGATGATTCAACTAAAGTGATGGCACGGGCAAGAATCGTTCGATCCTTCTTTCTAAACCCTTCCAGGAAATCATCTAATGTGAGGTTCTTTCTCATTTATGCCCTAGCATCTCATTTAGTTTTTTCATCAAGTCTTTAGCAGCTTCTGAAATAACAGTACCTGGTCCAAAGATTCCCGCAACGCCCATCTTATAAAGTTTTTCATAGTCCTGGGGTGGGATCACTCCCCCGATAGTTACCAGAATATCTTCACGATTTAGTTTTTTAAGTTCAGCTTTAAGTTCAGGTACAAGAGTTAAGTGTCCTGCTGCAAGAGATGATACACCAATTAAGTGCACATCATTTTCTGCTGCTTGCTTCGCTGTTTCTTCAGGGGTCTGAAAAAGAGGCCCAACGTCAACATCAAAGCCCAGGTCAGCAAAGGCTGTTGAAATAACTTTTTGTCCGCGGTCATGCCCATCCTGACCCATCTTAGCAATGAGGATACGAGGTCTGCGCCCTTCATTCTTTTGGAATTTATCCATGAGCTCTTTTATTTCAGTCATGTCTACTTTGCCTTGTTGAACTTCTTTTATGTATACGCCTTGGATAGTTCTGATCTCAGCTAAATGCCTTCCAAATACTTTCTCCATCGCTAGACTCATCTCACCCACTGTAGCATGGGCACGGGCGGCTTCAACCGCCAGAGCGAGAAGATTCCCTTCTCCGGTTCTGCAAGCTTCAGTCATGGCATTAAGTTTCTCATCAACGAGTTTTTGGTTACGTTCAGCTTTTAGTTTCTTTAAACGATTAATCTGAGCTTCCCGAACTTGAGAATTTTCAACTTGTAAAATATTTGGCGTATCATCTTTTTCACGTCGATAAAGATTCACTCCTACAATTGGTTGAACACCTGAATCAATTCGACCTTGAGTTCTCGCGGCAGCTTCCTCAATTCTCATTTTAGGAATTCCCTTAGCGATGGCGTGAGACATCCCACCGAGGGATTCAATCTCTTCAATGTGGGCCCAGGCTTTAAGTGCCAGTTCCTGAGTGAGACTTTCCACGAAATAACTTCCACCCCAAGGATCAATCACATCACATGTATCGGTTTCTGTTTGAATGAAAATTTGGGTGTTACGGGCAATACGCGCAGAGAACTCACTTGGAAGGGCCAGGGCTTCATCCAATGAATTCGTATGTAAGCTTTGAGTATGGCCGTGAGAAGCGGCCAACGCCTCTATTCCAGTTCTCGTAACATTATTGAAAACATCCTGGGCAGTAAGACTCCATCCTGACGTTTGTGAGTGGGTCCTTAATGCGAGAGATTTCTGATTTTTCGGTTTGAAGTCAGAAACAATTTTACTCCATAGAAGACGGGCGGCACGCATCTTCGCCACTTCCATAAAGTAGTTCATCCCAATCGCCCAGAAGAATGAAAGTCTAGGTGCAAAGTGATCAACATCTAGTCCCGACTTAACACCGGTACGAAGATACTCTAAACCATCGGCCAGGGTGTATCCTAATTCAAGATCTGCGGTAGCTCCCGCCTCTTGCATGTGATACCCCGAAATTGATATGGAGTTAAACTTCGGCATATTTTTAGAAGTATAACTAAAAATATCAGCAATGATTCGCATCGAAGGTTCTGGTGGATAAATGTAGGTATTTCTCACCATGAATTCTTTTAAGATATCGTTTTGAATTGTTCCGGTTAATTTATCCGGACTTACCCCCTGCTCTTCACCGGCAATGATGAAAAGTGCGAGAATAGGTATAACTGCACCATTCATTGTCATCGACACAGACATCTGATCCAGAGGAATTCCCTGAAAAAGAATTCGCATATCCAGAATGGAGTCAATGGCAACTCCGGCCATGCCCACATCCCCTTTAACCCGAGGGTGGTCAGAATCATAACCACGGTGAGTGGCGAGATCAAATGCAATGGATAAACCTTTCTGACCTTTGGTTAAGTTGTCTTTATAAAAACGATTTGATTCTTCAGCAGTAGAGAATCCTGCGTACTGACGAATGGTCCAGGGACGAACCGTATACATAGAGGCATAGGGTCCTCGCAGGAAAGGTGCCTGACCTGGAAGTGTTCTCGTGAGTTTTGAGAATTTTACATCTGACTGATCGTAAGCATTTTTTAAATCGATCCCTTCCGGCATCTTAAGCACAACTTTCTTTTCTGTATTTTTGACTTCTGGTTTACTCCAGGAGATTTTTGTAAAGTCCATTACTTCGCCTCCCCTGAAAAATCCTTCACAATGCTTTCCAGCACCTCATAGACATTCTGTCCGGCAAAGAGATTTTTGAATCCTGAGATTTCGTTTTTCCCAGCGACAAATTTATGTTTCGTTTTAACTTGAGAAGCATATGGAAGCATTTCACTGTACTGATCATCCGAAGAACAGAATACAATAATTTCCTCTGTTCGCTCTGAGAGGCATTTCCCTAAATCAGTTTCTCCATGCCCACTCTCTTTAACGGTAAGACCCAGAAGCTCAAAATAATTTTTAACGAAATTAAGCCTTCCATTAAGGGCCGCATAATCTCCGTAAACAACGACATAGACTGTTGGTTTATGAGTGAGTTCTTCCATTTTAAGTCTAAGTTCTTCAAAGACTCGGGAGATTCGAAATACTTTTGGTGATTTGAGTTTTAAGTTTAGTGTTTCTTTAACATCAGGGTAATCATTGGTGCCCGATAAAACCGTTTTTCTGGTTTTAATCATTTTGAGACGCTCTTCTCTGACTTTAGTAACTTCAGCTGTAAGGTCAGTTCCTTTAAGAAGTTCCTGCATTGTCTTCCAGGATTCTTCACACAGGGCCTCGGTGAGATTTTCCAGGTGGTAACTTCCAAAGGCCGCATCCTGAACCAGACCAAGCATACTCTCCAGGGCCAGTACATGGGCCGAATTTCTCGCCATTCTTCGAGAACGCTCAATATGTTCAGCTTCAAAATTATTTGTTTCTAACTCAGTAACGGTATTATATCCCGCCGATTGAATGTGATCAGCTCCTGCAATGTAGGCCGAAGCTACCGCAGTTTCATTTCTGAGCATATTTGAATAACGCTCAAAGAGTGTCCAACCTTGAAATGAAGTCAGGGCCACCACTTTGATGGCATTATTTTTCCCGGCCTCTTTTAAAATTTTCATTCCAAGGAGTTTTGCCGCACGAATTTTTGCGATGTTATGAAAGAAATGAGAGTCAACGTAGACTCCTAAATAAACATCATTAACAAGATTATCTAAATTATCGACCAGGTTTTTTGCCAACAAGCCGAGTTCCTGAATCGAATGCCCACCCTGATCATGGAAAGCTTCACCGGAAATGATGGAATCAATCACTTTAATTTTCTGACTCTGATATCCACCACCTAAAACGAAAACTTCAACTTCATCTTTTAATGGGAATTCAGCAATAACTCTTTCGATGGTATTCCATCTGGTATTCGATAAAACTTCCTTATAGAAGAAGAAATTTCTAACTCCAGATTCAAGGTCTTCTTTTAAATCCCGTTCAATTTCAGACTCCACTAAGTAGCTATAAGTATTTGAAGCCTTTTTCCATTCGCTTGACGGGAGTTGAACTGATGAAGACGCCTCAAGAGATAAGGTCGGCCAGGATTGACCGGAAACCAATTTCTTCTGGGCCTTGTTGCCAATTTCTGGCAGTTTGAGCTCTTTTAAGAGGGTACTCTCCCACTGTTCTCGTAGGGTATTAAAATCATGGTCAAAATAGCTTGATAAGGAACTCACTATAACTCCGAGGAAAATGCATTTCTATGCCTTATCTTAACAAAAAAGTGAGCAAAAATCCCCAAAGAGATTACACTATAAGGACTTCGGAGGCATTTTTGAGTCTAACGCTTTTAGTAGAAAACAATTCTAAGCTCCAATCTGTGTATGTCCTCAATTTAACCACTTGGTTAGGGCTCTCTATTATTACCAAAAAGAACTCCAATGAAGCCATTGAGCATCTGAAAGCCACTCCGGAAAAGATTAATTTAATTATTGTCCGATCAATTATTGAAAAGAATGAAGCCGCCAAGGCGATGGTAGATTTTGTTCAGAAAAGCGGTCTCCAAATCCCCATCATTGAAATCGGACCCGGAGCAGAAGTACCTGGCTGCTTTGCCCATGTCCCGAATTCACTGCAGATAAAAATTCTTATCCAGAGCTGTGCCCGGGCCCTGAACATCACTGCTAAAGATATGTCTCTGAAAGAAGTCCCGGATTTCTTTCCGATACCGATGATATATTTCAAAATCATCAAGCGCACCATTAGCACCATTTACTCGCAGGATGAAGAAAATCCCTCTAAGTTTAATGTCGTAATAAAAAAATCTGAGCCCATTGATTCTGCAGTCATTGATCAACTCATTCAGAATAACGTCATAGAACTATATGTCGACAAGCTCGATCGATTAGAATTTGTGAATCATCTTACCTCAGAGCTCATGGCCCTGTTAGGAAAGAGCGAAGTTTCAGGTGATGAAGAAATCACGGCGACTGATAAAAGTATGGAACTTCTCTCTAAGAAACTTCTTTCAATTGGAGTTAATGAAGAGACAATTAAGCTCGCGCATAAAAATATGGAGACAGTCAGAAGAAACGTTAAGTCTCATAGTAAATTATCAAAACTTCTCGAGCGTCTTCTTTCTAATAAAACGAGTTATCTCTTTAAGCACACTCAAATCCTGACTTACGTGTGTCTTCATATTATTAAAAACATTGATTGGGGTAGCCCTGAACAAGAAGAGAAAGTGAGTTTCATTGCATTTTTCCATGATATTGTACTGGAAAACGATGACCAGGCCAGAATTAAGTCAACACTTGAGCTCAAAACTTCAAAGCTTGACCAGCCCCAGAAACAGCTCGTTGAACGACATGCCCAATTAGCAGCTGAATTTGTCTCGCAATTCCCCCACTCTCCGATGGGGGCAGATCAGATTATCCGACAACATCACGGCACTTTGAATGGCATAGGGTTCTCAGAACACTACGGGAACAATGTTTCTCCAATTGCTGTTGTTTTTATTGTGGCGGAAGAATTTACAAGGATTATACTTAAAAGAGAAACGGGACCATTCGATCGCACAGAGATGCTTCGAGAACTCAAGGAAGAGTTCCCGACATCTCGTTTTCAAAAAGTTATTGAATTACTTCAGACGATTACTTTTTAAATTCTTTCAGAGAACTAAGTTAAGGCCGCAATGTATGAGACCCAGGCATCGCAGTTTTCTGCGTCGTCTGCAGGTTCAAATTCTCCATTGCCGCTTCCATCTTCATCATCCCCTTCCCAGTAGACAACCGTTTTTGAAAAACCGGCCTCAATCAGAAGATCACGAAGCTCTGGCATAGTCCACATTCTCCAATGATAAGTGAAAACGTTTTTGTGTTTTTTCCCTTTAGCATCACGAAAATGAATCGCAAAAGTACAATCATGAGTCAGAGGATTGAAGTGCTGACACTCCCAATAATAGGTTAATCCCTTCATTTTCTTTTCATCTGTAACCAGCTTCTGACTTTCCGGACCAGCGAAAATATCGAGAAAGAAAACACCTTGCTTATTAAGAGATTTTCTAACGGTTTTAAAATACTTCAGGATATCTTTGCGCTTTTTGAAAATAAAATAGCTGAAATTGAATGCACAAATAACATCACTTTTAGGAGCAGAAGCCTTGAGCACATTTTCTTCCAGATAGTGCATACGGGATTTTTCTTTAGGAGTCAGTTTAGAGTAATGACGTTCCTTCCCCATTTTAATGGGTTCCGGATCAAGGTCTATACCATAAGCTTCACTATTCTTATTTTGCTTAACCCAATTACAAGAGATGGCACCTGTTCCGCAAAAATCTTCGCGCATCATATAGGCGGGTCGCCCATAGAAACGTTTAAATTCTTTTTGCATAAATTCCACTTCACTCTCAGCATTTTGAACTGAACGTTCATAAAAATCATATTTCTGCTCAAGGGTTAATTCCGACTTCACATCAATTCCTTTTCTTTTTCCAAAAACTCTCGCAACGGATTATTGGGTGATACTAATTTTAGTATAAGATTCTTAATTACACGTTTTTTTACTATATCAATGTACCAGATTATTTCACCGATGTGACCATCTTGTGAGTAGACTTTAAGTATCTCTTTCTGGTCTATACTGCTGCGCTCTATTCTGGAGATTTCTCTCCATTTAATAAAAGTCCGGTGGACCGATAGCTTTGTATCCCTGGGCAAAACTTCCTTCACAGTATTGATACCATCAAAATTAATTTCGAAATGGTATTCCGACTCGGTAGAAAACTTCATAAAAAAAGGGAGAAGGAAAATCAAAAGGCCAGGATGCTTAATGAGGAATTCAAAATAGACGGTGTAACTTCGAACCAGGGCACCGCCAAGATCCATGGTGGATTTATTGAGATTAGAAATCTCATTAATGTAGCTTTCATAAAATGGGGTGAATTCTATAATCCCCAGGATCAGAACAAAGATGAGCCATGAGTAAGAGCGATCAGGGGCATCGAACTTCCACTTCATCCCCATTGCTTCGACCTTACCACTATCATCTAAGGTCTTTAGTTCCGAAATGCGTGGATCAATGGCCGTTATTTTACGTTTTTTTAAGGGGGCGGGAGAAACTGACTGGCCCCCCTTTTCGGGGAGCTCGTCGAGTTTAAATTTTTTGTCTTCTGACATCTACGATTATTTTTTTGTTGTAGCAATCATGTCATTTAGGATCATAAATGATTCTTCAATGACAGCATCTTTTCTGAGAGTTTTTGAGAAATCTTCAAACTTCTCTTCCTGTGCCTTATCCTTAGCATTTGCCGAAAGATCTTTTACGGATAGATTTTTATTCTCTTCTTCTTTTTTGAAAACATCAGACATCTCACGGATGGATTTTCTGTCTTTTTCAAAATCAGCTGCAACAAGAGATCTCTTCGTTCTTTCTTTCTGCTCTTTATACCATTTAATCGAATCTGTTAAGTGTTTGAATTTTTCACTCTTTTTCACACGTTCCTGTGAAGCTGCACGAAGTTTTTTAATATCGTATTTTTGCTTCCATTTTGTGTACTTAACAGGCTTAACTTCACCCCAAGGGATTGAATAATCCAGAAACTTCTCCCCACTCTCAAGATGAGAGAACTGATCCGGAAGAATAATATCCGGAGTAACACCTTTGTACTGTGTTGAGCTTCCGTTTACTCGGTAGAATTTCTGGATAGTGATTTTAAGGGCACCAAGTGGCGAGTAAGACTTGGCCATTGGGCTTACATATCCATCAAGGTCAACTACAGCCTGAACAGTCCCCTTACCGTGGGAGAACTCTCCGCCTACAATCACCGCTCTTTCATAATCCTGAAGGGCGGCAGCAACAATTTCAGATGCAGAAGCTGAGAAACGGTTAATCAAAACAACCACTGGTTTTTGAAAATCAATTTTTGGGTCGTTATCAACTAAGATATCTGGATTTCCTGTATTGGCACGTACTTGAACGATTGGCCCTTTCTCAATGAACAGACCAGAGATCATACGAGCATCTTCTAAAGCGCCGCCTCCGTTGTTACGAAGGTCCACGATCAATCCATCCACCCCCTCTTTATTCAGGCGCTCAATTTCTTTTCTTGTATCATCTGTGACGTTACGACCATTACGATCATTGAAGTCACGGTAGAATTTAGGAATATTGATGTATCCAATTTTCGTTTTAAGAGGAGCAAGTTCAAGTAATGTTCCTCTGGCATAAGACTCTTCAATCTCCACCACATCACGAGTAATAGGAACAACTTTAATAAGTCCGTTTGGCTTTTTAATTGTAAGTCTTACTTCAGAACCTTTCTTACCGCGAATGAGTTTAACTGCATCACGAAGAGACATGTCCACAACATCAACTGGCTCGTCCTTACCCTGACCTACTTTTAAAATAACATCTTCCGCTTCAATTTCTTTTGTTTTCCAGGAAGCAGAACCCGGAACAATTCTTTCTACTTTGATGTAAGAGTTTTCTTCACGAAGAATGGCACCGATACCTTCAAGTTTCCCTGACATATCGATATCAAAGTCCTCTTTTTCTTCTGGCACTAAGTAGTTTGTATGCGGATCAAAAACTTTAGTGACTGAGTTATAGAATTTATCCAGTTTATCAGAGCGCTTCTCATTTACTAAACGAGAGAAGATTTTCTTGTAGCTCTTAAGAACTTTTTCACGGGAATCTTTTTCTATCTCAACTTCAGATAACTTCTTCTCGTCTTTAGGCTTCTTCTTCTTGCCTTTATTATCTAAAATTAAACCATCCTGCTCTTCACGCTTATCAACCGAACGACTTAAAATCTCATACTTCATGAGACGCTCCCAATGAGCGTAAAGTTCTTTTTCAGTTTTAGGATAAGTGCGTTTCTTTGGATCAGTTTCTAGTTGTTCTTTTTTAGAATAATCCAGGGGCTTCTTAAGAAGCTCTTCGATATATTTTTCAATCTGGCCAATGCGCTTATTCATGAGCTCGGCACTCGCTTCAAGAACGGCCAGATCACCTGAAACAATCATGTCGTCAAAAGTTTCACGATATTTATCAAGCTCTTTAACATCACTTTCAAGGAGGAACTGCTTACCGTAATCAAGTCTTTCGAGATAAACCTTAAAAGCTAGCTTAGATAGCTCATTATTAATTTCCTTACCTGTGAAATGCATATTTTCAAGTGCACCTTTCAGGATATTACCTAGAACCATTTCACGGGTATATCGAGGCTTGGGTGACATGATAGTGCCAAGGACTGATGGATCATCACTGGTAGGTCTCGGTGAAGATTTCTGGGCATAGGCCCCTTGAGAAAGCATCACTAAACTGAGCAATAGAACATGGGATTTCATGAAACCTCGATTTTCGAAACTATTAATTAAATTAGAACCTTTTTTGTAATTCTTTAGCAAAAGGAAGTATCTCTTGTGCTTTATTTTCGTCTTTTCCGCAAATTTCCTGCACATCTCCCTTGAGTGTTAACTTGAGAGACGCCTCACATCCTTCAGGAGAAGGAGGAAGTTCGTACTGGCATTTTAAAAATCTTGAAGCAAAATCCATATCTATTTTTTTTGCTTCACGAGCAGCAAGCTTAACAATCTTTTCGTCTTTGTTTTCTTTATAGCGAAGGAAATAATCCAGATTAGCTGTTCGCTCCAGCCAGAGATCACTTTTTTCTTCAATGTCATGAATCTGAAACATAACTGTTCCATTACGAAGATCATCACTACTTTCTTTGGTAGGTTGTGATGCATGTTGAGCAAAAGTAGCAAAGCTCAGCAATAAGAAAAAAGGAAATGAGGACCACTTACATAGATTCATGATGGGAATTATCTCATACGGTTTGATGACTTTCAAAGAAAAGCTTAATACTATTATTTAATGCTCTATCCATTCATAAAACCTCTGCTATTCGCGCTGGATCCTGAAGCTGCTCACAATATGACTTTGCACCTGGCAAAGCTCTCACCCCAGCTAGGGAAGCTCACAGGCATCAATCATGATCCACTTCTCAATGTGCAAGTGGGAAATGTAAATTGGACTTTTCCAATCGGACTTGCTGCAGGTCTGGACAAAAATGCCGAGGCGCTGCCATTTTTTACCAATCAGGGTTTTGGAGCAGTTGAATGTGGGACCATCACTCTTCAACCTCAGGGCGGAAATCCAAGGCCTAGAATGTTTCGCTACCCGGCCAAAGAAAGTCTACGCAATGCTATGGGTTTCCCTAACCAAGGTCTTCTGGAAATTATGCCGCGCCTTAAGGAGTATCGAGGAAGCACTCCATTAGGGATTAACATTGGGAAAAACAAAGACACTACTCCCGAAGAAAGTATAAATGAGCTTTCTCTCTTATTTGAAACACTTCATGACTACGCTAGTTATTTCGTAGTGAATGTCTCCTCCCCAAATACTCCAGGGCTTCGGGCCCTTCAGGAGAAAGAATATCTATCCGAACTGTTCATGGAATTAAATCGGTCGCGAAATGGGAAAGACCTTTATTTAAAAATAGCACCTGATCTGAGTGCTGATAAAATCAAAGAACTCACGAACCTCGCCGCAAGCTTTGCCCTCACTGGAATTATTTCCACTAACACCACCATCATTTCTGAATTGGGCGCTGGTGGAGTTTCAGGAAAACTACTCCATGAGAAATCTAAAGAAGTCAGAAAGGTTGTCCTGGGGGAAAATACAAATCTAGAACTCATTGCCGTTGGTGGCTTCGCGGCACCAAAAGATCTTTTTGACCTATGGAAAGATGGTGGAAAAGTTGCGCAGATTTACACTTCCTACGTTTATCAAGGCCCGGAAGTTCTGAAAAAGTTTTACAGTGAGAGCGTAAGATTTCTGAAACTTCAGAAATTGAATCTTAATGACTTCTTTCTTCTTTCGTTAGATGAGAGAAAATACCGCCTGAAAGATTTTTAGCCAAAGTACTGAGTCGAACCAATATTTTCTTCGATGTATTCGATGATCATACTAGCGATGTCTAATCCAGTTGATGTTTCAATTCCCTGAAGACCCGGCGAAGAATTCACTTCTAGTACCAATGGTCCCCGGCTTGAGCGAAGTAAATCCACACCAGCAACATTTAACCCCAAGGCCTTAGCAGCATTAACTGCTACCGCTGCTTCCTCATCAGAAATATCAACTTGAGTTGCTGTTCCACCACGATGAAGGTTAGAGCGGAACTCACCCTCTTTCGCCCTTCTCATCATGCTCGCCACCACTTTATCACCAATGACAAAGGCACGAATATCGCAGCCATTACTTTCTTTGATAAATTCCTGAACCAGGAAGTGGGCCTTCATTTGTCTGAAACCATCTATCACCGACTCGGCAGCTTTATGAGTTTCAGCAAGAATTACACCCTTACCTTGAGTTCCTTCAATGAGTTTAATCACACAAGGGGCTCCACCAACCATCTTAATGAGCTTCTCAGTCATTTTGGTTGAGTGAGCGTAACTTGTTACCGGTAATCCAATTCCCGAACGAGAAAGAATTTGCAGACAACGAAGTTTATCTCGCGAGCGAGTAATTGAAGTTGATTCATTCATCGAATAAACCCCCATCATCTCAAACTGTCTTAAAACCGAAGCTCCATAATAAGTAATGGAAGCTCCAATTCGTGGAATCATGACGTTAAAATCATCCAGTAATTCTTCACGGAAATGCACCATTGGCTTAGCACTCGTTATATTCATATAACAGCGAAGTGGATCTATCACTCTCACCTGGTGTCCACGGGAGATGGCCGCTTTCACTAAACGGTGAGTTGAGTAGATTTTTGGATTACGCGAAAGAATTCCGATTTTCATGTGGGTAGTTTAAACTGGAAGATTTATTTTTAATACAGACTTTAATTCATTAACCCATTCTGGATACTGTTCTTCGTAATAAAGATCACAGTCCAAACGTTTAAGCATTGCATGGGCACCTCGTTTAGACAGGTACTCATCAAAATCTTTCCCTGCCTGGCAAAAGTGCGGATAGTAAGTATCACCTAAACCGATAACCGCATACCGAAGATGAGAAAGTTCCAGTTCTTCATCAAATTTAATATAGCTCATCCACTCAGAAGCATTATCTGGCGGTTCACCATCCCCGTAAGTGCTGGTGACGATGACAAGATTTTCTATTTCCTGGATTTCAGTGGGATCAATCTCCCCCATATCAGAAACTTCAATCTCAAATTCACCTGAGAGTGATTCACCGATAACATGGGCGAGATTTTGGGCGTTCCCGCTTTGAGAACCCCAAAGTATATGAACGCGTGACACTAGTAGCGACGGATCTTAACTGCTTCGTAGCCAGCTTTTTTAATTGCTGATTTAATTTCCGAATCAGTTAATTTCTTATCTTTTGCTTCAGTAAAGCGTGCCTTTTTATCTTCCAGACTAACCGAAATATCATCGGCCTTGTCAGTCGCCTTAAGCTCTTTAGTGATGGCCCCAACGCACATGCCGCAAGTCATTCCACTTACATCCACTTCGATTTTGGCCCCAAAGACAGATGCGCAAAGGAATAAACCAATAAAAAATGATGAAATCTTCATTACCTATCTCCAATAATTTGATGAACTATTTATGTACCATTATAGACGAGGTCTGTAACTTCAGGTATAGGTGCATCATGAAAAAAGTTTGGGACGGTTTAGGAATCGCATTTTCAGGGGCCTGTGTGCTCCATTGCATCCTCGTGGCCTTCCTACCTATTTTCTTCCCTGCCATAGCGGTTTACACTCACGAGACCTGGATTCACGTCGTAGTGGCGGTCATCATACTCTTTACATCACCTTTGGCATTCATCCCTGGTTACCGTAAGCACGGTTTAACATGGATTTTAGCCACGGCGATCTCTGGTCTGTTTTTTATTCTCTCAGGAATCTTACTTGAAGGTCGTTTCTCAGACCCTGTTACACATGGTGTTTCAATCGCGGGTTCTGTGCTTTTAGTTTTCGCTCACGTTAAAAATCTTCAGCATTCTCATAAGCACCATCATCAGTGTTGCTAATTTACTAACTCATATAAGTCCGAAATGCCCAGGTCAGTATTTCTAACTGTACGGGTATGAGGACGCTACAGGCTTGAACAAGTTTAGATTGTTTGGGCCATAAGAAGTTGGTTTT
>Ga0233380_1001104_pt1 | contig 12669 bp, 10 predicted proteins | sample ElkDunMinimDraft_9_FD_191541 | JGI IMG/M metagenome (GOLD analysis project Ga0233380, IMG submission 191541) | Fecal eukaryotic communites from dung pellets of Tule Elk in California, USA - Elk Dung F36 | ecosystem: Host-associated > Mammals > Digestive system > Large intestine > Fecal | place... | reverse complement strand
GAGCATTGACGTAGCGATCCCCACTTCCTCCAGGTCGACTTGGTCGTCTTCGTCGGACAGCGGGGCATCACCGATGGTCGTGATGAGATCGACGCCCTTGAGAAGCATGTCGATCTGCGGCCGCGTCAATGTCGCGCGGCCCTCTTGAGCGGCGACGAAAAGCTCTTCCATGGCATGAGCCACGATGACCCCGGCGCCGATGTCCACCAGCCGGGCCGCGCCCTTGAGCGAGTGGGCAGCCCTCATGCACGCTTCGAGCTGATCGGCGCGGCCGGGCTCCTGCTCAAGGATGAGCAGGCCGCTGACCAGCGTCTGCGCCTGCGTTCTGGCCTCTACCCGGTAGAGGTCGCGCAGCAGCAGCGGGTCAAGCCCCCCGCTCATGCCAGGCACCGGTCGAACGCGTCGATCATTGCAGGCACGTCTATCCGCCCGACGACCCGATCCGGGCAGCGGAGCAGGTCCGTGGTGTAACGGCTGGTCGCCGGCGAAATCGTGGCGGGCAATGCCAGCAGGTCTGTGTCGTCATACGCGAAGGTCTGCTGCACTTCGTCCACTGGCACCGCCAGGCGGCCGGAGCCCGAGCGCAGGATCAGCAGTCGCTGCTTGCGGCTCTCCGCCGGCGGATCCGGCTCCACCCCTATGAGCTGGCTGAGCGAGACGCAGACAACCAGTTCGCCCCGATTGTTGACGAGACCAAGCAGCACGGGATTGGGTCGATGCGGCACGCTGTGAATGGCGCGCAGCTCGACGACTTCATCCAGCGCATTGAGGGGTATGGCGAGCCATTCCGTGCCCAGACGGAAGACCAGCGCGGACTTGTCCGTCGAGCGACCCGTTGCGGCGCTGTCGATCCTGTAGGACGGCGCGCTCCCGCCGGGTCCATCGGGCGCGGCGCGCTCGAGCAAGGTCGCCGCGATTTGCGAATAAGTCGGACAGTTGCGGCAGTGCGAATGCTTCGAGAGCTCGGGGCAGGAGCGATCTCCCCGCAGCCCGATGACACTCCAGCAACTGTCCGCGGCGTTCACCGGAACGGCGGGGGCAGGGCGGTTCACTGGCCTGTCCTCCTGCCGCTCAGCCTACGGGCTCGTTCCCCGGTCCGCTCAGCGCCCGTGAGGTCGCCGATGCGGTGCTGCAGGAGGGCAAGGTGGGACAAGGCTTCGTGGTGATCGGGCTCCAGATACAGCGTCTTGCGATACAGATCGGCAGCGGCGTCGAGCGCTCCGGCAGCCTCGTTGATCACGGCAAGCAGGTACAGGGCTTCTGTCGATTGGGGGCCATCGTCCAACATGGCACGCCCGAGTTGCAGGGCTATCTGCAGTTCACCGCGATCGGCTGCGCGCTTGATGTCATCCAAGGTCGGGCGCGGCGCCGGGGGCGCCGATGCACGCGCGAAAGGGCGCCGTAGCGGCGCGCGCATCGCGGCACCGTCGCGCCGCGCCGGGGGCGGGGAGGGCTTTGCCGGGCGGCGCCGGGCCGGCAGGGTCTCGCGTGGGGGTGCCTCGACAACGTCCCGTTTCTGGAAGGCGAAGGCCCTTGGGATGCGCAGGGAGGAAAATCCGTGTCCGAGCAGCACGCTTGCCTCCGAATGCCCAACGAAGAGCGCGCCAGAGGGGGAGAGTAAACGATGCAGCACTTTCGCCGCACGGTACTGATCATCCGGGTCGAAATAGATCAGGAGATTTCGGCAGAAGATCACGTCGAAGCTGGCATCGGGGAGGTGATCGAGTTCGAAGAGATTGCCTTGCGAAAACTGGACCATCGAGCGAACCGTGTCCGAGATTCGATGTCCTTTGCCGCTGTCGGTAAAGTGGCGGGCGCGATAGGCGATGTCGGCGCCCCGGAACGAATTTCGGCCGTAGACACCTTCCCGTGCGCGAGTGAGCGAAGGGTTGCTGATGTCCATGCCGTCGATGCGGACCGCCTGCGGCGGGGTCCCCGCATCGATCAGCGCCATGGCGATGGAATAGGGTTCCTCCCCGGTGGAGCAGGGCAGGCTCAGCACCCGGGCTTGCCAGGGGGCCTGGGAGGCCGCCGCCGATCCGAACCGCTTGGCCTGGATCAGCGCGGCCGCGGCATTAAACGCCTCGGGGTCGCGGAAGAACCAGGTCTCCGGAATGACCACGGCTTCAATCAGGGCTTGAAGCTCGGCCGGGTTACCCTCCAGGCGATCCCAATAATGCTCAACGGTCTTTGCGCCGGATAGGCGCACGCGGCTTTCCACCGCCCGCATGATCGTCGAAGGGCCGACGGACTTAACGTCGAGCCCCATCGACTGCTTGAGCAGAGTCTCAAAGCGCTCCTGCATCATACCGCCCGCGCCCATTCAGCACCCAGGCCGGCGAAGAGAGTGGCGGGCAGAAAACTGTCGATGTGGAAAAGTTGAACAAGCCCGCGCGGGCCTTGAGCAAATGGCTTGAAGTCCGCGGGCTCGGAGCGGAAGGTATCCGTGGCATTCTCGAGCAGAAGACCGATCCTTTCGTGGCGCTCCGCCAGGCGCACGTCCGTCACCACGATCCGCGTGCCGATGCGCGCGATGGACGGGTGACCGTACTCAAGCATGCTCAGGTCCACTATGGGGAGGAACTGGCCGCGATAGCTGATGGATCCCACGATCTCTGGTGGGGCGCCCCTGACGCTTTTTGCGGGCACGTTGGGAAGGACTTGCACGACACGATCCGCAGGCAGTGCGTATTCGTCGGAGCCGAGGCTGAAACACAGGTACAGCACTAAGGCTCGGCCTCAGGACGCGAGCTTGAAGCGGGCCACGCTGTCGTGCAGCCCTGCCGAGACCTGGCTTAGCTCGTCGATCGCGCTGTTTGACTGATGCAGCGCTTCAACGGTCTGACGGGTCGTTTCGGTCAGTTGCAGCAGGGCCTCGCTGATTTGCTCGGCGCCCACGGCCTGTGCTTCCATGCCGTCATTGACCGCCTCGAAGCGCGGCGCGAGTGCCTGGACCTGGTCTATGACTTCGGAGAGCTTCTCACCGATCTGCTGCACGTCCTGCATGCCGCGGCGGACCTGTTCCGAGAACTTGTCCATGCCCATCACCCCGGCAGAGACGGCGGCCTGGATCTCCTTGACCATGTCCTCGATGTCGAGCGTGGCCACGGCCGTCTGATCCGCCAGACGCCGAATTTCGGACGAGACGACGGCAAATCCACGCCCGTATTCGCCTGCCTTTTCCGCCTCGATCGCCGCGTTGAGGGAGAGCAGGTTGGTCTGATCCGCAACCTTGGTGATCGTGGTGACGACCTGGTTGATATTGCTTGCCTTCTCATTGAGGGTGGCAAGCTTGGCGTTGATCGAGCCGGCAGCTTCCATCACCTGGCCCATGGAATCTTCCATGTGCAGCAGGCCCGTCTGGCCGCTGTCAGCCAGGCTTGCGGCGTGCTCGGCGACGCTCGCGACCTCGTTCATGGTGCGCGAGAGTTCCTTGGATGTCGCGGAAATCTCACGTGAGGTCGCGCCGATCTGCGTGGTGCTGGCCGCGACCTCGTTCGCCGTTGCCTGCTGCTGCTTCGCGGTGGCGGCGATCTCGGTCATCGACGTGCTGATGCGGATGCCGGACTTCTGGACCTGGCCCACCAGCGCCATGACCTCGTCCGCCATGCGATTGAAGCCTTCTCCCAGATGGCCGAACTCGTCCCGGCGCTCAACGGTCATGCGCTGGGTGAAGTCGCCCTTGCGCATGGTGTCCATCAGTTCCAGCAACTGGCCGAGCGGGCGATTGATCGACCGCACCAGGTGAATGGAACATGCCAGAACCAGCGCCAGGGTGACCGCAAAGGCAATCAGGAAGGTGCGCTGCAGGTCATCGATGCTCTGCCGCACATGCATCGCGCGCTGCAGGCCCCATTCCTTGTTCTTGGTGGACAAGGCCTCCGCCTGGGCCATGGTCTTCTCGAATTCGCGTTCGGAATTGCGCTGGGCCGCCGTGCTGGCAGTGCCGCCGCCGGTCGCACCGGATGTCAGGGCATCGGCGGCGGCGTAGTAACTGGCGAGCGCGGCCTTGAAATCGGCGAAGATCTTGCGGTCGAGGTCGGCCGTCATCGTCGCGTCGTACCCGGCGAGGACGCGCTCCATTTTCTGGTGGTTTGCCTCTATCGCCTGCCGCGTCTCCACGGCATCGGCGCCCGCGGCCGCGTGGTTCACGCGCAACCGGAATTCTTCGTTCAGCGCGTCCTTAATCAGGCCGGTGTGGTAAAGGCCCGGCAGCGTATCATGCTCTACGCCATCGGCTTCAGCCTTGATTTCCCTCAGTTCGATCAAGCCCAGAACGCCGATCGCCGCCATCGCGAGCAGTATCGCGCCAAAGCTGAAAATTACCTTCTGGCCGATCGTGAGGCTCTTCATGGACACAGGCCCTTCCCATAAGTCCGCAGAGCCGCCCCCCGGCCGGATAAACCAGGCAGGAACAGCTCCGCGAATGCTTTGGGTTAAGGAACTATGGTTCAAAAACTCTTAAGCGCGCCGCGCCGGGCCGCGCGCGGCTCACGCCACCAGTTCCGTGACGGTTCGATTTGTCTCCATCGACAGCTGCCCCCAGCGTTCGACCTGCACGCCCATGGCTTGCTGAACCGAAAGCCCTAGCCGTGCGATGGAATCGCCCTTGCCGGCGAGGTGGTAGCCTGTCCGTATCGCGCCGCCAGCATTCCCTGCCACCATCGTGGGTATCCCCTCCACGGCGTGGGATTTTGCGATCGAGCAGTCCGAGTGGGCCAGTACCAGGCAGTTGTCCAGCAAGGTGCCGTCGCCCTCTGGGATGGTGTTGAGGGCGTCCAGGAACTCCTTCCAGGCCACCATGCTCTGGGTTGCGAAGTAGGAGTGCTCCTTCTGGTACCCGAGGCTTGCGTCGTCCGGTTCTTCGTGGGTCAGCGTGTGGTGGGTCGTGGTCTCGCCCTCCCGCCGGAGGTTCGAGGTCGTGTCTGAGAACAAGACGTTGAACACGCGGGTCTGATTGACCTGCAGGGCCTTCGCGAGAAGATCCGCCATGATCCGGTGCGTTTCCATGACCTGGCCCATTTCAGAGCCGGTCCCGTCCCCCTCGGGCGAGGAAGGAAGGGCAAAGTCCTTGACCGGGGCGGGTGGCTGAAGCTGCAGGTCAAGCTGCTGTTCTATCTGGCGCACAGAGGTGAAATATTCGTCCAGTCGCTGGCGATCCCGTGCGCCGACGGAGCGCATCAGCTTCTGCCGGTCGTCGGTGATCGCCGAAAGAACGCTGCGGCGCGCCATTATGCGCGTGTCAGGCGCGAAATCGACCGTGTTGGGATCCTGGAAACCCTCGCCGAAAATCCGGCGATAGAGCATCGCTGGCGAAGTCTCGCTAGGATTGGGCGATCCGGCAGCGTGATAGGAGTACGACCGCTTCAGACCGCATGTCGATATCTCGAGCGACCGGAAGCGAGTGTCCTTGCCGATTTGCTGGGCGATCAGAACGTCCAGCGTCGGCGCCTTGACGTTCTCGTTGGGCACAGGGATACCCGTTCGCAGGCCGAGGCAGCCGGTAATGTGCGGCTTGTTGGCCACGCCGTCCAACTTCACGTCGAAGCCGCTGAACAGCGCCAGCTTGTCCTTGTAAGGCTCGAGCGGCGCGAGATCGGCCGGCATCAGATATTCGGAGCCTACGCTGGAAGGCACCCATTTCTCCGGTATGAAGCCGCAACCCCAGATCCATGTGCCAAAGCGGACGGGGATGCGCTGGCCGGTGGCCGCCAGTGCCGTACCGTTGTTATCCAGGAAGCAGTCTAGCAGCGGCAGGGACACCCCCACCGCAGCAGCACCGATGGCGCCGCGCAGGACCGTCCGTCGAGATAACCAGCTCATAGCTTGCCTCCTTGTGTCAGGCCCTCGCCGCCCGAAAAGGTGAGAGTGCCGCCGGCTGCGGGACGAGTTACGGTAAAGAAGTTGGCGCTGATGGCGATGCGCCGCATGAGTGCCGGGACGCGGTAGCCGTCATCCGCAAAGCCGGAGATCAGCCAATCCAGGTAATAGCGCTCGCTCCAGGTGATATCGCGACCGACAGCAGACTTATACATCCTCTCGGCAACGCAGCGCGGGGTTTCGGAGTGATCGTGCAGGGCCTTGGCAAGGCCATCGGTCGTATCGAAGTCGGTGCCGTCCAGGGATCCGCTGGTGTCGATCAGCGCGCCGTTCTCATGCCGACGGAAGGTGCCCAGCCCGTCGTAGTTCTCAAGCGTCAGCCCAAGCGGATCCATGACCTTGTGGCATCCGGCACAGGAGGGCTCGGTCGCATGCTGGAAGATCCGGTCACGAGCGGTCACGTTCGGCTTGTGCGCGGCAGCCTCGATGGCGGTGAAATTAACGTTCGCGGGTGGGTCAGGGACATCCTGGCATAGGAAGATCTGCCGCACGGCATACCCGCGCAAGGTCGGGGAGGTCCGCCCTGGATGTGAGTGAAGCGTCAGGAAGGAGACATGGGACTGGATACCTTCCCTGTTCGCGGAAGGCGAAAAGGTAACGGGCACCCATTCACCGCGCTGCGGCACAGGTGTGCGATACACGATCCCCAGATTGCGCGTGAGGAAGGTGTCCCGCGTGGTGAACAGATCCCGATAGTCACCTTCGTTGGTTATCAGGTGCTCGACAACCGTCCGGAGCGTCTGTTCCTGCGCATCCTGAGCGAGATCGGAGTTGTAGGCCGGATATATCTCCGGATCCTTGGAGAGGTCCCCGAACCGATCAAACTGCATCATATCCGCAAAAAAGGCCCGCACTGCCCCTTCGAACCTGGGTGACGCCATCAGGCGGGAGACCTGCCTGTCCACGCCTGCGCGGCTATCGAGTTCGCCCGTTTCGGCAGCGGTCAGCAGTTCCTCGTCGGGAGCGGAGTTCGTCAGGAAAAAGCTGAGCCGCGATGCTTTGGAGTATGCATCAAGTTGCGGTCTTCCACCGCCTGTGGCCGGCGCCATGCGCTCGATACGGAACAGGAAGTCGGGCGAGACGAGCATCGTATAGAGGCTCAGCTCCAGCCCTTGGTGGAAGTTCCCCAGCTTCCGTCCGGCCTGGCGCGCCAGTTCTACGTATTTGCCAGCCTCTTGATCGGAAAGCGCGCGGCGGAACAGAAGCCGCCCTTTCTGCGCCAGGAAAGAGCGGGCACAACCCGGATCGAAGATGCGCGGGTCTTCAGGCGCACACGTGACGAACTCTGCCCGGCGCTTACCCAGTATTGTCTGCGCGATCGCCTGAGCCGAGGCATCGTACTGCTCGATCGCGAACGGCGACATGCCGGCTTGCCCGGTGCCGACGGCAATCAGGCCATCGGCACGCACCGGCCGCTCGAACCGGCCGACAATCGGTATGTCCGGGGCGAAAGCATCGGCAATGCTCGCGCGGTACTGCTCCTCGGTCAGGCGCCGCACCATCGGCGGGCCACCCACGGGCTCAGGCTCAGAGGGGTCGAAAAGCTGGGCGCCAGCCAGGAACAGCGCAGCCAGTCCCAGCCCGCTGAATGCGAGCGCTCGCTTGTGCCGCGCCAGCGCGCCCAGAATGGCAGGCCGAGAGGGAACACGGTCAGTCATTGCGCACCAGCTTGTCGTTCGAGCCCCGCGTTTCGATGTCGACTACGAACGCGGGGCGGGCTTCGAAGCGATATTGCGTGGAGATGGACGTGAAAGCACCCGAGCCGGGCTCCGGATGTCCATCGGCCAGTTTGTGAAGTGATTGCCAGATCCCGTGGCAGGTATGTCCAAGCACGCGGGCTGCGCCGTTCGATGAACCCAGGACGCGGGCAGGGGGAGAGGGTTTGCCGGCAGCGTCCTTGGCGGTTCTGAAGCCGAACTGGTAGTCATATAGCTCGACGACCGGCGTGAAGCCTGCGAGGTATCCTTTCAGAACGCCTTGGGGCGTCAGTGTCGCCTTGATCCGCGCGTCGCGAAGCGGCCGCTCCAGATACATCCCATTCACGACGTGATGAAAGCGCACGTCGACTGGGTCAGTTGTCAAAACTCCGTTGGCGAGCCGGCCGCGCGTCGAGGCCCGGAACCGCGGATCCTGATCCATCGCATAAGTCGCATATTCGAGCGCCTTGCGGGTAGGACTGAGCTGAATGGGGTCTGCATTGGCGAAAATGCCGACCTCCACGTCATCATCATTCCGCAGATCGTCGACCTTGCCCAGCTTGATCAGAATGCCCCAGGACCCAGTGTACATTTCCGTAGCAAAACCATTGGATGGCCCGGAGCTCTGATAAGAGCGGTTGCAGCCGACGGCCCGCCAGAACTGGTTGTCGATCCCTTGGGCGCCGTCACGTCCCACGAAATCGAGCCGGCCGGTGCGCGCATCTTCCGCTGAGCGCGAGACCCTGCCGTCAAGATCAATCCCGTCCGCCCGCGCGCTTGGCGCAACGAGTATCTGGGCGTGGATATCGGTAGGCGCCAGTGCAGGGTGCAGGCAGTAGTTCTTCCCGTCCGGCGTGGCAGAGATACGCTTGCCGCCATCCTCTAGGCGCTTGCCATAGGCTTCATCATCTTCGCCGGGCCGCCTCTTGCCCTCTGGCGTGGCCGCGAACGCCTGTGACACGTCCCAGGACATCCCATGGGGACAGGCGTTGGTGTTCTGAGTGTCCGGACCGAGCGCATAGGCGAAGTCAGTCACCACGAATCCGGCTTCCCCGCCGCGAACGAACGATCCGCCTTCAGCGGATAGTCTCTGCGTAGGCCAGAGCGAGTAGGTCACGGCCCCGGCGGCTATGAGTACCGTCGTGCCCAGCAGGACGCCTCGTTTTCGCGCGATCGGGCGAAGTGGCAACATGGCTCTCCGTGATGGCGAAATCGTCTCTTGCGATTCCTTTCGCCCCTGTAAGTAACAGGGTTGATAGAAACTGCAACAGGCCATATCAGCTAGGCCTCGGTCGCAAAGATCATCAGGAAAGCACTTTCACCCCATGGCCCGCCCACTGTCGGTTACCGACGAGCAGATCCTTGAAGCGACACAAGCGGTGCTGTTCGAAGCAGGGTCCAACGGATTGACGATATCGGCGATCGCTCGCCGGCTCGGCGTGTCTCGCGCGGCGATCAGCCAGCGCATGGGTTCACTGGACGATATCAAGCGGCTGCTGATGGATCGGCTGGCGGCTCAGTACGAAGCGGTGCTTGCACAACTCTCTCCGGAGCCTGGCGCGGCGGGGCTTATCGCGATCACGGAGCTAATCGGGAGTATGATCAAGGAGCGGGAGCGGTTCACCAACTTCATGTTCCGCTACAACGTGAACATCGATGATCCCATCCTGCGCGGCCTTGAAGAGCGGAGGGGGCAAGCGCTGCGGGAGTTGATAGCGCAGGCCATGCCCGAAACCGCGCTGCCCAAGCCAGACGCGGTTGACGCATTCATGGCGCAAATGACCGGGTCGATGATCAACTGGCAAGCAAGCCAGCACCCCAATGCCGCTGCGTTTCTGAGGGAGAGAACCGTGAACTGGATCCGCCTGGCTGGCATCCCCTTTGACGGGGCGGAGCAGTGACTGCCGGCACCAAGAGCCCGGGCCCCATGTCCTGGTTCCGATCGCGAGTGCGTGTCCTGGCATGGCTGCTGATCGCGCTTCTGCTGTTAGGTGTGGCGCTGGCTGCCTATGTCTTCCGACCTGTGGCGGTTGCCGCTCCCGCGCCGCTGGAGGCGCATGGAGCTACCGTGTCGGCCGGCGCCTACCTGGCTAAAGTCGGCAACTGCGCCGCTTGTCATACCGCCCCTGGCGGAGCGGCCTATGCCGGGGGCGTCAAGTTCGTGACGCAGTTCGGAACTCTCTTCTCGACCAACATCACGCCGGACAAGCAGCATGGGATCGGGAACTGGACCTATGAGCAGTTCCACGCCGCCATGAAGCATGGCGTGCGCCCTGATGGCACGCATCTGTATCCGGCGTTTCCCTATACCTCCTTTGCGAAGATGAGCGACCGCGACATCGCGTCTATCTATCTCTACTTGCGCTCGGTCGCGGCGGCCGCGCAGCCGGCTCCTCTGAACCAGATGGAGTTTCCATTCGGCAATCGCGCACTGCTGCATTTCTGGAAAGCGCTGTTCCACGACGGGGCGGCCTATGCCCCGGACCATACGCGATCGGCCCAATCCAACCGTGGGGGTTATCTTGTCGAGGCGGTGGCGCATTGCGGGGCGTGCCACACGCCCAGGAACATGCTTGGGGCGACGGACGAGAGCCGCCACTTGCGTGGCGGGGTCTATGTCGATCAGGTGGCCAGCGGCGCGTACCGGCGCTGGTCCGCGCCCGATCTGACACCCGGCGTGCATGGCCTGAAGGAGTGGAGTGCCAAGGACATCCAGGCCTACCTGCTCACCGGCAAAAACCCGCGCGCGGTGGTCCATGGTCCCATGAGGGAAGTCTACGAGTCCACCGCTCATCTGACCCATTCCGACGCTGATGCCATCGCGATGTACTTGCGAGACATCGCGCCGGGTCCGGCGCGCGCGGACTGGTCGGCGTTCCGGTCGAGGGTGAAAGAGGGCGAGGTCGTCTACACCGTGCATTGCGGTACCTGCCACCTGCCGGACGGCAAGGGAGACCGCATCCTCGGCGTTCCGCTAGCGCGAAATCCACTCGTTCAGGCCGAGGATCCCTCTTCGCTGATCAATGTGATCCTCTACGGCCCTCATTTGCCCGATCCACCGTTTGCGTCAGGCAGAACAACCATGAAGCCCTTCGGCAAGCGTCTCTCGGACGAGGATGTGGCTGCCCTGACAACGTACCTTCGCAGCAGCTTTGGTAATAACGCGCCTCAGGTGTCTCCCGAGCAGGTTGCGAAACAGCGCTGATGCGGCATGAAGGGATCTTACCAGTATTGGTAAAAGGTATTGCCAGAATGGCAGGGTGCTATTCAGCAAAAGAAGGCGCGGGAGGATATCATGCGCAAGACCATGACCGGGCTGATCGGTGGCGCCAGCGTGATGGTACTGACGATCGCTGGTACTTCTCAGGCGGGCACGCCATCTGAACAAGCGCCTATATCGACCGCTGCAAAGGGCTACCCGGTTGTCCGGACGATCGATGAACGGTTTCAGTCCTACCAGATAGGCTTTTCGCATCTGACTGGTGGAGAGACCTGGAAATCTTACGACCAACTGGAGAAAGGCAAGGCGGCACAAAATAATGGAGCGGCCCGGGACTTCGGCGCGGTTCGCGAGGCGAGGGCGCCGACCGACCTGACTTCTGCGAAGCTGCGCACGCTCACGGCGGCGCTTGCCCCCTTGTACATCCGCTACAGTGGGACGACGGCCAACTCGGTCTACTTCCACGATAGTGACACGTCTGCGCCCGGCCAAGCGCCTGACGGCTTTACCGTGGTGCTTTCCCGTCCGGCGTGGAAAGGTGCCGTCGACTTCGCACGGGCGGTCGATGCCAAGATCGTGACTTCGTTCGCGAACAGCCCGGGCGTGCGGGACGGTGCACAGGCCTGGACGCCGCTGATGGCCAAGCCCTGGCTTGATTATACTCGCTCCATCGGCGGCCATATCTATGCGGTTGAACTGTTTAACGAACCGAATGCGCCGGAACCCCCTCGCATCTTGAAGGGCCACCCGCCCGAAGAGTTCGCGCGCGACTATGCAGTGTTTCGTAAGTTTATGAAGCAGGCGGCGCCAAGCGTTAGGCTGGCGGGGCCGGGGACTGCAACGCTAGGGATACCGGGCGTTGGCTCTATTGGAACCACCAGTGCGCAGTATTTCGCCGCCAAGCCCCGGCCGGAGGTGGATATCGTATCCTACCACTTCTACCCTGCACTCGCGCAGCGTTGCGCTCCACCCACGTCCCCCCAGGGGGCGAGTGCGGACCAGGCTTTATCGGAAGGCTGGCTTGCGCGACCGGACGCGGAACTGCAACGGCAAAAGGCGCTGCGAGACCAGTATGCGCCGGGTGCCCCGATCTGGCTAACGGAAACGGGCGGCGCCGCCTGTGGCGGCCTGACATGGCAGCCCACGTTCCTCGACGTATTCCGCTATGTGGACATGCACGCGCGGACGGCGAAACAGGGGCTGGATGCGATATTCACGCACGCGCTCATTAGCGGCAGCAACGGGATCATCGACGAGAAGACGCTGGATCCCAACGCCAGCTACTGGGCGGCCCTGCTGTGGCGCAAGCTGATGGGGGCGCGTGTCCTGGATGCCGGGGCGTTCCAAGAAGGGCTGCACTTGTACGCCCATTGCATGCGGGGCGTGGACGGCGGCGTCTCGCTGATCGCGCTTAACCTGAAGGAGCAAATCCGCACGTTGCGTACCCCCGCGGATGCGGAGATGTACGCGCTGACCTCCCCGGCGTTGCAAAGCAGGACTGTGCTGTTGAACGGCAAGCCGCTGGCTCTGACTGCTGACGATCAATTGCCTGCGCTGCGGCCGATGCTCAGCAGCGCAAGGTCTGTGGCCCTGGCTCCGCTGAGCGTTAATTTCGTGGCCTTCCCGAAGGCGGCAAATCCATTGTGCACCGTGGACTGACGGTCTGCACCGCCATGTCCGCAGGATGCGGGCCTGTCGGGTGCCTTTCCGGCGATCGGGCAAGGAGGTGGCAACGCTGCAGCGCCTTAGAGCGGTTTCCGATCAATCTGGATCATATCCGCACGAGCTGAAGTAATTGGCGCATTCGCTTGGCTGGAAGATGTCGACGAGCTTGCCGATGAGGCCCCACAGGCCGTTTACGGTTCTCTCGCC
>Ga0233380_1001103_pt1 | contig 12673 bp, 13 predicted proteins | sample ElkDunMinimDraft_9_FD_191541 | JGI IMG/M metagenome (GOLD analysis project Ga0233380, IMG submission 191541) | Fecal eukaryotic communites from dung pellets of Tule Elk in California, USA - Elk Dung F36 | ecosystem: Host-associated > Mammals > Digestive system > Large intestine > Fecal | place... | reverse complement strand
CCGCCCCGGTGATGCCCCGGATGTGGATGCGCATCGGCATCGCTACGGCGCTTGCCGTTGTCTGCACCGGCCTGCTGGCCTGGGGGCTGAGCAACGAGACGCTGGTCCGCTACTGGAACCACTAGTCCCTTCTAGCGTGCCTGACGGGTGGCGGATCCATGCGCGTGGGCCATCTCTAGCGCCGCACGCATGTCGGCCTCATCGGCGGCTTCGAGGATCACTGTCGTCCATCCCTGCCGCCCCCACGCATTGGGGACCTGGCTGAACAGCCCCGGGGCAAGCTGACACTTGAAGTCCTGCTCATCCGGGGAGAACAACAGGTTGGCCGTGCGTCCGTCCGCCGCAACGGTCGCGTATATGCGGCGTACCTTGAAGGCAGTACGGTCGAAGTGGGGTGCCTCGGTGGTGCCGGGCAGCGAAAGTGCTATGCGCCTGAGGTCTGCCGCAGTCGCCACTGGTCTGGTCCTCCTCGGTTCGGGAAGAATTGGTGCTCCAGAAAGAAAAAAGCGGGACCGTGGCGGCCCCGCTAGCAAAGTTGTTCGACAATACGTTGGTCTTAGGCGCGCTACAAAGCGGCAGCCAACGCTCCTCCCTTGACGTTGTCGACGTCCGGCGGTTCTGACCGCCTTTGCTTTATTGGCAGGGACCGTAGCAACTTGGATTAAGGCTGTCACGCAGATTCTGCATGTCTTCCATGCTTGCAACGGATAGACGAACAGGGTTTGAGTGGGCATCTACACAAGCCTTGAGTCCAGCCGCCGAACAGGGGTTTCCATGCGTCTTTCCCGCTATTTCCTGCCCGTCCTTCGGGATGTGCCAAAGGAAGCCGAGATCGTCTCGCATCGCCTGATGCTGCGTGCCGGCATGATCCGCCAGCAGGCCTCGGGTCTCTATTCGTGGCTGCCGCTCGGCTACAAGGTGCTGATGAAGGTTCAGCGCATCATCGAAGAGGAGCAGAACCGCTCCGGCGCGATCGAACTGCTGATGCCCACCATCCAGTCTGCAGACCTGTGGCGAGAGTCCGGGCGCTATGACGCCTATGGCAAGGAGATGCTGCGCATCGAGGACCGCCACGAGCGCGAGTTCCTCTACGGCCCGACCAATGAGGAGATGATCACAGACATCTTCCGGGCCTATGTGAAGTCCTACAAGGACCTGCCGCTCAACCTCTACCACATCCAGTGGAAGTTCCGGGACGAGGTGCGGCCGCGTTTCGGCACCATGCGCTCCCGCGAGTTCCTGATGAAGGACGCCTATTCCTTCGATCTCGACAAGGAGCGCGCCGTCGCGGCGTATGAGCGCATGTTCGTCGCCTATCTGCGCACCTATGCGCGGATGGGGCTGACGGCGATCCCGATGCGGGCCGATACGGGGCCCATCGGCGGCGACCTCAGTCACGAGTTCATCATCCTCGCGGATACCGGCGAAAGCGCCGTGTTCTGCCACCGGGACCTGCTGGACAAGCCGATCCCGTCGAAGGACCTCGACTTCCGCGGTGACCTGAAACCGATCATCGAGGACTGGACCTCCCTGTATGCCGCCACCGAGGAGATGGTGGATCAGGCCGCCTATGAAGCAGCGGTGCCGGAAGACAAGCGTGTTTCCGCGCGCGGCATCGAAGTCGGCCACATTTTCTACTTCGGCACCAAGTACTCGGAGCCGATGAAGGCGAACGTAACGGGCCCGGACGGCAAGGAAGTGACGGTACACATGGGGTCTTACGGCATTGGCCTGACCCGCGTGGTACCGGCGATCATCGAGGCGAGCCACGACGAGGCCGGCATCATCTGGCCGGTGTCGGTGGCACCGTTCGAGGTCGAACTGATCAACCTCAAGGCCGGCGATGCGGGCACGGATGCCGCATGTGAGAAGCTCTATGGCGAACTCTCCGCCGCGGGGCTGGATGTGCTGTTCGACGACCGCGACCAGCCTGCCGGGGCGAAGTTCGCCACGGCGGACCTGATCGGCGTGCCGTATCAGCTCATCCTTGGGCCTAGGGGCCTCAAGTCGGGCGAGGCCGAGATCAAGCACCGCAAGAGCGGTGAGCGCGAAACCCTGCCGCTGGCCCAGGCCGTGGAACGGCTCAAGGGGCTCATCGAACCGCAGAGGAATGCCTACATTTGACCAACACGTCGCCGCCGGCACTCAACAAGGGCACGCGCCCGTTCTCGCGTTTCGAGTGGATGGTGGCCGGCCGGTACCTGCGCGCCCGGCGGAAAGAAGCGTTCATCTCGGTCATCGCTTCGCTCACCATGGTGGGCGTCGCGATCGGTGTTGCCACGTTGATCGTGGTCATGTCGGTGATGAACGGCTTCCGCGCCGAACTGCTGACCAAGATCCTCGGACTTAACGGGCATTTCACCGCCATTCCGATCGAGAGCAAGTTCTCGGACTACGAGGAGACGGTTCGCGTCCTCGAGGAGGTTGATGGGGTCAGGTTTGCCGTCTACTTCGTTGAGGGCCAGGCACTCGCGTCGGGGCATGGCAACTCGACGGGCGTCACGGTGCGCGGCATGGACGAGGAGAACATCCGCAAACTCGGCCTGCTCTACGATGCCGCGGAGCAGGGGGGCTGGGACGGCTGGGACGAGAGCCGCGGCGTCGCCATCGGCTGGCGCCTCGCACAGACCCTGGGAGTGACCCTGGGCGACCAGGTGACCATCATCAACCCCAACGGCTCGATGACACCGTTCGGGACGGCGCCGCAGATCAAGTCCTATCCGGTGAACGTCATCTTCGATCTCGGCATGGTCGAGTTCGACAGCTTCTTCATGTACATGCCGCTCGAGGCGGCACAGGACTATTTCAAGCTGGTCGACGAGGTGCTGAAGCCCGGCATGGGTCCGCTGGATCCCCTGGCGACAGACGAAGAGATCGATGCGGCCTACGAGCGCATAGGGCTCGCCTCGGCCGCGGAGATCTTCATCGACAATCCCGACGCGGTCACGCAGATGCGCCAGCGCATCGAGGCCGTTCCGGACCTGCGGCCGATGGTGCTGACGGACTGGCGGCAGCGCAACGAGACCTTCTTCTCGGCGCTGCAGGTGGAGCGGGTGGTGATGTTCACCATCCTGTCCATGATTATCCTGGTGGCAGCGTTCAACATCATCTCCAGCCTCATCATGCTGGTTAAGGACAAGAGCGCCGACATCGCTGTGCTGCGCACGATGGGCGCGACGCGCGGGGCGATCATGCGCATCTTCTCGATCACCGGCACGGCGGTTGGCGTGATCGGGACCCTGACGGGGCTGGTGCTCGGTCTGATCGTCGCGGCCAACGCAGAGTCATTGCGGGCCTTCGTCTCCAACACCCTCGGGGTGGCGGTGTTCCCGCCCGAGGTGTTCTTCCTGTCCTCCCTGCCGTCGAAGACCGATCCGGTCGAGGTGGCCGTGGTGGTCGGCGTGGCGCTGGGGCTGAGCTTCCTCGCGACGCTCTATCCGGCCTGGCGAGCGGCCCAATACGATCCGGTCGAGGCCCTGCGCTATGAGTGAACCGCTGCTGGTCCTCAGGGACGTTCATCGCCACTACGGCACGGGCGACACCATGGTGCGCGTGCTGGAGGCGGCCAATCTCAGCCTGAACGGCGGCGAACTGGTGGCGCTGGTCGCGCCGTCGGGCGCCGGCAAGTCGACGCTCCTGCACCTGTCAGGTCTGCTGGAGAGCCCGCAATCGGGCGAGGTCGAGATCATGGGCATCAAGACCAGCAAGCTCGGCGACCGCGGCCGCACGCAGCTGCGCCGCTCGACGGTGGGGTATGTCTATCAGTTCCACCACCTGCTGCCGGAGTTCACGGCGCTCGAGAACGTTTCGATGCCGCAGATGATTGCCGGCAAGTCGCCCGCCGAGGCGGCGGAGCGCTCGATGGCGCTGCTCGACCTGCTCGGCATCGCTGCCCGGGCAAGTCACCGGCCGGCGGAACTGTCAGGTGGGGAGCAGCAGCGCGTGGCCATCGCCCGGGCCGCCGCCAATCACCCGAAGGTCATTCTGGCCGACGAGCCAACCGGCAACCTCGATCCCGAGACCAGCAACCTCGTCTTCGAGGCGCTGAGACAACTGATCCAGACGGAGGGCGCGGCGGCGTTGATCGCCACGCACAACCATGACCTCGCACGACGGGCCGATCGGATCGTGACGCTGAAGGGCGGGCTGGTCGTCGATCACCAGCTGTAGCAACCTAATCGCAGCGCCTGCGGTTGATCCCTAGAGGAGAACCGCGATGACGCTGCTGATGATTGTCGGCACCATGGTGGTGCTCGGCGTTGTGACCTCGACTTTTCACCGCGCGTGAGCGCCTAGAGAGCCTCGGCGACTGCCTTGGCAAGAGCGGCGAGTTCCGCGTCGTCCGCCTTCCCGCCGGCGTGTGCGCCTAGTGGGGTGCCTTCGTAGACCGGGATCAGGTGGAAGTGCAGGTGAAAGACCGTCTGGCCCGCCGGAGCCTCATTGAACTGGGCGAGACGCATGCCGTCGGCTCCGGTGACCTTCTGCAAGGCTATGGCGACCCGCTGAACCAGAGGCATCACATCCGACAGGGTCGCCGGCTCGGCATCCAGCAGGTTGCGCGAGGCGGCCTTGGGAAGCACCAGGGTGTGCCCCCGCGACTGAGGGAAGAGGTCCATCATCACGAGGGCGACGTCGTCCTCGTAGACCTTGTGGGCCGGGAGTTCGCCGCGCAGGATCCTGCCGAATATGTTGCTGGGGTCGTAGCTCATGAAGTCACGCTCGCTGGCTTGAGATCGTCGGGCTGGCCCTTCTGGAAATAGCGGAAGCGGAAATAGTTCAACACCGCAAGCCCCGTCAACGTGACCGGCACGTAGCGGAAGCCCCGCCGGATGAAGAACAGGGCGATCCGAACCGCTGTCTCGGCCGTCATCGCCCCCTTGCCCATGGCCGACGTGAAGGATGACGGCACGATGTGGCGGTAGATGAGGTCGTTGGAGCGATAGAACTGCCGCGCCTTGAGGGCGTAGGCCCGCTTGGAGGCCGAGTAGTCCCTGAGTTCGTCCATGCCCATGTCGCCATGGAATTCGACCTCGGAGCCGACCGCCCACACCTCGGGAGCGGTGAGGCGGGTCTTCCCGAGGTCCGAGAACAGCTCCACCAGGTCGCGGAAGGTGACGTAGTTGGCGTTCCAGCAGTCTTCGGTCTTGGCGCCATGGGCTAGGATCAACACGTCTGCGCGTTCCAGTTTCTCGCGCATGCGGTCGTAATCGGCCGGTGCGAAGTCGACGCCGGATCGGGCGGTCTCCACAATGGCGCCGGCCTTCTTCAACTGTTCCACCATGGCACCGCCGAACGCACCGCCTGCACCGGTGACGAGGAACCGGCGTCCCTCTATCTGGCAGCCGGTGCCGAAGATCAGGTCGAAAGCGTTCGAGAAGGACGAGAAGAAGCTGTTCGGGTAGACGTGGTGCATGGCGTGGTAGTTGTTGTCCACCCAGAGGCGGCCCTGCTGTCCGCCGACGCGATCCATGGCCATGTGGTTGAAGTCGATGCCTTCTTCGCGGAGTGTCAGCACCAGCATGACCGTGCGGATGACTGCCACCAGCGCGACCGGTTCCCACGGCAGGACGAACAGGAATACCAGTGTGCCGAGCATGGACGTCACGTACTCTGGCAGCACGTGAAGCCAGATGTTTGCGCGCACGTAGGCCGGGTTCACCTGCATGTCCATGCCGAGGAACTTGTGGTGTACCCAGTGCCAGGATGAGAAGCGCCGCAGCAGCGGGTTTGAGGATTTCTCCCAGCGGTGCAGTGCCCAGTGCAGCGCATCGAAAAGTGCCGTCGAGACGATGAAGACCAAGGCGGCCTGAAGGGCGAAGACTACGATTCCCAAGATCATAATCCGTCATAACCCGCGTTCATCGGCGGGGAAAGCGGCGATGGTCTACTGCTTCCGTTCGCCGCGTCGGAAGGGGGTGTATGTCTCCAGAACCTCCTGCGACTCGAGCACGGCTTCGCGCTCATGGTCGAGGTGATCGGCGACGGCTCGCCGCAGGCCGGGATGGGCGATCCAGTGAGTCGAATGGGTGGAAACCGGCACATAGCCCCGAGCGAGCTTGTGCTCGCCCTGGGCGCCTGCCTCAACCACTTCGAGCTTGTGGGCGATAGCGAAGTCGATCGCCTGATAGTAGCAGACCTCGAAGTGGAGGAAGGGCACGTTCCTGGTCGACCCCCAGTTGCGGCCGTAGAGCCGGTCGCTGCCGATGAAGTTGATGGCGCCGGCAATCGGCTGGGGACCGTCATAGGCGAGGATCAACAGCGTACGATCAGCCATGCTGGCGCCGATGCGGGAGAAGAACTCGCGGTTGAGATAGGGGCGCCCCCACTTGCGGGCACCCGTATCCTCGTAGAACTCATAGAACGCGTCCCAGTGCTCCTCGCGAATATCGCTGCCGGTGAGCCAGCGGATGGTCAGTCCATCTGCAAGCGCGTCGCGGCGTTCCCGCCGGATGGTCTTGCGCTTTCGCGACGACAGGCTCTCAAGGAACTCCTCGAAATTGGAGAAGCCGTCGTTGAGCCAGTGGAACTGCGTGTCAATCCGGTGCAGCCAGCCCGCGGCCTCCATCGCGGTTGCCTGCTCCTCCGGAACAAAGGTTGCGTGCACGGAGGAGGCGTCGCGCTGGACCGCCAGCTGCTGCGCCGCCGAGAGCAGGGCAGGGGCTGCCCCGGGCGCTCCAAGCAGCTTGGGCGCCGTTGCCGGTGTGAAGGGGACCGAGCACTGCAGCTTGGGATAGTAGCTGCCACCGGCGCGTTCGAAGGCGTTGGCCCAGCCGTGGTCGAACACGTACTCGCCCATCGAGTGGGACTTGAGAAAGAGCGGCATCAGGCCCACCGGCACGCCCTCTTCGTCCGACACCAGGATATGCTGCGGTTGCCACCCCGTGCGCGCCGTGGCGCAACGGGACTGCTCCAGCGCGAGGAAAAAGGCGTGGTCGAGAAAGGGGTTGTCCGGCCGCCCGTCTGTGGATGGCACAAGACTGTTCCAAGTGGCGGCCGGAATGTCGGCCGTCGCCGGATAGACGGTTGCGGTGAAGCCGCTGGGCAAGGTCGGGATCGGAGCCTTAAGGGACACTTGGTGCGATATGGGGCCGGGCGGCCCCGGCTTCAACACTGAACCCAAAGGCTCCCGCTGTCACCGGTTTCCTTGCACCTTCTCCGGAACTTGATGCGTGGGTCCGCGAGTGCGGTCACGCCACCTCGATGACGGCATCGATCTCCACTGCGGCGCCGAGCGGCAGCGCCACCACACCGAACGCAGCGCGGGCGTGCTTGCCCTTGTCGCCAAGGACGCCGACGAGCAGGTTCGATGCGCCGTTGGCGACCAGGTGCTGTTCGGTAAAGTCGGGGGCGGAGGCGACCAGCACCGTCAGCTTCAGGACCTGCTTGATTTCCGAGAGGGGAATGCCCGCGGAATGCACCACCTGGGAGAGGATGTTGACGGCGGCGAGCTCGGCGGCGTTGCCGCCCTGCTGCACGTTCATGGTGTCGCCCAGCCGGCCGCCGACAACCCCGTTCTCGCCGGAAGAGATCTGGCCGGACACGTAGAGCAGGTTCCCCGAGCGGGTGACGGGAACGTAGCTTGCCACCGGGGCCTTCGGCATCGGCAGCTCATAGCCGTACTCGCGCAGCTTATCGATCGGGTTGGTCATCGTGTCTTGCCTTCTATGTTGTCGTCATCTGCCGGTTTTTCCGGCTTGGGCGCGTAGAGCTTGCCGCGAACCACTGCCTCGCGCCCGAATCGGGACCGGACGCGGTCCATGGCGCGCTCGGCAGCCGCGCGTCGTGCCACGGCGGGCTCCAGCAGATCCACCGGGTCCTGCCCATCGGACTCGTCGAGCCCGGAGAGCCCGATCCCGATGAGGCGATAAGCGGTGCCATCTGCCTCACGCTCCAGCAAGCTCCGGCCCGTGTCGTAAAGTACTCCGGCGAGTTGTGTCGGCATCATCAGGTGGCGGGCACGGGTGCGCAAGCGAAAACCGGCCGACTTGAGCTTGAGGGTGACGGTGTCGCCGACCAGCCCCTTCGCCTTTACCCGCTCGGAAAGTCGCTCGGCAAGCTCCAGCAGTTCCCGAGAGAGCGCGTCCAGATCGCTGATGTCGCTGTTGAATGTGTTCTCGGCAGAGATGGTCTTCATCTCGCTGTCGACCGAGACGGGGCGGCTATCCTCTCCGCGGGAGAGGCGGGACAGCCGCGCGCCGCTTTCGCCGTAGCGGCGGATGAGAGTGACGGGATCTTCTGCCTGCAACTGGCCGATGGTCATGAAGCCATCGCGCCTGAGGGTCTCGGCGAACACCTTGCCCACGCCGTAGATCATGGTGATCGGCTTCGATGCGAGAAACTCCAGGGTCTCGGCTGCGCCAATCACGGCGAAGCCCCGAGGCTTGTCGAGGTCAGACGCGATCTTGGCCAGGAACTTGTTGTGGCTGAGTCCCACAGAGGCGGTCACGCCGAGCTCCGTCTCAACCCGGCGGGCGAACCGCGCCAGCACAAGGGCGGGTGGAGAGCGGTGAAGGGCCTGCGTGCCGCGAAGGTCAAGGAAGGCCTCATCGATGGAGAGCGGCTCCACCAGTGGGGTCAGTTCGTCCATCAGGCGCCGGATCTGGCGGCTCACCTCGACGTACTTCGCCATGTTCGGCTTGATGATCACCGCATCGGGGCAGAGCTCGCGCGCCTTGAACATGGGCATCGCCGAGCGGACACCGGACTGTCGCGCGATATAGCAGCAGGTGGACACGACGCCGCGGACACCGCCGCCGATGATCAGCGGCTTGTCCCGGAGGCTTGGGTCATCACGCTTTTCCACCGAAGCGTAGAACGCGTCGCAATCGACGTGGGCGATGCCGAGGTCGAACAGTTCCGGGTGGCCGAACAGGCGGGGTGAGCCGCAGTTTCCGCAGCGAGCAGGGGGCGTTGCGGCGCTGCCGGCAGCAAGGCAATCGCGGCAGAGCCAGCCGATCACGACCAGTCCGACCGGTTCTGCTGGTGCCACACCTGCATGAACTGCTCGGGCGTTATGCCGGCGTTGGCACAGAAGGCGAGCAGAATCGGTTCGTTTGCGGCAAAATAGTCGACGAGCCCGCGCTGAAGGTCTGGTGAACCGACCGACCGGCGAAGGGCAACGGGGTCCAGTCCGGCAACCTGCATGAAAGCCATCAGTTCCTCCGGGTGTTCCGCGAGGAAGGCGAGGCAGGCATCGGCGAGCTCGGAAGCCCGAGGGTTGGCGGATTCTGAACGTGGCACTGCCGGCTCATTTGCGTTTTGTAAGAGATTGCATGCTAGCTGATGCCGGTCGCAAAGCGAAGCGCCACCAGCGCCTTACCGGCGCGAGGAAGGACCAATGCCCAAGACTGTGATGATCGTCGAAGACAATGAGCTCAACATGAAGCTCTTCAACGATCTGCTTGAATCGCGTGGCTATTCGGTCATCCAGACCCGCAACGGGATGGAGGCGCTCGAACTCGCGCACGCCCATCATCCGGACCTGATCCTGATGGACATCCAGCTGCCGGAGGTTTCGGGGCTGGTGGTCACCAAGTGGCTGAAGGACGACGAAGAACTGGCGCATATCCCGGTGATCGCCGTCACGGCCTTCGCCATGAAGGGTGACGAAGAGCGGATTCTGCAGGGCGGTTGCGAGGGCTATATCAGCAAGCCGATATCAGTGCCTCACTTTCTGGAAACCATTGCACGCTACATTGGCCCGGCTTGACCGTGCGGCGGCGGCCGGGTGGGTTCGGTTCCTGCCGGCTGATCTGCTGCGCCGAATGTTTGCCGGGGCCAGCCAGTGACAGCGCGCGTACTCGTCGTCGATGACATTCCGACCAATGTCCGTCTGCTGGAAGCGCGGCTCGCGGCTGAATACTACGATGTGCTGACTGCCCAGTCGGGCCGCGAGGCGCTCGAGATCTGTGCCCGCGAGAACGTCGACATCGTCCTGCTCGACGTGATGATGCCCGTTATGGACGGGTTCGAGGTCTGCCGGCGCCTCAAGGCCGACCCGCGGACGCACCACATCCCCGTGCTGATGATCACCGCGCTGGACCAGCCCTCCGACCGGGTGCGGGGACTGGAGGTCGGCGCAGACGATTTTTTGTCGAAGCCGGTGGACGACGTGCAGCTGATGGCGCGCGTGAAGAGCCTCGTGCGGCTGAAGTCGCTGACGGACGAATTGCGGGCCCGTGCCCTGACCGGCCAGCAGATCGCCATCGAGGACGCCATTCGGGCGATGGACAATATTTCGGCAGAAGCAGGTTCGATCCTCCTCATCGACAGCGACGACCGGCACGCCGAGCGCATCAAGCAGTATCTCACCGCTGAGCATCGCGTGGATATCCTGACGCAACCCGCTGATGCCGTGTTCCAAGTTGCCGGCGCGCACTACGAACTGGTGCTGGTGGCAATGGATCTCCTGGATTTCGACCCGCTACGAGTCTGTTCGCAGATACGGACGCTGGAACACACCCGTTCGCTGCCGATCATCCTCATCGCCGACGAGGCCGACAAGCCCCGCGTGGTGCGGGCGCTGGACCTCGGCATCAACGACTTCATCATGCGGCCGGTGGATCGCAACGAGCTGGCGGCGCGGGTCAAGACGCAAATACGCCGGCAGCGCTATGCACTGGAACTGCGTGAAAGCGTCAGCAATACCATGGCCCTGGCCGTGACCGACGAGCTCACCGGGCTCTACAACCGGCGTTATTTCGACCGGCACATGCATGTGATGCTGGGCAAGGCCCACTCGCAGGACCGTCGACTGGCACTGATGATCCTCGACGTAGACCACTTCAAGGCAGTCAACGACACCCATGGCCACGATGCCGGGGACCTGGTGCTGAAGGAGTTCTCCGCGCGGCTCAAGCGGAACATCCGCGGGGTGGACCTGGCCTGCCGTTTCGGGGGCGAGGAGTTCGTCGTGCTGATGCCGGATACCGACCAGAACCAGGCGGAAGCCGTGGCCGAGCGGGTGCGGCAGGCCGTGGCGGAGCGGGCTTTCGAGGTGCCGGGGGGCAGGGGGCTGCGGATCACGGTTTCGGCCGGGGTGGCGCTGCGCGAGAGCGATTCGGATACGGCGGAAACGCTGATCAAGCGGGCGGACGTGGCCCTCTATCGGGCCAAGCGCGAGGGGCGCAACCGGGTGGTGTTCGACGCCGCCTGAGCTTCGATAAAACTGCGCACATTAGGGTTAGCCGTTATAGATAACGAAGCGTTATCGGCCGTTAACCTACGGTCATTCTTGCGTTTTTGGCGGCGGACGATAGGTTGGAGCCAACACGACGAGCCGGCCAGAACCGGCGGCGGTCGCGGGTTCCCTACGGCTCATCTCAGGTCCGCCGCAACTCCTGAGTCCCGTAGGGCGGTTGGTCCGGATGCGGTGAGAGTGGCCTCTTCATAAAGCCGCTCCGGACCAGCCACTCCTTTCCCTTCTGTACCAGATTCGGCAGATTCCGGTTGCCAAACGTTACCGCCAGGGGCGTTTCTGCAGGGTTTCCGACACGTTTCTGAACGAAGATGAACGAAACCTGACAATCAACATGAACAACAAAGAACCCCGCATGAACGATGCGGGGTTCTTCGATAACGCCAGGACAACCAGACCTTACTTGATCTTGGCTTCCTTGAATTCGACGTGCTTGCGGGCGACGGGATCGTACTTCTTGAACGCCAGCTTCTCGGTCTGGGTGCGGGCGTTCTTCTTGGTCACGTAGTAGAAGCCGGTGTCGGCCGTGGACACGAGCTTGATCTTGATGGTGTTGGCTTTGGCCATTCGGGTGTCCTCGACAAACAAAAGTGCGCCGCCTTGAGGCAGCGCCGGAATTTGGCCGCAACCTACGGATTTCGCGGCTGGAGTCAATGCAAAAGCGACGTCAGCCCGCGCGGATCAGCGGGATCGCGAGGTCCTTGCGGAAGATGTAGAGCAGGGCGCGGGCGGCATCGCCGCGGGGGCCGGTGAGACCGGGGTTGTCGCGGAGGAGCGCCTTGGCCTCCTCGTGGGCGAAATCGAGCAGGTGGCGGTGCACGTCCGGGACGGCGATGCGGTAACCCGGCATGCCCGACTGGCGGGTGCCGAGCAGATCGCCCTGTCCGCGCAGCTCGAGGTCGCGCTCGGCGATCTCGAAGCCGTCCTCGGTGGCCTTCATGGTCTCGAGGCGGGCCTGGGCGGTCTCGCTCAGCGGCTCCTTGTAGAGCAACAGGCAGGCCGAGCGGATGGAGCCCCGGCCGACACGGCCGCGCAGCTGGTGTAGCTGGGCCAGGCCGAAGCGCTCGGCATGCTCGATGATGATGATCGAGGCGTTGGGCACGTCGACGCCGACTTCGATCACGGTGGTGGCGACGAGCAGCTTGATCTCGTTGGCGGCGAACCGGGCCATGACATCCTGCTTGGCCGCCGCCGACATGCGGCCGTGGACCAGCGCGACCTGATCCCCGAAGACCTGGCGGAGCTCGGCGGCGCGATCCTCGGCGGAGACGACTTCAAGCGTCTCGCTTTCTTCCACCAGCGGGCAGACCCAGTAGGCCTGGGCGCCGTCGGCGATGCGGGCGCGGAGGCGCGCGACGACGCGGTCGTACTCGCCGACCGACAGCACGGCGGTATCGATGGGCTGGCGGCCGCGCGGCTTCTCGCGGAGGACGCTGACGGCCATGTCGCCGAAGTGGGTGAGCACCAGGGTGCGCG
>Ga0233380_1001101_pt1 | contig 12680 bp, 14 predicted proteins | sample ElkDunMinimDraft_9_FD_191541 | JGI IMG/M metagenome (GOLD analysis project Ga0233380, IMG submission 191541) | Fecal eukaryotic communites from dung pellets of Tule Elk in California, USA - Elk Dung F36 | ecosystem: Host-associated > Mammals > Digestive system > Large intestine > Fecal | place... | reverse complement strand
TCTTATTTTTTAGATTTTGCTGGATTTGCGTTAGTAGGTTTAGGCATAAGCATACTATTACAATTTTTAACGTATTTTACAATCCCCGCAATTTATATCGATGGTTTAAGTATTAGAAAAAGTATTGATTTAAGTGTAAAAACAGTTAATCAAAAACCAGCATTTTTATTCTTTTTCATTGCCTTTGCCTATTTTTTATCTTTTATAGGAATACTATTTTTTGGGTTAGGAATCATCTTAACACTACCGTTAAATTACATTGTTGCTTACAGTTTGTACACACACATAAAAGAACAAGTTTAGTTATTTGTCCACAAATCACGATCTAAACTTCTATATTGAATAGCCTCTGCAATATGCTGGGGTTTTATTTTTTCGGCAGCTTCTAAATCAGCAATTGTTCTAGCAACTTTTAAAATTCGATCGTACGCACGAGCCGATAAATTCAGCTTCTCCATTGCTGTTTGCAGCAGATTTAGCGAAGTTTCATCTAACTCACAGAAAATAGAAATTAGTTTTGTAGGCATTTGTGCGTTGTAATGAATTCCGTGATATTCACTAAATCTTTGTGATTGAAAGGTTCTTGCTTTTATGACACGTTTTCGTATGTCATCACTTTTTTCGGCTGTTGATTTATCTGCCAGTTTTTCAAACGGAACAGGGTTTACTTCAATGTGAAGGTCGATTCGATCCAATAAAGGTCCCGAAATTTTGTTCAAATATCGATTCATTTCCATAGATGAAGACTGACTTAAACCTTTATCGTTCATAAAATATCCACTTGGACTAGGATTCATACTTGCTACCAGCATAAAAGATGAAGGGTACGAAACCGTGAATTTTGCCCGAGAAATAGTTACTTCGCGATCTTCTAAAGGCTGACGCATTACTTCTAACACTTCGCGCTTAAACTCAGGTAATTCGTCTAAAAACAACACACCATTGTGTGCCAAAGAAATTTCACCAGGTTGCGGATAACTTCCGCCACCAACCAAGGAAACACTAGAAGCAGTATGATGCGGTGCTCTAAACGGTCTTTTCTTTATCAACCCTACATTTTGCGCTTTGCCTACCACACTGTGAATCTTGGTGGTTTCTAAAGATTCCTCAACCGTCATTGGTGGCAAAATACTTGGTAATCTTTTAGCTAGCATGGTTTTTCCAGAACCGGGCGGACCAATCAAAAGAATATTATGTCCGCCTGCTGCTGCAATTTCCAAAGCACGTTTAATGTTCTCCTGCCCTTTTACCTCGGCAAAATCTAATAACGAAAAATCGCTGGCAACATCAAACAAATCTTCCTCTTGAAGTTCAACGGTTTTAAGCAGCGTTTTCTCTTCAAAATGACTGATTAAATCGGCAATATTATCAACCGCATAAACATTCAACCCGTGAACAATAGCAGCTTCTTGTACATTTTGTTTAGGTAAAAATATATCGGTAAATCCATCATTTTTTGCCTGAATTGCAATTGGTAAAGCTCCTTTTATTGGTTGAACAGATCCGTCTAACGACAATTCACCCATAATCATACAATGAGTAAAATCGGTCTTTTTTAACTGACCCGATGCTGCCAAAATACCAATAGCCAAAGGCAAATCGTAGGCAGATCCTTCTTTACGCAAATCGGCAGGTGCCATATTTATTGTAATTTTTTTTCCAGGCAAATTATAACCAATATTAGACAATGCCGCAGCAATACGGTAACTTGATTCTTTTACAGCATTATCTGGCAAACCAACCAAATGATAGCCAATACCTTTGTCAATATTTACTTCAATAGTAATTGTAGTAGAATCAATCCCAAAAACGGCACTACCAAAAACTTTAACCAACATACCTATTTTATTTTCTATTCTAAATATAATGAATTAAATACTTAAACAGCAAAAAAATTAAATATTATAGAATTCTAAAGTGAAATATTAATTGGTTTTTTTATATTTATTTTAAAATTTATTAGAATTTATGTTGGATATTTTTCAGTCAATTTATCAGCACCCTCTATTTAAAGAGAATGATTTACACGTTATTGCACAAGCGCACAAAAAGGTAGAATTACCAAAAGGCAGTTATATTTTTAAAGAAGGCGAAACTGCCAATGAATACTATTTACTTGAAAAAGGAATTGTACGTGCTTTTGTTTTAGACTATAATAATAACGAAATTACAACCGAACTTTTTACTGATAATGAAATTGTAATTGTTCCAGCATCACTATTTCAACGCCAGCCTTCACAAGAAACGGTACAAACAATAACCGATTGTGTTTTATGGAAAATTGATTTTCAAGACTTTCAAAATTTATTTACCTCGCATCCAGGTTTTTCAGAATGGGGGCGTTTGTGGTTTACCTTTCAGCTTTTTTCTTTAAAACAAAAATCGCTTGATATGGTCACCCAAACAGCATCAAACCGCTATTTAAAGCTTTTAAAAGATAAGCCACAACTTGTACAAAACACTCCACTAAAACACATTGCTTCTTATTTAGGTATTACCGATACATCTTTAAGTAGAATTAGAAAAGAAGTTTTAAAAATATAACTCAACAATAATTTTCTTGCCAAAAGACAAGAAATAAAAGGTACGAAATCGGCTACATTTGGTTAAGATAAAACTTAAACCATGAAAATTGTAAAAACAATCTTTTTTGTATTATTTGCCTTAATGATGATTAATGCAGGTATTGATAAATTTTTCATTACATGCCCATGCCTGAAATGCCGGCAGAAATGATAAAAATTAACGAAGCTATGATGACTTTAAAATGGATTTTACCTTTGGTTGCAACCATTGAAATTCTTTCAGGAATTTTAGTATTAATTCCAAAAACAAGAGCATTAGGTGCGGTAATGATTTTCCTGTAATGATTGGTATTCTATGTCACAACGCTACTTTTATGCCCGAAGGTTTAATTATTGCAGGTGTGTTTTTCTTAATTAACATCTGGATGCTTGTTGACAATAAAGAAAAAATCAAACATTTAATTAGCTAAGTTATGAACAAACCAAAATCACAAAAATTAGAGATCGTTATTCCTGCATTTCGTGGACACAGTCAAAGCTTTTTAATGGTTCTTAAAGATATTTCAGAAGAAGATGCGCTAAAAAGAATTGAAGGTAGAACGAATCATATTATTTGGATGGTTGGAAATTTTCTGGATATGCGTTACGCAATGGGAAATGTTTTAGGATTAACAGACGTATTCCCATACAAAGACTTTTTCTTTCAAGGAAAAGCTTTAGACGAAAGTTTGATCTTAATATGAACTATTAATTTTACAAAAGGCGATTTTTAAACGAAATGAAATAAACTAAATTTCTACTGAAATTACCCTGTTATTTACTAATACAGCAAAAAAGGTGAGCTTTTAAGGCTCACTTTTTTTATTGATTACTACTTTTTAAAACAACTACATGACACTAAAATGGCGAAATAAATATCCGCCGCCAATTCCTATCGAAATAAAAAAATGTCCCTGATTAAGTGGCATTACATAATCATGCCCTACTTTAATTGTAAACGGAAAAGCTTCCATGTAAACATGCGGACTAACCCGAAACTGATTATTGAATTCTTTATTAAAATCGAACAAATAACCGGTTATAACACCTGCAGAAACATTGTAAGATTTATATTTATCATCAATCAAAAAATACATTGCCGTAAACTGCGGCTGTAAACCCGACGGTGCTTTTGCGTTTGGTGTAGTATAATCTAACCCAAAAGCAAAATCGTAGGGTTTGTATTTGTCAAACAGTACAGGAATATTAAATGATGCCTGAAACATTGTTGCTTTATCATATTTTGCACCTACACTAAAAACCTGAGCTTTAACTGATTGATTGCAAATCAAAACAAGAAACACACCAATTATTTTCGCTATAAATCTCATATTATTTATCATTGATTTGCTATTAAGTTATTTATTAATATACGGTGCTTTCTTTAAATCGACAATTTATTCAAAAATACGCATTTTGAACTGTTAAAAGATCAAATTGCAACTGTGATATGGTATTTACAATGATTTTTATCAGTATTTGAAACGATTTTTATTTAAAACTTCGCAACAATAAAAATCATTTTCATGAAAATACCCAACATACATACTTTTCACATTCCCGTTATGGGGCTTGCTTATACCATTGATACGCCGATTCGTGTAGCGCATTACGGAATTTCGTCTGTTATTTCGGTGATGGATGACGAGCTTATCGAACAAATGAACCGTTTGTACACCAAAAAATTCCAGCTTCCTTACAAGGAAATCAGTAAAAAGGCAGAAGATTTTAGAGCCCAAAGAATAACTTCGTACCTGAATACATTGGATACCATTGTTAAACAGAAATTTGAACATTTAAAAGATCAATTGATTAAAAACAAAGAAGTCGTAAAAAACTACATCGATCTTTTACCAAATACTTCAGAAATCAGAGAAAATCTGCGAAAGCATTTGGAAGGCAGCGAACCGCTTACAAAATTAAAAGCTTTTTTAGACCAGCACCTTACTCCAGGATCAATCGATGTTAATATTATGACCAAAGTAGATCGTGAAACGTACGAAAATAAAGAACCTCGACCGGCAATTTATAACGATGCACATTCTGCTTTGCGCGGTTTTGCAGAAAGTACGGTTAATGCTTCGGTAATTTTGTCGGCAGGAATGAATCCTAGATTATTTGGTTATTTTGAAAGCTTTGATGTTTTCTTTCCTGATGAACAAAATCAGCTTCAAAAAAAGATTATTTTAAAGGTAAGCGATTACCGTTCTGCATTTATACAAGGAAGTTTCTTGGCAAAAAAAGGGTTGTGGGTTTCGGAATATCGAATAGAATCTGGACTTAACTGCGGCGGGCACGCTTTTGCTACAGACGGTTTTCTTATGGGAACTATTTTAGAAGAATTCAAACAAAAACGCGAAGAGCTTACACTTTCCATGCACGAATTATTCTGCAAGGCTTTAGAACAAAAAGGAAGACACGTTCCGCAACAGCCTTTAAACATTAAAATTACTGCGCAAGGCGGGGTTGGTACAGCTTTAGAACACGATTTTCTTTTAGCGCATTATCAGTTAGATGCCGTTGGTTGGGGATCGCCGTTTTTACTGGTTCCCGAAGCAACCTCAACAGACGAGGCTACAAGAAATCTATTAGCATTGGCTAAAGAAGACGATTTGTATTTAAGCACTATTTCTCCGTTAGGCATTCCGTTTAACAATATAAAAGGCACAACCAATGAATTTATAAAACAGGAACGAATTGCCAACAATAAAGAAGGAAGCTCCTGTCCGCGAAAATATCTGGCATTAAACAAAAAATATTCAGAAGAAGGTCTTTGTACGGCATCGCGAAAATATCAGCAGAAAGCATTGGCAGAATTATTTGATTTGAATTTAAGTGCTGAAGATTATAAGCAACATTTTGCAGAAATTACCGAAAAAGCTTGTTTGTGTGTAGGTTTGGCAAATGCTGCTTTAATGGATCATGAATTGCCTGTAAAAGGCGAACAGCAAGGCGTTGTAATTTGTCCCGGACCAAATATTGCGTATTTTAACAAAGAAACGTCGTTAAAACAAATGGTGAATCATATTTATGGTCGGGAAAATATCATTGATGTTGAAGACAGACCGCATGTGTTTATTAAGGAATTAAAAATGTATTTAGATCATTACAAAAAAGAACAAAAAATTGCCAAAATTGAACAATCTGATCTTAAAATGAAAAAACAGGAGAAATTCCGTAAAAATTTGTTAGATGGAATTGCCTATTATAAAGATCTTTTTAAAAACGACACTTTTTATTTCACGAATGAAACCAACCTAATTATAACCCAATTACAAGTTGCCGAAAACGAATTAAACATGTAATTACGATCGCTTAAATTTAAAAAGGTTGATACAAAAAGTACCAACCTTTATATTTTTGTTAAGTTTATTAGCTTAATGACACTATAAGTTATACAATTTTCACGAATTTCTTAGAATTTTTTCCATTGCTTTACCTTTGGCTAATTCATCAACCAGCTTATCTAAATATCGGGCTTTTTGTGTTAATTGGTTTTCAATGTCTTCAATTCTATATCCGCAAATAGTTCCTTTAATTAAATGAGCGTTTGTGTTTAAATTGGCGCGCTGAAAAAAAGTTTCAAACGTAACTTTCTCTTCCATAAGTTTTATTAATTCTTTTTCATTAAATCCTGTAAGCCATTCAATAACTTGGTGTAATTCATCAACAGTTCGCCCTTTTTTTTCAACTTTAGCTACGTAATGTGGATATACCGATGCAAATATCATTTTTGCAATTCTATCATTATGTTTATCTGTTTCTTTCATTTTAGCTTAATAAATTAAATTTCGGTAATTTCAAATATGATTTTCTCTAATGGATAATCCTTTTCATTGGTTTGTACTTTGCTTATTTTTAAGAGAACTTCCAATCCTTCATAAACTTCACCAAACACCGTATAATCATTATCTAACCTTGGTAAACCGCCATTTTTAAGATATATTTCTCTTTGATTTTCTGAAAATTTAATTCCTTTTTTTTAGTTCCAACGCATTTAATTCTTCGTTAGTAACAATTTTACCAACCACAAAATAAATTTGATTTAAAAAAGAAGCTTTAGCATCATTTTCATCTTTACCGGCACCAAGAGCACCCATTTTATGAAAAGCGCGAGAATCGAATTCTGCTGGCAACCTATAACGTTTGCTGGGCTGCAGTGCTTTTTCTTGTTCTGCAATATCCACATCATGTGCGCCACCTTGTACTACAAAATTTTCAATAACTCTGTTAAACAATGCGTCATGGTACATTTTATTTTTTACTGCATTTAAAATTAACTGTTGATGTTTAGGGGTAAAATCGTAAAGCAGCACCTTAAAATTGCCTTTATTTGTTTTAAACAACAATTTATGTGTTTGCGCTAAAGCATTGAAAGTACCTAAAAAAATAAATAAAATAACCAACCATATTTTCATAGTTTAAAGATAACTATTTATGCTTTATAATGGTATTGTACCTTTAAATTATTAAGTGAAGAAAATAAAAAAAGGGATAAATCTAATAATTAGACGTATCCCTAGAAGTGACCCGACTGGGGCTCGAACCCAGGACCCCAACATTAAAAGTGTTGTGCTCTACCAACTGAGCTATCGAGTCTAAAACTTTAAAAGTTTATGGTATTTTCAATATGTAATTTAGTGACCCGACTGGGGCTCGAACCCAGGACCCCAACATTAAAAGTGTTGTGCTCTACCAACTGAGCTATCGAGTCAATAATATTTTCGACTTTTTGTGACCACAATGGGAGTCGAACCCATACGCTTTTCAGCACCACCCCCTCAAGATGGCGAGTCTACCAATTCCTCCACGCGGTCTGTAAACTTCTTTTTGTGACCCGACTGGGGCTCGAACCCAGGACCCCAACATTAAAAGTGTTGTGCTCTACCAACTGAGCTATCGAGTCTTAATTACTAACGTAATTGCGGGTGCAAATATAGTATACTTTTTTAATAATTTACTCATATATTTTATATAATTTTAATGTTTTTTAGAAACAAAAACTTAATCAACTAACAAACACTAATTTAAGAATGAAAAAAATTATCTTGGTTGGATATATGGGAAGCGGTAAGACAACAATTGGCTTAAAACTTCACCAAAAGTTGAATATAGAATTTATTGATTTAGATCAATTCATAGAAGAAAAAGAAGGTTTAAAAGTTGCCGATATTTTTAAACTTAAAGGCGAAGTTTATTTCAGAAAGCAAGAAAACATTTGGTTTAACTCACTTATAAATGAAAATAAACCATTAATAATTAGTTTAGGCGGTGGTACACCTTGTTATGCAAACAATCATTTGCTTTTACAAAACAACAATGTGGAATCATTTTACTTAAAAGCAAGTGTGGCAACTTTAACAAGCAGATTAATGCATGAAACAAACCGACCTTTATTAAAAAATGTTACCGATTTACCTACTTTTATAGCTCAACATTTATTTGAACGTGCCTTTTACTATAATTTTTGTAAATATAAAATAGATGTTAATAACAAAGACCTTGATACTATTTGCAACGAAATTTTAGTAAAAACTCAATAAAAAATTGATACTATTGTTTTTTTAATTATATTTATAGTTAAAAAAATTACTATATGAAATATATTTTTACACATCTACTTTTATTGCTAGGTTTTAATGTATGTTTTGGTCAGGCTATAAATCCAATACACATCATTAATTTATGTTCTAACCAAACCGTACAAGGCACCACGCCTACTACAAATGCGTACAATAATTTACTTACACCTTGTAGTACCTTACCTTTATCTACTGCAATCACTTTTTATTATGTAGAAATTGAATCTGGGTCAACATTTACTTTCACGGTATCGCCTAACGCACAAGTAGATTTTGATTTTGCTTCATGGTTAAATCCTAATTTATCAAATTTAGGTCCTGGCGATAGGGGCTCGCAAAACACTATTGTTGGCATTAACACAATGGATATAGGTTTATCTTTATTAGAACCTGTTCAACTATGTGAAACTGCTGGTTCTGCACCACCTAATACTGGTGTTATCCCTGGTATGGTTCGTTGGTACGATGTTGTGCCGGGAGATGGTATTTTAATAGCTGTAGACCATTGGGAAAGTTCGGTTGTTAGTTATGATTTATCTTTTGGTGGCGATGCCGTTCTAAATTGTACAGTAATTGGTAAAACCTACGAAGTTTGCGATTGGGATAAAGATGGGAAAGAAACCTTTGATTTAGATGTTATTAAAGATGAAATAAACAACATAAACAAAACATTTACAATAGACTTTTTTGAATCGTCTGTAGATGCAAATAACTTATTTTCAACAAATACTTTACCTTCATTATACGATGTATCGGTAGATGAAAGTCCAAAAACAGTTTATGCCCGTTTTAAAAGAGCAAATGGTCTATTAGCACGTGTTACCGAAATTACTTTTATTGTAAATGAAGTAGCAAAACTTCCTGAACAAGATTTAGAATTAGAATTTTGTGATTTCGATCAAACTAAAGATGAGTATTTTAATTTAACTGATATTGAAAGAATTATTAATCCGCTAAACAATACAAAACCTGAATACAAATACTACGAAAACAGAATAGACGCAGAAGAAAACAACACCAATAACATAACAAATATTACCAATTACTTATCGCGAACTAAAACTATTTACATTCAAATTACAATAAACGGTAAATGCCCAATTGTGGTTCCTTTAAGATTGAAAGTTGATACTTTGGGATTCCCTCCAAAAATTATTGATTATTCTGAATTTTGTGCAGAAGAAACTGCCGATGGATTGGTTTATGATTTAGAAAAATCTATTGATTATTTTATTGGCGACGAACCTAAAGATCAATATTCATTTACTTTTTACGAAACTAGAACAGATGCTATAAATAAAACCAACGAAATTGCACAACCAAAAAGTTATAAAGTATTGTATGGCAGTCAAGAAACCGCATATCTTAGAATAGAGAATGAAAAAGAATGCTTTATAATATCTGAATTAAAACTTGATTCTAAACGAAGAATTAAAATAGACGATATGTACAATTTTAATTGCGATCCTTACATTTTAAAGCCACTTCCGCTGGGATATAACTATTTTACCGAACCTAACGGTCAAGGAAAACGTTTAAGTGCATTTTCTGCAGATGCTATTATTTATGGTAAACGAACCATTTATATATTCGGAAATAGTGCTTTTGTAGATGACGAGTATCCCGATTTTAATAAATGCACCTATGAAACAGCATTCACGGTTTACAACAACGATTGTCAAGTACCAAGAGGTATTTCACCAAACGGCGATGGTTTTAACGACAATTGGGATTTAACACCATTTGGCGTAGTAAAGTTAGAAATATTTAACCGTATGGGTAATTTGGTTTATAGTTACGGCATGGGATATACCAACCAATGGAACGGACAAACTACAAACGGAGCCCGATTGCCTTCTGGTACATACTTTTATAGCTTTAACTCTATAAATGGTATTAAAACCGGCTGGGTAGAAGTACTATACGAAACAAGATAACTTGCAACAAAAAACCTCAAACGTTAATGTTTGAGGTTTTTTGTTTAGCTTAAGTAAGCATACTCTTCGGTATCGCTAAAAACAACTTGTATATGTTCTAAACTTGAAGTAGATAATGAAATACCTTTAAAATCTGCTTTTACAGGATACTTTTTATGACTTCTGTCTATTAAAACTGCGGTTTTAAATTTCTTTAAAGGAACTTCTAAAAAGTACTTAACACCATAAACCAATGTTGCTCCAGAATTCATAACGTCATCAACCAAAACAATTGCTTTATTTTCATAATCGGTTTTAAGTAAATCGGTTTTAATCTCTTGCAACGGATTTTGCTTGTTTATTTCAACCTTGCCCAAAACTACTTTTATATTTGAAATTTTTGAAACTTCATCACTTATTTTCTGCGCAAAAACATATCCGCTGTTAGCAATTCCGGCTATTACAATTTCAGTTTCATCTACAAAAGTTTCGTATATCTGATATGCAATACGCTTGGTTATTTGCTGTATTTGTTGTTGAGTTAATATAATATTTTGTATCATTTTTTATTGAATATAATAAACAGTTCGTTGTTTAATCTTGGTTTTATTGAATTGTAACAAGGTTCTAAAGTTTTAAATACGAAATTATCTGAAAATAAATCTCGGTACTCTTCAATACTTCCACCAAACGGCGGACCTTGCTCTGTTAATGGAAACGAAAATAAAACACCCGCCAATGTACCATTTTCTTTTAACAAATTATTCATTTTAGTTGCATACAAAGGTCTTAATTCTGGATTTAATGCACAAAAAAATGTTTGTTCTATAATTAAATCGTATTCATTATCATGTTTAAAGAAATCATCAACTATTAATTGATCTTCAGGAAAATCGGGATTATTTTTTTTAAAATTTGCAATAGGCTCTTCAGAAATATCTAACCCATACACATTTTTAAAACCGTTAGCATACAAATATTGTAATTCGTAACCGTTACCAACACCAGGAATTAAAATTTTTAATTCCTTTTTAGTCAGTTGATCTACATACTCTTTAATTGGTGTTGTAATATTGCCCGCATCCCATGGAATATTATTCTGTAAGTATCTATTGGTCCAAAACTTTTCGTTTAATTCCATAATTTACTCTTTAAAATTGGTTTCGTCAACTATTTCATCATCTAAATAATCATCCATGTCTCTACGATTTTTTTTGGTTGGACGCCCATCACCTTTTAATCGGTAATGATCTTTTGCCAATTTTAAAAGTTCTAAATGTTCAAAAGCCTCGGCAGGTGTATCATCTTTTCGGTACATATCCACTAACTTAGCTCCTACGCGGTTCGCAGGAATATCTAAAACCACATATTGATAATTTATTTGATCTTTACGAACTTGTATTTTATCTCCCGCAAACACATCTCTAGAAGCCTTAGCTTGCTGATTATTAACAGAAACATGACCTTTTTTAACTGCTTCGGTTGCAATGCTACGTGTTTTAAAAATCCTAATACACCACAAATATTTATCTATGCGCATGCTAAAATTATAATTTTGGGTTAATTTTCAAACAAAAATAAATGAAAATTGTATCTTGCACCATTAATTATAAGTTAAATGAAAAGATTTTTTACATCGGCTATAATTTGTGGTAGTTCTTTACTGCTTTGGAATTGTAAACCAGATGATAATACTGCTGAAATAGTAGATCGCGACAGACAAGAAGTTTTCAATGAAAACATTAAAGAAATTGAAACGTTTTTAAAGACAAATAGTGTTGAAGTACAAGAAGATGGTGTAAGTTTTGAAACTGTTTCTTCTGAAGCTAATAATTCTATTTGGAAACAAACCGACTATCCTTTACAGTCTGTAGCTTTAAAAAACCTTCCTTACCACACCACTAGTCAAGGTTTAACAAAAACAAACGACAATGTAGAATATACCGTTTATTATTTAATTTTAAATGAAGGCGGTGGTGAAACACCAATGATTCACGACAACGTTTTTACATCGTACACAGGTTATAATTTTGATAAAACAATTTTTGATACTTATAAGTTTGGATTTTGGAGTGCCTATCCAGCATTTTCAACATATAGCGAAAATATTCCTGGATACACCCAAATACTTCAAAAAATAAAAACAGCCGCAAATATTATTGATAATGGTGACGGAACGTACACGTATGATAATCCGGGGAGAGTTTTGGTATTTATTCCTTCTGGATTAGGGTATTTTGCCAGTCCCGCAGGATCTATTGGGGCTTATAAACCAATTATTTTCGATATAAAATTAATCCTTTCAAAAGAAGTAGATCATGATAACGATGGTATTTTGGATAAATACGAAGATGTAAACGGGAACGGCGATTTATGGGACGATGATACAGACGGTGACGGAAAGCCTAATTTTATAGACGTAGATGATGATGGTGACGGTTACACAACTCGTGAAGAAATAACCTATATTGATGAAGAAAATGGCGAGTCAGTTAAAAAACTGTATGCTTTTGATGATATACCAACTTGCCCGGGAGGTTCAATAAAAAAACATCTTGATAAAAGTTGTCATTAATAAAATACTAAAACCTGTTTAAAGCAGGTTTTTTTTTATAATT
>Ga0233380_1001099_pt1 | contig 12688 bp, 9 predicted proteins | sample ElkDunMinimDraft_9_FD_191541 | JGI IMG/M metagenome (GOLD analysis project Ga0233380, IMG submission 191541) | Fecal eukaryotic communites from dung pellets of Tule Elk in California, USA - Elk Dung F36 | ecosystem: Host-associated > Mammals > Digestive system > Large intestine > Fecal | place... | reverse complement strand
ATGCGCGGGGTGATGGCAAGTTCGATACCGGTGTCCCGATACTGGACACTGCTGATGAAGTTGTCGCCTGATTCGGTGGTCCGCGTCTCTCCCAGAATCGGCACCTGGGAACCGATGCGAATCTCTCCCTCCATGTTGTTTGAGACCGTCAGAGAAGGTCTCGCCAGCAGCCGCACGTCATTGTTGGTCGCTATCGCCTCCAGCGTCGCTTCCACCCTGGCAGCGCCATCGAGAAAAGATTTGGTGAACATGAGCCCTCCAAGACCACCGTTTGGAAGGAAGCTGGTGCTGGTGCTGGTGGAAATCGGATCAACCGCAGCGTTGTCCGCCACCCTGGACCAGTCCACGCCGAAACGGGTTTCCTCGGTCAGGGTAATCTGTGCGATGACGGCGTTGATCATCACCTGCAAGGGTACCTGGTCGAGCTGGTTGATGGTGGTCAACAGCTGACGGTAGTCCCGGGGATTGGCGCGCACCAGCAGGCTGTTGGTGGCCTCGTCGGCGACGATGGTGACCTTGAGGTTTGCGGACACCGAGGCGGGTTGGCCGGGGGTGATCGTTCTCGTTACCGTCTGGCCGTCGGGGTTGATGATGTCCACGGTCTGTGCCGGTTCGCGCTGGTTGCGCTCGATAGCAGCCTCATCCTCATCCAGGTCGAACACATTGGTCAGGGTTTCGGCGAGCTCGGCCGCCATGAGGTTCTTGACCCGATAGTTGAACAGCTGTTCAGCCTGTTCCTGTTGATCGGCATCCAGCAGCCGCACCCAGCGGCCTATCTCGTCAAAGCCGCGCACCGCGGGCGCGGTGACTAGCAAGGCGTTGATCCGCTCCAGGCCCAGCACCTGATAGGCAGGATTCTCGCCCTCGATCATCGTCAGGACTTCCTGCAGTTCCTCGGCCATCTCCAGCGCACCGACGTTGCTGAGCGGGTACACCCGCAAGCCCTGGTTCTGGAACGGATCGGTATCGACAATGGCAAGCAGCTCGTTGATGCGGCCCAGCTGTGAGGACGTCCCGCTGATCGCGAGATTGTTGCTGTTGGTGATGCGGGCGATGCGCCCGTCCGGCTCCACCAGCGGCTGCAGGATCGCCATTGCGGAGTCGACGGAGATATAGGTCAGCGGCGTGATCTGCATGGCGCTGGCCGAGACGCCCGCTGCCCCGGGGAACACGATCTCCTGCGGCAGGTTACTCTCGCTCTTGCGAGCATAGTAGACGTCGCCGACGCGCTCCAGGGTAACCCCGGCCTGGCGGGTCAGCAGGCGCATCAGCGGCCAGATGTCTGCCTGCGACAGCGGACGATTGGCTGACGTGCGGATGCTGATCTTATCGGCAATGGTGGGATCGATAATGATGGTGGCGTCGACAGCGTCGGCGAGCTCTTCGAGGACGATGCGCAGGTCGGCCTGCTCGTAGTTGAGTTCCACCACATCATCGGTCGGGGCTGTCACCGGCGTCGGTGCCGTCTCCCTCACGCCCGCCGACTCGAGGGCGCTGCCGTTGCGGTTGATCTCGTCGATCAGGCGCTGCTGCCCCGCCTGGGCATCACTGCTGATGCTGCCTTCTGCCACGCCCTGTGCCGCCATGGTCTGGGCAGTCGGGCGGGCCGGTGCTGGGGCGGTGCCGGGCTGCGAGTTATTGTCCGGGCGCAGGGCCGCACAGGAAGAAAGACTGATGGCCAGCCCCAAAAGCGCCAGGTGTTTTGTCCCGTTCACAAGGTTTTCTCCCGTATCTCTTAAAATTCGACAGCGTTCATGCTGAACACCGCGGACATCATGGTGATGGTGATGCCGCCCACGGCAACCCCCAGAAATAAAATCAACGCCGGCTGCAAAGCGGAGACCAGGCTGGACATCTGATTCTTGACATAGTTGTCGAAGGTCTCCGCCGTCTTCAACAGGATGCTGCCGGTGCGTCCCGACTCTTCTCCCACCGTCACCAGCTGGTGCAGCAGGGTAGGGAAGCGGTTGGTTTTCTCCAGAGAAATTCCCAGACCCGCGCCACCTCGCACATCATCTTCCACCTGCCGAAGGTGCCTGGTCAGTTCGGTGTTACTGACCACTTCCCGTGCCACCCGCAGTGCCCGAATCAGCGGAATGCCCGCCTCAAGCAGGGCGCCGAGCGTGCGCGCGAATACCGCACAGTCCTGATACAGCAGCAGCGTCCCGAACATCGGCAGATCCAGCAGTACGGCATGCTTTTTCAACCTCCTCTGAGGATCCTGGTCAAGCCACTTCCACCACAGCACCGCTGCTACAACCAGCACGATGAACAGCCAGCCATAGCCCTGTACAAAGTCGCTCAGCGCCAGCAAAAACGCCGCCGAGCCGGGAATCTCCATGCCCGCATCCTCGAACATGACCGCGAACTGGGGCACCACGTACACCAGCAGCAGAAAGACCGACACAATACCGGTGACCAGCAGCACCGCCGGGTAGATCAACGCCGAGACGATGGCCTGACGGTTGCGGTTGCTGATCTCCAGGAACTCCGTTAACTCCGGCAGCAATTCGTGCAGGATGCCGCCTTCCTCGCCCGCACGCACGATGTTCACATACATGCGGGAAAACACGTCGGGCCTCGCCTCCATCGCCTCGGCAAGGCTCTTGCCCTCCTTGACGTCGCGGCGCAGGTTGATCACCAGCTGCCGCATGGTCGCCGATTCGGTGATGCCCTCGAGCAGGCGCAGCGCCTTGTCAATCGGCACCCGGGCATCCACGAGCGTGCGCAGGCCATTGGTGAAGTCCAGCAGCTCGCTGCCCTTTACCCTTTTCCGGCGCGCCGCAGTGCCTTCTCCGGCGGAGGCGCGGGTAATGCGTACCGGCACCAGCTTCTTGCCCTGCAGAATGCGCAGTGCCTCGCGCTCGGATTCGGCGTTCACCTCGCCGGTCTGCACTTTGCCCTCGGCGTCGTAGGCCTGGTATCGATAGTAGCCAGCACTCATATGGCGCGCGTCACCCTCACGACTTCTTCTGGCGTGGTCAGACCGGCTCCCAGTTTCTCGAGGGCATCCTGGCGCAGGGTGCGCATGCCTTCCTTGATGGCCTGTTCGCGGATGATATTGGCATCGGCGCCGCTGGCGATGTGATGACGAATATCGTCTGACATCACCAGCAGTTCGTAGAGGCCTATACGGCCACGATAGCCGGTGCCGCCGCAGCGCTCACATCCCGTGCCGCGGTGCAGGATCGCGTAGTCTCTGGGATTGATCTCGAGCACTGCCGCCTCATCTTCGCTGATGGGCTGGGACACCTTGCAGTCGGTGCAGATGCGACGCACCAGACGCTGCGCCTGGATGGCCAGCAGACTGGAACTGATCAGGTAACCTTCCACGCCCATGTCCTGCAGCCGGGTCACCGCGCCGGCAGCATCGTTGGTGTGCAGGGTCGAGAACACCAGGTGGCCGGTGAGTGCCGATTCGATGGCGATTTCCGCGGTCTCGTGGTCGCGGATCTCTCCCACCATCAACACATCCGGGTCCTGGCGGACGATGGAACGCAGTCCGGCCGCGAAGCTCAGCCCGATGCTGGAATTGGCCTGAATCTGGGTGATGCCCTGCAGCTGATACTCCACCGGATCTTCCACGGTAATGATCTTCTGCTTCTCGTTGTTGATCTTTTCGAGGGTTGCATAGAGCGTGGTTGTCTTGCCGCTGCCGGTAGGGCCGGTGATCAGGATCATGCCGTGCGGCTGGCTGATCAGCTGCTGATACTTCTGCAGGATGGATTGCGGCATGCCGAGGTCCTGCAGGCTGGTGGCAGTGTCGCTGCGATCGAGGATACGCAGCACCACCGATTCGCCATGCACGCCGGGCAGGGTGGAGACTCGCATGTCGAGCTGCTTGTTGCCGATGCGTGAGTCGATGCGGCCATCCTGGGGCAGGCGCTTCTCGCCGATGTCCAGACGCGCCATCAGCTTCAGCCGCGAGGCCACCGCCGTGTGAATCTTGATCGGCAGCCGCTCGATGCGGGTCATGATGCCATCCACACGGCATCGCACATCCAGGTACTCTTCGTTAGGCTCAAAGTGGATATCGCTGGCATTGAGGTCCAGCGCTCGCGCGAACAGGTGATTCACCAGACGGATGACTGGCGCTTCCGACGCCATGTCCTTGAGTTCTTCATCGTCCTCGAAGCCAGACACGAAGATGTCCTCATTCTGGTCGATCTGCGGGGACAGCTCCGCTCGCCAGAACTTCAGCAGACGCGACACCTCGTCGCCCCGCCCCACGCGGAAGCGTACGAAACGGCCCATGATGAAGCGAATGCGCGCCCGCAACTCGATTGAGGGCAGCAGATTGCACACCAGCATGCCGCTGTCGGTGAAGTCCTGGGCGGGCGCAATGCCTTCGGGTTCGAGGAGCTGCCCAAACACCGGCAGGCTGATCTGTACAGGATTCATCTCGCTCATTCCCCCTGACTCGCTACGCTGTCGGGCATGGATCTGCTGAACCCCACCACGGTAATCTCGCCGGCATACTGGTTGCGGTTGCGGCGCACGCTGAATGAACTCACGGCCAGCCACGGCCGCGACGCGTCCAGGGCCTGCAGGAAGGCGAGCAGGTTGCGCTGGTCTGCTGTCTGAAACGACAGCTCCTGCTGCACCAGCAACCAGCCCTCGCGCTGCAGCGACTCTGCCAGTCCGACCGAGGTCACTGCAATCCCGTTGCTGGTCGCGTGGTCCCGCACCAGGCGCTGGATGTTGGCACTGATCAGGGGTACCGCCGTGCCCTCGAATACCTGGCTGGCAAGTGCTTCCCTGCGCTGCTCGGTTTCCTGCCGCTGCTGCTGCCATCTCTCGGCTGCCTCCAGCAGTCGGCGTTCGCGGTCGATCTCCACACGGATCCTGTCGATGTTGGCGGCGCGCTCTTCATGTATAGCCAGCACAGCGGGCAGCGCCTGGGCAACCAGGAACACGGCACCTACTACCACGGCCGCCAGCAGAATGTTTCGCTCCCTCTTTGTCATCGAGTCTCTCTTCCGGTCCTGACCGCGCCTCGCTTATCTACGGCGGGCGTCGGGAAAATGGCGCTGCAGGTAGCCATCGAAGTCGACAGTGGTCAGTCGCAGGTCGATGTAGTAGTGGTTGTTGTTGGTGGCGCGGGCGAAATCCACTCCGGTGAACTGCGGATTCTGCTCCAGCTGCTGCAGCAGGCTCTGGGGATCGCTGCTGTCTCCTTCAATCTGTACGCTGCCTTCCTCCATTTCCAGTGAGGTGAGCACGCCGGGATTGATCACCGACTGCAGCGCCAGCAAGGTGGCCGCCACATCCTGACGCGGATACTCGCTCAGCACACCCCAGCTCTGTTCGAACTCCCTGACCACCGCCTGATCTGCGCTCGCTTCGGCCGCTTCTTCGCGCGCGCTCTCCAGTGCGGCCTGCAAAGCCCGAGACTGCACCGACTGCCAGAGCAGCGGCATCGCAGCCAGCAGCACCACCACCGCAGCCGCCACAGCTGCCATCCGCAATCGTTGTCCTTTCTCTGTTTTGCGCAGCGCCGCCTGGGCACCGGAGGGCAACAGGGCATAGTCCGGGTCCGCCTTCACCGCGCCAGCCAGGTCGATATAAGCCTGCGCGCTGTGCATGCGCAGCCGCGGCCTGGCGGATTCGCCTGCGTTCGCCGCCTGTACGGAGTGCGTAGCCTGCTGCCATTGTTGCCGGAAGTCCTCGTCCTCGAGATCGGCATTCTCCACCTGCAGCCAATCCGTCAGGGCACCACTGCGGCAACGCAGCCAGGTCAGCGTCGTGGCATCCTGATCCTCGAGTTGCCAGCCTGCGGCATTATCCGACCAGTCCGCTTCCATCTGACCAAGCGCCGCCAATGCCCTGGGCATGACCGCGGTCAGGAACAGACCCCGCTCACCGAAGGCCTTGAACAGGGCATCCAGCCTTTGCTCATCAGTCCACAGGACAACGTCACTCTGTTCGCTGCCCCCATGCGCGGGTTTGACCGCGAAGGCCAGGCTACGCTCGTAGGTGGGCAGCAGGACGCCGGCCTGCAGCCGCAGTGCGGCACGCAAATTTTCCCGCGCCACCCCCGGCATGTTGACCGAGGTGGCAATGAAATCGCCGGACGGCAGCAACAGCAGCACCGCTCTCTCGCCCACTTCATGGTTGAGCAGCGTCTCCGCGGTGGCCACCAGCGCAGCGGGATCTCCCTGCAAGGCCTCCTGCGGCAGCTGTCGCCACGAGCCATTGGACAGATCGTACAGACGTGCATCGTACAGCATCAATACGGTGTTTACCTGCTTGAGCAGGGAGTGCCGCTCGTCGCCCTGGAACAGCCCGGTCAGCCGCGGAGGCAGACGCTCAAGGAGGCTGTGGCGCCAGTTGTTCAGGTCGCGTGTTGTCATGGTGGTGTCGAAGTTAGGGGTAAATCCAGGATTGGACTGAGACTTCGTTCATAAAGTTGGATCTTTCAGGTGTTCCCTGGAGGGAAAGAGGGGTTCATCCGGGGCATACCCTGGCCTCAGAAGCGCAGGGTGTGCCGGATGATGGATGTGGAGGGTATGTTCAGCCAGCGGCTCAGCTGGACGAACGCTCCAGATCCACCAGGAAGTTGACCACGTCGAGCATGGCTTCCTGAGTAGGGACGGCCTCACCGGTAGAGATCAGGTACTTGCCGTTCACAATCATGTTGGGAGTGCTGCGCACCTGATACTGACGCATTTTGGCTTCGGCCTGGTTGACCTTGGTGCGCACCCCGAAGGAGTTGAAGGCGCTCTTGAAATCGTCGGCGCTCACCCCGTACTGGGCAAAGAAATCGGACAGCTGACGCTCGTTCTGCAAGCGGCTGCCCTGGATGTTGATTGCTTCAAAGATCGGGTTGTGCAGCTCTGCAACCTTGCCAAGCGCCTCGGCGGTGTAGAAGGCCTGTGCATGGACTTTCATCAGGTCATTCCACATGCCTGGAAAGCGGACGAAATCGACATCCGCAGGCTTGTTGGCTTCCCAGTTCTCGATAAGCGGCTCGAAGCGGAAGCAGTGGCCACAGCCGTACCAGAAGACTTCCAACACTTCGATCCTGTCGGCATTGAGGGTCGGAACCGGGGCGGCCAGTTCCACATAGTGGGTGCCGGCAACATAGCGTGCAGGTTGGGCGAGGGCCGAGAAGGCCAGCGGCGCCAGTATCAACACTGCCAGAATCTGCTTAATCTTCATGTGCATCGTCGTGCTCCTTCGGTTTGTAACGAATAAGATCGGTTGAACTGATCTGTTAAGACCGTGCAATGATGCAATTATTACCGCTGCAGGGGAAGATATGCCAGCCCCCGTAGGCAGGTTGTGTCGGTCCCGGGATCAAACCCGGGACTGGTACGGCCGACAGGGGCGGGCTGGGCTTTGGTCAAGGCCTTGGTTAAGGTCTCAGTTCAGGCCAGAGATATAGCTGGAAATCGCCTGGATTTCGCGATCGGTCAGACGCTCGGACACAATCTGCATCGGTGAGCCGGAACCATCGTTGGTGCGTGAGGCGGCGCGGAAATCGCGCAGCTGCTTGGCGGTGTAGTCGCTGTGCTGGCCGCCCAATGCCGGGAAGCCGCCCTGTGCGTTACCTTTGCCGCTGGGGGAATGGCAGGCCGCGCAGGCTGCTATGTTGAGCTCTGCGATGCCGGCACGGTAGATGCTCTCACCCAGTTCAACCAGTTCGGCGTCAGCCGCCTCAAAGGTGCTTTCCTGTTCTGCGTAATAGGCAGAGATGTCCAGCAGGTCCTGGTCATTGAGGTTGTTCAGCAGGCCAGTCATCTCCGGCACCACACGGGCACCGGATTTGATGTCCTGCAGTTGCTTGTTGAGATAGCGCGCGCCTTGACCCGCCAGTTTGGGGTTGGTCGCAATGGCGCTGTCACCGGCAGGACCGTGGCAGGCCGCGCACATCGCAACCTTGCCTTCGCCCGCAGATGCATTGCCCTGGGCGTGGCTGAGGCTGGCGGTGGCCGCCAGGACAAAAAGGGAGGCAAACAGGGAAACCAACGTGAATACTGCTTTTGTGGCTAGTCTTTTCATGAATAATCCAACTTTCCTAAGTGCACAGGGTTCTATCAGATTCAATACAGCGCCGGGCCAAAACAGCGCCACAAACTCGGTCGGGAGCCTGGCGAACCCTTCTGGCGGGCATTTCGATGAAGCGAGTGGTCGCGAATTATAGCGCATAGCTTTTGATTACTCTATTGCTCTGTTGCGGCGCTTGCTGTATCTAGTGCGCCCATGAACTACAAAACCGCAAGCTTCACCACCAGCGCCGTTGCCCTGGATGATTGTCCCGCCGACAGCGTACGCGAAGTGGCCTTCGCCGGCTGCTCCAACGCCGGGAAATCCAGCGCAATCAACACACTAACCAATCAAAACCGGCTCGCCCGCACCAGCAAGACGCCAGGACGCACGCAGCTGATCAACTATTTCGGCCTGGAGCCTGGCAAATATCTGGTCGATCTTCCCGGCTATGGCTACGCCAAGGTCCCGATGTCGGTGAAGGATCAGTGGCAGGAACACCTGGAACTGTACCTGAACGAGCGTGAGCAGCTCGCCGGCCTGATCCTGCTGACCGACATCCGTCACGCCTTCAAGGACTTCGACCTGATGATGATCAACTGGTCGAAGGAGGCGCAGCTGCCCGTGCATGTGCTGCTGACCAAGTCGGACAAGCTCAAGCGCGGCGCGGCCCAGAACGCCCTGCTCAAGGCCAGGCGGGAGCTGGATGCCTACCCCGGCGCCACCATCCAGCTGTTCTCCTCGCTCAATCGCAGCGGGGTGGACACCCTGGAAGCCCGGCTGGATGAGTGGTTCGCACCGGCCCCCTGATCCGCCTCAGTGGGCCTCATCCCAGTTATTGCCCACCCCGACATCGACCACCAGCGGCACATCAAGTGCCGCAGCGGTTGTCATGCGGAAACGCACGCCGTCCGTCAGTATCGCCACATCCTCTTCCCTCACCTCGAACACCAGTTCGTCGTGTACCTGCAGCACCATCCGCGCATCGATGCCGCTGCCTGCACGCAGCCAGTGATCGATATCGATCATTGCCTGCTTGATGATGTCGGCGGCGCTGCCCTGCATGGGCGCGTTGATCGCCGTGCGCTGGGCGGCCTTGCGCAGCATGCCGTTACCGGCGTGGATGTCGGGCAGATAGAGCCGACGGCCGAAGATGGTTTCGACGTACCCCAGCTCATCGGCCTGCGCCTGGGTCTGCTCCATGTACTTGAGGACGCCGGGATACTTCTGGAAATACAGATCCACATAATGCTGGGCGCCAGTGCGATCGATCCCCAGCTGACGGGCGAGCCCGAATGCTGACATGCCGTAGATCAGGCCGAAGTTGATCGCCTTGGCGCGGCGCCGCTGCTCCGCTGTCACCTCGGCCAGCGGCGTGGAGAAGACCTCCGATGCCGTCGCGCGGTGAACATCCTCGGCACTGGAGAATGCCTGCAATAGCCCTGCATCCTGGGACAGATGCGCCATGATGCGCAGCTCTACCTGGGAGTAGTCCGCGGCCAGCAGCTTGTAGCCTGGGGCAGCCACAAAGGCCTGGCGCACCTTGCGCCCCTCCGCGGTGCGTATCGGAATGTTCTGCAGATTGGGATCAATGGAGGACAGCCGTCCGGTCGCCGCTACCGCCTGCTGGAAACTGGAGTGGATACGCCCCGTGCGGGGATTGATGTCCAGTGGCAGTTTGTCGGTGTAAGTGGACTTGAGCTTGCTCAAGGCGCGATGGTCCATGATCAGGCGTGGCAGCTCGAAGTCGAGCGCCAGCTCCTGCAGCACCGGTTCGGCCGTGGAGGGCTGGCCGGTGGGCGTCTTCTTCAGCACCGGAAGCTGCAGCTTGTCATAGAAGATGGCCTGCAGCTGCTTGGGCGAACCCAGGTTGAACTCCTCGCCAGCCAGCCTGAAGGCCTCGCGCTCCACCTCCTGCAATCTCTGCCCGATCGACTGGCTCTGCCGCCCCAGCGCCTCCGCGTCCACCTGGATACCTTCGCGCTCCATGCGCTGCAGCACGGCTGTCAGGGGAAATTCGTAGTGCCTGTAGAGACCCGCCAGCTCACCAGTGCGGTTAAGCTCGGCAATAAAGAAATCATGCAGGCGCAGCACCAGATCAGGCCTGCGCCCGGCATACTGGCGCGCCGTTTCCAGGTCCAGCTGGCTGTAGGACAGCCGGTTCCGGCCCTTGCCCAGCACCTCGTCCAGCCGCTGCGAGGGCAAGTGCAAGTAATACTGGGCGGCATTGACCAGTTCGTGATCGATGGCGACGGAGTTGAGCACGTAGGACGCGCTCTGGGTATCGAAGCGACAACCCGCCAGCTTCACGTCGTAATTCTGCAGCACATGGGCCAGCAGCTTGCTGTCGTGAGTCACCTTGTGGCTCTTCGCATCCTCCAGCAGGGGACGTAACTGGCTGATGACATACTGGCGGTCGAGCTGGGCAGGGAAGTCCAGGGAGTCGTGTGCCAACGGGATGTAGCTGGCGGTGCCCGCCCTGACGCTTACCCCGATGCCGACGATGGACGCTTCCATATACTGGCCGCCGTCGGTCTCCACGCAGATGGCGAAGGTACGCGCCGTGCGTAATTGTTCAATACAGGCGGCCAGTGCCGCCTCATCCAGCACCACCTCCACCTGGGTACCCTCAGGCAGCTGCTCCTCAGGCGTATCGACGCCTTGCGCAACGCCAGCCCCAGGCGTATCCGCCGCGGTGGCTGCCGGGGCAGGGGGTGTAGCGCCCTTGCTTTCGGTCTCCTTGATCCAGGACCTGAATTCGAGCTGGGTGAACAGCGCGTGCAGGCTGTCGACATCCTCCTGCCGGTGCACCAGGTCGTTGATCTCAACGTCCAGGATGACGTCGCGCTTGATGGTGGCAAGACGATAGGACAGCCACAGCGATTCGAGGTTGTCACGCAGCTTCTCACCGATCTTGCCGGGCACCATGGCCGCATTGTCCACCAGCGTTTGCAGGTCGCCGTGTTCCTGCAGCCACTTCACTGCCGTTTTGGGGCCAACGCCGGGAATGCCGGGAATATTGTCGACCTTGTCTCCCGTGAGCGCCAGGTACTCGACAATGCGCTCCGGCGGCAGACCGAACTTCTTCTCCACACCGGGCGTATCCAGCAGCTCGTTGGTCATGGTGTTGAGCAGGGTGATGTCGTCATTGACGAGCTGAGCCAGGTCCTTGTCACCGGTGGAGATGAGCGTGGTGATGCCGGCCGCGCTGGCCTGGGTGGCGAGGGTGCCGATGACGTCATCCGCCTCGACCCCTTCAATCACCAGCAATGGCAGCCCCATCGCCGCGATGATGGCGTGTATCGGCTCGATCTGGGTACGCAGCTCGTTGGGCATGGGCGGGCGGGTGGCCTTGTACGCGGCGAACATCTCGTTACGGAAGGTCTCGCCCTTGGCGTCGAAAACGATGGCGATGCGGCTTTCCGGATAGGTCCTGACCAGATTGCGGATCATGCTGATCACCCCCTTGACGGCCCCCGTGTGCTGGCCGCGACTGGTGATTAGAGGGGGAAGCGCGTGAAACGCCCGAAAGAGATAAGAGGACCCGTCAACCAGTATCAGCTGGGGCTCCTGCGACATACCTGTGCTCATGGTGTTATTCCTGTAAACAGTGCCCGATCGCCTCCGCCAGATTGTCGATCAGCGTGGCATAGCCGGCGGGGCCTGGCGCCACCGCGTCGCCCAGTGTGTCCATACGCACCCGCACGATAGGTTGATTGCGGAACACCGTCGAAATCGTGGTGTCGCTGGCACTGATATCTTCCAGCACACAGACGGGCTGGCGCTCCGCCACCATCTGCCGCATCTCCAGAATATGCTTCACACCCGGCTGGATGTCGTGATCAGGCACCATCACGAACTCGTGGTGCAGACCGAACTGCTTCTCAAAGTACTGGATACCATCGTGATAGACCGCATAGCGGGGGTCGGGAATGGCATTGATGTGCTCCTTCACCCGCTGCTCCAGTTGCCGGATGCTATCACCAAACACCTGCAGATTGTGCTCATAGCGAACGCGGTTCTGGGGGTCGACGGCCACCAGCGTCTCTGCCAGATGACGGGCAATGATCAGGGCATTGCCGGTATCCAGCCATATGTGCGGATCGTGCAAGTGGCCGTCATTCTCACCGTGCACGTGACCCGAGTCGGCGCCCGTCTCGTGCAGCCTGATGCCTGGCAGGGAGGCTGCCTGGAGCGTGCGCTCCTGGGGGGCAGTGCGCGCCATGATGCCCGTCAGATAGGTTTCCATCTCCGGGCCTACCCAGAGCAGGAGTTCGGCGTCAGCCAGCTTGCGCACATCCGATGGGCGCAGGGTGACGTCATGCGGCGACTGGTTGGCGGCGATGAGCAGAGAAGGGCTACTCACCCCCTCGGTGATCGCCGAGGCGATGAGCTGCAGGGGCTTGATGGAGGCCAGTACCTGCGGCTGCGCCAGCAGGGATGTTGGCCCCAGCAGCGCAGCGGCGATGACGAACAGGCAGAATGGATTCATGCGTCTGGGGTCCGGAAATTCGGTGAATAATGAAATGCAATAATATACCATTAAGACTTTTGATGATCGCCGGATGTGTTCCTCTCGCGAGCACCCGATCATGAGGCCTTCCCACCATGGACAGAATCTGCCTGCTCGAAGCCAGCAATATCGGCTTGCGTCTGGGTGACCGCGAGGTGCTGAAACAGGTGAGCCTGAAGGTGCACG
>Ga0233380_1001098_pt1 | contig 12700 bp, 10 predicted proteins | sample ElkDunMinimDraft_9_FD_191541 | JGI IMG/M metagenome (GOLD analysis project Ga0233380, IMG submission 191541) | Fecal eukaryotic communites from dung pellets of Tule Elk in California, USA - Elk Dung F36 | ecosystem: Host-associated > Mammals > Digestive system > Large intestine > Fecal | place... | reverse complement strand
ACCTTCTCCTCGGTCGCTTCCTCGCGATCGAACATGCCGGTCAGCTTGCCGTTGCTCATCACCGCGATGCGGTCGGACAGAGCCATCACCTCGTCGAGGTCGGAGGTGGCAAAGACGATGCCGAGCCCCTCGCGCGAAAGCTTGCGCATGGTGCGGAAGACATCCGCCTTGGCGCCGACGTCGATGCCGCGGCTCGGCTCGTCCATCAGAAGCACCTTCGGGTTGGTAAGCAGCGCCTTGCCGATCACCACTTTCTGCTGATTGCCGCCGGACAGCGAAGTCACCTCGTTATCTGGGTCGGAGACCTTGATCGCCAGCTCCTTGACCATCGAGTGGACGGCCTGTCGCTCGTCGGCGCGGCGGATGTGAAACGCGGTCGAAAACTTCCGCAGGCTGGCCAGCGTGAGGTTGCTCGCGACGGAAAGGATCGAGACGAGGCCCTCGCGCTGGCGATCCTCCGGAATCAGCGCAAGCCCGCGGCGGATGCGGCGAGTGGTGTCGCGCTCCCTGACCTCGGCGCCTTCCAAAAAGATCTTGCCGGTCGCCTGTCCGTGCCGGCCCATGATGCAGTCGAAGAGCTCGCTGCGGCCAGCGCCCATCAGCCCGTATATGCCGAGGATCTCGCCAGCCCGCAAGGAAAGCGAAACATGGTCGACGGCAAGCCCGCCCGTCGCGCGCGGCAGGGAGATTTCCTCGATGCGGAGGACTTCCTTGCCCGGCTTGTGATCGTCCGGCTTGGCGAAGTCCTTGGCATCGGAGCCGATCATCTGGCGCACGATCCACTTCGTGTCGACGTTCTTCATCTCCTCCTGGCCGGTGATGTGACCGTCGCGCAGTACGGTGATGTAGTCGCCGATACGGATGAGCTCTTCGAGCCGGTGCGAGATATAGACGATCGCCACGCCCTCTCGCTTCAGGTCGGCGATCACCTTGAAGAGCACCTCGACCTCGGCGGCCGAGAGCGCCGACGTCGGCTCGTCCATGATCAGTATCCGGGCGTCGAGCGACACCGCCTTGGCTATCTCGACGAGCTGCTGCTGGCCTATTCTGAGGTCCTCGACCAGCATGTCGGGACGAATGCCGGCCTGCAGACGGTCCAGGAACTCGCCGGCACGCCGCTCCTGCTCCTTGTGATCGATATGGAAGACGCTGTTGGTGAGCTCGCGCGTCGCGAAGATGTTCTCGGCCACCGTCAGGTTGCCGAACAGGTTGAGCTCCTGGAACACCATGCCTATGCCGCGCTCGACCGCGTCGCCGGACGAGCCGAAGGAAACCTCCTCGCCTTCCAAAAGGATGCGGCCATGCGTCGGCTTCTCGACGCCGGCGATGATCTTCATCAGCGTCGACTTGCCGGCGCCGTTCTCGCCGACCAGCACGTTGACCGCGCCGCGCCGGACCTCGAAGTTCGCGCGCTTAACGGCGACCGTCCCGAAATAGACCTTCGAGACATCCTCCAGCTTGAGGATTACGTCGTGCGCAGGCTCCGTCATTTCACGATCTCGGCTTGGGCCGGGGTCATCAGCGGCAGGTCCGAGCCTGATCCCGGCACGTAAGCGCCGAGCAGCTTGACGTTTTCCCCGTCGAGACCGTCGCGCGGCAGCTTCGACAGCACATTGACGTCCGCGTAGGTGTTGAACGACTTGCCGAACTGGGCGAACTCGATCTGGTTCTTGAACGAATTGAAATCGACGAAGTCCAGGGCGTCACGGAGTGCGGTACCACGCACCGCCGGTCCGATCTGCGCGCGCAGGTCGGCCTTGCCGTCGCCGTCCACGTCGACGTCGACCGTCGCTGCACGGGACTGCGTGTTGGAAGCGACGATCTTTCCTTCCACCGTCGCCACGTAGGTCCAGGGCGAATTGGCCTGTTTTCGCGGATTGCCGTATTTCTCTCCGGCAGCCTTGGCATCGCTCGCCGCAAGCTGGCTGACCGCCTGGAACGTGCCGGCTCTGCCTTCGAGATAGGGAAGCACCTTGGGTGTCCACATCTCCCCGACCATCCGGTCTGGATTGAACGCTTCGGCTGCGGCGGCGGCCTTATCCTCCTCCGTCGGGGTCGGCAGGATCTTGCAGCCCGCAAGACCCGCAAGCGCCAGGAGCGCTGCGAGGGACAGGGCAAGTTGCGTGGATATCGGCATGACCGCTCGCATCAAAACACTAAGCCACGGCAAGCCCGGCGTCCGGGCTTGCCGTCTCTGATTATCGCGGTAACGCTCAGTCCGTCAGCGCGAAGGTCTCGAGCTTGCCGGCATTATCGGCATTGATGAGCACGCAGTCCATCAGCTGCTTCTCTTCCGCCGGCTTCTCGCCCTTCGTGATGAACGCATGCGCCTGCTCGACCGCCATTTGCGCCTGTGCATAGGCCGGCTGCAGAACGGTCGCTTTGATGCCGCCCGCCTTGATCGAGTCGCGCACGTCGTTGGAGCCGTCGAAGCCGACGACGATCACGTCCTTGCGGCCGGCCGCCTCGAGCGCTGCCCAGGCTCCCATCGCCATGGTGTCGTTGCCGGAGATCACGCCCTTGATGTCGGGGTTCGCCTGCAGGATCGACTCCATCTTCGAGAAGGCTTCGGTCTGGCTCCAGTTGGCCGACTGCTGGGCAACCATCTTCATGTCGGGATATTCGTCGATGACGTCGTGATATCCCTGAGAGCGAATGCCTGCATTGGTGTCGGACTCCTTGCCGACCAGCTCGACATAGTTGCCCTTCTCGCCCATCAGCTTGACGAACTCCTGCGCGCCGAGCTGGGCGCCCTGGTAGTTGTTCGAGACGATCTGCGCGGCGGCCACGCCGGTGGCGTTGATCTCGCGGTCGATCAAGAACGATGGTATGCCGGCGTCCTTGGCCTTCTGCACCGCCGCGACCGTCGCGTCTGCGCCGGCGTTGTCGAGGATGATCGCCTTGGCGCCGCGCCCGATTGCGGTGTCGATCAGCTCCGACTGCTTGTTGGCGTCGTCGTCATGGACGAGCACAAGCGCCTCGTAGCCGAGTTCCTTGGCCTTGGCCTCCGCGCCGACCGCCTCGGCCTTGAAGAACGGGTTGTCGTGGGACGGGGTGATGATGGCGATCAGGTCGGCTGCGAATGCCGGAACCGCCGTGCCAAGAGCGAACACGCCCGCCATCGCGGCAAGCGTCAGTCTGCGAGTAAGTTTCATGCTATTCCTCCCAATAGAATGATAAAACTGCCGGCCCCATGCCGACAGCAGTCAGGTGATGCGCCTAATGCTGTCCGCAATCTCCTGAGGTTCGAAAATGCGCTTCCAGTCGTCCTTCATCAGGACCGGCTTGCCGAACTCGATCGCCTTGTTGCATGCGTCTGAGAACGCACCTTCGCGTTCTCCAAAGATGACCGAGGCAAGCACGTTTATGTGCCCCAACAGGAAGTCGAGCGCGGCCTGGCGATCAACTCCGCGACGCACCACCTCGTCGACGCCCTCCCGCATAACTTCGAGCAGCGAGGCGCACATGGTCTCGGCCAACGCCGGCTCCAGCATGGCGAGTTGGTCGACCGTAACCCGGTGCGAGCGCATCACAGGCGCCCAGATCGTCTTCGCGATCGCTTCGCCCTTCGCATAGTCCGACTCCGGCCCCTGCATGAGCGCGCTGACGATGTGCTGCTTGGCCTTGATCCCCCCGAAGTAGTCCTTCTTGGCCTCCATGTCCGTCTCGTCGTTGAAGAGCGGCGGATGGCAGGGATGCGTAATGAAGTAGGTCAGGTCCGGGCGGTTTGGCAGGTGACCGGCGGCGGGCGCCGCTGCGTCCAGCACGACGACCATCGTTCCGGGCTTCAACTGCTTTTCGATACCCGCGGCAACCTTGCCGATATGGGTATCCGGCACTGCCAGGACCACGATATCTGCGCCCTCGAGCGCCTGCTCGACCGGAACCGCATCGAGGCCCAGCCCGTCCTTGAGACGCTTGCAGCCACCCTCGCTGACTTCGACGTGACGGACATCGTAGGGAGAGCCACGGAGGTTCGTCGCCAAACGGTAACCCATTTTGCCACCGGCACCGAACAGTGCGACGTTCGACATAGCGTTAGACCCTCCACTCGCATTCGCAAAGTGGCACTGGTATAATGAGTATGTTGTTACCGGGCAAGGGGAATTACGCGCGTTTTCTGAGCACGTCCAAACCAAGTGCGCGCGGAACTGATGTGCCGTTTCAAGAACGCTGAGGGCTCAACCGCGCATGTGACGAGCGGTTGACTCGCCGCTTGGGAGATCGCTGGTCATTCCGATGCTTCGACAAGCGGCCAGAACATCGGACCGAAAAGTGCGTAGCGGTTTTCGAAAAATCCGATGCGAAACAACTAGATCGATCAGCGAAAGCGATTCCGTTTGAGCGTTCGATGCTCTAGAATCGGATATCGACCCCTGCTCCGAAGCCGTGGTCCTGGGCGCCGCGGGAAAGTCGGCCCTGGTAGGACAGGTCGAATGTAGCCTGCGCGGAAACGTCGAGCTCCAGGCCAGCCTCGACGATCGCGCTGTTGCGGGCAATCGGCGCGCCGGCGACGGCGAAGACATCCGAGCTCGCAAAAGCCTGGGTTGCTGTCGGGACAATATCTCCGAAGGCATGCTGCCAGCCGAGCATGCCCGTCAGTTTCCCGGTGGCGACCCCTGTTGCGATCGCATGCTCGGCGCGGACGCCAAGCGTCGCGAAGGTCGTCTCTGTCGAGCTGCCGGCGGAGGACAGCCCCGCGGCGCCGCCGCTCTCGGCGAATCCGCCTGCGTCGACCGCCACATAGGCCAGATTGGCGAAGGGCTCGAATCGCTTGCCTCCAACATCCAGCGTCGTGGCCAGTTCCCCGAAGGCCTGGACCGTGTGCGCGTGGTAATCCGCCGACAGGGCATCGGCGAACCCGTTGAAGCCGACGGACCGGCGGCTGCTTATGTCGTGCCAGGAATAGGCAAGGCCGGAGCGGACGGAAACGCCGTCCCACTCGGCGCCGCCGTAGAGCCCGAGATGATAGTTGTCGCTCGTCGCCGAAGACGCGCGGCCATCCACGTCGAATGAAGATCGGCTGTAGCCGGCGAGAAGCCCAAGTCGCCAGTTCCCCGAAACCATCGCGTCCGCGCCGAAAAGCAGGCCTCCGGTCGCGCGGTCGAGCGCGGCGGCATTGCCGTCGCCCTCGGTCGAGCCCCAGGAGCCGAAGGCCGTACCCCAGGCAGCCATGCCTCCGTCGAAGGTAGCGGATGCGGCAGCCGGGCCCCCGGGACCATAGGCAAGAACCGGCGCGCTGGATGCACCGACGCCCGCAAACGCGGCGCGGATGCGATTATTGGCGGCGTTCCGCACATGCCGGCTGTCTTCGATCAGCCCGGTGAGCACCGAAGCGTGGATTTCGCCCGACAGCTGGTCGAAGGCATCGCGCGCTCCCCCTTCGCCAAGCATCGCAAGCGCATTGTAGAGCGCCAGCGACGGACCCGATTGCGCAAGCCCGTTCAGTGCCAGGGCCGTTGCGCGCTGGTTCCGGGTCCGCGCCACCTCGGAGAAGTCGATCGGCCCGTCAGGGGTTTGCACGATCAGGTCGAGGCCGAATTCCGAATGATCGAGGATGAACTGGAGAAAGGCGGACTGGCTGTCGACACCGCCGAACTCCGACACGAACCCGCCCTGCGTGTCGAGGATGCGGTAGGTCCCTCCGTCGGCATAGCTCGTCTCCTCGTCCAGCGTCACGACGCTCACTCGTCCGCCCGCCGCATCGACGGTTCCGGTGACTGCCAACGCATCGGAAGGCTGCCCGGTGCGAAGGCCGACTTCGAACGCCGAACCGGTCTCGAAGACGAGGTCGCCGTCGATCGTCAGCGTGCCTACTGGATCGCCTGGACCAAGCGTGCCGCCTGCGCCGATCGTCACCATCGAGCCCGTGCCGGACCCGATGGTGGATGTCCCGCCGAGGAACCCGCCGCCGCCCACCCCGACGCTGCCGCCGAGCCCGTTCATCACCATCAGGCGTCCGCCGGTGACGCTGGTCATCCCGGAAAACGCACTGCCGTCACCGTCGAGATAGGTGACGCCGTTCTCGTGCAGGATCGTGCCTGCGCCCGTCAGGTCGGGCGCGAAACGCAGATCCTCGCCGTCCGGCAGTCCGGTATGGTTGAAGACGAGATGGCCGCCGCCCTCGCCGAACACCAGCCGGGCGCCCTCGATCAGCCCCGCACCTAGCGCCTCCTCCCCTGAGGCGGCGCCGATCACGATGGTGCCGGAGGCATTTTCCGTGTAGCCGAGCTGGAACTCTCCGTCCTCACCCGCCGATGCGACGCCGCCGTTGGACACGACCAGCGTGCCTTGCGTATCGTCATATGTGCCAAGTACGAACAGCGTACTGTCCCAGCGTGAGCCTTCGCCGGTGATCATCGCCGTTCCGTTGGCTTGACGCTCGAAGCCAAGATAGCCGCTGTCGCTGGTTAGGGTCGCGCCGCTCTCGACTTCGAGTATGCCGCTGCCCCCTTCCCCGATGGAAACAAATCCGCCCGCCACCAAGGCGGCGCCGCCGGACAGGGTGAGCAGGCCGTCCGAGCCGGTTTCGGCGCCGACCAGGATATCGGTGTCCACATCAAGCCGCGACGCAGCACCGTCCACCCGGGCGCTCGCCGAGCCGGAGTCGCCGACCAAGAAGCTGGTTGCCTGCACACGGCCGCCATTGGTAACCGTCAGCGAACTGTCATCATCCATCAGGTCGAGAAAATGTGTCTCCCACAGCGAGCCGCTTCCGTCGACGGTGACCGACCCGGTGTCGACGTAGGACAGTCCGGTCCGGACGACGCCGCCAAGCTCCACGGTCATCTCCCCCGAACCGTAACTTCGGCCGATCCAGACATCTGCCCGGGAGGCCGCGTCCGGGGCCGCCTCGAGCCTGGAGCCCTCGCCCGACACGATCAGGCGGCCGAACGATCCGTCTTGCGACCCGAGTTCGATCAGGCCGGCGGACGCCCTGGCGCCGTCTAGGATCCGAAGCTCGCCCTCGCCGATATGTCCGACATGCAGGCCGAGGCTGTTGTCGAGCGTCGTGCCGTCGCCGGTGAGGACAAGCGTGCCGGAACCCTCGGCACCGTAGCCGACGGTCGTGGAGCGCGCCTCGATCGCCGCGCTGCCCGATGCCGTGACGGACCCTGCGGCGCCATCGCCGATCCTGATGTCCAGCGCGGTCCAGGAGCCCCCTGCCGGCGGCGCGGGATTGACCGCCCCCTCTGCCTCGATCGATTGCGCGAGCGACGGCGAGGCGGCAACGAGAAGCGCCATTGCCGTCGCTGCAGACAGCCGGACGTTGCGCCGGATGTTGCGGGCATGCGGCCGCCGCGCAGCCACCTTCAAATGCGTCATGATCTCGGCCGTCTCACCTTTTCGGGGGAGACTACAGGTCGGCGCCCCGCCGTTCCTTGGCGAGGCGTTCCAATCCTTGTCGAGACGTCTCATGCCGCCTGCGGCGGAGCCCGATCAACGAGGCTTCGGGCGCAGGTCGCTTGGCGGGAAGCCGAAATAGGCGCGGAAGGCGCGGCTGAACTGGGCCGGTTCGCGAAATCCGTTCGCCTTGGCAATCGCGCCGATCGTATCGCGGCCCTGCTGGTCCGCCAGCATGGCCCGCGCCCGCTCCAGGCGGCATCGCCGTATAAAGCTGGCGATGCCGTCATTCTCGGCGAAGAGACGATACAATTGGGAGCGTGCCACGCCGGTAAGGGAGGCCAGTCGCTCGACGCTGAGATCGGGATCGGCAAGATGCCGCCTTATGTACCACTCCACGCGATCCTTTTCCGAAGGAAACACCGCTTCAGGGACGGTCTCCGACCTCGCTTCCAGGCAGACGGCAAGGGCCTGGATGACGCCCATCGCCAGGCGATGCCCCGCCCCTTCGGGAAGAGCGGGCAGATGCCGCTGCAGGACCTGGAGATGGTCGGTCAGGTAGGCCGCCTCCGCGACGCCCATGACCTGTCCGTGCATGCCTTCGAGGATCGGAAGGTTGGCCCGCGCGAAACCGCGCGGGATCATTATCGTCACCGTGCATGAATTGGTGGATTCCTGCGCGTAGATGCGCCCGAGGTCGCCGATGAGAAGCGTACCCGCTCCGCCGGAAAAATCGCCGTTCACGGTCTCGCCGCTGTAGTTGCCTTCGAGCATGAGGCACAGTCCGACATGGTCGATGCCGTCCCTGCGAATGAACGCGGCCGGCCGCTCATAGACCTGCCCCGTGATGCTCGTATAGGTCAGCGCCAGCGGACCGAGCATGTAGGTTTCGCAATGAGCGAAGAAGGGACCACGCGGTGCGGCCGTGTCCATCACAGGCGCAAGGCTCGGCCAGTCGCGATTCCGCCAGGCATCATAGCGGTCCCTTGCGGCAAAGCTGTCGGTCGTAAAGCTATGACTTTTCATCCGGCCGGCTGATCGTTGCGGTCGTCGCGTTGCCGCTGCTCGCGATTATGTGGTTCCCTGTGCGTAAAGATCAACTGCGGGTTGAACTTTCGACGATGGAGTGGTGATTCTTTGGTCCGCGATCGGTAGATCGCCGCGACGACGCAACATCCGTCATGCGGTGCAAAGCAGACGCGTCTTGTCGGTTGGACAATCTTCAGGTTGCGAGCCTGGCTGGGCGGTTCTCGCTGCTTGCAGACTCAGCTGTATGGTGTTTGGTTGCCAAATATTGGTGGGGACGAAAATGGGCTTATCGCATACTGCGCTCAACCAGCAGGTGGCGCGAAAATTTGCCGTTGCGGATGCGGTTCATCCGGACGACCACATATACAACTTCGTGCTGGGGCATCCGGGGTTCAACACCGACGGAGACCGCGTCAACTACTACTTCAATGACGGATCCAGATCGGCAACTCAGTTTCTCGGGTTGGTGAAAAAGTACGTCGATGTCGGCGGCAAGCCGAAGGTCTTCGAATTCGCCAGCGGCTACGGCTGCGTCACGCGCCATCTTGTGAAGGCCGGCGATATCGACCTGGAAAGTTGCGACATCCACCCGCAGGCGGTCGCCTTTCTCCGCAATGAGATCGGCGCCACGGCGGTCCAGTCGGCCAGCATTCCTGAGATGCTCGCCCCGAACGGCCTTTACGACGTTGTCTTTGCACTGTCGTTCTTCTCCCATATGCCGATCACCACATGGGCGCGATGGCTGGTCAGGCTTTGTGAGATCACGAAACCCGGCGGCATCGTCGTCTTTACGACGCAAGGACGCCACAGCATGAAGTTCGTCGGCTGCGAGGCCCTTCCCGAGAGCGGGTTCTGGTTCAAGGCCGCCAGCGAGCAGAGCGATATTCCGGTTGAGGAATATGGCTTGACCGTCATCTCGCCCGAGTTGGTGAAGAAGCACATCCACACCATTGCGGGCGTTGAGATCCTGGCAGCGGACGAAGCGGCTTGGTGGGGCCATCAGGACCTCTTTGTGGTCCACAAGTCATCCTGACGTTGGCGCCGCGCCGACACCCCTCGAGAGCGGCGGCGGAGCCGCCTCCTGCCTCGCCGTCTGCGCCGCGCAACCAATTCCCCTCCTTCCCTGTTCTTGACGCATAAGAGGAGGAATTCGCCATGCAGATTCCGGATCACGTGCTCGTCTTCGATGCGCGAGGCACGCTTGAGAAGAGCGACATCGAACGGCTCGATCGCCAGATAGAGGAGAAGCTCGCACGCTACGAGCGGATCGGCCTCGTCAGCAATGTCGAGCAGCTGGAAGGCATGAAAGTCGGCGCGGTGATGGAGGACATAGCCTCGCAGCTGAAACATCTCGGCGACTGGCACAGGTTTCCCAAGGTCGCGGTGCTCGCGTCCGGCGGCTTCGTGAAGTCGGCCGCCGAGGTCGTCGGCAGGTTCCTGCCGCGGGTCCAGGTCCGCACCTTCGGGCCTGCCGACTTCGACCAGGCGGTCGAGTTCGCCGGCGCTTTCGACCCGGGCGACGCTCGGGAAGCCCCGACGAACGCAAGCTGAAGGCGGTCCGGGAAAGTCCGCGGCGAATGCGGGCGCGCTGAATGCCGTCGCGCTCCGGCAGGCATCGCTATCTGTATGACTTTTCTGTCCCTACGCTCGTCGCAGCGGGCTCCTGCGCGCGACCTCATAGGCAAAGCGCCCGCGGATCGCCTTGTTGAAGAACTGCCCTTTCGAGAAAGCGGAGTGGAACGACGCGTAGGTTTCGGCGGGAACGCCCCGATAGTCGTAGCGGTCGGGCGTCGTCATGAACCATACTGACAGGACGCGCGAATCCGCGTCGTAAGCCATCGCCTTGATGAGGCTCGACGGCATGTCGGCCCTCAGATGGCCAGCGTGTCGGCCCCGGGCTGCTCGTCGAACACGACCGCGCAGCCCATCCTGACCGCGACGAGGGAAAGCTCGTCGGCCATCTCCTCGTCGGGCGTGACGAAGTCGCCGGTCAGTATCCTGAGTTCTTCCACGGCCTTGGAGGTGGACAGAAGCAATCCCGCTTCCTGCGGCAGCACGCTGGTCCGAACGGCTTCGGCCAGATCCTCCTGGCTGTAGCGGTGGTATCCCATGGCGGTTCTCCAACCTTCCGATGGTTATGCCACCTCACAACTCTCGCTTGCCCCGCCAGGTTCCCGTTTGAGGATTACCTGGACGCGTCGGCGCCGCCTAATCCTCGACTGCCTGGCGTCCGGTCAGGCGCTCGATGCGTATCCGGTAGAACAGGTGCGCCGAACCGGCTGCCGCCGTCATCGGCTTCAGCGCGCCCGGCTCCCACCATTTGACGTCCTTGCTGAGCAGCGACCAGGCGCGGTCGCGCTCCCGCTTGGAGCCGATGCGGTCCGGCAGTTCCTGGAATGCCCCGTAGACGATGACGCTCTTCCATCCACGATCCTGTCGGAAGTCGTCGACCTGCAGGCAGATTTCGGGGTTCTGCCGCATCCACTCGATCTTCTGGCCCATGAGGGAGAAGCTGTAGATGGACTCGTCGGCGAAGGCGAAGGTGATCGGAACGACATAAGGTTTGTTGTCCCTGGCGCAGGCGAGATGACCGAAGCTCGACGCCGTGAGGACTTGCACGCACTCCTGCTCGTTCAGTTCCTTGACGATCATGGCTTTCGCTTCCCTCCTCTTCGCGAGACAGAGGATACCGTACGGTCGGAGCGGGGTGTAATTCAACTCCGTCGCAAATCAGCGGCAATGCGAGCCCGCCGGGCGCAAGAAGCCCCCGACACCTGTCCCAGCGGGCGACGCCCGTGACACGGACGATTACCGGCGAACAGCCGGCGAGGACAAACGAGCAATTTCGATGCCGCTTGATCTGTCCCTGAATGGGACAGCTGACCCGAAATCATCGGCGCTTGCTAAGAGGAGCTGCCAGGAAACATGGTGCGGATGAAGGGACTCGAACCCCCACGCCTTTCGGCACTGGAACCTAAATCCAGGGCGTCTACCAATTCCGCCACATCCGCATTCGGTCCGCCAATCCCATGATAGCCATCATTCTGTCAATCTCCGGGCCGAAACGGGGTTCCTGGGGCGAGCGAAGAAGTGTTGAAAATTGGCCTCGCGTGTGACAAAAGGCGTGGCAATTGTGACGGGAGAGAACGAACCGCCGTCGGCAGGCGAAGCAAGGCTCAGGAAAAACAAAGACTTGCCTGAACTGCCGCGCGTTTCGAGCGAACAAAATCCCCATCGGCCGCGGCCGCCGGGATGAGCACGCCGAACCCGCACGCGACTAGCCACTCCGGCACGAATTTCCGGCAGGCTGAACGGCGAGGCCGTACAGATGCCCTATTCTGGAAACGAAGGTTTTGACTATGCAGGTTACCGAGACGCTGAATTCCGGCCTGAAGCGTGAGATCAAGGTCACTGTCCCTGCCGGCGACATGGAGGCCAAGCTGCTGGAGCGTCTGAACGACGCCAGGGGCAAGGCCCGCATCAACGGCTTCCGGCCCGGCAAGGTGCCGGTCCAGCACCTGCGCAAGGTGTACGGCAAGTCGTTCATGGCCGAGATCGTCAACGACATCCTGTCCAACCAGACCCGCCACATCATCGCCGACCGCGGCGAGAAGGCCGCCATGCAGCCCGAGGTCACCATGACCGAGGACGAGAAGGAAGCCGAGAAGATCCTCTCCGGCGGCGCCGATTTCGAGTTCCAGCTCGCCTACGAGGTCATCCCGGCCATCGACATCAAGGATTTCTCCGAGATCAAGGTGACGCGCCCGGTCTTCGACGTGCCGGACAGCGAGATCGACGACCAGGTCAAGCGCGTCGCCGAATCCGCGCGCAGCTATGAGCCCAAGGACGGCAAGGCCGAGGACGGCGACCGCGTCACCATCGACTATGTCGGCAAGATCGACGGCGTGCCCTTCGACGGCGGCGCCGGGAACGGCCAGCCGCTGGTGCTCGGCTCGAAGGAGTTCATCCCCGGCTTCGAGGAACAGCTGATCGGCGCCAAGGCCGGCGATGAGAAGCAGGTCACCGTCACCTTCCCCGAAAATTACAGCGCGCCGCATCTGGCCGGCAAGGAAGCCACCTTCGACGTCACCGTCCAGGAAGTGTCCAAGCCCGGCCCGCTGGAGATCAACGACGAGACCGCGAAGTCGCTCGGCCTTGAGTCGCTCGAACGCCTGCGCGAGATCGTCAGGGGCCAGATCGAGAACCAGTTCGGCCAGATGACCCGCCAGAAGGTCAAGCGCCAGCTGCTCGACCAGCTCGACGCCCAGTACCAGTTCGAGGCGCCCTCCAAGCTCGTCGAGGCCGAGTTCGACAACATCTGGAGCCA
>Ga0233380_1001097_pt1 | contig 12703 bp, 12 predicted proteins | sample ElkDunMinimDraft_9_FD_191541 | JGI IMG/M metagenome (GOLD analysis project Ga0233380, IMG submission 191541) | Fecal eukaryotic communites from dung pellets of Tule Elk in California, USA - Elk Dung F36 | ecosystem: Host-associated > Mammals > Digestive system > Large intestine > Fecal | place... | reverse complement strand
TAATTAAAAAAGATCATGGCAAATACACAAATAGATATGCGAAAAATAAAACAGATTTTTAAACTCTACAGCGAAGGTGTCAGCAAGCGTAAAATAAGTCTAATTATAGGACTTTCGCGCAACACCACCACTAAGTACATTAATTTTTTTAAACGTTACAGCCTTACTAGTTACGAAGTGTCGGCAGGTAATGCAGTGAAGTTTACCGAAGTCGGAGAAATTGAATTTGGAGTACGAAGATTGAAACAGCATGATGAAAAAATAACGTTGCGTTTTTCCGTAAGTGATACCGGTATCGGAATCCCGCAAGAAAAGCAGAAACGTATTTTTGATGCCTTTACGCAGGAAGACAGTTCGGTAAGTAAAAAGTATGGGGGAACAGGGTTGGGACTTACCATTTCAAATAACCTGCTTAATTACATGGGGACAAATCTGCTGCTTGAAAGTGAAGTGGAAAAAGGGTCGGTCTTTTATTTTGATATCGAGGTTCCGTATGATATAGAGGATATGAAGGATGATGAAGGCGATATGGGAGATATCGGCAGAATAACAGAACAATATTACAGCAAATGCTGGCTTATAAAAATATTAAATCTGAAGCAGCGGCAAACGGTCTCGAAGCTATTCAGCTATTAATGAACGGGGAAAAGTTCGATATGATTCTGATGGATTACCACATGCCTATTCTCTCAGGTCTTGAAACTATTGAAAAAATAAAGGAACTATTCAAAATTCAGGAGGAAATGATTCCGCTGATCGTACTGCACACTTCTTCTGAAGAGAATGAATTTATATCCGCATTTAGAAAAGACGATAAATCATACTGCCTCTTAAAGCCTATTAAGTCTGACGAATTGTACAGAACGCTGAAATATGCCTTGAATGATTCAAAACAGAACGCTGCTAGTCAGGAAAAAAAACGTGCTGAGAAAGAAATGCTGATAGAACAAACATTTACAGTACTGTTGGCAGACGATAATCCGGTAAACAGGGCACTTAACAATAAAATGATGCAGCTTATTGCACCTAACGCCCGTCTGGTGGAGGTCAGTGATGGAAAGCAGGCAATGATAAAATGCGGTGAAACAGTTTTTGACTTGATTTTAATGGACGTGCAGATGCCGGTTATGGACGGTATAGAGGCTACATTGTCTATACGTGAACTTCCGACCTATAAAAATATTCCTGTTATTGGAATCAGTGCCGGTAATTCAGTAGGCGAAAAAGAGAAATGTGTAGCCGCGGGAATGTCAGATTTTCTTCCAAAACCAATCAGACATGAGGAATTGTTTAATGTTGTTAAAAAACACACAGAGACAGGTAGCAGCGTGGTGACCTCAGATAGTTCTGATAGTTTAGACAGTTCTGACGACTGTCTGGATAATAAAATGATTGCAGAACAGATGGGAGATGACCCGGAATTTAAAAATTTCTTTATAAATTTGGTGATTGAAGAGCTTACAAATGCGAAAGTAGAACTGCAAGATATTATTGCAGATATGACAGTAGTACAGCCAAGGGTTTTCTGCATAAACTAAAGGGTACCTCAGGTACTTCCGGTTTGCTGAAGCTAACACAGAAAGCTGCTTTCTGGGAGCTTCAGGTAGATTCTAACCCTGATTTGTACAGAATGCAGGAGGAAGTAGCGAATGAAATTAGTAACGGAATTGAAATTTTCCGCCAAATGATAAAAGAATAGGGATATGTTGATTTTAATAGCTGAAGACGACGAACTGATATTGAAAACAGTTGAACACAAACTTAAAAAGGAAGGGTATGAGGTTCTCATTGCCCGTAACGGAAAAGAAGCAATAGATCTGGTTAAGGTAACCGATGTCGATTTGGTGATATCAGACATCATGATGCCGTTTGCTTCAGGTACTGAGATACTGGCTGCCATCAGGTCTTTAGGTAAAAATATTCCGGTTATAATGTTGTCGGGTCTTGGTCAGGAAGAAGTAGTATTGGATGCGTTTAATCTGGGGGCAGCAGATTTTATAGTGAAACCGTTCAGTCCTATCGAACTGATACTCCGCATTAAACGCCTCACGGAAAAAAAATAAATCAATGGGAACAGTACATTTGAATGTTATGCTTCACGACCTGCTGCTGATTTTCTTGGCAGTACTGGTGATGATTCTGATGATGATAGGCACCGTACTGTTTTATGGTTTCTACCAGTATAGGTCTCTTAAAAATAAGCGGGAATGGGAATCTTTAATTGACGAACGGGTAAGCGATGCTATAGTGTTTTCTGATGAGGTAGGTACTTCTGAGAATGAACGCTTCCAAAGTCATTCTGCAGAAGGTTCGTTCAGAAATCTGCTGTTGGAAAAACTGGTGTCGTCAAAGAAAAAATTCTCGGGAATGGCTCAGGACGAAATTCAGCAGTTATTTGTTAATTACGATCTGTACAAAGAGGCGCTTCAAAACTTAAATAGTAAGAAGCCGTATGTTATCGCAGGGGGTATACAGGAAGTTACTGCTATGAAAATAACTGAAAGCCTGCCACAGGTGAAACAATATCTCAAGCACCCGGCAGCACAGGTTTATAGCGAAGCGCAATACGCAATGGTAGTATTTGAAGGTTTCAACGGACTAAACTTTTTAAGCACGCTGGAGACTCCCCTCTCTGATTGGCAGCAGCTACGCCTCTTGGGCTCTCTTACAAAAGTACCGGAAGTTACTTATGTATCCGTTTGGCTTCAAAGCAGTAATATGTCTGTTGTGGTTTTTACCCTGAAGTTGATTAAAAAATTTCAGATGCTGACTTGCTACGATCAGGTTAAAAAATTGTTGGACCATTCGTCCGCAATCGTTCGCATAAATGCTGTTCAAACACTGCAGATTCTGGAAAATGACCTTACTATGGAGCATTTTATGGAAACATATCCGTTACAGCCGGTAAAGGTTCAGCTTGCAGTTCTCAAAGCAATGAAACATTCTAACGACAAGCGGTACCATGATTTTTTTAGATCACAGCTGATCCACCAGCAGGATGTTTCTTTAAAGATGGAAGCCGCGCAGGCATTGTTTGCATTGGGGTTCTCTCAAAGTTTAACAGAAATAGCTCAAAGTAAGGCTTCATCGCAGCAACTACGCGAAATTGTGAAACACGTACTACAGAAAAAATATGATTGATTTTGCCCATAATGTTTATTTGATCGTGATATGGCTGTTTGTTCTGTATTCAGTAGCAGTTTTTCTGGTGTATTCCTGGATAGGTATATACGCATTTGGTGCTGTAAGACGTTATAAAAAGGAAAATACTTTTACCGATTACGGTATTATAGCATCCAATCCGAATGCACCAGCATTCAGTCTTATTGCACCCGCATACAACGAGGGCCTCACTATAGTGGATAACGTCCGTTCGCTGCTTTCACTTTATTATCATAATTTGGAAATTATTATTGTTAATGACGGAAGTAAAGACGATTCAATAGCAAAACTGATTGATGCATACGATCTGGAACGGGTGTCTTTTTTTGTACAGGGCGCTATTGAAACAAAACAGATAAAAGGCATTTATAAAAGCAAAAACCCTGCGTTTAAAAAGCTGTTGGTAGTTGATAAAGAAAATGGTGGAAAAGCCGATGCATTGAATGTGGGTATAAATGTGTCTTCGGGAGAGTACATGGTATGTATTGATGTGGACTGCATTTTGGAACAGGATGCCATTCTTAAATTGGCAAAGCCTTTTCTGGAACAGACAGACAAAAAGGTTATCGCTTGTGGCGGGGTGATACGTCTGGCTAATAATTGTATCATAAAAGATGGTAAGGTGGTAGGTGTTAATCTGCCAAAATCAAGACTGGGCAGAGCCCAGGCATTGGAATATATAAGGGCATTTGTGCTAGGCCGTATGGCATGGTCAAGGGCATCGGGCCTTATTTTGATATCAGGCGCTTTTGGTGCTTTTAACAGGGAAGTGGTGTTAAAATGTGGGGGCTATGATACCTCTACGGTAGGCGAAGATATGGAACTGGTTGTACGTATGAGCCGGTTTATGGAAGAAGCCGAAGAACCTTATGAAGTGGTGAATATTCCAGAGCCGCTTTGCTGGACGGAAGTACCGGAAAGTAAGGAAATATTGTCCAGACAAAGAAACAGATGGATGCGCGGAACCATGGAAACTCTGTGGAAACACCGTAAACTGATGTTTAATCCCAAATACGGTAAGCTGGGAATGGTGAGTTTGCCGTATTGGTTACTATTCGAATTTCTGGGCCCGCTGATAGAGTTTTCAGGATATGTGATCTTCGTTATATTTTTATTGCTGGGTATTGTGAACTGGCCTTTTTTCTTTGTGTTGTTTGCGCTGGTAATCTCAACCGGTATACTGTATTCCGTCTATGCGGTTTTGGTGGATCTGATGGGGCGTCAGGTATATACCAAAAGAAAAGATTTTATTACACTGATTGCAACAGCAGTCATTGAACCGTTTTATTTTCATCCCCTTACGGTTAAAGCCGGGGTGAGCGGCTTTATTGATTATTTTAAAAAATCGCACAGTTGGGGTGAAATGACAAGGCAGGGGTTTAACCAGCCTGAAAAACAGCTGTCTCGAAAAGAGAAGTTGATCCTGTTTGCGGATTCGGGATTGAAAAGATGGGGATTGTTTTCAATAAGTTTCATAGTATTATATCTGATCGGTGTTGTTGTGGAATGGATATGGTATAAAGAATGTTTTAATAATATTGAGGCTTCTGTTTTAAACTATCTTTTAATATATAATATGGCATTCCTATTCAGGCTGTTGGCTGTTTTGGGAATTGTGTATTTTATTCTTAGATCAGTCACGGAAAAACTGGCAACTGTCTTTGTTATTGCAGCAGCTACATTAATTATTGTAAGTCAGTACGGTCTGTTCCTTTATTTTGCGGAAACAAAAAATATACTGGGTGCAGATTTGTTCTACTATAGTTCGGCGGAAATAAAGCAGATATTAAAGTCCAGCGGAATGCTTAATGTCAAGAATGTTGCTTTAATTATGCTGTTGGCTGCTGTCACTGTAATTCCGTTGGCTTTAATAACGAAGTCGGCATTTAAATCATGGTATGCAGGTGCTGTCGTATTATTCTTGGGGGTTGTTGCACTGGTTATCCCTGCAAGCAAGCTGGAAGGCAGTTTTTATGGTAATGAATTCGAGCAAAACGCAGCAAAAAGTAAGCTTTCCTGTTTTATTGGGTCGTATGCTGAAAACTATATAAATAATCATAACAACATGTTTAAGTGGTTTTATCCAACCGCAGATACCGGTAATGAGGTAGAAAAAGGGGACAATCAGTACCCGTTTCTTAAAGAAGAGGATACGGAAGACTTTCTGGGTAGCTATTTTCATCAGGCTGATAAAGTACCTAATGTAGTTGTTATAATTGTGGAAGGTCTGGGTCACGCCTACAGTTCTCCAAATGGTTATGTAGGTAATTTTACGCCGTTTATAGATTCTTTAAGTAGTAAAAGTTTGTACTGGGATTATAATTTAAGCTCTTCAGGACGAACATTTGCAGCATTACCTACCATTTCAGGTTCACTGCCGTTCGGTAAAAACGGTTTTTTAGAAATTGAAAACACCCCGCTGCATTATAATTTGTACAACGTTTTAAGTAGTAATGGTTTTGAAACAGGGTTCTTTTATGGTGGGGATATCTCTTTTGACAGAATGGATAAATTTCTGGAATATAGTAAGGTTGAACATATTATAGACCAAAGATCGTTTGGAAAACCATATAAGAAACTTCCGCAAAGTAATGGTGAGAGTTGGGGCTACGAAGATCAGGCTGTGCTAACAAAAATGCTTGAGGTTCAAAAGGTAGGGGACAGACCTTACTTTAGCATGATTCTGACATTGTCTACCCATAACCCGTTTTTAATTAACAATACGGCATTTTATGAGAAAAAATTTGATAATCAGGTAAACTCTGACCGTCTTTCCGATCGTCAGAAAACCTGGGCACTACAGTATAAAAAACAATTAGTTACAGTGATGAATCTTGATCATGCTGTTGAAGATTTTTTTAAAGCGTATAGAAAGAGATCCGATTTTGCCAATACGATCTTTATAATCACTGGAGACCACAGTATGCCGGAAATTCCGCTTCAGGAGAAAATAGACAGATATCGTGTACCGCTGATCATCTATTCTCCGTTACTTAAACAGCCGCACCGTTTTGAAAATATAGTAAGCCACTTTGATATAGCTCCTTCTATTTTGGCCTACTATAGAAAAAATTATGGTTTAAAAACACCTGCTAAGGTAGCGTGGATGGGTAAAGGGCTTAAGAGCACTATTGAAATCAACAGTAAAAGTTTTCCTTTGATGCAAACTAAAGATCAGATTGTAGATTTTGTCGCAGGAAGGTACCATTTAAATCAAAACAGTATGTTCTCGCTTAATACTAATAATGAAGAGTTGATTGAAAATGACGCTGAACAAAATAAGATGATAAAACAGTTTGACTATTTTAAGAAGAAGAACAATGCATTCTATTCAGCCCAAAAGCTGATTCCTGATTCTTTGGTAATACAGTTCTTAAGCACTGATAAGTAGTTTCTATAATCGTAAGATGTATCTTCCAACTTCATAAAAAAAAATAGGGATCACAATTTCTGGTGATCCCTTTGGTACATAATATTTACTTAAAAGTTTCTGGTGTATCCTATGGTAAAGTCAAATTGATTTCCTTTCTGGTTGACGCGGTACTCCTGATTGGAATAAAGAAATGATAAGGTAAAGATGTTTAGTTTACTTAAAGAGAACGTATATTCGCATCCTGCTTTAAATGTTTTAAGTTTAAAATTTTCGTTCGCAAGAAGGTTGTTGGTGCTTTCTTCAGGACTTATTCCTGATCCTATCTGTATACCAAAATAATCGTTCGCACCACCGGTATAATAGCGTACGGTGCCGGTATATGAATGAGAGATGTTTTTATTGTCTGGTGTAAGGTAGGTTCTAAGGTTAAACCAGTAATTTTTATAATATTTTCCAACCGAGGCAGTATACATCAAGATGTTGTTGCTGAAATATAGTTGACGGAACCCTAATTCTCCTTCAAAACTTTTTGGAAGGTTTGCAAATAGTGAAACACCTGATCTGTATTTTGGAAAGATGCCAACATCCGCAGAATAACCAGCACCTACATAAAGATAAAAGGTTTTCGAAATACGTGGATAAGCTTCTAATTCAATCTGTTTACCATCCGACCCAAATTTATTGGCATAATTACCTCTTAATATCACCGAACCATAACGGGTCACTCGCTTATAACTTAGTCCTACAATATGCCAGTCTTCGTCAAACTGCTTGTCGAAATGAGTCAGATTGTAAACGATACTTACTGCATTTTTAGAATTAAGTTCTTTGATTCTGTTGTACATTGCTCTGGCTTCTGCATTCTTTGGATTAAGCTTTAATACATTTAATATTGCTTCTTCGGCAGCGACCCCATCATTCGTGGAATGTATTTTTGCTTTTAGTAACCACAGGTCTTCAGATCTAGGATGGTACTCTAGTCCGTTAGTAACAAGAGCTAAACCTTTTTCATCATTACTGTTCCAAAATTCTAATGAACCGTACGCAATATAAAAATCCTCTTCTTGTATCCTCTTTTTTTCCAAATCTTCAAACACTAATCTTGCAGAATGGATATCATCGTTCCACGTGTAAAGACGTCCCAAAAAAATGGCTATATCGGTATAGTCTGGTGACTTTTCTAATGCTTCTTTTGCTAGCTTTATTGATTTTGTATAATCTTTTTCGTTAAAAGCAATTTTTCTTGCTTGTAAAAACAATTCGTCTGCTGTAAACTGTTCCTGACTGTAAAAGGTTAAAGGTACTAGAAATGTGAGAATTAAGGTAATATATCTCATTACTGATTTGTTTGGTTTAAAATTATTTGTGATAAAGATCGAAGGTATAAAAAATATTTTTTGATCCAGGAATAGTACGGATATTTTTATATATGTAAACCTGTTGTGCATTTAGAAAATAAGAAAAAAAAGATTTTCAATTAATTAATAAACGTATATTTAATTGATTAGCAAATTATTAAATGCAGGAACAGTTTTATTTAAAACTACGAAATTATTTCAAAAGAGTTGAAAAACAAAATATTAATACTCGAATAGAACTCCTGAGCGTCACTCCTCGCGTTCGACGAGCGATATAATAGCTGAATCAAAAATTAATCATTATCGCTTATTTAATGATATCGTATTCATGACTCGAGCATAGCGTCAGAACGAAGTTAATCTGCGATTTGCTCCCTTCGGTCGTATTTGATTTTACGCTATTTTCATAGGGTCGACGCTCACTGCGTTGTGAATGCTCAGTTTTAAATTGTAGTAAATAGTATTATTGGATTTTTGATTGGAAACTGAAAAGTACAGATAAACCCAACGAAAATTAATTAAGAACAATGTAGATTGAGAATCGACTGAAATCTTTCACTCTGTTCAAGATGACAAGCAGACGTAAAAATGCCATGGCACATCTTTTCTCGCTTTAGCGGATGCACTCATCGTAGATCTATTAATAAGTGCGAATTTATCTTTTAACTGTTTGCTTCCATCCATTCCTTCATTTCGGCAGAATAGTTTTTTACATTTTTATAACCATACTTTGCTAGCAATTATTGTGCAACTGTTTCTCTGTTACCACTTTGGCAATGGATTTACGATTTGTTTTTCTTTGTTGAATTTTTCTAAATTATCAGTTAATGTGCCAACAAAAACGTGATCTGCTCCATCTACATGATAGCTTTGATATTCTGCTAATCCTCTTACATCCACAATTTGAGCGTCTGGATTTCCGATATAGGATTTGAATTCTTCCAAATCAATAATAGCTTCCGTTTCTAATTCCAGTCCCAAATCATTCACCTCTGAAATATATCCGTACATATTATCCAAGCCTATACGCATCAGTTTTCTTGATAAATTAAGGATAATATTTTTCCTTTAGCCAGAAATTTGCTTTAACTAACAAAATTAAAACAGGAACTTCGACTAATGGACCAATTACGCCAACAAAAGCTTGTGGGGAATGAATACCAAAAACTGCAATAGAAACTGCAATTGCTAATTCGAAATTATTCCCTGTAGCTGTAAAAGCTATTGCAGCATTTTTATCATAAGGAACATTCAAGGATCTATTAATGAAGAAACTTACCAAAAACATTAAAACAAAATAGATAATCAATGGAATAGCAACTTTTATAACATCTAATGGAAGTTCTATAATTTGATTTCCTTTTAAACTGAACATAAAAACGATTGTAAACAATAATGCATACAATGTGAGAGGTGATATTTTTGGAATGAAATGATGATTGTACCACGTAATGCCTTTTGCTTTGACTAAGAAGTAACGACTTAAAAATCCTAGCAAAAATGGGATACCTAAATAAATCAATACACTTTCAGTTACTTCTGCCATTGATACAGAAACATTAAAATTAGCTAAGCCAAAATAGTTGGGTAATACATTGATAAATAACCAAACTAAGAAACTATAACTGAATACTTGAAAGATTGAATTTAAAGCAATTAATAATGCAGCATATTCACGATTCCCTTTTGCTAAATCGTTCCAAACAACTACCATTGCGATACAACGTGCTAAACCAATCAAGATTAAACCGATCATATAGTCAGGTTCATTTCGTAAGAATACTATTGCTAAAATGAACATTAAAATTGGACCAATAATCCAATTTAATACTAAAGAAATAGAAAGAACTTTGGTGTCTTTAAATGCCTTAGGAAGTAACGAATAATCAACTTTAGCCAATGGTGGAAACATCATCACAATTAAGCCAATTGCTAAGGGGATATTTATTGTCCCTATAGTAAGTGATTCAGTTGTACTGGATATATTCGGAAAAACGTATCCTAACAATACGCCCAATGCCATTGCAAGAAATATCCAAAGTGTTAGAAATCGGTCTAAAAATTTTAATTTCGGTTGCATTGTATTTATTTGATTTGAGAGAAAACGTAAAACATTTCGGTTGCTATTTCTAAACTTCTTTGGGTATATACTTGGGTTTGCTCGGTTGTGCCATCTGAAATTTTTGGATCTTCATATGTCAATGCAATTCGTTTCTCTGCGCCTGAAATAAATGGGCAACCATTATCGGCTTGTGAACAAGTCATAATTGCAATGAAGTTGGATTTTGGGTTAAATGGATGATCGTATTTTTTTGAAAATCCAATTACAGGTAATGCATTATCATCAAACTTAATTGCATAAATAGGATTTGAATTTTCAGTAATCTTTACTACTTCAAATCCTTGATTAGCAAAAGTTTCAGCCACTTTTGGGAATAATGCTGTTTCTACTGTACCGCCTGAGTAACAGTTTATATTTTGAGCAGAATAATAAGCAGCAGCCACTTGCGCCCATATTTGCGTTAAATGACTTCTACGTGAATTGTGCGTACAAATAAAATTAAGATTTACAACTTGATTTTTTGAATATTTCGATTGAATATTCTCAATCAAAGGCTGTAAAACAGCCTTTCGTACGGTAGATATATTTTCAAATCTTTGTACTTTCTCTATTGTTTCAATTAATTTAGAAAACATCTATTTACCATTTATAAGATTAACAACACCCAGAATTTGGCGTACAACAACTCGATTTTTCTTCTTTTACTCTAAATTTATTTTCAGTTGCTACTGGAATTCCACAAGCATCTTCTGCTAAACAAGCTGTCATTTTATTTTTTAAAATGAAGTGTTTCCCGTTAAACTCTAAATCGTATTTTCCTATCGTTGTTGATTGGTATTCTACTTCAATTTCGCCATCTTCCATACCTAATTTAGATTCTGATAAACGAATAATGTTTAATAGCTTTCCTGGTTTTAAACGATGTTCGTAATCGTCGGCATTCCATAATTGGAAGTTCACAACTTTTTCAGTACGAATTACGCCTCCACAATCAATAAAGTTTTTAGTTATTTGGCCTACTTCTGTTACATGGAAATGTTCGGGAACAAAAGTTCCATCTTCTAATTGAAATTCAACATTCTCTAGTGTTGGTAAAATTTCTTTAATTTCTGAAAGTTTCATATCTGATCTATTTTAATTATAAATTGTTATATTGCATTATTACGATAATTGTTTTTAAAAAAATGCCTTAACAGCATTGATTTACTTTTACATTTTGATTAAAGAATTTATCGAATTCAATTTTTATATCATTCCAAATATTTTCATCAATGCAGTAGCAAACTGATTTTCCATCAATTGAACCTTTGATAATTCCTATACTTTTAAGTTCTTTTAAATGCTGTGAAATGGTTGCTTGTGCTAATCCTAATTCTTCTACCAAATCATTACAAATACACGCATTTTGCTTGATAACATGCTGTATAATGGCAATACGAGCGGGATGACCTAATACTTTAAATAGTGAAGCTAAATGATTTTGTTCTTTTGAAAAAATATCTGATTTTGTAATTCCCATTATATTGCTATTTATTATCGCAATAATACGATAAATATTTTACTTTTTTAATAATCTTTAGTTTATCTTTTTCTTTTTATTCGAATTTTAAAAAACTTTTTTTGAGTCTTTTATGTTCGGTTTCTAAAGAAGACCTCGAAAAACATTTTAATAAGATTTTCGAGGATGTGAAGACGTTGTTTTTGATAGTTAATATTTTAAAAAAAGATTGTTTGCATCATTATCATCTATTAGTTTTGAAGAATTTAATATTACTACTTAATGAAATACTATAAACGAACAATTCTTGTATTAGCTTGTCTTATGACCAATACACTTCTTTTTGCTCAAAATACGCAGAATAAAATTCAAATTAGTGGAGCAATGAAAAATGTAATGCGTAAAGGTGATTTAACGAGTACGATTCATTTAGATACAATAAAAAATAAAAAAGGGTTGTACGGTTTAGGACCTAAAGAAGCACTAAAAGGAGAATTGTTGATTATTGATGGGAAATCATATGTTTCAACAATGGGAACTCAAGGTAATATTGAGATGAAAGAAACATTTGATGTTAAAGCTCCATTTTTTGTATTCACAAACAATGATAATTGGGATGTATATGATGTGCCAAATACCATAAAAAATGGGACAGATTTAGAAAATTATTTAATTCAATTAAAAGGCTCGTATAGTTTACCTTTTGTTTTTAAACTTAAAGGAGTATTTAATCAAGTTGATTTTCATATTCAAAATTTACCTGATGGTACTATTGTAAAGTCTCCTAAAGATGCACATACAGGACAAGGAAAATTTCAAATAAATAAATGTGAAGGTGAAATTGTAGGTTTTTTTTCAACTAGTCATCAGTCAATATTTACACATCACGATTCATATATCCACATGCATTATATAAATGACGATCGTACAGAAATGGGACATATTGATCATTTATTGCTAGATGGATTCCATGAAGTAAAACTATATCTTCCAAAATAAATTAAAATACACTATTAATTTATTTATACGATTGCTTATAACATATTTAATTGTGTTTATTTTAATGGAAATGTTACTTCAACCACCTTAATAAAAATTAAGCTGGTTTTTGTTTTTATTAATATAACCCGTAGTGCATTATAGAAAAAGTTGCTCAAAAGATTAAAAATCAGTATATTGTATTGACTATCAAATAAATACAATTATGAGCAACTTAGAAGCAAGTTACAAATTAATTTTAAAAGAACTAA
>Ga0233380_1001095_pt1 | contig 12705 bp, 12 predicted proteins | sample ElkDunMinimDraft_9_FD_191541 | JGI IMG/M metagenome (GOLD analysis project Ga0233380, IMG submission 191541) | Fecal eukaryotic communites from dung pellets of Tule Elk in California, USA - Elk Dung F36 | ecosystem: Host-associated > Mammals > Digestive system > Large intestine > Fecal | place... | reverse complement strand
CATGCGGCCGATGTGCCATTCGCCGGGCGTACAGGTGGTGGCGAGCGTGCCATGTGCGGGGCCGGTGCCGCCGCCCAGCATCGTCGTGATGCCGGAGTTAAGCGCTTCTTCTACCTGCTGGGGGCAGATGAAGTGGATATGCGCGTCGATGCCGCCGGCGGTAAGGATGCGTCCTTCGCCCGCAATGATCTCGGTTCCGGGCCCGATGGGAATGTCGACCCCGGGCTGCACGTCGGGATTGCCGGCTTTCCCGATGGCGCTGATCAACCCGTCGCGTATGGCTACGTCGGCCTTGATGATCCCCCAGTGGTCAAGGATCACGGCATTGGTGATGACCGTGTCCGGCGCGCCCTCTGCACGGGTCATCTGCGATTGGCCCATGCCGTCGCGGATCACCTTGCCGCCGCCGAACTTTACTTCCTCGCCATAGATCGTGCGGTCTTCCTCTATGCGGATCAGCAATGATGAATCGCCCAATCGCACGCGGTCGCCCACGGTTGGGCCGAACATTCCGGCATAGGCGCGGCGGCTCATCGTGACGGGCATGTCAGAGGTCTCCCATCACGGCGGCGCGAAAGCCCACGACGCGGCGGTTTCCGGCATAGGGGATCAGTCGCACATCGCGCACTTGCCCCGGTTCAAAGCGCACTGCCGTGCCTGATGCGATGTCGAGGCGGTATCCTCGCGCAGCATCGCGGTCGAACGTGAGCGCCAGATTGGTTTCGGCGAAGTGGTAGTGGCTGCCGACCTGGATGGGGCGGTCACCGGTGTTGGCGACGGTGAGGGCAATCCCCTCGCGTCCTTCGTTCAGCACGATCTCGCCCTTGGCGGGGATTATCTCGCCCGGAATCATCGGATCGGCCTGTGCACGGTGACAAGCTTTGTGCCGTCGGGAAAAGTCGCCTCGACCTGGATGTCGTGGATCATGTCCGCGACGCCATCCATCACCTGATCGCGGGTAAGTACATGCGCGCCGCTGGCCATTAACTCGGCCACCATCTGGCCGTCGCGCGCGCCTTCAACGAGGTGATCGGTTATCAACGCGATCGCCTCGGGATGGTTAAGCTTCACGCCACGGTCCAGTCGCCGTCGAGCGACTATGGCAGCCATGGCAATGATCAATTTATCTTTTTCGCGACCCGTAAGGTTCATTGTTTTCAGCTATAGCAGATGGAAGGGAGATTTGGCGATAGTCCAAACACGGCAGAACGTAGGTTTTCCGTGACTTTGAGTGCCGCATCGCGGACGCTGCGTGGATCCGCGCCTGCCATGCGCACAATCAGCATGCCGTCGAACGTCGTGGCGCCGCCGAGCGATGGCGGCACCAGTTCACGTGCGAGGTGGATGTAGTCGGCGGCGTCCGGGGCAGCATAGACCATGGTGACAATAGCAGTCGCCCCGCCAAAGCCGAACGGCCGAGCGGCCAGTTCCGCGACGTTTCCATCGACATGCAGCGCATCCGCCCAGATCAGCCGGCCATCGCGGCGGATGCGCCAGGAATCGTGGATCAGTCCGGAATCGAACATCTCGCCCATCGCTCCTCGGCCAAGGACGATCATCTCGAAAGCCAGCAGGCGCGCGTCGCCTGCCATATCTATCTCAAGGGTGCGATGCATACGGCTGCGGTTGAACAGGATCGCCTCCTGCGCCAGCCACTCACATCGGCTGCCCGCGCCCAGCGTCATGCGCGTTGCGATACGCGTAGGCGGATCGTCAGGGAGCGCGCGGTAGATTTTCTCGGCCGCCTGCGGAACGATGGTGGCGCAGGTTTCGGCATCAACGCGGATGTCGAGTGAAAGCCGGTCTCCGCCGGTCAGCCCGCCACTGGTGGTTACCGTAACAGCCAGGGGGAACTCCCCGTCATCGCCATCCGGGAAGAGGAGGCGGGCCGGAGCGACCTGCTTCAGATCGCGTAGGCCTTGCGGACCGAAATGCACCATGGCCGACCCGTCAACACGCTGCAAGCGCGACCGTGCCGCCGGCGATGCCGCTTCGACGGCGGGCGGGAAAGGCGCACTGAGCATGATGTAGCTCTGCTGGCGGACCGTACGATGCGGCATGGGGCATATGACGTATGGGCGGGTGAGGGGCCTTGGGAAAATCACCGCGGATCAGCCGCGAGGCGTGCCTTCGTATACGCCCTACGTCAAACGCCCTATGCCGCGCTGATATGCCTTTCTGTAAGTGGTGCCATCATGCTGGTTGCATTGCTTTTCCTTCTGGCGCTGGGCATTGTCTTGCTGGTTGTAGCGGCGCTGGCAATGCGGCGACAATTGCGCCTTGGGCGAGAGTCGCTCGCGCCGGTTCAGGGCCGGTCAGATGGCGCTAGGCTGGGCAATTCCGATGTTGCCCCGATCATCAGCGTTGCATCGCTTTCGGGAGATGTCCTGACGATCGGCGGTGCCAGCCGCGATACCCGCCCGCAACTGCTGATTTTCGTAGAGGCGGGCTCAGCCATTTGCGACGCCGTAGTGGCGGATGCTGTTGACCTTTGCCGTGGAACAGGTGTCCGCCTGCTGCTGCTGGGCGAGGGGATGAGCAGTGACTACGCCGGACTGCTGGAACGCTTTTCACCGCGGCAACCCGACTTCATCCTGAATGCTGGCTTGGGTGAGGATTTCCAATTGGGCCCGGTGCCGTCCGCTGTCTTGATTGACGGGCGCGGCAAGATTGTGGAGCGCGGGACCGTGCAGCGCCGCGAACAACTCAAAATGTTGCTGCAGTCTTTAGACTGCCAAACCAATGAAGGGAAAATAAAGGCGTGATTACATGGAAGCGACGTCTGGCGATGGTTGGTGCGACAAGTGTGGTTGCCGCGTTTGTGGGAGTTGGCGCGATGGCGACTGCTGCACCGCCATCAGGCGCGCGCGCGGCTGCGCCTCGGCCCTATGTCACCACGTGCCAGTCGTGCCACAAGGCTGACGGCAGCGGCATGCCGGGGGTTTTTCCGCGCCTGAATGGTCGGGTAGGGCCGGTCGCCCGGACAGCGGATGGCCGCAAATGGCTGATCTCCACGATCCTGTTTGGGCAGAGCGGGCCGATTACGGTTGACGGCAAGACCATACGCGGGGCGATGCCTGCGTTCGCGCGCATGTCTGACAGCGACGTTGCGCAGACCCTCACCTGGCTGGCAGGCAGTGGCCCCAAGCCTTTCACGGCCGCGGAAGTTGCAGCCGTGCGTTCCCAGCCGGGCATGACTGGGGCAAGGGTAGGGCAGATGCGCGCTGCGGCTGGCGTTCCGGCGCAATAGTCTGATGCAATGATTTGGTGCAGCGATCTGACGCGGTTGACCGCATGCAGGAAAAGGTTCGGGTAGATATGGAGATCCGCTTCACTCTAAACGGCACGACCAGGACGTTAGACGTTGATCCGGACAAGCCGCTGCTCTGGGCGCTGCGCGAGGATGCAGCCCTGTCCGGCACGAAGTTCGGGTGCGGCGCGGGCCTGTGCGGCGCCTGTACGGTGCATCTTGAGGGCACTGCCATCCGATCATGCGTCACACCTGTCTCGTCCGTTGACGGCCAGTCGGTCGTCACCATTGAAGGCGTCGCTGTGCTTGATGCCGGGCGCCGTATTGGCGAGGCTTGGCGTGAACTTGATGTGCCGCAATGCGGTTATTGCCAGGCCGGCCAGATCATGAGCGCGACGGCGCTGCTGATGGACACGCCCGATCCCGATGATGCGCAGATCGACGAGGCGATGTGGGGCAACCTGTGCCGCTGCGCGACCTATGTCCGCATTCGTGCCGCCATCAAGGCTGCTGCAGCGAGCGGCAAGGGGAAGGACGTATGAACCCTGCGAACCCTACGAATTTCAGCCGCCGCAGTTTCATTGGGGCATCGTTGCTGGCCGGCGGCGGGATCGTGTTCAACCTGTCGCTGCCTGTTGCTGCCGAGGCTGCTGAAGGCGAGCCGCCTTTCCTGACGGCTTTCATCCGTGTGTTGCCGGATAACCGTTTCGTGATCGGCGGCAAGAATGCCGAGATTGGGCAAGGCGCCAAGACTACGCTGCCCATGCTGATCGCCGAGGAATTCGATGTCGACTGGGCGCAGGTGACTGTTGAGCAGACCCATGCCGACGAATCCCTTTACGGCGCACAGGGGGCTGGCGGAAGCCGGACGACACCGCGTGAATGGCTGCCGATGCGGCAGGCGGGCGCGGCCGCTCGTGCGATGCTGGTGGCGGCTGCCGCGCGAAACTGGAACGTCCCGCCGGAAGGGCTTTCAACAGGGGCGGGCAAGGTAAGCGATCGCCGATCTGGCCGCTCGATCACCTATGCAAAGCTTGCTGCGATTGCCGCGACGATCACGCCGCCAGATCCCGCGAAACTGAAGCTGAAGGACCCCGCAGACTACCGCATCATCGGTACGCCCATCGCCGGGGTTGATACGCCTGCCATCGTCGCTGGTAAGCCCCTGTTCGGCATAGACGTTGCCATGCCCGGTTTGCTCCATGCCGTGCTGGAGACGTGCCCGGCGGTTGGAGGCAAGTTGAAGTCGGCCAACCTCGACGAAATCCGCGCGCTTCCTGGTATCCGCCATGTGGTGACGCTGGCTGGCGATGGGCAGGCAGAATCCCTGCTCGACGGCGTAGCGATCCTGTCTGAAAGCTGGTGGACGGCTGATAAGGCGCGAGAGGGGCTGCAGGTTGAATGGGATATAAGCGGCCAGCAGGGCTTCGGTACAGAGGAATACGAGAAACAGGCTGATGCCCACCTGTCGGGCAAAGCCAGCAGCGACATCTTGAGGAAGGGTGATGCTGGCGCGGCCTTTGCCGCCGCTGCCAAGACGGTCGAGGCTCGCTATGCCTATCCTTTTCTGGCGCATGGAACGCTGGAACCTCAGAACGCCACCGCCCTGTTCAAGGATGGTGCGATCGAAATATGGGCTCCGACTCAGAGTCCCGAGCCTGGGCGCGCTCTGGTGTCCAAGGCGCTGGGGATTGCGCCGGAAAAGATCCGGATCAACCTGACGCGCATCGGCGGCGGATTTGGACGCCGATTGATGAACGATTACATGGTTCAGGTGGCCGCCATCGCCGCGCAGGTGCCGGGCATTCCCGTAAAACTTCTGTACAACCGGCAGGATGAGTTCCGCCGGGACTTCTTCCGGCCAGCGGGTTGGCATGCCTTTTCCGCCGCCCTTGATGGCATGGGGCGTGTAACGGCATTTCGCGATCACTTCGTCACCTTTGGGCGCGACGGTAAGCCGGTCCGGGCGGGCGATCTCCCGGCATCCTCCGTCCCGGCTAACCTGCTTGACAATGTTGTTCTGGAACAATCGCTGCTGGACACTAACCTGCCGACTGGCTGGTTGCGCGCACCGGGAGCGAACGGCCTGGGGTTTGCCCTGCAAGGCTTCCTTGATGAAGTGGCGCAGGCCGCGGGTACGGGGCTTCCGGAACTGATGCTGGAACTGCTTGGACCGGCCCGCACCATTGAGAGCGGGGGACGCGGGCCTGCCTTCGTAACCGAACGCGCAAGAGGGGTGATCGAAAAGGCCGTCGCCATGGGCGACTGGGGTCGCCGGAACGCACTGCCCAAAGGGCATGGGAAGGGCTTTGCATTCTACTTTAGCCATGCCGGCTACTTCGCTGAAGTTCTGGAAGTTTCTGTTACGGATGGACAGGTCAAGGTTCACGATGTGTGGGTGGCAGGCGACATAGGCAGCCAGATCGTCAATCCGCTTAATGCGCTGCATCAGGTGCAGGGATCGGTCATCGACGGTTTGGGGCAGGCTATGGCCGGCCAGAGGATTACGCAGGTCAAGGGCGCGGTGGAACAGGCGAATTACGACAGCCACCCCTTCCTGCGGATCGACGCAACGCCGCGCATACATGTAGAGTTTGTGAAGACGGACTATTCGCCCACGGGTCTTGGTGAACCCGCGCTGCCGCCAGTGATCCCGGCGCTGGTCAATGCGATCCATGCAGCGACAGGCCAGCGCATCCGCAGGCTGCCGGTAGAGGTCGCCGTTCCCGCGTGAATGGCGGGCTTCATGCCAGGCCATGCGTCATTTGACGTAAGAGGGCCAAGCGGGGCCCATGGCATAATATCTTCTCTGGCCGGCGCGGGAAATTCCGCATCGGCCCCGAGAAAAGGGACTTTGCTGCGATGGGTCATATGATCGCCACTTTGCGCCGGTCGGCGCCGCGCGATCCGTTCATTGTCTTCCTGATCGTGTCGGGCGCGATCTTCCTGGTTTACTGGGCAACCGTTGGCCGCAAGGAAGTGATTGAAGTGCCGGTTGCCGTGCAGCGCAGCCTTCTTGATGACTATGCGATGATGACCGGGCAGACGCCCGATGCTGCAGCCCGCCAGAAGCTTATCGATGACTTTGTCGCCAATGAACTGCTGTTCCGCGAAGCTGTGGATCGCGGGATGCACATGAGTGACAAAACGACCAAGCAGCGGCTGATTGATCGTGTCCGCTTCATGATCAGCGGGGCTCCGCCCGAACCGAGCGAAGACGATCTGCTTACCTGGTATGCCACCCACAACGAACTTTACCGCGCTGATCCGTGGATCTCCATCCAGCACGTTTTCTACGAGAATGACAACAAGCCAGCGGATTCTGATGCCATCCTGAATCGGCTGTCCGCGGGGCAGACCGTTAACGGGGATGAGTACTGGATGGGGCACGATCTGCCGAACTACGGCATCTCGATGCTGCGCGGCATGTTTGGGCAGGAATTCCTCGACAAGCTTGGCCCGCAGCCCACGGGGGAATGGGTCGGACCGATGCAATCGTCACGTGGCTGGCACTTTGTGAAGGTGACGGATCGCGGCGATTCCCGTCTGCTGCCTTATCCGGAGGCTCGCGATCAGGTGCGGCAGGATTATCTGGCATCGAAAAGCGGCGCTGCCGTGAATGCGGAAGTAGGGAAGCTTAAGAAAGGATATACGATCCGTGTGGAGTCCTAGGCGCGTGCTGCGGCTGTTTGCTTGGGTTGCCATGCTGGTCGCGCTACCGGCGACCGCATCCGCAGATGTGTTTCGGGTTGGAGACTATACGCTTCAACGGAGCAGTGAGCCGGGCGAATACGAACTTTCTGTTAGTGTACCGAAGGCGCTTGAGAGCAACGAGCCTTTAGGTCTGCCAGACAATTGCCGTGAAATGACACGGGAAAGGCTGATCGAAGCCACGGTGGCGCGGTATGCGATCCTGTTGAGCTGCGAGGGTGGCTTTCCGGCGGACGCAACGATTGTCACACCGTGGGCTGTCGACGGCGGTACTTTTCTGTCGTCGCTTGGCGGATCGCTGCTGAAGATGCCATTGCAGGCAGAAGGCGATACGCTGGTACTGCCGCTGGCTGACGAAGCTCCGCAGGCGCGGCCGCTGCCCCAGGTTGCCACCTATTACACGTGGCAGGGCGTGCTGCACATTCTGGGTGGCTGGGATCACCTTGTCTTCGTGCTGTGCCTGTGCCTGCTGGCGCGGGGGCGGTTCCTGCTGGTGCTGGTGACGACCTTTACGGTTGGCCATTCAATCAGCCTGGCGCTGGCCTTCTTCGATGTTATCCGGGTTCCGGTGCCACCGGTTGAGGCAGTCATCGCGCTATCGATCGCTTTCATGGCGCGCGAGGCGGCGCTTACACAGCGCAGCGTAGCCCCAGCCGCGTCGGTGCAGAAACGCCGATTGGCGGTGGTGGCCGGGTTTGGTCTGCTGCATGGGCTGGGCTTTGCCACTGTCCTTCGCGAGTTGGATGTGGCCCCCGGCGAACGGGTGAGCGGGCTGCTATTTTTCAACGCAGGCGTTGAACTTGGCCAGTTGCTGTTTGTTGGGGCTGTTCTCGGCATGATGGCACTGGCGGGCAGGGCCGGGCGGGCGGAGCCGATACGGCAGATGGCCCTTTACGGTGCAGGCATTGTCGGATGTTTCTGGGCAATTGAGCGCATCGTTGGTTTTGCGCCGGGGATCGCGTGAAGGGGCAGGGGGCATCTGCCCGTCACGCACTTTCGCAGGGCAACCTTGCCCTTGCGGTGCAGCTTTCCAATGCCATGATCCATGATCGGCCGCAGGATGGGGAGGGGTACTTCGTTTTCGCCATGGCTGCTTCTGAAGCCGGGCAGATTACGAAGGCGGTGCCGCTGGTCGAAGCGGCGTTGGCCCGCGATCCGGGCAATGCCGAATATCTTGCCCAATACGCCCGTCTCCTGATCCTGATGCGCCGGGATGGAGAGGCTGCATTGGCCGCACGAATGGCGCTGAACCGTGATCCAGGCGATGCACGCACGTTCGATACCATTGGCTGCGTCCTTGCGCGGCTGGCCGATCATGAAGGCGCTTGGCCAGCGTTCGAGGCAGCCGTCCAGCGTGAGCCTGCCAATCTGGATTTTCGGTATAATCTGGCTGCTACCTGCGGTTTTACAGGACGTGTAGAGGAAGCGCGCGGCCATTATGAGGCGATACTTTCGCAGGCCCCGGACGATGCCCGTTCGCATTACGGTCTGGCTATTCTCTCGCGCCAGACGCCGACTAACAATCATACTGCCCGTCTGGCCGACGCACTCGAGCGGGCAAGCGATGAACACGATCTGCTGAGGCTGCGTTATGCGCTGGCCAAGGAGATGGAGGACATTGGCTTGGCCAAACAGGCATTCGGCCAACTGTCCACCGCGAATGCCGGGCACAAGCAGGCGCTGGGGTATGATTTCGGTCAGGACGAAGCGATCTTCGACGCTATCGAAGGCGCATTCGCAAACAGCGCGAGCCGCATTGAGCCGGGACATTCCGACGCTGCGCCGATTTTCGTGGTGGGTATGCCGCGCACCGGAACGACCCTTGTCGATCGAATCCTGTCTTCGCACGCTGAGGTGATTTCTGCAGGGGAACTGCAGGCCCTGCCACTGGCGGTAAAACAGGCGGCGGGAAGTCGGTCGCGGTTGGTGATCGATGCCGAGACGGTGCGCGGCGCAATGCAGGCAGATCCTGCTGAAATCGGGCGCCTTTACATGGCACGGGCAGCACATCACCTGCCGTCCGGGACCAGGCGCTTCGTTGACAAGCTTCCGGCCAACTTTCTTTATATCGGCCATATTTTGCGCAGCCTGCCGAATGCGCGCGTGGTTTGCCTGCGGCGCAATCCGATGGATACGGTCTGGAGCAATTTCCGGAACCTGTTCGCCAGCCAGTCGGCCTATTACGCTTATTCTTACGACCTGCTTGATACCGCCCGCTATTATGCGCGTTTCGATCGCCTGATGGCGTTCTGGGAGCGGGTGTTTCCAGGTGCCGTGCTGCAGTTCGATTATGAGGAGCTGGTGCAGGACCAGGAGGCGCAGACACGGCGACTGCTCGATCATTGCGGCCTGCCATGGGATGCGGCCTGCCTTTCCTTTCACGAGAACAAGGCTGCCGTCGCCACACCGAGTGCCGCGCAGGTGCGTCGGCGCCTCAACGCCGACGGGATAGGCCGCTGGAAGGCGCATGAAGAAGGGATGACGCAAGTGCGCACCTTTTTCGAAGGCGTTGGCATCCCGACCGCCTGACGGCGAAACTCCAGGTTTTACGGTGAGGCTGGCGGCTCTGGGCCGGTAGCACGCCTATGCCAGTAATCCGGGTACGGCTGCTGTTGCTGAATGGCGGCAGCACAAAAGGAAAAGGGCGGAGCCGCGTAATGCGACCCCGCCCTTCCCACATTCGCGACCCGAATGTTCTTTAGAACGCGTAACGACCCTCCACGCCGATCACTCGAGGTGTAATTACGCCTCGCGTGTAATAGCGGCCGATGATCCCATCGTTGATCTGGCGGTAGCGGGTCAGGTCCTGACCGACGCCGGTGTAACCATATTTGTCAAAGATGTTGTTCGCGAAAAGTGACAGCTCCCAGTCGTCCTTGACGTAGGTTACCGCAGCACGATGCAGGACATATGAGTTTGTCGTCTCGCCGCCGGCACGTTCGCCCGGCGACGTCATGATGCCGCCGGTGTAGGTAGCCGTCCAGTTCAGCCGCAAGTCATCGGTGCCCATCGGAACGGTGTAGATCGCGGACAGCGCGCCCGAATTCTTGGCCGAGCCGGGCAGACGATCGCCAGCGTAGACGGTGCCTGAACCATATGCCGGCTTAAGCAGATCTGGAACATCCTGGGTCAGCTTGGCATCCAGGTAGGAATAGTTGCCGCGCAGCATGAATTCCGGCGTGATGCGGGCGCTAAAGCTGAAATCGATTCCCTTGGATTTGGCCGTGCCACCGTTGGCGGTAATGCCGATGTTGCCGTTGACAGTGGCGGTGCTGAGCTGGATGCCGTCCCACCAGAGCTGGAAGGCCGACAGAGTGGTCATGACGCGCCCACCGAACAAGTTGGCACGCACGCCGACCTCAAGGTTCTTGACGGTGTCAGGGCCGAACTGCAGCTCGTTTGGCAAGGCGCACAGGTTCTGCCCCGGTGGCAGCGGCTGGACACAAGGTGCGACGCGGTTCACGCCGCCGATGCGGTAGCCTTTGCTGTAGGTCGCGAAGGCCATGAGCTCCCGCGAGAAGTTGTATGACGTATTGAACTTCCAGGTAAAACCACTGTCGTCTGCCTTGCCGCTGCGAATGCGGCTTGGATCGATTTCAAGGCTTGGATACGGCATGCGGCGCCGTCCGCCCGTTGTCAGTGGCGAGTCTGAACCGCCAGTGATCGAGGTGTCATACATGAAGTAGCGACCGCCAACGGTAACCTGCCAATCATCAACCGGCCGGAACGTCAATTCGCCAAACGCCGCGATTTCTTCAGTTTCGGAACGGGTCATGGACACGTATTCGGCGCCATCGGGGCGATTGAGCCCGTCATAATATCCGCCGTACAACGCACTGCCTTCAGGCGATGTGGCGAACTCCGCAAAGCCCGGAAGTCGCTCAACGCTGTCCGCCTTGTACGTCATCTTGTTGTAGAAGCCGCCGACTACCCAGGACAGTGGGCCGCCGTGGGTAGAGACGAAGCGGATCTCCTGGTTGAATTGCTTGCGGGTGTTGTCGCCTGTTGTGAAGCCGGCAAATGCCGGGAACAGTTCGTAATCGTAGTCGAGGTCAAGCAGAAGATCCGTGACGTCGCCGGTGGTGCGGTTTCTGGTCTTGGTCCAGGCTGTGGTCCAGACCGCCTCCATGATGTCGCCCAGCTCGGCTTCCATTTCAAGGCTGACCAGGTGCGACTGGCGCTTTGCCGGCTCTCCGAAACGTCCGGCGTTTTCATACTTGCCTTCGCCAAGCACGCCGTGTGTGTTGGTCTGCTCGCCGCCGGTTTTTGTCTGCTGGAACGCATAGGTCAGATAGGCTTTGAAGGTCGGAAGGGTCAGGCCGATCTGGTTGCGCGTCGTGAAGGTCTTTTCCCAGTTCAGGTCCTTTTCGGGACTGAAGTTCGCGGCCTGCTGTTCGGGCGTGCCAAGGGGATTGTCGACCCCGCCGGGCTGTGGAATGGATACGCCCGGTTCCGTGACAATGAACGGATAGTCGATGAAGCCGGGATCGTAGAAGTATCCGGTCGCTGTGCGGAATGCCAGGACATCGCGGATCAGCGGAACGTTGATTGCGGCATCTGCGACATAGCCAGCGCCGCTGGAGTGGGCGACATCATAGACGCGACCATGCGCGTAGCCTGAAAATCCGCTCGCATCCGGGCGTTCGGGGATATAGCGCATCGCGCCTGCCAGCGTACCCAGGCCGTATAGCGTGCCTTGAGGGCCGAGCAGGACCTCGACACGTTCGATATCGATAAGCTTGAAGTCAAGGTAAAGCGGGACTTCGCCCAGATAGGTGCCGATGGCATTATCGTAGTTGGAGGTGTTCCCCACCGCCGTCGGCCGAAAGGCCGCGCATGACGATGCTTGCCGATCCGCGTGGACCGGAATCCGTAACGGTTATTCCCGGTGTGAATGCGCCCAGGTCCTTCACGTCATCAAGGCGTTCAGCCGCCAGAGCTTCGCTGCTGACCGCGGTCAGGTTGACCGGAGTATCCATAAGGCTTGTGGCACGGCGGGTGGCCGACACGACAATAGCGTCCTGCCCGGCATACTCGTCAGTTGCGGCAGGAGCTTCGGGCAAGACTTCCTGGCCAGACGCCGGGACGGCCAGCGTTGCGGTCATCATCGTTGCGCAAAGCAGTCCGATTTTCAGGTTGGCGTTTTTGGACATGCTGAATCCCTCATGTTGTTCGTTTCCCACTTTTTCCGCATCCCCCGGATGTATTTCGGTCATGGCGAACCAACAGGATTGCGACCCGTGGCCTGACAAATGCCGCCCATGCTTTTTTGTATAAGCTCAGCCTATTGGTGCGGGCGCCGAGCGTTAATGGGGTGTTTGACGTAGCTTCTGACGGTCCGGGGTGTTGCGGCACTACTACGTCAAATGCCCCATTGGGACTGACCGGGATTTGCTGCCTAGCTGATGGCGTCGAACACAATATTTCATGACATTTTAGGCCTTTCCCGCGCTGACCGTGGGGGCCGGAGGTTCACGCATGACGTCTTTCAGTGCTGTGACGGGGTGGAGCATGGCGGCGGTGGCTGCCTTGGCTGGCGCGTTGTCCGCAGACATCCCGGCAGCGATCAATAATGCCGCAACGCCGCCGCCGCTAATCCCGGTCGAAGATGATATGGGCAAGCCCAAGCCGCTCGAACTGCCGGAAGACGTGGCGCAGAAGCTGTCGGTTCTGGCCCCTGAACAGCTGGCGTTCATCAAGAATGGCCTGACCGGGCGTTATGTCGAGAAGGACAAGCTGTTCGA
>Ga0233380_1001093_pt1 | contig 12708 bp, 9 predicted proteins | sample ElkDunMinimDraft_9_FD_191541 | JGI IMG/M metagenome (GOLD analysis project Ga0233380, IMG submission 191541) | Fecal eukaryotic communites from dung pellets of Tule Elk in California, USA - Elk Dung F36 | ecosystem: Host-associated > Mammals > Digestive system > Large intestine > Fecal | place... | reverse complement strand
AAGACGTATTTGATTTTTGATTTTTTAATCCATATTTATACCATAGATTTACTTTTTCTACAATTACTTTTGATTTAAACTTGCGTGTTTTTACTGTTTCTAAAATATTAGAAAGTAACTGATCTTTTATATCAAAGGATAAATTCAACGCATCTGAAAAGTTTTGATATCGTTTTAACTTGATTTGATCTAATTTTAAAAAATCATTTTCCTTTTCATAATGCAACTCTAAATCTTGATATATACCAAATACTTTAGAAAAAGGTTCAGGAAATTTATAGGTGGTAAAATTAGTCGTAAAATCAAGAACTTCGCTTGCTTTTAAATGAACAACTTCCGATATATTATTTTGCTGAAGGGCTTTCTTCTCAAAAATTGAAATCCATTCAAAACAAAGCAATTCATAAGGCTTATAATTTTTTATTTCAGCTAATTCTTCTTTTTGTACAAGTTCTCCTAAAAATTCGTTTGATTTTTTTAATAATTCTTCATTTTTAAAAACCTCATTGTAAAGATTATCTATTTCATTAACAAAATCTATTGTACGCCAATTTTCAATATTGTTTTTACTATAAGGCTCTTTAACTTTATCAAGCTCAATTACTAAATATTCCTTTTTAAAAAAATATTCTGTTAACAGTTGCGCTTTATAGGTTTGTAAAATGCTTTTGTAGGGTTGGTTTAATCTTTTAATTTCTTTATCAATATCTTTAAAAACATCGTTTGAATCGGTTATTTCAATATAACCTTTTAACTTATTTCTGTAAAAAAAAGTTTTAATAATTTCACGACTATTGTTTTCAGAAACTGCTTTATGGTAGATTTTTTCTACTTGATTGTTTGCCGTTTTATAATGCTTGTTCAATTCGGACTGATAAACGTCTTTCCATTGGGTTTCATAATTTTGTGCATTACTTATTACAGAAAATAAGCATAAAAATAGTGTAATTAATTGCTTCATTAAAAGTGCTTTATTTAAAGCAATATAAAAAAAATCCTGCATAATTGCAGGAATTTCTTATTTACTCTTTAACAAATGTCTTATTACTGTTTCTGCAGTATAAAGCCCAAATAAGCCCGGCATATAGCTGTTTGTTCCAAAAAACGATCTTTTATAGTTAGATCCATCGGTCATCTTCAAACTGCTTTCGTCTGGTTTTTCTAACGAAAAAACTGCTTTAACACCTTTGTTTACTCCCAATTTTCGTAAACGTCTTCTAATCACTTTTGCAAGCGGACAAACATCGGTTTTACTAATATCTTTCACAACAACTTTCCCTGCAAGCATTTTACCACCTGCACCCATGTTAGAAATTACTTTAACACGAGCTCTTTTTGCTGCAAGAATTAAATTTAATTTCGGCGTTATGCTATCAATACAATCTAAAACGTAATCATAATCTTTCGTAACGATTTCAAAAGCACGTTCGGGTGATAAAAATTCTTGAACACGCGTTAAATTCAATTCCGGATTTATATCCATCAATCGGTCGCCAACAATATCAACTTTTGGTTGCCCAACGGTTGAATGTAACGCCGGCAACTGTCTGTTTACATTGGTAATATCAACTGTATCGCCATCAACAATTGTAATATTACCAACGCCTGCACGTACAATAAATTCTGCCGCAAACGATCCTACACCGCCTAATCCTACAATTAAAACGTTTGCCTTTTTTAAAATTTCAATTCCTTCTGGTTTAAATAATAATTCTGCTCTTTCTTGCCAAACAGCCATTTAATAATAAATTGTGCAAAACTTCTTCGATCGAAAAATCGATTCCCTTTTACTGGTTAAAAACTCTGTTATAATTTTCTTCAATTATAGGCTTTAAATCTATGTTTAAAACACTTTCTGCTTTGCTGTACACTTCAAAAATCGTTTGATCAATCATATCGGTTTCCAAAAAAAGCTGATTCAATGGAATGGTTTTCAGAACATTCTCTAATTCCAGATTCAGTAACAGATATTTCCCAAACGATAGATAAAATCCGTTCTTAATCAAACTTTCGGCTACCTGACTATTCTTTGAAAAACCATGAATAACCATTGGAATGGTTAGTTTTAATTCTTTCTTAATTTCAATGATTTCCTGATATGCAGCAACGCAGTGCAAAATTACCGGTTTTTTATATTTTTCTGCTAAAAGCAACTGTGGAATTAGTATCTTTTTTTGAATTTCTATTGAAGTTTCAATCCGTTTGTCCAAACCGCACTCGCCTACCGCTTTACAGTTAGGTTGTTGAATTGCGTGTTCAATCACAATTAAATCTTCCAGAAAAGTGGTTTCGTTCAGATGCCAAGGATGGATCCCAACTGTAAAATTCGGTAATTCAATATTTACTTTGTTTGGATATTGATTGACCAATTCTACAATTTCGCTGTTGTTTGAAAAGTGATGTGTATGAATGTTGTAATGCATAATTTAGAATTTTACTCCAGCTAAAATTGCCGTTTTCAAAAAATTCACATCGGGCGTTATAGGGCATGAATAGCCTAAAGTATAAGCGCAGTAAGGATGATACGCTTTATTAAAATCTAACATAATCTCATTTCCATCAGGAATTTCGATATCCAGATAGCGTCCTGCTCCGTAAGTTTCATTTCCGCTGGTTTCATCAATAAAAGGTAAAAACAAATGCTTTTTATAACCTTCACTTTTAATTAAATCTATATTTTGATAGACTTCCAATTGAAATTTTTCATTATTGATTGTAAAATGTAAAATACCATAACGTTTATAATCCGGTTGATTTTTACCTGAAGTAGGCATTTTAAAAATCGGCTGATTTTTTAATCGTTCTAAAGTAGCTTTTACGACAAATTTTTCGTTGTAAGGATAAAAATTTAATCCTTTAAAATCTTTTAATTCTTCTTCTTTTAAAGGAGTTGTTTCCTGGTTAAGATATGATTTATTCAGTTCTCTCTGATAGTCCAGAACCTCTTTTTCATTTTGTTGAGAAAAAGTTAAATTGGTAAATAGCAGAAATAGTATAAGTATTTTGTACATGTTTTTTTTTATCAAAATTACATATTTTGTTTTCTAAACAAACACACTAAATATTTAAAATAATCGTTATATGTTAAAAACAGAAAAAATGAAAAAAATTATTTGTAGTGTTATTGGGTTTACCGGATTATTTGCAAATGCGCAAGAAACAAGAGTTGAATTAGAGAAGCCTAAACAAACTATTTATGTCGTTAGATCGGCTGAATTTACAGGCTCTAATACAGGTTTAATAACGGTTTCGGGAAGTTCTACATTAAACGATTTAAAAGAAATTGAGAAAACCGCACAAGATCACGGAATCAGCATTTCGTTTGTGAATCAAAAATTCAACAGAAATCAATTAGAATATACCGAACTTTTATATCAAAATAATGGGAAATGGGAAACATTGACTTTTGGAACCGACTATTTAAAGTTATTGCCTTTTAGTATTACTTTTTCAACCGATAAAAAAGAAGGAAAAGAAACTAAAAAGTTTTCAATTAAAAACAATAAAAATGATCGATCTAAAAATTCAACAGACATCGTTTATCAAATTATCTAACCAAATTAAAAAGACTGTAAAAGTCTTTTTAATTTTACTTTAAAATTTCGAAATGAAAAAATATATCGTTTTATTGAGTTTTTCTTTGTTATATGCGTGTTCATCAAAATCGCAGGAAACCAATTTTAAAGAAGTTTTTACTTTAGATAAAAAACATACCGAAGTTTCGGGAATGATTTTTCATGCACCAACTCAGAAATTATGGATGTTACAAGATAAAGGAAATCCGTCGGAATTGTATGTTTATTCGGCTGATGGAACTTTTGAAAATACAGTTATCGTGAATAATCAGGAAAATACCGATTGGGAAGATTTATCGCAAGATAAAAACGGAAACATATACATTGGCAATTTTGGCAATAACGACAACAAGCGTAAAGACCTACGCATTTTAAAAGTTGATGCTGCAACAATACAATCTAATTCGGTAAATGTATCGCAAGAAACGACTTTTTATTATGAAGATCAAACCGAATTCCCTCCAAAAAAAAGCAATTTATTATACGATTGTGAAGCGTTTGTAGCTACAAATGAAGCGTTTTACTTGTTTACCAAAAACAGATCTAAAGGTTTTGATGGTGCTTTTTACGTTTACAAAGTACCTAATAAAAACGGAAGTTTTAAAGCAGAGAAAATTGCGACTTTAAAAACCTGCGATCAATATAAAAGTTGTGCCATTACCGGTGCAGCGCTTAATAAAAACGGAAATGAAATTGCTTTGTTAACACACGATAAAGTATTGCTAATTCCGTTTGTGAACGATGATTCTTTTAAACAAGAGAATATTACCACAAAAGAATTAGGACATAATTCGCAAAAAGAAGCCATTACTTTTAAAAGCGACAACCAACTTTTTATGGCAGATGAAAGCGAAAAAGGTAAAAAAGGCGGTACTGTTTTTATGTTAGATTTAAACTAATTTTATAATCCGATATAGAATTATTATTTAGAAAAGTCGTCACTTCAAGTAGTGAAGTGTATCGAGAAGTTCTCGACAAGTTCGAACTGACGAAAGTGTTAAAATTTCATCTATTAAAAACTTACTAACTAATATTATAAACTAAAAAGTAAAACCAACACCAAAACTTACCAAACTATTTTCTTTGCTGGTAAAAATTCCTATATGCGCGGTGAACGAATCTAAAGCGTTTAGCCATAAACCACCGCCGTAACTATTGTACCATTTATTGTTTGGGTTTAAATTGTTCCATATTTTGCCGGTATCGTATCCTGCATAAATACCGTAACTTAAAGGCAAAATACCATTGGTAATATGTTGCATTTTATAGCGAATATCCTGACTGGTTACAAATGATGTATCGCCCATAAAACGATGTTGACGATATCCACGCAAGCCATTATTTGCTCCTAACGTAGCTGCTTGATAAAAATGATAATCATCGCCTAAAATCTTTTCTAATACATAAGTTGATGACCAAGTAAGTTTTTTATCGTTCGAAATTGGAACAACAAAATTTAGTTTAGAATTCAAATATTGGTGTGTTTTATTAAAATCATCGACAAAAAAACGATTTCCAAACAAAAGCATAAATCCTAAACCAACCGTTGGTTCTTGTTGATTGTCGTAGTTTTCGAATTGATATTTCAAACGTGCACCAACAAAATCGGTTGTATTGTATGAATCATTTAATTTGGTAAACAACTGCTCGTCAATTAAACGGTTATTTGTTTTTTCAATTTTAGTAGATTCATACGTACCTCCGATCAAAAACGAACTTCCGTTTCTGCCTTTCCATTCATAAGCTGGTTTAAATTCTAATTGCGACGTTCTAACTCGATAATAATTATCTTTAAAAGCACTTTTATCATAAGGTGTTAAATTATCAACTCCAAAAAAGTTTCTAGTAAAATTAGACGATGTTGCTAAAGCTTCCACATTCCAATATCCGGCGTTAGAATAATCTTTAAAACTTCCGTTATACGCTGCAAAGATTCCTGATGTGGCAAAATTGAACTTTAAGCGTAACTGATGTTTCTGCGAATATGGGTTTTGGTTGAACTTTTTCATGGTGTACGTTCCGTTTAAACCTAACATTACACCGTTGTCGCGATTGTAACCGGCATCGGGCAAAATAGCCAATACATTTAAAGGCGCTTTACGGTAATCATATTGGTTTAAATTGTACTGATCGCGCAAAACAACACTTGCATTTCCTTTTTCTTCGATCGTTATTGGTTTTGATGCATAATCGAAAATTTTAGTGCTTGTTTTTGATGTAATATTATAAACATCGTTATTTTTACCGCCAATTAATTTTAAACGGATTGATGATTTATCTCCAATAACTTTAATATTATCATCATCATCTAAACCATAAACCCAGATTTCTTTAGTTATTTTTGGTAGATATTTGTAAGTTGCCATTAACGTATCGCCCGATTTTTTATTGCGGTAATGATCAACAATTACTTCATTTTTTGATGTATTTACAATGAACGTATCTTTTTTGTTTGTTCCAACAACAATTCCGTATTTGAATAATTCCTTATAATATTTAGCGGTAAAAGCCACTAATTTTGATCGGCGTTCTTTTAGAATTTCAATAATATCATCGCTATACTGGTTACGAATTTCGGGTGGCAAACTGTTAAAAGCATCTTCAATAACCTCATCGCTCATTCCCTTTACTACTTCATCTGCCGTATTTTGCCAATCTTGCAATGTGGTATTTTGTAAAAAAACTTTATCTAAAGGAAATGCAGATTTTGTTATCCAGCGTGGCTTTCCATAATTACTTTTAAAATGCTGCATGTGGCGCAACGGATTTAATTTATTGGTTAACCTAAGCACTTTTCCGTCAATTTTTGCAAAAGCCTGATCGCGATCTCTCGGTATTGGCTGATAAATTACATCATTGCCTACTTTTTGTTCTACCCAACGCCACTGATCGGCATGACGATCCCAATCACCAATTAAAAAATCGAAAATTCTAGCTCGAAGGTACATTTTATCATCTACCTTATATTTTTCATCTTTTTCTAAATTCACCAATAAATCTTGAGTACTTATAATATCAGAACCGTTACCAAAAGATGCTACACTTGCCTGAGATTTATGCGGACGTTCTTCTATCATATACAATTCATTCCCATAAGTTTCATTGTATTTTCCCAACGCATTTTGTTTTGGTACATAATACAATTTAGGATTGGTATGATACAAATTAACAGCACTTGACAACTTGCCTAATATAAATGCCGTATAAGGATGTGATGTGGTGTAATAATCATCGATAAAATCAAGCACATACGTATCTTCTAACTTATCTTCGATATAGGTATTTTTAAAAATTGCAGATTGTAAAAATTGTTTAGAACTCTTTCGCAAACCTCTCATTACATATTGTTTTCCCTCTTTATCTTGTAATCTTAAAGAAAGTGATTGGTTACCACCACCTGAAATGATCGGAGTTAAACCACCATACAATGTTTCCAAATTTGCTACGGGAGCATTTACTTCAGTTCCATAAATACTGCGGTAATGGTTGCCAAATAAAAAACGGTAGGTATTAGATTTCTGGGTAGTTTCGGGTTTATAAACCGACGCTTTTTTATAAGTTTCTGTAACCTCGGGAAATTTTTGATAATAATCATCAGAACACATAATTGATTTTTGAAAAACAATTTCATTGCCTGTATCGGTCATTTTATGAATGAATAAATCTACGTTGTTATCATTGTAAACTTTTAAAGTAGCAAATCCCAAGCTACCAATTGTATAGCTGGTTGGCTGAACGCTTCGTGTTTCCTCGGTTTTAGATCCGGCTCCGCTAATTAATTGTTTAATACCGTCATGCTCTATATACTGCAAATTATGTTCGTGCCCCGATACAAAAACTACTTGTTCTTGATTTTTTGTCAGTGTTTTTAAACGTTCAACCATTGTTCTGTAATACGTATGCTGCATATCGGCAGGACTTGCACCAGCTGTTTTCCGTAAATAATTTCCAATGCTTCCTAAAATAGGCAATGGTATATTTTTATAAGGAAAAAGATGATTTCTTGCAGAAAAATATCCACCGTGCGATCCGTTGGTAATCATTGGATGATGTATTGCTACAACAGTTACTTTATTTTGATTTTTGTTGATTAAACTGCGAAATTCTTCAAAAAAATCTTCACGGTTTTTAATAGCACTTTCTTCATTAATATTAGGGTTTTTATCCCAATTTTGAATAAACCATTCACTATCAATAGTAATAATTGTAAGTTTTTCGTTCACTTCAAGTGCATCAATGGCATCGTGTTTTTTAGGTAGAAAAGACTTCTTTCCCAACTTACTTTCCACATATTCTTTCTGTTCTAGCAAACCATCCAACCCATGATACCAATCATGGTTTCCAGCTAAAAAAATAGTTTTCCCAGTTACAAAATCAGCCAATTTTATTTGGGCATTTAGCTTTTCTTCTGCCAATAAACGATCTTTATCGCCAACTTTTGGCATTCCTAACGGATAAATATTATCGCCAATAAATAATAAAGTTTTATCGTTGTTATTTTCTTGTAAATACCCTTGAACCGTTTGTAATAATTGTTGCCCTTGTGGTTCATTTGCGTTGCCGGCATCGCCTACCACAACAATTTCATGCAATAATTCGCCTTGAACTTCGTTAGTTATCATATCACGAGAAAAATCCTTACCAACTTGTTCATGAAAAGATGCACACGCATTTAATAAAAAAATGATAAAAGCAAAAGTGAGAATCTTTGCTATATGTAAGTTAATTTTCATAATTTTAAAGTGTAAAAAATTCATCAATGGAACTTTTATTAAAAGCCGAGGCATACATTTTTAACCTATTCAAAGATAAACTATCTTCTGAATATATTTATCATGATTATTTACATACTTTACGTGTGGTAACTGCGGTAAATGAACTGATAAAAGGCGAGCGTATTTTAGAGCCCGATGCTACAAATTTAAAGCTTGCAGCTTGGTTCCATGATGCAGGATACATTTTGGGTTGCGATAATCATGAAGAAAGAAGTTGTGAAATTTTTAAAGATTTTATTAAAGAATACACGTTTAAAAATGTAGATATTGAACAAGTTTGTAGCTTGATTTTAGCCACTAAATGTGTGCATTTTCCAACAAATTTATTGGAAATGTGTATAAAAGATGCCGATTTTTATCATTTCACCTTAGATAATTACAGTGAACTTGCAGATTTACTTAAAAAGGAAATTGAAACAACGTGCACACAGCAATTAACCGATGTTGATTGGTGTACCCAGAATTTAAATGTTTTAAGTAAAAATCATTATTATTTTACAGATTATGCTAAAGAAAATTGGCAACCAAAAAAAGAACAAAATATATTTAAGCTTCGCGAAAATTTAGATAAATTAAAACTTAACAAAAAAAGTAAGAATAAACAAATTAAAGAGAAAAAACTCGAGAAATTAGATCGACCGGAAAGAGGCATTGAAACACTTTTTCGTACAACTTTAAACAATCATACCCAATTAAGTGCCATTGCAGATAGTAAAGCAAACATTTTACTATCGGTAAATTCTATTATTATATCTATTTCGTTAACGGCAATTATTCCAAAATTAGACAGTCCTAGTAATGCACATTTAATTATTCCCACATTTATATTGCTAATTTTCAGTGTTATTACAATTGTTTATACCATTTTAGCAACCAAACCTAAAGTAAGTTCTAACAGTATTACTAAACAAGATATTGAACAACGCAAAGCCAATATTTTGTTTTTTGGAAACTTTCATCAACTACCATTAACCGATTTTAATGATGCTATGAACGATTTAATGAAAGACCGTGATTATTTGTACGATACATTGATAAAAGATTTGTACTATTTAGGATTGGTTTTAAATAAAAAATACAGAATGTTAAGCATTTCATACACCGTTTTTATGTACGGAATTATTATATCGGTAGCTGCTTTTTGTATCGCTTTTATACGAATTTAGTTAAGTAATCTACATAATTTGTATAAGAGAATATTTTAAAATTATCATTGTTAAAATGGGTATTAATTGTTACACGCAAAGCTTTTAGATCAGTAATATCTTGTAAATCTTCAACGGTGATATCTTCTGTTTCGCCTATAAAATAATCTTGATTCTTTAAAAAATCTATATAACTTAAATAATCTTTTTTATCGGTTTCGTTTAAATAAACAATGGTTAATTTATTGGCTTGTACCATACGTTCGTTTGTATTTTTAACCATTGCTTTCGCCAAACGTTTTTTAATCACTTCAAAACGAATATCGTCATTATTTTCTACATCAAATCTTTTTTCATCTAATCTAAATTTAATAAAAATAGGTTCATTGTAAACTAAAATTAAGCTGGTTAAATCCATATCAAAACTTAAATTCTGCTTTAAATCTTGATGCATTATCACCACTTTACACATAACCTGCAGCTGCCATAAACGCAGATTATACAAATACATAGAATCGTAAATTTGTGTAGGTGAAATACTACTGCCTATATACAAGTTATGCTCTACGCCATCGGTTCTGAATCGTTCAAAATAATGTGGATAAACGGTTTGCACAGCAGTTTGTTCAGAATCTAAAACATCGGTTAAAAGCTTATTAACAGTTTGTATAGCTAAATCGTATTTTTTACGCTGATGCCAAAAGCGCTGGTGTTTTTCATCTAACTGCTTATTGTATTTTTGAATAATGTTATGATATTCCTCTTTCTCACTTAACTGTTTAAATAACGGATGAATAGTATCTATAATATATCTATGAATCTGTGCTTCGGCTACAAACTGATGTGTTTTTAACTGATTTTGAAAGAAAACGATTTCATTGATACGTTGCTGAAACAACAAATTTTCTTCTTTTGGTTTAATAAATTCCAGCACATTCATAATTTCTTTTAACTGCCTGCGTAAATCGGTAAGCATAGCTTTGTTTCTAAATTTTGTAGAAGACTGAATATCGGTTTCACCATACAACGGAAAAATATTTTCGAATTCAATTTCTTTTAAAACCGTTTCTGTTTTGTGAGTTTTGGCAAAATAATAGTTTTTTGCTTGTTCTTCAAATTTCCAGTTTACACTCGGGTGAAATGCAGTATATTCTCGCTGAATAATGGCATCTAATTCATTTTTAATATCAATTTGATATTTTATAAATGTGTCATTAATTAACGGCATTACATCATTAAGTTTATTAGCATTAACCGTGTGCAAGGCAAAAGGAATGCTGCTGGTAATTTCTACGTATGCCTGATAAGAATCGGTTTTTTTAATAGGTGCCAAAATAAAACTGCGAATGCCTTTAGTTTGTAGATAATCTAAATACGGAATCCATTCTTTGTGGTTGTACAACTCTAAAATATCGGTAACACAGTAATAATCAACCGTATTATTAAATTGTTTAAAGAATTTTTTCGCAGCACTTAAAATTTCTTTTGAAACAGTTGCAGATACATGAAAATAGCTTTTAAAATTGACTACTAAAGGCAATTCAATAAAATCATACAAAACATCGTTTACAAAGAAAATACCGTAATCTATACTTTTCTCTTTAAATATCGATCTAAAAATTTGTTTGCCTTCGGCCAAACTCATACCTTCTTGTCCGGGTTTTAACAGATTTGTTTTAATGCTTGATATGGTATTCTCTATGGTAACATCGGTCAGCGTAATAATTCCAAAACCTTTAAGAATCCAGCTATGTATTGGGAATTTTTCTTTCCACACAGAAATATCGTTGTAACTGCGTTTTAAGACTTTAATATCATCTTGTGTTATTTTTAATGCTTTATCTGTCGGAATCAACTCTGTAAAATCGCCATTAAATGTAATTCTATAGTGTTTTATTACTCCGTTTTTATCTGGAATATCGTAAAACATGGGGCGCGACAAATCAAAATTTTCACCATAACAACTGTTTAAAATTAAACAACAACTAAAAATATAATACTGATCGTTGTTAAAATCGCGAAAATTAATTTCGAAATCCTCTCCTGCTTCGCTGATTATTTTTTGAAAACGCTGAGTAAAATTAAAGTTGAAGTTTTGAAAAGGTAAACTCACCGCTTTTATTTCATTTGCTGTTAATGCTGTAGGAAATAAATCTGCCAACAAATTATGAATCAACGGTAAATTGTTATAAATAAGTTTTCTAGATGTAATACCATCATACAATTCGGGCACTTTAGCAACTTCAGCCAGTAATGACTGTGCGTAAATTGCACGATAAGGCGTTTCGGTTTCCTTAGCGATTTCTTTTAACGCATCAATAACTTTATGGAAAGAAATTACAGAATAAAATGGACTTTGATTAAAATAATCGATACCTAAATTCAACTCGTCACTCATAAATAAACAACTTTGTACAAAGGTACAATTTTGAGTTGTTTGTTTTATTGAGGTGTACTAATAAAAAAACGAACACTGATTAAAGTGTCCGTTTAAACTAAATCTGAGCAAGTAATTAATTATTGTGCCACAACCGTTCCTTTGAACGTTAATTGCTTAGATGAATCGCTATCACTAGTTGTTACAGTTACACTCTTTGAAAAGACACCTGCACCCGCTGCATTATAAATAGCATTTACATATCCTGTTTTTCCCGGAGCGATTGATTCTTTACTGTAATCTGTTGCAGTACAACCACAAGAAGCTCTTACATTTGTTATTAAAACTGGTTTTGAAGTTGAATTTGTAAATTCAAATTTTATTGTTTTTGGAGTTCCTTGCGGTATTTGTCCAACATCAATGGTTTCTGCTTTCCATGAAATCACAGTATCGGCTACATTTTCAATAATTTTGCTTACATTTAAAACTGATGCCGAAGCTGGAATTACTGCTAATAAAAGTGCAATTACAGAGATTTTAAAAATTTTCATAATAAAGAATTTAAAGATTAAACTAATTTTGATTTGTTATAAAACAAAAGTATAAACCCTTTTGTTTGACTATTGTTAACCGTTTTCAATCTTTTGTTAATGAGTTGTTAATCGTAAATAAATTGGCTTCATTTTAATTAATATTGCTTGGAGTAATCAATTTAATAGAGAAATTTCGATTGAAAATAAAAAAACTTAATATTATTATTGTTTTAGGATTGGTTGCAACCATTGGCATTCTAATTGTACAACTTATCTGGACTTACAAATCATTTACGCTAGAAG
>Ga0233380_1001092_pt1 | contig 12720 bp, 14 predicted proteins | sample ElkDunMinimDraft_9_FD_191541 | JGI IMG/M metagenome (GOLD analysis project Ga0233380, IMG submission 191541) | Fecal eukaryotic communites from dung pellets of Tule Elk in California, USA - Elk Dung F36 | ecosystem: Host-associated > Mammals > Digestive system > Large intestine > Fecal | place... | reverse complement strand
CGTGATCTCGGGTGGCCCGGACGTGCGAGCCATGGCGGAGAAGATCAACATCCAGCGCCGCGCCAACTATACCGAGCGCGCGGCGGCGAATGGCGCGACGATCCAGGAATACGCGTTCACGCAAGGCTGCATCCTGATTCTGCGCACCGCCCCGGGCGAGAAGTACCAGACCCCCGGCGGGGCCTGGGAGACGCGCGGCAGCGGGGCGCCTGAGCGCGATCCGCGCTGCCCCTGACGGCATTTCGCGACCGGAAGGAGCGCGGCTGGCGGCGCCGCGAAATCCTTCTCTATCGTTCTGGATAAACGCCTTGCCGCTTCCCGCACCGGTTGACTCACCCATGGGGCCACCCTAAGGGGCCGGTGCCTACGGCGGGCGGGCCGTCGGGCGTGTCATACGTTCCTAACTTTTACAGGATGGGGCCTGACATGAACGACGAACCTGACGCACGAGCACCCGTCGGCGAAGACGCACGACTCGACTCGCTGGATGAGCGGCTGAAAGCTGCTCGTGAGCGGGAAGAGAAGCGCGGCAAGCCGGTGGCGGGCGCGGAAGCGGACGAGAGTTATCGTACCGGCAACCGCGTTCTCGCCGACCTGCTGGGGGGTATCGTGGGCGGCGTGTTTCTGGGGTGGGTGATCGATCACTTCGCCGGAACCGCTCCCTGGGGTCTGTTGGTGATGATGTTCTTCGGAATCTTCGTTGCCTTCAGGAACATCATCCGGATGTCGAACCGGCGCTCCGACTGATCCTTACAGCCCATCGGGCGAGGACCATGAGGGCGCTGTTCGCGCATGTAGAGGCAAGAGGGCGATACGTGGCGGCCGAAGGCAAAGTCGATCCGATGCACCAGTTCACCATCGAGCCGTTGTTCGGCACCGATGGCTGGCAGATCGCGGGCTACCAAATCCCCTTCACCAACTCCGCGTTGTGGATGGCGATTTCGGCAGTTCTGCTGGTCGTGTTCGTGGCCGGTGGCCTGAAGCGCCAGGTTGTGCCGGGGCGCTGGCAGATGGCGGTGGAGAGCTTCACCGGCTTCATTGACGGCTTGCTCGCGGCCAACGTCGGCCCGGCCGGCAAGAAGTACGTCCCGTACCTCTTCTCGCTGTTCATGTTCATCCTCTTCGCGAACTTCCTGGGCCTGCTGCCGCTGGGCGTGATCGGGTTGCACCCCTTCACCTTCACCAGCCACTTCTCGGCAACCGGTGTCCTGGCGGTCCTGACCTTCGCGATCGTCATCATCGTGGGCTTTGCCAAGCACGGCCTGCACTTCTTCTCGCTGTTCGTCCCGCACGGCACGCCCGTGGTCATGATCCCGCTGATCTTCTGCGTGGAACTGATCTCGTTCCTGGTCCGTCCGTTCAGCCTTGGCCTGCGACTCTTCGTTGCGATGATGGCCGGCCACGTTCTTCTTGAGGTGCTGTCCAGCTTCGTGATCAGCACCGGCAATGCCAACCTGGGCCTCTTTGCGATCGCCGGCCTTCCCAGCTTCATCCTGATGATCGGGATCTGCGCGCTGGAACTGCTGGTCGCCGGTATCCAGGCTTACGTCTTCGCGCTTCTCACCTGCGTCTATCTGAACGACGCCGAGAACCTTCACTGATCCTTTCTCACCACCAGTTACCACAAGGGAGTTTTTGAAATGGAAGCAGATGCTGCAAAGCTTCTCGGCGCCGGCCTCGCTGCTATCGGTTGCGGTCTCGCCTCGATCGGCGTGGGCAACGTCTTCGCGAAGTTCCTCGAAGGCGCGCTGCGCAACCCCGGCGCCGCTGACGCCCAGCAGGGCCGCCTGTTCATCGGCTTCGCCGGTGCCGAGCTTCTGGGCCTGCTCTCGTTCGTCGTTGCCGCGCTGCTGATCTTCGCCTGATCGGTTTGGCGCTTCCGGCAGCCGCCGGCCGCGCGCCCCGGACAGACCCGGGGTCATGCGGCCGGCAACGCCGGATCCTTTCACGGCAATCTCGTAACTAGGGCGGACTCATGCCTCAGATCGCACAGCTAGGCGAATTCTATGCCAGCCAGATCTTCTGGCTGCTCGTCTTCTTCGGGTTCACCTTCTTCGTCGTCGGACGGGGCATGGTTCCCAAGGTGATGGACACGGTCGCCCAGCGCGACAAGCAGATTGCCGACGACTTCGCAGCCGCCGAGCGTGCCCGCAATGAAGCGGACCGTGAGGAGGAGGCCTGTCGCATCCGCGAAAACGCCAACCGCGCGCAGGCGCAGGCGCTGATCGCCGACGCCCGGGCAAAGGCCGCCGCGGCGACCGCCGCGAAGCTCGCCGACGCACAAGGTGGCATCGAAGCGCGGCTCGCCGCTGCCGAGGGCCGCATCGCCGAAGCGCGCAACGCCGCCAGCGCGGAGATCGAGAACGTTGCCGCGGATGCGGCGCGCGAGATCGTGAGCCGCGTCGCCGGCCTCTCGGTCGACGAATACGCCGCGCGTTCGGCTGTCAAGGAGAGCCTGGTCCATGGCTGACACCGTTCCCGCCATCGAAGAGGCCACCGCGCGCGAGTCTCACGAGCAGGAGGCACACGCCACTGCCGAGACTCACGCCGGTACCGAGCATCATGCCACGCCGATGCTGCTGGGCGTCGCGCCGCCGGTAGCCGTTGTCAGCGCCGCCATGCTGGTGCTGATTGCGATTGCCGTGTGGAAGGGCGCGCACAAGATGCTGACGGGCGGTCTCGACGCCAAGATCGCCGAGATCAAGTCGCAGCTGTCCGAAGCCAAGGCGCTGCGCGCCGAAGCCGAGGCGCTCCGCAAGGAGTATGCCGACAAGATCGCCAATGCCGAGAAGGATGCTGCGTCGATGCTGCAGCATGCCCGCCAGGAAGCCGACGCTATCGTCGCGAAGGCCGAAGCGGACACTGCAGCGCTGATCGCGCGGCGTGAGAAGATGGCGGAGGACCGTATCGGTGCAGCCGAGCGCTCGGCCGTCTCTGAATTGCGCAACCAGGCCGCTGCCGCCGCCGCGGCGGCTGCCAAGGGCCTCATCGCGTCGAACTACTCGGCCGATGCGGACCGCAGGCTGGTGGACCAGTCCATCGGCGCGCTCTGATTGGCTGATACCGACCGATCGGGCACCGCGCCGGATCAACGAAGCCCCCGCCTCGCGCGGGGGTTTTTTGTTTGGCGGCTCGCCGCCGGGATCGTGCCGATGAAAATTGCGAGCTAGACCGCGCCATGCCTACCCATCCGACTTCTTACGACGCGATCGTGCTGGGCGCTGGCGCTGCCGGACTCATGTGCGCGGCCATGGCCGGTCAGCGCGGGCGGCGCGTGCTGCTGCTTGACCATGCCGATGAGCCGGGGCGCAAGATCGTGATCTCCGGGGGCGGGCGGTGCAATTTCACGAACCTCCACACGGCCCCCGACCGCTACCTTTCTGAAAACCCGCACTTCGCTCGCTCGGCTCTGAGCCGCTATACGCCCCGCGACTTTCTGGAGCTGGTGGAGCGCCACGGGATCGCATGGCACGAGAAGACGTTGGGGCAGCTGTTCTGCGACGGGTCGGCCCGGCAGATCGTGGCGATGCTGCTGGACGAATGCACCAAGGGCGGCGTGGAGCTGCGCTGCGGAGCGGAGATTACCGGTGTCAGCCATGCCGACGGCGTCTTTGCGGTAACGCACCAAGGCGGCGAGGCGCGCGCGCCCGCGCTGGTCCTCGCCACCGGCGGGCCCTCCATCCCCAAGATGGGAGCAACGGGCTTTGCTTATGAAGTGGCGCGCCAGTTCGGCCTGAAGGTGGTGCAGCCGCGGCCCGCCCTGGTGCCGCTGACGTTGCCGGGCAGCGAGGCGCTGTTTCGGGGTTTGTCGGGTGTCAGTACGCCGGTTGTGGCGCGCTGTGGCAAGGCGGCATTCCGCGAGGCGGCGCTGTTCACGCACAAGGGACTGTCCGGCCCGGCGATTCTGCAGGTCTCCAGCTACTGGCGTCGGGGCGAGCACGTGGCGATCGACTTCCTGCCCGACCAGCCGAGGGGCTGGCTGCTGGAGGCGAAGCGAGCGCGGCCACGCGCTGCCCTGCGGCGGGTGCTTGACGATGCGCTGCCTGGCAGGCTGGCGGAGGCGTTGGCGGAACGCATGGGTCTGACCGGGGACCTCGGCAATTTGTCCGACAAGGCGCTGTCCGCGGCGGAGATGCAACTGGCCGCATGGCGCTTCATGCCGGATGGCACGGAGGGTTTCGCCAAGGCCGAGGTCACGGCCGGGGGCATCGACACGCGCGGTTTGTCGTCCAAGACGATGGAGGCGACAAAGGTGCCCGGGCTTTACGCCATCGGTGAGGCGGTGGATGTCACCGGATGGCTGGGTGGCTACAACTTCCAGTGGGCCTGGGCGAGCGCGGTGGCCGCGTCGGTCTCGCTCTGAGGATCTGCCAAGACAGTCGTCACAATCGATCGAGGTGAGCGGCAAAGCCGCGTTGCTCCCACAAGGCCAGGAAGTTGGTCGAGACGAGCAGGAACCCCTGGATGACTTTCTCGCCCGTGATCACGGGGTCGAGCGGACCGGTGGCAGAGCCAATGCCGGGAAGGCGAGCCTCTGCCAGCGCGGGAAAGTCCATCATCAGGGCAAGGCCGGTGATTGCGAGCGCCAAGTCGAAATGGGCGGCGAGATCCGCCCTGGAGACGGCCGCGCCGCCGTGCGCGGCGAGCACGTGGCGATAATGGTCGAGCAGGTCATCAAGTTCGCTGAGGAGGAACCCGGTGCCGGCGGCCGAGAGCCCGCCCCATAGGCCGGTGCCAAGGTTCATGGGGCGCACCATGCCCCAGTCCAGCAGTCCGCAATGCAGGTCTCCTCCAGGCTCGCGCCAGAACCAGGCGTTGTCGATGTTGGCATTCCAGTGCGCCAGGGCGACGAAGCGGGGATCGGCCTGGAGGAAGCGACGGACGCTTGCCTGGCTGGCGAGAATGGCAGCGGCCTCCTGTTGGAAGCGAGGACGCCATTGCGCGCTCCTCAGCGCCGTCGGGAACAGCTGCGGGTGCGCATCGATGAAGTCGCACCAGCGCGTGACCTTGTCCGCCAACGCGGCATTGTCGTAGCCGATGGGTAGGTCTGCCTCTGCGGCGATGCGGTCATAAGGGAAGAGCTCGTCCACCAGCGGCGAAAGACGCCCGGCCTGGCAGGCCGCTGCCAGCCGCGCCTGCGCCGACAGCAGGGTGGCGTAGTACTCGCGGGGATCGTCGAGCAAGTGGTCCATGCACTTGGGGTGGAGCGGCTCGATGGGGCCCGTGCCGAATGCGACCCGCTCGGTGATGAGCAGGCCGGTTCCACTTTGCGCCTCATAGTCCCCGAACAGGGCACGGGGCACCGCCACTGGGAAAGCCGGGTGGCGGGACAAGGCGGCCAGGCGAATATCGCCCTCGATCTCGCTGCGCCGACGGTCCCGGAACGGATCCTCGAAATCGCGCGAGAACTTCGCGAAGAGACGCGTGGGAAGGTCGCCGGCATCGCCTGCATAGACCACGTCGAACTGGGCCTTGCGGCCGGAGTTTCCGCCTGCGAACTCTGAAAAGTGGTTGACGCGCACCACCCGCCCGGTTGGCGGTAGAGTGCCGTAAGCCTGCATCGCGCGCGTCAGGAACGTCGCGGCGTCGTGGACAAGGGCGGCGGGTGTGGCCGGCATCATGACCCCGGTGGCATCGCCCCTGGCGAGAGGGGCGATCGTGTCGGCGGGTTCAGCTAGCTCGGGCATCGGCCAGGCTAAACACAGCGGCCGCGCGCGATCAATCTCGGCAGGGCGTCAAGCGGCCCGGCGGGACACCCTGTTTTCCAGCGCGACGGCGAGAGCCTGTTCGAACTGATCGGTCGCGCGATCCCAGCAATAGCGCGCGCCCAGGGCAGCGGCGTCGGCCCGGCCCAGCGAGAGGGCGCGCGCGATCGCGGAAGCCAGATCGTCACACAGCGCGCCGGCGGGCCGGGTGAGGAACCCATCGTCCCCTTGGCCGTCGGCACCCAGGATGTCGAGAGGCCCGGTCACCGGCAGCGCGGCGACGGGCAGGCCACAAGCCAGCGCCTCTATGATCACCAGCCCGAAGGTATCGGTGCGACTGGGGAACACGAAGCAGTCGGAGGCCCGATAAGCGCTCGCCAGCTCTTCGCCGTGGAGCGCCCCCAGAAACGTCGCGTCAGGATAGCGGCGTCGCAACGCCGGGAGCGCGGGGCCGTCTCCCACCACGACCTTGCTGCCGGCGACAGGGGCATCGAGAAATGCTTCTAGGTTTTTCTCCGCCGCGACGCGCCCGACATTGAGCAGGACCGGCCCCGGTAGCGCGGCCATGGCGGCATGGCGCGGGCCGTGGGGCTGGAACAGGTCATGGTCGATGCCCCGGCTCCAACGCAGGGTAGGGCCGATACCGTGCCCGGCCAGTTCGCGTGCGAGGCTTTCTGTGGAGACGAGCACGGCGCTGCTCGGGCGGTGGAAGCGTTCCAGGATCGGCCAGAACATTGCCGGGCTCATGCCCGTTCGGACGGCTGCGTAGTCCGGGAAGCGGGTGTGGAACGCGGAGGTGAAGGGGACCCCCCGCGACAGGCACCAGCCGCGCGCCGCCCAGCCGATGGGGCCTTCGGTGGCGATGTGCACGAGTTGGGGCGCGGCGCGATCCAGCATGCGGCGCACCCCAAAGCGGGGGCTCACCGCCAGCCGGATGGCCGCGTAACCCGGCATCGGGACGGTCAGGAAGCGGTCCGGCGCGATCACGTCCACCCGATTTCCGCGGGCGGTCAGGCGCTGGACCGTGGTGGACAGCGAGCGGACGACGCCGTTGACCTGCGGGAGCCAGGCATCGGTTGCGAGCACAAGCTCCATCGGTCAGGCCGCCGTCGCGGCCGGCCGTGTGCCCTCCAGGGCCTTCTCCCGCGCCCAGTCCACGATGGCGATATGGCCGCGCGCGTCCTCCGCCAGGGCGGTGCAGCTTTCGACCCAGTCGCCGTCGTTGTAGTATGTAATGCCGCCGAACTCGCGGATCTCGGCGCAATGGATGTGCCCGCACACGACCCCGTCGAGCCCGCGCGACAATGCCTCCTGCGCGACCGCCTCCTCATAGCTGGAGACGTACTGGACCGCGTTCTTCACGCGCTTCTTGAGGTAAGCCGAGAGTGACCAGTAAGGCATCTTCAAGCGCCTGCGCGCCGCGTTGAAGACGATGTTGGCGCGCAGCAGCACGCCGTATGCCTTGTCGCCCAGGAAGGCGAGCCAGCGGTGATAGAGCACCACGCCGTCGAAGGCGTCACCGTGCGTCACAAGGAGCCGGCGTCCATCGGCGGTGTGGTGGACCGCCTCCAGCACCAGTTCCACGCCACCGAAGGTCATGCCCGCATAGTCGCGCAGCATCTCGTCATGATTGCCGGCGACGAAGACGACACGGGTGCCGCAGTGCGCCATCTTGAGGATGCGGCGGACCACTTCGTTGTGAGCATCAGGCCAGTACCAGCCTTTCCGAAGACGCCAGCCATCGACGATGTCACCGACCAGGTAGAGCGTCTGGCACTCCATGGACCTCAGGAAGTCCACCAGCATGGCCGCATTGCACCCCCGCGTGCCCAAGTGGATGTCGGAAATCCACACGGTTCGGTACTTGCGCTTGGGGCGAAACGGCTTGGGATCGGGCAAGTCGAGCCAGTCGGGGATCTTGCCGGACGGCGATGACAATCTGGCGGGCAGCAGGCTTTCGGCGGTGGTCGACACGGAGCGCGTCCTTCCGGGCATGTCCTTTGCTGGTCCGCTACATCTAGAAGCCGGTCGTGGCGCCTGCGTGACGGTTGCCGGTCAGTTCGGTGACAAGGCAAGCACGCGCAGGCAGCGCTTTCACGGCGCTGTCGCCGATCTGTCACCCGTCCGTCACATTGCCTCGCCACAGACGCTTCTGCCGGCCGACGAGGGGGACATGAGGCGTATCGACATCTTTCTGACCGGGGAACTTGCGGAAGGCTTCGCGCCCTTCCGGCACGGCGACCTGGAACTGGTGCTGCACCCCTGGAGCTACGGTGCCCAGCTGCCGCTGATCGAAGGCGAACTGTGGATCTTCGTTGACTGGGTACTGCCCGAGATGTCGGGGCTGGAACTGTGCCGCCGTCTTCGCAGCGACCCGCAGACGGCCGGCGCGCACGTGACGGTGGTCCTGGCGGAGGACGACCTGGAGGACCGCAAGCGCGCGCTGCGCACGGGTGCCGACGACTATATCGTGGGCCCGCTCAGCCGCACGGCGCTGCTCGACAGGGTGCTGGCCGGCGGAGTGCGAGATCGCGACCCCCAGCTCGATCGGCGCGTGTCGCTGGGCGACCTGGTGATCGACATGGCCGCGTTCCAGGCACGCTGGCAGGGCACGCCTGTGCCGCTAATGCCCAACGAGTTTCGCCTGCTGCGCTATTTCGCCGAGCACCCCGGGCGGGTGTTCACCCGGCCGCAACTGATCACGGCGCTGGGAAAGCAGGAGCCGCCGATCGACGAGCGCACGGTGGACGTGTGGATCGGGCGCTTGCGACGGGCGCTCAAGACGGCCGGCGCGGGGAACCGCCTGCGCACGGTGCGCTCGCTGGGATATGTGTTCGACGAGCTTTGACTGCCCTCCGCCGGAGCGGTCGTGGCCGGAGTCTGTCCGCTTAAAGAGCGGGTGCCGCCTGAACAGGACAGCCCCCTGGCGCCTCAGGTGGCGGCAGCAGTCTCGCTGGCGTCGACAACCGGCTCGGTCTCCCCGATGGGCGCGGTGGTGGCCGTGGGTGCGGGCGTCGGCTCGGGCGGGGGCGCGATGAGCGGCGCCAGCGGGCTGGGATCGGTGACGAACTGGCCGGCCCCGTCGCGCAGCCTGCGCGGTTCGAGCATGGCGGTCGTCTCGATCAGATCGAGCGCGCGCTGCACTTCTTCGTAGCGCCGAGCATCGGCGATCCACTTGTCGGCACGGCCCGCGCCGGGCAGTCTTGCGACCTCCTCGATTGCGGCATCGATGCGACCGGCAGCCAGCATCAGCCGGGCGCGGGCGATCCGCGCGTCAGGCGCAAGCAGCGCCGAGGAGTCGCGGTGTATGGTGACAAGGCCGTTGAATTCGCGTTTCACCCGGTCCCACAGGCCCTCACGCTCGATGCGGTCGGTGAGTCCGGGAGCCAAAGCCTCTAGCCGCGCGCCCAACTGGTCGATCGTCACCGGGGCTGCGGCAAAGCGCAGGATCTTGTCCACCGATTCCGGCTGCGCATCGGCGAAGCGCAGGCGAAGCTGGTCGCTGACGAAACCGAGCGGGGCGCCACGATCGATCAGGCGCCGCGCCGAGAAAGCGATCAGCAGCCCTTCGGCGCGCGCCGCGTTGCCGGCTGCTGCGTCCGCCTGGAAGCCCAGCCGGGAGAACCGCTCTTCCAGAAGCGCCAGGCGCGCTTCGACGGAGCCGACCGCGGCGAGGTCCGCCGGGTCCGATTGTTGTGCGGGAGGCGCGACCACGGCCTGCGGGGCTGCCTGCTGGCGGGATGGCAAAAAGCGGTCCAGCTCACCGTACCAGGCGAGCGCGCCTACGGCGGCACCACCAAGCAGCAGGCCCAGGAAAAGCGCGGTAACCGGCGCGGTGCTGCCCTTGCGCGGCGCCGTGCTGGTATTGGGATAATCGTCGTTCATCGGCGCTTTCGATCGGGTCACGGCTGCCCCTGGACGTCTTGGCACATCGATTGCGCCAAGGCCAGCAGAGCCGAATCGTTGGGGCTCGACGCAGAGCGCATCGCCGCCCAGCCGGGGCCCGCCCAGCCGAGCGCGCGCGGGCCGATCGCCGCCAGCGAGATGCGCGAGCGGTCGAGATCGTGCTCTCGACAAAGCGCGGCGAAATGGCGGGCGGCATCGCCCGAGTGAAGCATTACCACCGCCCCGCGTTCCAGCAGCGCGGCCAGCCCCGGTGGCATCGGCAGCAATTCCGCGGCGTAGACGATTCGCGTTTTCACCGTGACGCCGGCGGGAAGGTGAAGCGGGACGTGAAGGGCACCGGCCAGTCGCAGCAGGCGGCGGTGGTCGGGCGCAAGATTGCCAAGCAATTCCTGCAGGCCGCCCGTGCCCACGGCAGCGATGCGCAAGCCGGCCTCCTCGGCCGCGCGGGCGGTCGCCTTGCCCACGCAATACGCCGGCATGGCCCGCAAGGCTTCCAGGTCGGGGCCCGCCTCGCGAACGGCATTGGCGCTGCCTAGGAGAATGGCGTCCACCTGATCGCGCGGCACCGGGTCCCACGGCAGCGCATGGATCGCGAAGATCGGGAAGACATGGACATCGAGCCCGGCGGCCTGGGCGGCAACGCGGGTCCGTTCGGCGCCCGGCTGCGGGCGGACGATGATCAGCGGGAGCAGGCTGACGCTCGCGGGCGCCGGGGCGTTCATGTCGGAGCACCTGTGAAGTGGACGGTGATCGCCGGAACCGCCCGGGACAGCAAGTCGGCGGCGAGGCGCGCGGGCCCCTCCGGATCGCCGGCCGCAAAGCGAGCCTCGCCTTCCACGCGTTCCGCGCCGTCGGGGCTGTAAAGCGCGGCGCGCAGGACGATGTCGCCGCCGTCATGGCGCGACAGGGCCGCGATGGGGCTGTGGCAGTTGCCGCCGAGCGCGGCCAGCAGCGCGCGTTCGGCCAGGACCGCCTGGCGGCTCTCTTCGTGGTCGATCGCTGAGAGGAACGCCTTGGTCCGCGCGTCTTCGGCCCGGCACTCGACAAGAATCGCCGCCTGGCTCGGGGCGGGGAGCCATTCCTCTGCCGGAAGCGGGTGTCCGGTGCCCGTCTCGCTCAGCCGGTTCAGGCCGGCCAGGGCCAAGAACGTCGCGTCCGCTTCGCCTGCCGCGAGCTTCGCCAGCCTGGTGGCCACATTGCCCCGGAACACGATGGTGCGGCAATCGGGGCGGGCGTGAAGGAGTTGCGCAGCGCGGCGCGGTGCGCTGGTGCCGACGACAGCGCCGGGAGGCAGCGCCGCGATGCTGGCCGCGCCGATCAGCACGTCGCGCACATCCTCGCGCGGGAGGACGGCGGCGATGCCGATCGCCTCGGGCCGCATCGTCTCGACGTCCTTGGCGGAGTGGACGGCAAAGTCGATTTCACCCGCCAGCAGCCAGTGATCGAGCTCTTTGGTCCACAGCGCCTTGCCGCCAATCTCGGCAAGCGCGCGGTCCTGGATGCGATCGCCGCTGGCGGTGACCGGGACGATCTCTATATGCGCGGGATCGATTTCGTGCGCGGAGGCCAGCCGCGCCCGCGTTTCTTCGGCTTGCGCCATTGCGAGCGGGGAACGGCGGGTGCCAAGGCGGAGGCGGGGGATCGTCGGGTTCATCGGCAGCTTGTGCTAGACCGCCTTCCTCTTCAGGGAAAGATGGGCCGCTCAGGAATAAGGTTTGTTCTAGAAAGTGGTATGACGACGGTTCTGGGCATCGAAAGCTCGTGCGACGAGACGGCTGCGGCGTTGGTGACGGACGGGCGGGTCATTCTGGCGCAGCGTATCGCGTCGCAGGACGAGGCCCATCGGCCTTATGGTGGCGTGGTTCCCGAGATCGCCGCGCGGGCCCATGCCGAGCGCTTGACCCCGTTGATCGAAGCCACCCTGGCCGATGCCGGGATGACCCTGGCCGATGTGGATGCCGTCGCGGCGACGGCGGGCCCCGGCTTGATCGGCGGCGTCATGGTGGGGCTGGTGACGGCCAAGGCGCTCGCGATGGCCGGCGACAAGCCGCTGATCGCGATCAACCATCTTGAGGGCCACGCGCTCTCCCCGCGTCTGGCCGATGAAGCGCTGACGTTCCCTTACTTGTTGCTGCTGGTGTCGGGCGGCCATTGCCAGATCCTGCTTGTGGAAGGCGTGGGCCGTTATCGGCGGCTTGCCACGACGATTGACGATGCCCTGGGCGAGGCCTTCGACAAGACCGCCAAGCTGCTGGGGCTGGGTTACCCGGGCGGCCCTGCGGTGGAGCGGCTGGCGGGCGAGGGCGATCCCAGGAAAGTGCCGCTGCCGCGTCCGCTGGTGGGCAGCGCGGAGCCTCACTTCTCGTTCGCGGGCCTGAAAAGCGCGGTCATGCGCGCAAAGCACGCCCTCGATTCGCAGGGCGCGAATGACGGGCAGCGAAAGAGCTATACCGATGCAGACATCGCCGCCTCGTTTCAGCAGGCGGCGATCGATTGCCTGACCGATCGCGCGCGGCGTGCCCTGGCGACGGCCGGCCCGGTCAGCGCCTTGGTGGTCGCTGGCGGCGTGGCCGCCAACCAGGCGATACGCGCCGCTCTGCAGGCGCTGGCGGCCGATCACGGCTTGCGCTTTGTGGCGCCGCCGCTGGGGCTGTGCACCGATAACGCGGCGATGATCGCCTGGGCCGGTGTGGAGCGGCTGGGCCAGTCGGATCCGCTCGACATTCCCGCCCGGCCGCGCTGGCCGCTGGATCCGGGCGCGGAAGCTGTTCGCGGGGCGGGAGTGAAGGCATGAAGCGGGTCGGTGTGATCGGCGCCGGGGCCTGGGGAACGGCCCTGGCCCAGGCCGTGGCGAGCGATGGCAGCGAGGTGCTGCTCTGGGCCCGCGAACCGGAGCTGGCGGCCGAGATCAATGAGACCCGCCGGAATGGCACCTACTTGCCGAGCACGTCGCTGGCCCCGACCATCATGGCGACCTTCGATCTGCACGAAATGATGGACCTGCCCGTGCTGCTGGTGGTCGTGCCGGCCCAGTTCCTGGGCGGGGTGGTGTCCGAGCTGGGGCACTGGTCGGGCGACCTTGTCCTTTGCGCCAAGGGGATAGAAGCGG
>Ga0233380_1001091_pt1 | contig 12723 bp, 10 predicted proteins | sample ElkDunMinimDraft_9_FD_191541 | JGI IMG/M metagenome (GOLD analysis project Ga0233380, IMG submission 191541) | Fecal eukaryotic communites from dung pellets of Tule Elk in California, USA - Elk Dung F36 | ecosystem: Host-associated > Mammals > Digestive system > Large intestine > Fecal | place... | reverse complement strand
CGCGCTCTCCCGGTGGCGCAGGCGCATGCGATGCTTGCACAGGAAGACCCTCCAGCAGCAGCCCGGCTTGCGCCGGCCGACACGACGCGGGTCGCACGGGCGCTGGAGGTCGTGCGCTCCACCGGCGTGCCGCTCGCCACGTGGCAGCAACGAAAGAGCAGTGGCATCGCCGATCGAATCTGCCTTGTCCCGCTCATATTACTACCACCGCGCGACTGGCTCGTGCGCCGTTGCGACGCGCGGTTCGAGGCGATGGTAGAGGGCGGCGCGGTCGATGAGGTTCGCGCCCTGCTCGCACGCGGGCTCGATCCGGCCCTGCCGGTCATGCGCGCCATAGGGGTGCCAGAAATCGCCGCCTGGCTGGACGGGCAAATCGACCGGGACGCCATGCTCGAACGCGGGCGGATCGCCACCCGCCGTTACGCCAAGCGGCAATATACCTGGTTCTCGCATCAACCCCCAGCCGACTGGCCAAGACATCAATGCGAGATTGATGATAAGAGCGCGCCAGAAATCATAAGAAGATTTCAACACTAGCGGTTGACAGGAAATTTTATGTCGCATATTGGCGGCATCCTTGCTTCTGCGCGTCCTTTGGCGCACAGGGCACGGCTTCCAGCAATGAAGAGGATATCCATCGTGGCCGAAAAGAGCGGCGCCGACATTTTGGTTGAGTGCCTGATCGATCTCGGGGTCGAGGTCGTATTCGGCTATCCCGGCGGCGCGGTGCTGCCGATCTACGATGCGCTCTTCGAGCATAGCAAAATCCGGCACGTCCTCGTCCGCCATGAACAGGGCGCGACGCACATGGCCGAAGGCTATGCCCGCTCTACGGGTAAGCCGGGCGTCGTGCTCGTCACCTCGGGTCCGGGCGCGACCAACGCTGTCACGGGCATCACCGATGCGCTGATGGACTCGATCCCGATGATCGTCATCACGGGGCAGGTTCCGACGCAGCTGATCGGCACCGACGCTTTCCAGGAAGCGGACACGGTCGGCATCACGCGCCACTGCACCAAGCATAATTATCTGGTGAAAGACCCCCGTAAGCTCGCGTCCGTCGTGCATGAGGCCTTCCATATCGCTACGACCGGCCGCCCCGGCCCCGTCGTCATCGATATCCCGAAAAATGTGCAGATCGCGACCGCGCCCTACAGCCGGCCCGAGCCGGTCGCGCATGCAAGCTATCGCCCGCAGATAAAAGCCGATCCGTCGGCGATCGCTACGGCGGTCGAGATGCTGGCAGCGGCCGAACGCCCCATTTTCTACACGGGCGGCGGCGTCATCAACAGCGGACCGGAGGCGACCCGCCTGCTGCGCGAGCTGGCGCAGATGACGGGCGCACCTGTCACCTCGACGCTGATGGGCCTTGGCGCCTACCCCGCTTCGGGCCCGCAATGGCTTGGCATGCTGGGCATGCACGGCACCTATGAAGCCAATTGGGCGATGAATAAGGCGGACCTTATCCTCTGCATCGGCGCGCGGTTCGACGACCGCGTTACCGGGCGGCTGGATGCGTTCGCGCCCAATGCGCGCAAGGTGCATATCGACATCGACCGCAGCTCGATCAACAAGACCGTGGCCGTCGATCTGCCGATCGTCGCCGACGTCGCGAGCGCACTCGGCGACATGGTGGCGCTGTGGCAGGAGCGCGGGCTCAAGGCGGCCGACCTTACCGAATGGTGGGCGCGGATCGATGGCTGGCGCGCGCGCAACAGCCTCGCCTATCCGCCAAGCGTGACCGAAATCATGCCGCAGGAATCGATCGCTGCCCTCTATCGCGCCACGCGCGATGTGAAGGACGTCATCATCACCACCGAAGTCGGCCAGCATCAGATGTGGGCTGCGCAGCATTTCGGGTTCGACGCGCCGAACAAATGGCTGACCTCGGGCGGTCTTGGCACGATGGGCTATGGCTTCCCAGCGGCCATTGGCGCCCAGATCGGTAACCCCGACAGCCTGGTCATCTGCGTTGCCGGCGACGCCTCTGTGCAGATGAACATTCAGGAAATGGGCACCGCCACCCAGTTTCGCACGCCGGTTAAGCTCTTCATCCTCAACAATGAATATATGGGGATGGTGCGCCAGTGGCAGGAGCTGACCTACGAGAGCCGCTATTCCAACAGCTATAGCGACTCCCTGCCCGACTTTGTGAAGCTGGCCGAGGCCTATGGCTGGACCGGCATCCGCATCGAAGGGCCGGAAGATCTGGAGGCTGGCGTCAAGCGGATGATCGAAACGCCCGGCCCCGTGCTGGTCGACTGCCGCGTGGCGAAGCTCACCAACTGCTTCCCGATGATCCCATCGGGCGCGGCGCATACCGAAATGATGCTCGATCCCAGCCAGATGGCGGGCATCATGTCGGACGAAGCGAAGGCGCTGGTGTGACGACGCGTCTGGCGGTCCGGCTGCATATCGCCGAACCGTGGGATTTCGAACGGATCGCAGGGTCGGCCGACCTCACTGGCTGGACCACCGACCATGGCGACGCCGACAAGGAAGAATGGGAAGTGCATCTCGACCACGCCATCGACTATCACGATCATAGGATCGGTCGGCTGCTCGTCGGCCCCCGCTATGTCGGCGAGCATCTTGCCCGCATATTCGATGCGGTCACGGGTTTCCCGGTACGCCTCGCCTATGCCCAGGAAGATGGCTGGCACTACGCTTTTGCCGCGATGATGTCGCAGCGCCACGATGACGAACAGGAAAGTCCGTCCTAATGCATATTCAGGAAGAACAGAGCGAGCGACACGTCCTGTCGCTCACCGTCTCGAACGAGGCGGGCATTTTGGCGCGCATCGCCGGTCTTTTCACCGCGCGCGGCTATAATATCGACAGCCTGACCGTGGCCGACATCTCGTCCGACCATGCGATCAGCCGCATCACGATCGTCACCAACGGGCCGAGCCGCGTGATCGATCAGATCATCGCCCAGCTCGACCGGCTGGTGCCGGTGCACAAGGTCGTCGACCTTGCCGACAATGGCCCGTTCGTCGAGCGCGAACTGGCGCTCGTCAAGGTGTCGGGCACGGGCGAGGACCGGATCGAAGCGCTGCGCCTGGCCGACGTATTCCGCGCCAAGGTCGTGGACACGACGATCAGCAGCTTCATCTTCGAGATCACCGGCACGACCGAAAAGGTCAATAATTTCGTCGCGCTGATGGGACAGATCGGTCTGGTCGAAGTCGGTCGCACCGGCGTCGTCGGGCTGGTCCGGGGCAGCGAGGCGGTCTAAACGCACCGCGCACGGACGGGCAATTCACCTCTCGCCCTTTTGCAGAGAGGACGATATGGCGCGGCGGACCATCGGGTCAGGCCGAGCTGGATTACGGATCCTTTTCCCCTAAGGGCGGGACGAGGCATGGGAACATGAGGGAAGAGACGAACATGAAAGTCTATTACGATCGCGACGCGGACATCGGCCTGATCAAGGGCAAGAAGGTCGCCATCCTTGGCTATGGCAGCCAGGGTCACGCCCATGCGCAGAACCTGCGTGACAGCGGCGTCGCGGAAGTCGCGATCGCGCTGCGCGCCGGTTCGGCCTCGGCCAAGAAGGCCGAAGGCGCAGGCTTCAAGGTGATGCCGAACGCGGAAGCCGCCGCATGGGCCGACGTACTCATGATCCTGGCGCCCGACGAGCATCAGGCCGCGATCTATGCCGAAGACATTCATGCGAACATGAAGCCGGGCGCAGCGCTCGCCTTCGCCCATGGCCTTAACATCCATTTCGGCCTGATCGAGCCGCGCGCCGACATCGACGTGATCATGATCGCGCCCAAGGGTCCAGGCCACACCGTGCGCTCCGAATATCAGCGCGGCGGCGGCGTGCCCTGCCTCATCGCCATCGCGCAGGACGCGACCGGCAACGCGCATGACATCGCCCTCTCCTACGCCTCGGGTGTCGGTGGCGGCCGTTCGGGCATCATCGAAACCAACTTCCGCGAAGAATGCGAAACCGACCTGTTCGGCGAGCAGGCCGTCCTGTGCGGCGGCGCGACCGCACTGGTCCAGGCGGGCTTCGAAACGCTGGTCGAAGCGGGCTATGCCCCGGAAATGGCCTATTTCGAATGCCTCCACGAACTGAAGCTGATCGTCGACCTGATGTACGAAGGCGGCATCGCCAACATGCGCTATTCGATCTCGAACACGGCCGAATATGGCGATATCAAGACCGGGCCGCGCATCATCACCGAAGAAACGAAGAAGGAAATGAAGCGCGTCCTCGCCGACATTCAGTCGGGCCGCTTCGTCAAGGACTTCGTGCTCGACAACCGCGCCGGACAGCCTGAACTGAAGGCGAGCCGCATCGCGTCGCAGCGCCACCAGATCGAGGAAACCGGTGCAAAGCTGCGCGCCATGATGCCGTGGATCGGCGCCAACAAGCTGGTGGACAAGGAAAAGAACTAAAGGTCTTTTCTTCGAAACGGATCGTATCCCGTTTCGGCTCTGGAATTGTTCGGGGGCGTCGCTATTCTCAGCGGCGCCCTTGAGCATTTCGGAGAAGATGTCCCATGCGTAAATTCCTGATCCCCGCGGCGGCTTTCGTCGCCCTGACCGGCGGCACCATGCTGGTCGCACAGGCGCCAAGCGCGTTGCCCGGCACCAACGACGTCAGCAAGGTTACCGGCGGCACCTATAAGGTTGACGGCGGCCATACCCAGGTCGTTTTCGCCTGGGACCATATGGGTTTTTCCCAGAATATCGGCACGATCGCCGAGCCCACCGGCACGCTGACGCTCGATAAGGCCAATCCCGCCGCGTCCAAGGTTTCGGTGACCTTTCAGGTCGCCAACCTGCGAACCGGTGTGAAGGCGCTCGACGAGCATCTGATGAAGCCGGACTTTTTCGACGCCGCCAAATATCCTACAGCGACCTTCGTCTCGACCAGCGTCAAGCCTGATGGCGCGAACGGTGCCGACATCACCGGCAACCTGACGATCCACGGCGTGACCAAGCCTGTGACGCTGGACGCTGCCTTCCATGGCGCCGGCATCCAGCCGATGAGCAAGAAGGAAAATGTCGGATTCGTCGCGACCGGAACGATCAAGCGCAGCGATTTCGGCATGGCCATGGCCGTTCCGATGGTCAGCGACGCGATCGAACTGAAGATCGTCGCCGCGTTCGAGAAGCAATAAATACCTCTCCAACCGATCGATCTACATTCTCTTTCAGGGCCGGCTTGCATGCCGGCCCTGTTTTGCGTTAAACATACGCATCATGCAGAGCTTCGCGCTTCTTTCCTTGCTACGACTTACACGCCCTTAGGCGTGGCTTTTGTGCTGCCATTCGACTAGGGGCAGCGTCGATCCGCCTAAGGGCACTTCAGAGCAGTCAAATCATATCAGCGGGCGCATGAGCAGCCCGCCGCAGGAAGAAGTTTCAAGCCATGATGCTGACCGACCCTTCACAGAAATATCGCGCTTTCCCGCAGGTCGACCTGCCTAACCGCCAGTGGCCGGGCCAGGTCATCTCCGCTCCGCCGCGTTGGCTGTCCACCGACATGCGCGACGGTAACCAGTCGCTGATCGATCCGATGAACGCGGAAAAGAAGCGCCGCTTTTTCGACCTGCTCGTCAAGATCGGCGTCAAGGAGATCGAGGTCGGCTTCCCTTCCGCCGGCGCGACCGAGTTCGACTTCATTTCCGGTCTGGTGAAGGATGGCGCCATCCCCGACGACGTGCTGCCGCAGGTGCTGACGCAAGCGCGCGCCGACCTAATCGCGACGACGTTCGAGTCGCTGCGCGGCGCACGCCAGGCCATCGTTCACGTCTACAATGCCGTGTCGCCCGCCTGGCGGAACATCGTCTTCCAGATGGACCGGCCGGAGATCAAGGAAATCGCGGTCACGGCAGCCAAGCTGCTACGCGACCATGCGGCGGCCCAGCCCGATACCGACTGGCATTTTGAATATTCGCCCGAAACCTTCTCGACTGCCGAGCTGGATTTCAGCCTCGAATGCTGTGAAGCGGTGATGGACATATTGCGTCCCACACCCGAGCGTCCGCTGATCCTCAACCTGCCCGCGACGGTCGAGGCTGCGACGCCGAACATCTATGCCGACCAGATCGAGTGGATGTGCCGTCATATCTCGCGCCGTGACAGCGTCGTCATCTCGCTCCACCCCCATAATGACCGCGGCACCGGCGTCGCGGCGGCGGAACTGGGAATTATGGCGGGCGCCGACCGGGTCGAAGGCTGCCTGTTTGGCAATGGCGAGCGCACCGGCAATTGCGACATCGTGACCGTTGCGCTGAACATGTACACGCAGGGTATCAACCCCGGCCTCGATTTCTCGGACATCGACGACGTCATCCAGACGGTCGAATATTGCAACCAGCTGCCCGTCCATCCGCGCCATCCCTATGCCGGCGAACTGGTCTTCACTGCTTTCTCGGGCAGCCATCAGGACGCGATCAAGAAGGGCTTTGCCGCGCAGGAGGCGCGCAACGACCAGATTTGGGACGTTCCCTATCTGCCCATCGATCCCAAGGATCTCGGCCGCGATTACGAAGCGGTGATCCGCGTCAATTCGCAGTCAGGCAAGGGCGGCGTTGCCTGGGTGCTGCAGCAGGATAAGGGCCTCAAGCTTCCCAAGCGAATGCAGGCGGACTTTTCCAAGGTCGTGCAGGCCCTCGCCGACGAGAGCAGCCGGGAACTGAACGCCGCCGATATCTGGGGCGCGTTCCAGGACCATTATCGCTTGTCGGGCGAGCAGGCCTATCGCCTGATCGACTATCATGAGGGCGGCGCTGCGGGCGACCGGATCTTTACCGGCAAAATCGCCCATCAGGGCGGGGAACGCAGCATATCCGGCCGTGGCAATGGCCTGCTGTCTTCCGTCCTTGCCGCGCTGCGCGACGAGTTCGGCATAGAGCTCGACATTGTCGACTATAATGAACATGCGATCGGCTCCGGATCGAACGTGGCGGCCGCCGCATATGTCGAGTGTCGCACGCCGGACGGTCGCACCATCTTTGGCATTGGCCAGGATACCGACGTCGCCACCGCATCGGTACAGGCCGTACTGTCGGCCGCGAACGGCATCGTCGCCCGACGCTAAGTCAATCACGCTGTAAGCAGGCAGCGGAGCCCCCGTCGCTGCCTCTTGCGCACGCATTGCGGCCCGCAAAGAAAAGCTTGCGCGCAATGGCGCATCTGCGATCCGATATGCGCGGCTCGCAAATGAGTAGCGGAGACGCGCAGATGAGAGTGCCGTTCAGAAGCTTTGGCTTTCAGGTTCTGGTCGGCATGGTCGTCGGACTGGCGCTCGGCTTCGTGGCGCGCGCAATGGGCGCGGCGCCGGATGGCGACCTCAACTGGCTGGCGGCGGCGCTCAAGACGGTTGGCAGTATCTTCGTCTCATTGCTGAAGGCCGTGGTACCGCCGTTGGTCTTTGCCGCGATCGTCGCCTCGATCGCCAATCTACGCGCGCTTGACAATGCGGCGCGGCTTGCCGGACAAACGCTGCTCTGGTTCGCAATCACCGCCCTGATCGCGGTGACGGTAGGTCTTGCCATCGGGCTCATCGTCGATCCGGGCTCCGGCCTGCGCGGCGAGGCGTTGGCCGTCCAGCCGGGCGCCTCGACCGGCGGCTGGCTCGATTTCCTGAAGGGCCTCATACCAGGCAACGCGATGGCGCTCGCCGGCAGCACGACGCTAAGCGACGGCGGCGCGACGACCACCCTTTCCTTCAATATCCTTCAACTGTTGGTCATCTCCATCGTCATCGGCCTCGCGACGCTCAAAGTGGGCGACCGGGCCGAGCCTTTCCTCGCCTTCGTCCGTTCATTGCTGAGCGTCGTGCGCGCCATTTTGGGCTGGATCATCCGCCTGACACCGATCGGTTCGGCGGCGCTGATCGGCACAGCAGTCGCCACCTATGGCTGGGGCGCGCTGGCGCAATTGGGCAGCTTTACTGCGGCGGTCTATGTCGGGCTGGGTATCGTGCTGCTCATCGTTTATCCCGCCCTGCTCCTTGCGCACGGCCTGAGTCCCGGCGCCTTTTTCGCCAAGGCCTGGCCGGCGATCCAACTGGGCTTCGTGTCACGTTCCTCCGTGGGCACGCTGCCGGTGACCGAGCGCGTGACCGAGCAGATGGGCGTCGACAAAGGTTATGCCGCCTTCGTCATTCCCCTCGCTTCCACCACCAAGATGGACGGCTGCGCGTCGATCTATCCTGCACTGGCAGCGATATTCGTCGCCGGTTTCTACGGCATTCCGCTTCACGCTGCCGACTATGCGCTGATCGCCTTCGTGAGCGTGGTCGGCTCGGCGGCGACGGCGGGGCTGACCGGCGCGATCGTCATGCTGACACTGACGCTCTCGACCCTCGGCCTGCCGCTTGAGGGGGCTGGCCTGCTGCTCGCTATAGACCCAATTCTCGACATGGGCCGCACCGCCGTCAACGTCGCGGGCCAGGTGCTGGTCGCCACCATCGTCGCACGACGCGAAGGGCTACTCGACGAGCGCGCCTATGGGGCCGAGGCACAGCCGGTCACTCTCGCCGACTAGTCTCGATCCCCACGGTCAGCGCGCAGGCTGGTTGGCCCGGGCGTCGGCCGCCATGATGCGCAGTGTCGGCACATTCGACCCGGCGACCTGCACGACATGCCGGCCCGGCGGCAGATCGAACCAGACGATCTTGCGAATATCCGAACAAGGCGGGCCATGGCCGTGATCGGCCGAGGGTCGCGCCTGCCGGCCGTCGAGCACATCCACCCATGCCCGGTCGGACAGCGCGATGCCGATGCGAGCCTGCACCTTCGTGGCGATGGTGAAAATACCGCCGAAGCCCTTCGCAACGTCCCTGCCCGGCGACGCCGCGAACTGCACATGTTCAGACGAGGTGAGATAGGCGGTAACGGGTTGCCCCAATATCAGCGACGGTGCGCCTTCGGCCTGCGTACCCGCCTGCGCCTCTCCACTCTGGCGCCAGCTTGTCCACGGCTCCGGGATCGCCTGCGGCGCGGCGCATGACCCGAGTACAGGCGCCGGAACCGCAGATATCACCGGTAGGGGGGACGCACCCAGCAGCAGAGACAGGAGGACCATCTATTTCCTTCCAAACAGCTTTTCAATGTCGCCATGGCCAAGCTTAACCCATGTCGGGCGGCCATGATTGCACTGCCCCGAGCGCGGCGTAACCTCCATTTCACGCAGCAACGCATTCATTTCAGCGACACTCAGCGTCCGGCCCGCGCGCACTGACCCATGGCAGGCCATGGTGGCGGCGACGAGGTCGATCCGGGCCTTGAGCGACAGCGCGCCATCATAGGCGGCGAGGTCGTCGGCCAGATCCGTCACCAGCGCCTGCGCATCCGTCTGCCCCAGCATTGCAGGAACGGCGCGCACCAGCATCGCGGACGGCCCAAAGCGTTCAAGCGTAAGGCCGAAGTCCTTCAGCTCCTCGATCCTCGCTTCGAGCCGATCGCAGGCAGGCTCGTCCAGTTCCACCACCTCAGGAAGCAGAAGCGCCTGCGACGCGACGCCGCTCCCCGCCTGCTCCATTGCCCGACGCATGCGCTCCAGCGTCAGGCGCTCATGTGCGGCATGCTGGTCGACGATGACGAGGCCGTCCTGCGCTTCGGCGACGATGTAAGTGCGCGCGACCTGTCCCCGCGCCACGCCAAGGGGAAAGTTCGTGCTTTCGGGCGCGGGCGCCGCTGCCAGTTCTGCGCGCGCTTGCGGTGGTGGCGTCAGGAAGCTTGCCCGCCGATCCGCCAGCGACGGCGCGAAGGACCGCTCCGCCGCCTCGAAAATCGGCATCGCGCCGATCGGCGTCGGCGATATGGGTTCGGCCGCCCATGCGCCCAGCGCGGCCGGATCGGCACGCTGCACCGCGCGAAATCCTTCCGTGTCGAGCGCGCGGCGCAGGCCCGAGACGATCATGCCCCGGATCATCGCCGGATCGCGAAAACGCACCTCGGTCTTGGCGGGGTGAACGTTCACATCGACCTCATCCCCCGGGACATCGAGAAACAATGCGACGACAGGATGGCGATCACGCGCCAGCAGATCGGCATAGGCGGCACGCAATGCGCCGATCATCAGCCGGTCCCGCACAGGTCTACCGTTGACGAACAGATATTGGTGGTCGCCAACCCCGCGATTATAGGTCGGAATGGACGCGACGCCCGACAGCCGGACACCTTCCCGCTCCAGCGACACTGTTACATGATTTTCAACGAGCGCCCGGTCCGTCAGCGCCGCAACCCGATCCTCCCGCCCATCGCCAGCCTGCACGCCGATCGCGCGGCGGCCATCATGTTCGAGCGCGAAGGCGACCGCCGGATGCGCCATGGCAAGGCGGCGTACGACGTCGAGGCAGGCAGCATATTCACTCTTGGCCGAACGAAGAAATTTACGCCGCGCCGGCACTTTAGCAAACAGTCGCTCGACCGTGACGCGCGTACCCGGCGGCAGTGCGGCTGGCCCTTCCGCCACCAGCGCGCCATTGTCGATAGTGCGGCTCCATCCTTCGGCCGACCCCACGCGGCTGTCGATCGTGAGCCGTGCCACCGAGGCGATAGAAGGCAGCGCTTCGCCCCGGAAGCCCAGCGTCGCGACCTTTTCGATCGCGTCATCGGGCAGTTTCGAGGTGGCGTGCCGCTCCACTGCCAGCGCCATGTCCCCAGGCGTCATGCCGCAGCCATCGTCGTTCACCTCGATGCGATCGAGGCCCCCGCTCGACAAACGAATGGCGATGCGGCGCGCACCGGCGTCCAGCGCATTCTCGACGATTTCCTTGAGCGCGCTGGCAGGCCGTTCCACCACTTCGCCTGCGGCGATGCGGTTGACCAGATGTTCGGGTAGGCGGCGTATTGACATTGATCAGGGACTAGACCAAGCGGGCGCATTCCGCGACCCGAAAGCCCGCAAATTTTTGCCTTCGTGGCGGGGCGGCCTGATCGTGGGTTCGGGTTTGCGACGGCGCCGACAGGCGCGCTGAACAGGACAAGGCATGTCGATCTTCTCGCGCATCTTCAAATTTTCCTCGCAGGATATGGCCATCGATCTAGGGACCGCCAATACGGTGGTTTATGTTCGTGGTCGCGGCATCGTGCTCAATGAGCCGTCGGTCGTGGCGGTCGAGACACTCAACGGCGTGAAGCGCGTGAAGGCGGTGGGCGACGACGCAAAGCTCATGATGGGCAAGACGCCCGCCTCGATCGAAGCGATTCGGCCCTTGCGCGACGGCGTCATCGCCGACATCGATGTGGCCGAACAGATGATCAAGCACTTCATCAACAAGGTGCATGGTGGCAAGCACAGCCCGTGGCGCGCGCCTGAAATCGTGATCTGCGTCCCCTCGGGCTCGACCAGCGTGGAGCGTCGCGCGATTCGCGACGCGGCGAGCAATGCGGGCGCGAGCCAGGTGTTCCTGATCGAAGAGCCGATGGCTGCCGCAATCGGCGCCGACATGCCGGTCACAGAGCCGATCGGCTCGATGGTCGTCGACATCGGCGGCGGCACGACCGAGGTCGCCGTCCTGTCTCTGCGCGGCCTCGCCTACACCACTTCCGTGCGCGTGGGCGGCGACAAGATGGACGAAGCGATTGTCAGCTTCGTGCGCCGTCACCACAATCTGCTGATCGGCGAAGCGACGGCTGAGCGGATCAAGAAGCAGTTCGGCGTTGCCCAGCCGCCCGAGGATGGGGTCGGCGAGACCATCCATATTAAGGGTCGCGACCTTGTGAACGGCGTCCCCAAGGAAATTTCGATCAATCAGGGCCAGATCGCCGATGCGTTGGCCGAGCCGATCAGCACGATCGTCGAGGGCGTTCGCATCGCGCTTGAGAATACCGCGCCTGAACTGGCCGCCGACATTGTCGATCAGGGCATTGTCCTGACCGGTGGCGGCGCGCTGCTCAAGGGGCTGGACGATGAGCTTCGCGACGAAACCGGCCTGCCCGTAACGATCGCCGAAGATCCGCTGACCTGCGTTGCCATCGGCACCGGCCGCGCGATGGAAGATCCGATGTTCCGGGGCGTGCTCCAGACCGCTTAAAAGCAAGGAAGGCTAGGACGATGGCGCGGCCACCCAGCCGACGCCCCGGCATCAACCGGCGTGCGCAATATAGCCTGTTCGCCAGCTATGTCGTGGCGGTGTTCGGGGCCGTAGCGGGCCTGCTGATGGTGGTGGTCGCAATTTTCGATCCCACCGGCTTTACCGCCATCCGCACGGTGACGGCGGAGGCGACGCGTCCGCTCTCCACCGCGATGAAGCACATGGTGAGCGGAGTCGGGTCGATCGATGAAGTCCTGGCCGCCTACTGGCAGGCAGGCTCTCAAAATGTCGCGCTGCGCCGCCAGGTGGAGGCCGACCGTAACCGCATCATCGAGGCCAAAGCGATTGCGCAGGAAAATGCGCGGCTCAAGCGCCTGCTCAAGCTCGTCGAGGAGGATGGCTATGTCCTCCTGACCGGCCGGCTCATCAGTTCCTCGTCAAGCAGCATGCGACGCTTTGCCCGCCTCAACGCCGGCGCATGGCAGGGCGTGCGCGCAGGCATGCCGGTGCGCGCGGCGGAGGGCCTGGTCGGCCGCATCTTTACGACGACGCCCAACACCGCAGACGTACTGCTCCTGACCGATCCTAGCAATATCGTGCCCGTGCGGCGCGCGGCGGACAGCGTGCCCGCCATCTCGACGGGTAGCGGCGACGGATCGCTCGAAATCCGCGCTCTGGCCGCAGGGCGCAATCCCTTTCACCCCGGCGACCTC
>Ga0233380_1001089_pt1 | contig 12741 bp, 5 predicted proteins | sample ElkDunMinimDraft_9_FD_191541 | JGI IMG/M metagenome (GOLD analysis project Ga0233380, IMG submission 191541) | Fecal eukaryotic communites from dung pellets of Tule Elk in California, USA - Elk Dung F36 | ecosystem: Host-associated > Mammals > Digestive system > Large intestine > Fecal | place... | reverse complement strand
TGGGGGGGGGGGACAAGATAATGCATACAAGATAGCGTTAGACAATAGTAATAATGTATATGTAGGAGTAAATATAGTAAACGTAAATAATAATTATCCAGTACATTTCAGTCCAACAGAAGTATTACCTCTATTACCTCCAACCACCGGGGGTAATACAAATGCTGCTTATAATAGAACTTTTTTGGTAAGATATGATAGTAATGGCCAGTTTATATGGAAACAAGCCTTGCAAGGAGATGTTTTTCAAAGTGATCGATCAAATTTATTAGATATATTAATAGACAATAATAGCATTCATTTTATTGTAGGTTTTGAAAAAGGAACTCATCTAGATAGTAATGTTACCGTACCGGCTACAATAACAGGCTTTCAATACTTTTTAGTAAAATACGATACAGCAGGTAATTATGTAAGCAGTTTGCTGTTACCTGTCGCTGATGGGAGTGGATTAGTAGAACCAAGCGTTACGTTTAAATACGATAAACCCCGTAACCGTTATTACCTCGCAGGCTTTAGGTCGTATGTAAATACAAATGAAAATATCCCTTTAACTTATGCCGGCACGGCATTTACCCACAATGCGTATGTTTTGGCAATAGATGCCACAAATGGCAGTGAAATATGGCGCCGTGAAATGGATGCTGTTATTGATGATAGCCGCATTTATGATTTGGTAGTAGATGATGCTAACGGCGATATTTACATTTGTGGAAAATTAGTTAAGAAAGACGCTGCACCTGTAAAAATTATAGATTCTAAAAATCCAACAGTAAATCCTTATACTTTTACTTTTGATATTGCTTATGGCAATATGCCTTTTATAGCCAAATTAAACTCCAATGGTACGGTACAATGGGCACGTACCCCAAGCGGTTATAACTCACAAACTGCTATTACTGGACAGTATTATGGTTTTGGTTTGGCATTGCGTAATAATGCCAACGAGATCGCCTTTACAACCATGGGTAACAATACCATTTGGGACGGTTTTAGCATAAACCGTGCACCAAATAACCAACCAGACCCTTTACTAATGCGTTTTAATAAAGATACTGGTGCTGTTGTAGGCATGCACGATATTCAAGGCAGTATGGGCAGCATGCATATGCTAACCGCAGTAGCCGTAGATAACGACGGCAACTATGTAGTAGGCGGTGCTTTTGAGGGGTATTTGTTTCCACAACACAGCAGCATACCTATGTTAATGGGCAATGGGCATTACGATTTCTTTGTAGCCAAACTGGGTGCCAGCGTATGCGGTACAGCAGTAAGTACCAAAGATTTTAACAAACTAAACGTAAACGTCTACCCCAACCCAACTACAGACATTGTAAACATTGAAACCCAGGAAACCTTACAAAATTATGAGGTGTATAACGTATTAGGTCAACAAATACAAAAAGGCATGTTTAACGGCAATAACCAAATAAACCTGCACGGCGCAGCAAGCGGTAGTTATTTTATAAAAGTAACCACTACCCAAGGCAGTACCGCTACGGTAAAGGTTATTAAGAAGTAAGCATATTGCTTTAAGTTTTAGGCTATAAGCTATAAGCAACTCCAACAGTGTTTTAAACACTGTTGGAGTTATTTTACTTTATTTTTATACTATTCTTTGTCATCCCGAACGAAGTGAGGGATCTCAACGATTCAACGATTAACCAGTTCAACAATTCAACAAAATATATAACTATGAAAAATAAACTACACACAACAGTTTGTCATCCTGAGCTTAGTCGAAGTGCAGCATCTCATCCAGTTTGTCACTCCGAAGGAGTCACTAAACTTTGGTCACTGAGCCTGTCGAAGTGCCAAATCCTTCTATTCTCTATTCTCTATTCTCTATTCTCTATACCTCTACACTCCCAAACCTACAACTGGGACTGGGCAGTAAGCGGAGGTGGTCCTTTGGGAGATTATAGAGACGAACAAATACACGATATTAAAGTTGGTACCGACAATAATTACTATTTTATTGCTTCGGTGTATGGTAAGCATGGAGTACAACTTGATGGGCAATCCGTAAAAACCTACAACTTATCAGGTTCTGTAGCAGGGGGAGTGGAGGATATCTTTTTATTTTCTACTACGTGTGATGGTACCGTACGTTGGAGCCAAGCTATTGGTGGTGCATTTGATGACACTGCTTACAATTTGGTTTTAGACAGCCAAAACAATGTTTATATAGGCGCTTATGTAAGGAATGACGATGCTACTTCTGACGGACTGCCCGTTCATTTTAGCCCAACAGACTCCATACCTTACCCTGACCTTACCAACCCACAGTTACCACAAGAAGGTTTTAAAACAGCATATTTAGTAAAATACGACAGCAATGGCAATTATATAGATAGAGAGGCTTTAGAAGGAGCTGTTAATGCTATGGAGTTTTTACCTCCGCAATTATTAGACCTTGCAATAGACAGTAAAGATAACTTACATTTTATAATTGGCTTACGTAAAGGGAATGGTTATTTAGACAATAATATTAATGTTCCCAATACCACTGCAGCCTTTCAATATTATCTGGCTAAATACGACAAGGACCTAGATTATGTAAGCAGTATGCTTTTGCCGATTCCGGACGGAACCGGTTTTGCCAAAGGATCTACCTATTTTGCTTACGATGAAAACCTGAACCGATATTATGTTACAGGTCATAGAAAGAATGCGCCACTTACGTATGACGGAAGTAGTGTGGTTAACCTTTCATTTTTATTTGCCATTGACGGTACCAATGGGGGCTTGTTGTGGCATAGAGAACTATATTCTAATCCAATAGTAGGAGGACCTGCCATACAGTCGTCTAACAGGTTCAAGTCAATTAAAATTGATACGAATTCAGATGTATATATTGGAGGGGATTTGTTCAAAAACCAAAACGAGCAAGACCTAAAGATATATGATCCTAATGATCCCAATGTAACCCCATATCTCTTTACTCCTGGTGCAGACTTTACTTTACCTATGATTTTTAAAATTAACAGTAACGGAGTGGTACAATGGGTACAGGCAACCGCAGCTTATAGTTCAGGTGTTTTAGGACCTGCACCACGACAAGGTAAAGGTATTGCCCTTAAAGGAAGCGAGGTTGCTTTTGGGGTACAGAGTGGTGCAGATTTTTGGGGTACAATAGAAGTAGTACGTCCAATAATAAATTATCAACCGGATCCTGTATTGGTACGTTTTAATAAACAAACCGGAGCGGTAATCAATGTACATGACATACAAGGCCAGGCTGTAAGTACTAAACAAATGACTGCTGTAGCCACCGATAACGATGGCAACTATATAACCGCCGGTACTTTTAATGCCAATTTGTTTATGAACAACACACTAGGTATAACCCCTTTGGTAAGCACGGGAGAGTCAGACTTTTTTGTTGCCAAGTTAGGTGCTTATGCGTGCGGTACCAACAGCACCGAGAAGTTTAATAACATCAAGGTAAATGTTTACCCTAATCCTACCAATGATATTATAAATATAGAAACCGATGAAACTTTGTTGAATTACGTGGTTTACGATATGAACGGGCGTGAAATACAAAACGGTATGTTTGGCAGCAGTAACCAGTTAAACCTGCAAAACGCAGCAAACGGCGTATATTTTGTTAAAGTAACAACGGTTCATAATAATGTAGCAACGGTTAAGGTAATAAAAAAATAACAGATAGCTTTAAGTTTTAGGCTTTAAGCTATAAGCAAACTCCAACAGTGTTTTAAACACTGTTGGAGTTATTTTACTTTATTTTTATAATATTTATTTGTTGTTATCCTGAGCTTGTCGAAGGATCTCAACAAATTAACGATTAAACACCATATAATGAAGTCAAAAGTCAAACGGTCACTGAGCCTGTCGAAGTGCAACAAAACACATAAACTATGAAAAATAAACTACATAAAAGTAATACTCTTTGTCATGCTGAACTTGGTTCAGCATCTCATTATGCAAGTAATCGATTCATTTCGAATACTGATTCGTATCGAAAAGTCAAATCCCCAAATTTCCAAATCCTTCTATTCTCCATTCTCTATGCTCTATTCTCCCTCCCAGCTACATCCCAAACCTACAACTGGGACTGGGCAGTAAACGGCGGCGGACCATTAGGAGATAATACCGACGAGGAAATCTACGATATTAAAGTAGGCACCGACAATAATTATTATTTTATAGCTGCGGTTTATGGAAAGCAGGGAGTGCAGCTAGATGGGCAATCTGTAAAAACCTACAACTTATCAAATTCTATTGCAGGGGGAGTGGAGGATATCTTTTTATTTTCAACCACTTGTGATGGTACGGTACGCTGGAGTCAAGCCATCGGTGGTGCATATCAAGATTTAGCATATAATTTAGTATTAGACAGCCAAAACAATGTTTATGTAGGTGCGTATGTAAGGAATGATGTTGTTAATTCTGACGGGCATCCTGTTCACTTTAGCCCAACAGACTCTATATCTTATCCTGACCTTACCAACCCACAGTTACCACAAGAAGGTTTTAAAACAGCATATTTAGTAAAATACGACAGCAATGGCAACTATATTAAAAGAGAGGCTTTAGAAGGAGCTGTTAATTTTATGGAGTTTTTACCTCCGCAATTATTAGACCTTGCAATAGACAGTAAAGATAACTTACATTTTATAATTGGCTTACGCAAAGGGAATGGTTATTTAGACAATAATGTTAATGTTCCCAATACCACTGCAGCTTTTCAATATTATCTGGCTAAATACGACAAAGACCTAGATTATGTAAGCAGTATGCTTTTGCCGATTCCGGACGGAACTGGTTTTGCCAAAGGATCTACGTATTTTGCTTACGATGAAAACCTAAACCGATATTATGTTGCAGGTTATAGAAAGAATGCACCACTTACGTATGACGGTAGTAGTGTGGTTAACCTTTCATTTCTATTTGCAATTGACGGTACAAATGGTAGTTTGCTTTGGCATAGAGAATTATATGCTCAACCTACTAATAATCAGTTAGCATTTGCTTGGATGACCTCTTTGCAAGTTGACACTAACTCGGATGTTTATTTTGCTGGTAAGTTTTCACAAAACATAAATGCTCAGGATCCAGTAAAAATATACGACCCCAACGATTCTATAAATACTACTTATTCTTTTATACCTCCTGTTACTACTAATGTGCCAATAATTATAAGATTTAACAGCAGTGGTACGGTGCAATGGGTAAAAACTCCTACAGCTTTTGCTCCTGGAAAACAGACTAGCCATACACCAATACAAGGAGGATTGGCATTGAAATCGGGTGAGGTGGCTTTTGGTAGTAGTGAAGGACATTTTCAATGGGACAGCTTTACATTAAATTACCCATCTGGTCAAGGAACTGCTCCTACCTTACTTCGTTTTGACAAACAAACCGGAACAACCATTGGTATGCATTCGATAGATGATCCGGGAACCTATAAGACTATAACCGCTTTAGCTGTAGATAGGGATGGAAACTATGTTACTGGAGGACATTTGTATGGTCCTTTATTTACTAATACACCGGGCATTGCACCACTTAATAGTGCAGGAGAGTCAGACTTTTTTGTTGCCAAGTTAGGTGCTTATGCGTGCGGTACCAACAGCAACGAGAAGTTTAACAACATCAAGGTAAATGTTTACCCAAATCCAACCAATGATATTATAAATATAGAAACCGATGAAACTTTGTTAAATTATGTAGTTTACGATATGAACGGGCGTGAAATACAAAGCGGCATGTTTGGCAGTAGTAACCAGTTAAACCTGCAAAATGCAACCAACGGGGTTTATTTTGTTAAAGTAACAACGGTTCACAATAATGTAGCAACGGTTAGGGTGATTAAAAAGTAAAAAGTGATCAGCTTTTGGCATGCAGTGAATTACCTGCCAAAAGCTGATTTTTTATCATCATCAACATATTATATTATGAAAAATAAATTACACACAACTATTTGTCATCCTGAGCTTGTCGAAGGATCTTATCCAGTTTGTCACTCCGAACTAATCACTAAACTTTGGTCACTGAGCCTGAGGTTACTGAGCCCTGTCGAAGTATCGAAGTGCCAAATCCTTCTATTCTCCATTCTCTATTCTCTATTATCCATCCCAGCAACCGCCCAAACCTACAACTGGCAATGGGCAGTAAGCGGCGGCGGGGCGGCAGGAGGTACACAAGACGAACAGATCTATGATATTAAAGTAGGCACCGACAACAACTACTATTTTATAGCTCCTTTCTATGGAGGCTCGGGGCATCAGCTAGACGGACAATCTTTACCAACTTATAATGTTGGGGGCAGTGCCGCTAAAGACATTCTATTATTTTCTACGACTTGCGACGGCACCATACGCTGGAGTCATGTTTTGGGAGGCGGTAGTCAGGATGATGCTTATAATTTGGTTTTAGACAGCCAAGACAATGTGTATATAGGAATAAGAATGGGACTTGGTTCTACAACGCATCAAAAACCGGTTTATTTTAGCCCTACTGATTCTTTGCCTTTAACACCAGCCATTGAACCAAGTGATTATTATAAAACTACTTTTTTAGTTAAGTTCAGTAGCACCGGGCAGTATATAGGTAAAAAAGCGTTGCAGGGCGATGTAGGAAGCTATTATCCTTCCTTACCTTCTAACTTTAATTCAGCTATTTCTGATCTTGTTATTAGTAACGATACACTGCATTTTATTGTAGGTTTGCAATACGGTCTTCATTTAGACGACAATGTTACCGTACCTTCTAAATATCATTATGATCCTCTTAATCCTTCTTCAGGAGCTGGTTCGCAATTTCATTTGGCAAAATACGATACCAATCTTAACTATATAAGCAGTATGATATTGCCTATTGCTGATAATACAGGTTTCATACACGAAACAACTCGTTTTGTTTATGATGAAACATTAAATAGGTATTATTTAGCTGGTATGCGTTCTGCAAATGTAACGGCTTCAATTTTGCCATTTACTTATGGGGGTAAAGATTTTGTAGAACGAAGTTTTATATTAGGAATTGACGGTTCAAATGGGAATGAACTATGGCGTAGGGAAATATATGCCCATCCTGTTAATAATATAAAAGCAATTAATTCGATTACTTCTGTAATAATAGACACCAATTCAGATGTATATATTGCAGGGAAACTTTATAACACTATATTCCCTCAAAACCTGCCGATGAAGATTTACAACCCTCACGACTCAATAAACACCACTTATACCTTTACACCCGCAGTTGATACTGATATGGCAGCAGTTATTAAATTTAATAGCAGTGGTACGGTACAATGGGTGAAAACTCCCACAGCATTCGCTCCCAATTACACTTCTAATAAAGGAGGAATAATACCAAAAGGGCTTGCTATTAAAAATAATGAGGTAGCGTTAGCTAGTGCGGAAGGATATTTTATATGGGACAGCTTTACACAGAATTACCCGCAATTTCATGGGGTTGCTCCTACATTACTTCGGTTTGATAAACAAACCGGAACAACAATAGGTATGCATTGGATAGATGCTGGAGATAAGGGCATGAAAGCTGTGGCTGTTGATAAAGACGGTAATTATATTACAGGTGGCTTCTTTATTGGTACATTGTTTTCTAATACTCCCGGTATCACACCGCTTTACAGTGCCGGTCAGTCCGATTTTTTTGTTGCCAAGTTAGGAGCTTATGCCTGCGGCACCAACAGTACCGCAAAATTTAACAACATCAAGGTAAATGTTTACCCAAACCCAACCAACGATATTATAAATATAGAAACCGATGAAACTTTGTTAAATTATGTAGTTTACGATATGAACGGGCGTGAAATACAAAGCGGCATGTTTGGCAGTAGTAACCAGTTAAACCTGCAAAACGCAACCAACGGGGTTTATTTTGTTAAAGTAACAACGGTTCACAATAATGTAGCAACGGTTAAGGTAATTAAAAAGTAAGTTTTATTGCTTTAAGTTTTAGGCTATAAGCTATAAGCAAACTCCAACAGTGTTTTAAACACTGTTGGAGTTATTTTACTTTATTTATATAATATCGAGCAAATAAAAACCATAAGCTATGAAAAATAAACTACACACAAGTAATCACGTCACTTCGAGCGAAGTCGAGAAGTGTAAATAAAAACCATAAACTATGAAAAATAAATTACACACAAGTAATCACGTCACTTCAAGCTTGTCGAGAAGTCATAAAATCAGCAAATTATTAATACTATTACTCCTTTGGGGGTTAGGGGGCTACGCCCAACCCTACCAATGGGACTGGGCAACCTATGGCGGCAGTAATGCAGGCGATAATGGCTGGTTTTATAGAGCAGAACAAGTTCATGATGTGGTAGTAGGCAGCGACAATAACTATTATTTTTTAGCTAAGATTGGCAGAAGTGCTAGCTTGTCCGTGGGCAGCCAATTAGCCGGTCAGCCGGTAACGGTGTATAATAATTACGCTACTGGTTGGTCAGATATCTTTCTTTTTTCTACCACCTGCGATGGTACGGTACGCTGGAGCCAGGCAATTGGGGGAGGGGGGGCTGACAGGGCGTACAAAATAACCTTAGACAGTAATAACAATGTCTATATAGGGGTAAATGTAGATATGGGACTTAAAGTAGGTATTACCGATTATCCGGTGCATTTTAGTCCTACCGAGGCATTACCCATGCCGCCGCCAGTATCCTCTACTCCCGGTGTGCCAGGTACAATAAGTGATGGCTGGAAAAGGACGTTTTTGGTAAGATACGACAGTAATGGACAGTTTTTATGGAAGCGTGCGTTACAGGGTGATGTAAGTTCTGTATATGACAGGTCACATGTTTTAGATGTATTAATAGACAGTAAAGACAACATACATTTTATAGTAGGTTTTACAAGCGGTACACATTTAGATAATAAAGTAACCGTACCTACTACCATAACAGCTTATCAGTACTATTTAGTAAAATACAATACGGCAGGTAATTATTTAAGTAATATACCGCTACCCATTGCCGATGGTACAGGCTTTGTTGAACCAAGCTTTACTTTTAAGTATGACGAAGCCCGTAACCGCTATTACATAGCCGGTTTCCGTTCGTATTTAAATGCAAACGAAAACATTCCATTAACCTATGCCGGCACAGCATTTACAGAAAACGCCTACATACTGGCAATAGATGCGGTTAACGGCAATGAATTATGGCGCCGCGAAATGGAATCTACAGGTGTAATAAACGATAGCCGCATCTACGATTTGGTTATAGATGAGACTAATGGAGATTTGTACATAGGCGGCAAGCTCTTCAGATCGGCACAAAACGGTGGTGCCGTAACAACCATAAAAAATTCAAAAGATCCCTCGTCAACACCCTACACCTTTAATATTGGTATTACCGGCAACATGCCTTTTATAGCCAAGTTAGACCGAGATGGCGCAGTGCAATGGGCACGTACGCCTACCAGTTATAACAATTCTGCAGCTAATACAGGAGATTATTGGGGTTTTGGTTTGGCACTGCGTAATAATGCCAACGAGGTAGCCTTTGCTACTATGGGTAGTAATACCATCTGGGATAATTTCAGTATAAATCGTCCGCAAAACCATAAAAGTGATCCCATATTAATGCGTTTTAACAAGCAAACCGGTACGGTGGTAGGCATGCACGATATTATGGGCAGTGCGGGTAACTTTCACATGCTTACCGCCGTAGCCGTAGATAACGATGGCAACTATGTGGTAGGCGGGTGTTATAACGGCAATCTATTTACGGATCGTCCACAAAACCAATGGTTAGGTTACATTGGTAAACACGATTTTTTTGTAGCCAAACTGGCAGCAAGTGTTTGTGGTACAGCCGTAAGCACCGAAGATTTTAACAACATTAAGGTAAATGTTTACCCAAACCCAACCAATGATATTATAAATATAGATACCCAAGAAACCTTACATAATTATGAGGTATACAACGTGTTAGGGCAGCAAATACAAAAAGGCAACTTTAACGGCAACAACCAACTAAACCTGCACGGCGCTACCGCAGGTACTTATTTTGTAAAAGTAACCACTACCCAAGGCAGCACTGCTACGGTAAAGGTTGTTAAAAAATAAGTTTCACGCTTTAAGCAATAGGCAATAAGCAAACTCCAACAGTGTTTTAAACATTGTTGGAGTTCTTTTACTTTATTTTTACTATTTTTATAAAGTCATCTCAAATAGAATCAATAAGTTACATTTAATTACACAGCACATAAAGACTATGTCACTTCGAGCGAAGTCGAGAAGTCAGGATCTGAAAAAGAAATAACCAAAACCAAATAAAATATACAGTGTGTCATCCTGAGCTTGCCGAAGGATCTCAACAAAACCATAAACAAAAGAAATCATGCAACAACAACTACACACAACAGTTTGTCATCCTGAGCTTGCCGAAGGATCTCAACAACAACTACAACAACACAAAGTTTGTCATGCTGAACTGGTTACTGAGCGTAGTCGAAGTGCAGCATCTCATAAAATAATAAAACTAATTTTAATACTACTATTATTCCCCCTTTGCTCCATCCTCACACACGCCCAAACCTACAACTGGCAATGGGCAATGAAAGGCGGTGGCAGTAACGGCGGAATAGACGAAGAACAAATACACGATATAAAAGTAGGGACTGATAACAATTATTATTTTATAGCTACTATAGAAGGAAACAGTAATACACAGCTTGATGGAGAGCCAGTCGATGTTTATAACAGTACGATTGGAGGCAAGGATATTTTTTTATTTTCTACCGACTGCGAAGGGCAGGTGCGATGGAGCCAGGCAATTGGCGGAGAAGATAATGACCGTGCCTATAATCTGGTGTTAGACAGCAATAACAATGTATATGTAGGGGCTTATGTAACAGGTGGCAGCAGTTACAATCTTCATTTTAGCCCTGACACTGCACACGATATTACACCCTTTCCTGCAAATATGGATGCCCATAAGCGTATCTACCTGGTAAAATACAATAGTAATGGTATTTTTCAAGGCAAAAAAGCGGTGCAGGGAACCGTTAGTGGTGCGTTAGATGCAGAAGCACGTATATTTGATCTTGTAATAGATAGCCAGAATAAATTGCATTTTATTGTAGGGTTACTTAGTGGTACGCATTTAGACAGTCAGGTAACCGTACCTTCACAATATGTATATGATCCTTCTACATGGACATTTAATTTTCAATACCGCTTGGTACAATACGATACCGATTTAGATTATGTAAACAGCATGGTACTGCCTATAGATCCAACTTCGATTTTTCCAATTGGAAAAAACCGTTTTGCTTTCGACGAAACCTTAAACAGGTATTATATAGCAGGCGAAAGAGAACTTGGGTTTGATTTAATATATGATGGAGATGCTATTGTAAATAAAGCATTTATATTGGCATTTAACGGTAGTAATGGCAATGAAGTATGGCGCCGGGAAGTTTATACAGACCCTACCGGCGCCGGTGGTTTGGCAGATAACCGTTTTAATTCTTTAATTATTGATAATAATTCTGATGTCTATTTTGGAGGTAGAGTATATCAAAGTGCAAATGCACAAAATCCCATAAAAATATACGACCCTACCAATACCAATACACAGCCTTACCTATTTACCCCCACTACTAATTATGCATTACCAATGATAATGAAACTTAATAGCGATGGAGATGTACAATGGGTACAGGCAACAGCTGCACACGATTCATTTATTTCAGCATCTGCACCACGTCGAGGAAAAGGTATTGCCATAAACGGAAGTGAGGTTGCTTTTGGTGTGCAAGGTGGTGCAGATACATGGGGTACAATAAATATTGCACGTCCTTTAGGAGCAAGTTTTCAACCAGACCCTGTATTGGTACGTTTTAACAAACAAACCGGAGCAGTAATAAATGTCCATGACATACAGGGTGAGGCTGTAAGTACCAAACAAATGACTGCTGTAGCTACTGATAACGACGGCAACTATATAACCGCCGGTACTTTTAATGCCAATTTATTTATGAACAATACATTGGGTATAACACCTTTGGTAACCACTGGGCAGGCAGATTTCTTTGTAGCTAAATTAGGTGCCACCCCATGCGGTACAGCGGTTAGCACCGACAAATTTAACAAGCTAAACGTTAACGTGTACCCAAACCCAACAAACGGTATTATAAATATAGAAACACAGGAAACTCTGCACAACTATGAGGTATATAATGTATTGGGGCAACAAATACAAAAAGGCATGTTTAACAACAATCAGATAAACCTGCACGGCGCAACAGCAGGTACGTATTTTATAAAAGTTATTACTACCCAAGGCAGTACCGCTACGGTAAAGGTGATTAAAAAGTAAGTTTATTGCTTTAAGTTTTAGGCTATAAATTACAAGCAACTCCAACAGTATTTAAAATGCTGTTGGAGTTATTTTACTTTATTTTTATACTATTCTTTGTCATCCCGAACGAAGTGAGGGATCTCAACAAAACCATAAACAAAAGAAATTATGCAACAACAACTACATAAAAACAATAATATTTGTCATCCTGAACCGTCACTTCGAGCGATGTCGAGAAGTCAACACCCCATAATACCTAGATATCGTTCACTGTCTATTATCTATGTTCTATTCTCCATTTTCTATTCTTTATCCTCTATCCAGGCAACCGCCCAACCCTACCAATGGGACTGGGCAACCTATGGCGGCAGTAATGCAGGCGATAATGGCTGGTTTTATAGAGCAGAACAAGTTCATGATGT
>Ga0233380_1001087_pt1 | contig 12749 bp, 9 predicted proteins | sample ElkDunMinimDraft_9_FD_191541 | JGI IMG/M metagenome (GOLD analysis project Ga0233380, IMG submission 191541) | Fecal eukaryotic communites from dung pellets of Tule Elk in California, USA - Elk Dung F36 | ecosystem: Host-associated > Mammals > Digestive system > Large intestine > Fecal | place... | reverse complement strand
GCGGGCCCCAGCGCTCCTCCGGCAAGTCCGCCACCGCGGTGCGAAAACGCGCGGCGTCCAGCTTGAGCGGGGCGAGCTCGGCCGCGACCGCCTGATCCAGGCGCAGAGCGCCCGCGGCGCGATTGGCATGAAGCGCCTCGGCACGGGCGCGATAGACTTTTCCGGCCGCCTTTGCCTCCGCGGACAAGCGCACGATCTCCTCGTCGCCATGCTCGATCGCTTCCAGATCCGCGCGCATGGAGGCAAGGCGCGCGGGAAGATCATCCGCCGCGCAGCCGTGCTTGCGGGCGGCGGCGCGCAAGTCGAACAGGCGGGTCTCGATGCGGTCGAGTTCGGCCGGGTCGAACGACAGGGCTTCGGCGGCGGCGGCGATCTTTTCCTCCGCCTCGTCCGCCTCGATCACGGCGCGATCGAGCGCAGCCAATGCCTCCTCGAGCAGTTCGTGTTCTCCCGCGATGCGGTCGAGCCTTCGGGCGGCGCCGCGCAGGATGGCGAGCGCCGAGTTGGAGCCGCGAAACAGATGGTCCAGCTCCGCCAGGTCATCGGCCAGCTTCTGGCCCTTCTGCATCGTGGCGCGCGCGAGGGCGAGTTGCTCCTCCTCGCCCTCCTGCGGATCGAGGACCTGCAATTCCTCGACATAGGCGATCAGCAGCTCACGATCCTCGGCGGCCCTCGCCACACGCTCCTGCGCAGCCTGGAGCCGGTCATGGGCGGCGCGCCATTCCCGCCAGGCCGAAGCGACGCCCGCGACATCGCCGCCGATGAAGCGATCGAGCAACTGGCGATGGCCGCGCGGGTTCACCAGCCCACGATCATCATGCTGGCCGTGGATCTCGACCAGCGCAGGGCCGATCTCGCGCAGCAGGGCCACGCCTACCGGCTGATCGTTCACGAAAGCCTTGCTGCCCCCGTCGGCGCGAAGCTGGCGCCGGATCAGCAGCGGCTCGCCCGGATCGATCTCGATGCCTGCGTCGTCCAGCGACTCGCGCACGCTGTCAGGCAGCGCGGCGAAGTCGAAGCTGGCGGTCACGCTTGCGCGCTCCTCGCCCGCGCGGACGAGCCCGCTGTCCGCACGATTGCCCAATACCAAGCCCAGCGCGTCGAGCAGGATCGACTTGCCGGCGCCGGTCTCGCCGGTCAGCACGCCGAGGCCACCTGTGAAATCCAGGTCGAGCGCCTCGATCAGAACGATGTTACGGATGGATAGCCGGGTGAGCATGTTCGCTTCGCGTTCTAGCGGAGCACGTACCACGCGTCACCCGGCTTGTCTCCGTCCGCGCAGCAAGGGGGGAATGACGCGGTCGGAACACATTTGTTAAACGCGCAAATTCCAAGAAGGCTGCGCGCGTAACGTACTTCTTCGTAGAACTCCGTCGCCTCCTTGCGGAAGCGACGGAGAAGACTGGAAAAAATCAGAACGAGAACTTGATCGTGCCACCCCAGGTCCGCACGTCTCCGGGCTGACCGGCGATCAGGCCGACGTTGCCGGGGGCAACCTGCAGCAGTTCCATGTAGTTCACGTCGAAGGCGTTGCGGACCCATCCGAAGACATCGAAACCATCGCCGCGGAAGCCGGCGCGGAAGTTGGTCAGGGCATAGCCCTGGACTTCGGTGTAGATCGAGGGCGACGCGTTGGAGTTCCAGTCAGACCGGTAATTGCCGTCGACGCCCAGGTAGACCTGACCTTCCTTGTCGAGCAGGTTGACCGGGGCATTGACCTCGGCGCCATAGGAGAAGGCCCACTTCGATACGCCGGGCAAATCCTGGCCGGAAATGTCGCACTGGCGTGGGCTGAGCGCGCCGGGAACGCCGGGCTGCGAGTAGTCCGGCGTCGCGCCGGCAGGCTGCAGGGTGCCGCCGGCAAGCTCGGGCGGACAAGGCGCATTGGTGAACTTCTTGTACTTGGCGTCCGTGTAAGCGGCGTTGGCATAGGCGGTGAAGCGGTCGCTCGGACGAATCTTGAAGTCCGCCTCAAACCCCTGAGAACGCACCTTTTCTGCGTTTGCCAGGTAGCCGCGCACGGTGCCGAACTGACCGCCGTTGACGGTTGCCTGGAAGTTCTTGATCTCGGTCCGGAAGGCCGCGAGGTTGAACGTCGCACGGCGATCCCAGAACTGAGTCTTGAGACCGATCTCGAAGTGGTTGACCGATTCCGGCTTCACCGTGGCGGCATCGTAGTTGACCGTGTTGTCCGCGTTAAGCGGCAAGCCGTTCTGGTTGATGCCCAGCGTCTTGAAGCTCTTGGCGTAAGTCGCGTAACCCAGGATCTCGGGCGTGAACTTGTAGTTCACGTTGAAATCGTAGGTGAAGTTCCAGGCGCTATCCGACGGGGCACTCACCTGCGGCTGATACACGCCGCACTGCGCAGAGCTGCCCGCGATCGTGCCCGGCGCCGGAATGGGCGTGCAGCTGATGGCCTGTCCCTGAGCATTGGTGACGATCCGCTGATAGAAGCCGGACTTCTTGTCGTAGTTGAGGCGCAGGCCCGGCTGGATGGTCAGCTGGTCCGTGGCCTTCCAGGCGATCTGACCAAACAGCGCCGCGCTGGTGGACTTCAGGTACTGAGTGTTGCTGGCGGTCAGGCCCGCCAGGGTCGAGGGGCGATTGGCCGGGTTTGCCGGGTCGGCCGACGGGGCCAGGCTCCACAGCGCAGCGTCAGAGCCCTGCTGCTCGGTACCCTGGGTGTCGATGCGCTGCTTGAAGCCGAAAACACCGGCCACGAAATCGAACCGGTCGCTGCTGTAGTTATAGCGCAGTTCCTGGCTGTACTGATCCTGCTGCGAGGGGTTCTGCGACTTGGCGACGATCGACAGGCCGGTGAAGTCGCGGTCGTTCTCCGGCTTCCAGTCCCAGAAGCGCCAGGCGGTGACCGAAGTCAGCGTACCGCCGCCCACATTCCAGCGAATCCGCGCCGAGGCGCCGCCGATCTTGTTCCCGGCGTTCAGGCTGCTGTCGAGGTCGGTCAGGCGATCATAGGGATTGCGGCTGGGAACCGCATAGTCCGGCAAGCCCTGCGCACGGCGGGCAGCGTTCACCCGCTCGACCAGGGCGTCATACTGGCGAGTGAGCGGGCGCTGCGTGCGGCCGACCCGCACGAAAACCGTGCCGACACCCTCAGGATCCTGCGAGCTGTAATCGCCCGACAGAGTGATATCGAGGTCCTCGGTGGGCTTGAACAGCAGCTGGCCCCGGATGCCGAGGTTATCCTGCTCGTTGATCCAACGGTCCGTGCGGGTGTTGTAGTAGACGCCGCGACGGGTGGTGGATGCTACCGCGATGCGCGCCGCGACCTTGTCAGTCAGCGGGCCGGAGATCGCCGCCTTGGCCTGCTTGAAGTCGAGGTTGCCGATGCTCACCTCCGCGCGGCCCTCGAACTCGAAAGTCGGCTGGTTGGTGGTGATGTTGATGGCGCCGGCCGTGGTGTTCTTGCCATAGAGCGTGCCCTGCGGCCCGCGCAGCACTTCGACTTGCGCCACGTCGAGGAAATCGAACGTCGCAGCGGCAACGCGCGAATTATAGACGTCGTCCACGTAGATGCCGACGCCCTGCTCGAAGCCGTCGCTGGTGAGGCCGAACGGCACGCCCAGGCCGCGGATATTGACCGAGGTGTTGCGCGGGTTCGACGTGTAGACCTGCAGCGTCGGCGCAAGCTGCTGCAGCTTCACGACGTTGAAGTTGCCGGTGGCCTCGATGCTGTCTCCCCGTACGACCGAGATCGCGAGCGGCACGGCCTGAGCGGTCTCCTGGCGACGGCGCGCCGTGACGATGATGACATCCCCCGATGCGGTGCGCGCGGTAGGCACCTCGTCGACAGGTGCGGCCTGCTCCTGAGGGGCCGCGTCCTGCGCGAAAGCCTGGAACGGTGTGACGATGGCCGTGGTGGCGATCAGCGAAAAGCGGACGAACGCATGCATAATCCAAATCCTTTGTAGGAAATTGGCCCCTCCGGTGCTTCCGGACTGCCCTGTTGTTAGATCCCACAGCCCCCGCTGCGGGCATTGCCTGCCCCCGGAAGGTTTCAGGTGAAGCGTTGGCGCTCGGTGACGTCGAGCTGCACGACCTTTCCGTCATGAACGGTGAGGTGGACGGCGCCGTAGCGCAGGCGCGACAAAGCTTCGGCCACCGCGACCAAGGTTGCTTGGTTCGCGCCGGCGGCCGAATCCTTGCTGGTTTCGGTTAGTCTCGGCGTTGGCATTGAGTCGGCTCCCTTCGCCGCCTCGTTTAAGTCTACCAGTCAGATAGACAAGCCAACATCGCCTTTCTCGCGCTCAAGCGAAACTTTCTTGAGCCAACCGGAGAGGTAGAGATTAATGCGGGAACCGGGTCATTGCTCTGGTTCGCCGTAGAACGGGGGCTCGGGCACGATCGGGTCCGCCAGGGTCATGCGATCCAGCATGGCGGCCATCTCGTCACGCAGGGTCAGCATGAGGCCACGCAAGCGGCATTCCGCCTCGGGCAGGCAGTTGGCACAGGTCTCGTGGGCATTGCGGCTCGCGCAGGGCACCAAGGCCAGGCTGCCGCGGGTGATGCGGATGATATCGCCGTATCGGATGTCCACCGGCGAAAGCGCCAGTTCGTAACCACCCGAGCGCCCGCGGTGAGAAATCACGATGCCCTCGCGCACCAGCTCGGACAGGATGACCGTCAGGAACTTGCGGGGAATGTTCTGCGCAGTGGCGATGGCGTCGAGCCGAACGGGGCCCTTCCGGTAGTGATCGGCCAGATGCTGTAGGGCACGAATGGTGTAGCGGGTCTTCTGCGAGAGCATGAACCCGAAGAACGCCCCCGGGGCGTGATTGTCAACTCACTGACTTGATTACTGGCCGAAATCCCACTGATCGCAGGGGAGAAGCAGCCACGCCTTCAGCCTGAAGTCGGCACCGGGTGGTTTCTGCCGGCTTCAGGCGGTGACGGTCTCAGGTGCGTGACGACCGAGCAGCTTGTACGCCCGTTCGTACCATACGCTCTGCGGGTAATTGTTCTGCAGGACGGCAGCCGCCTTCTGGGCTTCCTGGGGGACGCCCAGGGCCAGGTAGCCTTCCACCAGGCGATAGAGCGCCTCAGGCGTGTGGCTGGTGGTCTGGTAATTATCGATCACGTTGCGGAACCGCAGCGTGGAAGCCAGCCACTTGCCGCTGCGCTGGTAGGAACGACCGATGGTCATTTCCTTGCCGGCCAGGTGATCGTTCACGAGGTCAAGCTTCAACCGGGCGTCGGCCGCGTACGGCGTGCCGGGGTAGCGACGCATGACGTCAGTCAGCGCCTGCCTGGCCTGCAGCGTGATCTTCTGGTCGCGGGTGACGTCGCTGATCTGTTCGTAATAGCAGATCGCGATGAGATAGTACGCGTAAGGCGCGTCCTTGTTACCCGGGTGAATCGAGAGGAAGCGCTCGGCCGACTGGGTCGCCTTGCTGTAATCGCGCGCGACGTAGTAGCTGAACGCGCTCATCAGCTGGGCCCGGCGCGCCCAGGGCGAATAGGGATGCTGCCGCTCGACCTCATCGAAAAGCGCCGCTGCCTGCCGGGTCTGGCCCCGGTCCAGGCGGTTTTGCGCCGCGGTGTACAAGGTATCGACGTCACGGGCGACGTAGGCGGTGTCCTTCTTCGTCCCGCCGCCTCCGGCGCATCCGGCCGTCAGGACGAGCGTCCCTGCGGCGACGGCGATCAGGGCAGGCTTCAGTCGCAGATTGTCGAGCATGGCGGGTCTATAGCCAGCGTGCGGCTGAACGCCAAGTGAAGTTGCGGGGGACGAACAGTCTCGCCCCCGCATTGTGCTTTTGCCGAAACGGAAGCGCCGGCAAGCGGGCTGAAACGGCCAAGCGAAAAGGCTCAGGCGAACGCCTCTTCCCCTTCGAGCTTGGTGCGCATCATCAGGCGGCCGGACTTGTGATCGTAAGGCAGCGCACGGTGCATGGTGCCGGTATTGTCCCAGATCACCATGTCGCCCAGCGACCAGGTGTGGCGGTAGCAGAACTGCGGCTGCGTCGCCCACGTGCGCAGCTTCACCAGGAGCTTCTCGCTCTCGACGATGTCCAGGCCCTCCACATGCAGCGCGGTAGCGCCCAGCACGAGCGATTTGCGGCCCGAGCGGTGCTTCCAGACCAGCGGCAAGGTGTTGCTGCCCCGCGCCATCCAGGCGTCCAGCTCGCCGATGCTGGGTTCCGGCCTCCAGTAGAGCTGCGAGCGCCACATCGCGTGGACCACGCGCAGCTGCTCGATGGCGGCCTTCTCGTCCTCGGGCAGGTCATCGAAGGCGGCATAGGTGTTGCAGAAGTCGGTCTCGCCGCCCTCCTTGGCGAGTGCCCGCGCGCTCATGATCGAGGCGAGGATCGGCTTGTCCGACATGGTACCGTCGATATGCCAGAAGAAGGCGCCCTTCAGGTAGCTGGCAATCGGGTTGATGCTCTCGTCCATGGTGATGGGGTAGACAGCGTCCTTGCCGTCCTTGCCGCCCTCACCTTCCTCATGCGCGAAAGTGCCCAGCGTATGGGTGAAGGCGATCTGCTCCTCATCGGTGAGGTTGATCTGCGGGAAGACGATGACCCCGCGCGCCTCCATGATCTCGCGGATCTCGGCGGCACGCTCGCCGCTGAGCAGGGTTGCCTTGTCCGTCCGAATCACCGATCCGATCCGCGGGTTCGCGTCGGATACTTCCCAGGTGGTCGCCACCGTTGCCATTTCGCAGTCCTTTCCCACCGGGCGCTTGAGCGCCCTGTATCATCTCTGGACGAGTGTACAGGTGCGGCCCGACCGGGGTCAAGCTACCGGGATCAAGCTGGGGCAGGAACGGCCCTCGCCATCACAGACAAGCCATCACAGACAAAAAGCGAACGCGAGCGATGATGGAATGGGCGAAGGGGAATGCCAGGGAAAGGGCGCGGAGCCGGGCACTGCAGCGCCCGGCTCCTTGCCGATCAGGCGTAAGCGAAAGCCTCTTCGCCTTCCAGCTTCGTGCGGTGCATCATGCGGCCGCAAGTGGGATCGTAAGCCTCGGCGCGGTGCATCGTGCCGGTGTTGTCCCAGATCACCAGATCGCCGATTTCCCACTCGTGGCTGTACGTAAAATCGGGTCCGGTCGCCCAGTCGCGCAGACCGTGGATGATCAGCGCGCTTTCCATCGGCGTCTTGCCTTCCACCGCCACGGCGGTGCAACCGATGACCAGGCTCTTGCGGCCCGACTTGTGCTTCCAGACCAGCGGCAGAACCTGCTCGCCGATGCCCATGTAGCCCTGCAGCTTGGCGAGGCTCGGCTCCGGCTCGTAGTAGAACAGCGACTGCCACGGACCGTGGATCACGCGGTACTGCTCGTACTCGGCCTTCTTGTCCTCCGGCAGATCCTCGAAGGCGCTGTAGGTGTTGGCAAAGCCGGTGTTGCCGGTGCCCTTGGGAGAGGGCTTGATGCAGGACAGCAGCGAAGCCAGGATCGGCACGTCGTTACGCGTGCCGTCGATGTGCCAGTAAAGCGACCCCTTGAGGTATTCGGCGCTGGAGGGGTTCTCCTTCACGTCCAGCGTGATCTTGGTCACGCCTTCGCCGTCGCCGCGCTCGGGCGCGAACGTGCCCAGCGTCTTGGTGAAGGCAACCTGCTCCTCGCTGGTGAAGCCGATCTTGGGGAAAACCAGCACGCCGCGCGCTTCGAGCAGCTCGCGGATTTCACCCGCGATTTCGCCGGACAGCAGCTCTTCCTTCGTGTTGAGGACACGAGCGCCGATCTTGGGCTTGATATCTTCGGCTTTGAGGACGGTCTTGGTGGCAACGGACATGGGCTCTTCTCTCCCGGGATGACCCTGTGGGAACACTGTTCTGCCCCATATAGTGCGGGTGGCCGGGTCTCGTCCAGAGCGCCACGGCGATAGGAGCAGGCGCCCTGCCGAGCCCCCTCAGGCGCGCTCCTCGGCCGCGTCGGCCGCCGGGCTGTCCACTTCCGGGACATCATTGGTAAGGCGATCGAGCCAGCCGCGCACGAAGTCGATCGCTTCCTCATGGCCGAGCTTCACGCCCAGGTTCTCTTCCATGACGATGGCACGACCGATGCCCGCCAGCACCACGCTCAGCCCCGCCGGAGGGCAGCCGGCAGGTCCGAGCAGCCGGTCGCCCAGGACGTGCCGCAATATCTCGACCTGGCGCTTGCGCATCGTTTCGCTGTGTGCCGCCATATGCGCGCGCAGGGCCTCGCGGTGGTTGGCCATGGCCATGAATTCCAGCGCCATGGCGGTGCGGCTGGTGTCCACGAAGAAGCTCCAGAGCGCGCGCAGCGGATCGTCGGAAGCCAGCGCCTCCTCGATCATGCGGTCGCTCTCCTGCGCCCCGCGGCGGGACACCTCGATCAGCAGGTCGTCCGTGGTCGGGAAATAGTAGTGGACCAGCGAAGGCTTCAGCCCCGCGCGCGCGGCGATGCGCCGCGTGCTGACCGCCGCGTAGCCTTCTTCACGGATGAGCGCCTCGGCAGCCTCGACGATGAGGAGACGGGTTGCCGAGCCCTCGTTTCCGACCCTGCGCACAGCGCCTGCCATCGAGCTTCCCTTCTCCCGCGAGCGTTGCGGGAGAGCGCCGGGCGAGTCAACCAAGCGGCCAGGGAACAGACACGATGCCGCCTCCGCGTTACCGAGCGCAGCAACGGCGCCTGCATGACCAGTCGCGCGGCCGATCCGGCAAGCGGTTGCGGCGGGGCTCCCATCGGGATCGCCCCGCCGCGTGACGCTTAGGACCCGAAGCTGTAGCGCAGGCGCATGCCGTACATCTGCGGCTCGTTCACCACGACGGATTCAAGGCCGAACGACCGGAAGGCCTGGCTGACGCCGAGCGGGAACTTCTCCTTGGTGACGTTGGTCATGAAGAAGGAAAGGTCCACCGGCGACCCGAGCACGGACCTCCACTCTGCGTTGAGGTTGAACAGGTCGGTCGCGGGCGTGCGCTGGAACGCGGAAGGCGTGCCGAGCGAAAGCACATAGCTGTCCGTGTGCACCCAAGTGCCGCCGAACGAGATCCGGCCGATGCTCTCGTCGATCGGGAGCGTATAAGTCGCCGAGACGGTGGCCCGGTTCTTCGGCGAGAGCGCCAAACGCCCGCCCTCGACCGCCGAGGGGTTGTACGACACGAAGAACTGCTGCGCCTCGACCGGGATTTCCGGCAGGAAGATCTCCTGCACCTTCGTGTTGAGATAGGTGTAGCCGGCATCGATGCGCAGCTGGCTGAACAGCGTGATCGAGCTGTCGACTTCCACACCCCAGATCCGCGACTTGCCGGCGTTGATGATCGCGTTGCCGCCGATGAACGGGTTGCCCGGGCGGGTGTTGCGGTTCAGCGAGGCCGAGATCTGCTGATTGCTGAAGTCGTTGTAGAAGCCGGCCACGTTGAAGTAGCCGCGCAGGGACTCACCACGGATCGTCGTCTTGGCGCCGATCTCGTAAGTGTCGACCTTCTCGGGTGCCCAGGTTTCGAACAGCACGTTGGCCGCCGCCACGCCGCCGGCGCGGTAGCCGCGCGCCCACTTGGCGTAGAGCATCACGTCTTCGGTCGGCTTGTAGTCCACATCGAGCAGCCAGGTCGGCTTGTTGGACTTGGCGGTGAAGGTGACGTCGCAGCGCCTGAACTCACCCAGGCCGCTCAGCATCACGGGGGTGCCGTTCGGATTGGTCACGCGGACGGCATTGCCGCAGCGATACGTCGTAACGCCGGGTGAAGGGAACCCGATGGTGGTTCCGTTGTACTCATGCGTCATCTTGTCCCAGGTGTAGCGGAAGCCACCTGTGAACGAGAGCTGCTCGGATAGGTTGTAAGTCGCCTGCGCGTAGAGGCCACGGTTGCGGAACCAGGTCTTCTGGAACGGCACCGAGATGCTGGCGTTGGCGCTGGCGGGGCACGACACGCGATCCACGGTGCCGTTCAGGTAGCCGGCCAGCTGCTCGTAAGCATTCTGGCAGTTTGTCAGCTGGATGGTCGACTGCGAGGTATAGCCGATCGGGTCGCTGTTCTCGATGTAGCCACCGGCTTGCCACAGCAGCGACCCGTCTGGCGTACGGCCCTGAAGCTGCAGTTCCTCCGTCCAGGTCGACTGGCTGGCGTTGTCGAAGCCAGGCGTGTTGTTCAGGCGGATGACCGTCTGCGTCAGATTGCCGGCCGCGTCAGTGAAGTTCTCGCCTTCAAAGCTGAAGCGGGTGTCTTCGCGGAATTCAGCGTAGCTGGCGATGTTCTTGATCGTCAGCGTGTCACTGACGTTCCAGGTGGTGGTGTTAATCGCCTGCCAGGTGCGGTTGTGCGTGCGCGGGTTCGGCTCGGTGTTCTCAACATCCCACCAGCCATCGCCACGCGCGTCCTGGCGCGCGAGCTGCCGGTTGCAGAAGCTGGCGAAAGGCGAGGCCGGATAGCCCTCGGACGCGAACTGGCCGTTGTTGCAGCCGACCACGCGCAGGGCGATGTTGTTGTTCTTCGAGTTCGAATACGAGAAGATCGTGTAGTTCTCGAGATCGGGCGTCAGGTCCGCGACGATGCCGAGACGGGCGGCGATGAAATCGGTATCGGCCAGGCGGTCAGGCCCGATGCCCGAGTGGTTCCTGAGATACCCGTCGCGCTTCATGCGATCGACGCCGAGGCGCACCTTGAAGGTTTCCGCCAGCGGCACGTTCATCACGGCCTGAACGCGCTTCATGTCGTAGTTGCCGTAGGAGCCCTCGACATAGCCTTCCAGGCTGTCGGTCGGCTTGCGCGGGACGAGCAGGACCGCACCGCCGGTGGTGTTACGGCCGAACAGCGTGCCCTGCGGCCCCTTCAAAACCTGGACGTTCTGCAGGTCGAACAAGTTGCCGATGCCGACGCCGTTGCCCGAGGTGGTCGAGCCGCCCGCGCGGGGGCCGACGACATCGGCGAAGTACGTGCCGACCGAAGGCTGTGTCGCCAAATCCTGCACGAAGCCCCGGATAACGAACGAAGCCTTTTCAGGCCCGTACTTTGCATTGGTGGACAGCGACGGAGTGTACGTGCCGAGGTCCGAGGCGTTGACGATGTTCAGGCTGTTGATCTGCTCCTGCCTGAACACCGTGATCGAGATCGGCACGTCCTGCAGGTTTTCCTCCACGCGCCGCGCCGTGACGACGATCGCGCTGGGATCATCCTCCGCCGCGCCTTGCGCGTAAGCCGGGGTCGCAAAAACCGCGGCCAAAGCCGTGGCCGCATAAATCGCTCGCTTCGTTTGGTAGTGCATCCTCACCTCCTCCACGTCTCCATGGCAGGGGCCTGAGAGGCTTTCATGCAAGCTGCGTCGCCGCTCTGCGGCGAGTCCCCCCAAGACACCCTTCACCCGGCATCTTCACGTGCCGGTACCCATGCGCCATGCCCCTCGGGCAAACACTGTACACTTGTCAAGTATGGTCGGAGGCCACTCTTGGAAGAGTAGCCGGGCTTGATCCATCATACCTGTAGAAAGGGGCGGCCGGCCAAGAAGCGCGGCCGCCCCACCGTAGAAAATCAGCCGCCGATGAAGTCCAGGATCTGGGGAACCAGCTTGGGCCAGCTGCGGAACAGCGTATGACCCTCAGTGCCGGACATGGTCTGCGCCGAGCGGTAGTTCCACTCATCGTCATTCCACGGCGGATCCTGCATCAGCGAATGCGGCACCAGGCGGTGCACCCACTCGCTGGTCGCCCGCGTGTGCGACAGGTCGCTCTTGCCGCTGCGGAACACCAGGACCGGCATCGTCAGCCGGGCGAAGTCGCGGGGCATCATGCCTGGCACCGGCGAGATCGGCGAGGGCACGTAAGCCGCGGCCCACTTCTGCATGACCTCGATGAACTTGTCCGGATCCTGCGCCTTGATGAACTCGCGCGCCTGCTCGCTCTTGGAAAGGTTCTCGGCCCACGAAGTCGCCTTGAGCACGGCTTCCATGCCGCCCACGCTGGCTAGCGTCCCCGCCTCGCCGCAATAGTACGTAGCCAGCTGCATGAGCCCGATCGGATCGCCAGAGATCCACCACAAGGCCAGGTGCGAGCAAATCTCCGGGTCGCGGGCCGCCGCGAGCATCGATACGCGCGAACCGCCGGAGCCGCCGGCGATGACCGTCGGGCCCAGGTCGAGCTTGCGGATGAGACCTGCCAGGGCCTCCGCTTGCGTCTCGGATTCGCTGGGGCCGCGCAAGGTGGCGTCGGAGTAGCCGCAGTTCGGACGGTCATAGATCAGCACGCGCTTGCCTGCCTTGACCAGCTCCTCGGCCATCTCGCGCAAGCCCGGGACGTCCATGGTGAAGCGCCCGCCCGGGGTCAGCGCGATCGGCTGATCGCCCTCCTTGCCGAGCAATTCGTACGCGATGTTGATGCCGTCGACGTCGATCTTCTGCATGTGCCTCTCCCTCCCGCAGCCATACGCCGCGCTCTATTCCCCCATGGGTGAAACGACTGCGGGTACAACGCAAGTCCCCATGCGGGGCTCTTTGCAATCATCGGCCGCAATGCTGCGGCGCGGATCTCAGGCCAGGTAGCTGCGGTCGAGCTGATCCAGCCGCGTCACGCCCACCATCGCCATGGCCACGTCGATCTCGTTCGCCAGCAGCGAAATCGCGTGAGCAACGCCCTGCTCTCCCCCCGCCGCGCAGCCGTAAAGAGTGGCTCGCCCGACCAGGACCCCCTTCGCACCGATGGCCATCGCCTTGAGGACATCCGCCCCGCGGCGCACCCCGCTGTCAAACAGGACGGTCAGGTCGTTGCCCACTGCATCGACGATCGCCGGAAGGACGCTGATCGCCGGCGGCGAGGAATCGA
>Ga0233380_1001085_pt1 | contig 12758 bp, 8 predicted proteins | sample ElkDunMinimDraft_9_FD_191541 | JGI IMG/M metagenome (GOLD analysis project Ga0233380, IMG submission 191541) | Fecal eukaryotic communites from dung pellets of Tule Elk in California, USA - Elk Dung F36 | ecosystem: Host-associated > Mammals > Digestive system > Large intestine > Fecal | place... | reverse complement strand
CAGCGCACCGGCGTGGACATTGCGACTTACGCGATTGACGCAGACGACGTGGCGGCGACGACTGCCCTCATCGAGAAGATCCGCCCCGAGCTGGTGGTCAACCTGGCGCTTCCCTATCAGGACCTCGCCATCATGGACGCGTGCCTGGCGGCCGGCGTGAACTACCTCGATACGGCCAACTACGAACCGCGCGAGGAGGCGAAGTTCGAGTACAAGTGGCAGTGGGCCTATCAGGAAAAGTTCCGCGAGGCGGGGCTGATGGCGCTGCTGGGGTCCGGCTTCGACCCGGGCGTGACCAGCGTCTTTGCGATGTGGCTCAAGAAGCACAAGCTCAAGACCATCCGGCTGCTCGACATCCTGGATTGCAACGGTGGTGACCACGGCCAGCCTTTCGCAACGAACTTCAATCCGGAAATCAACATCCGCGAAGTGACCGCGCCGGCGCGTCACTGGGAGAACGGGCAGTTCATCGAAACCCCGGCGATGGGGGTGAAGCAGACCTTCGACTTCGAAGGCGTCGGCCCCAAGAACATGTACATGATGTACCATGAGGAGCTGGAAAGCCTCGCCAAGTTCGTCCCCGAGCTGGAGCGTGCCCGCTTCTGGATGACCTTTGGCGACGCTTACATCCAGCACCTGACCGTGCTGCAGAACGTGGGCATGACCCGGATCGATCCGGTGCTTTACAACGGTGTTGAGATCATCCCGCTGCAGTTCCTGAAGGCGGTGCTGCCTGAGCCCGCGTCGCTTGGCGCGACGACCAAGGGCAAGACCAATATCGGTGATATCGCCACCGGCGAGGCGCTGGACGGTTCGGGCGAGAAGACGTTCTACATCAAGAACATCTGCGATCACGAGGAAGCCTACGCCGAAACCGGCAACCAGGCGGTCAGCTATACCACCGGGGTACCGGCGATGATCGGCGCGGCGATGATGCTGACCGGCAAGTGGAAGGGCGAGGGTGTGTTCAACATGGAACAGCTCGATCCCGATCCGTTCATGGAGATGCTCAACACCCAGGGGCTGCCGTGGACGGTGGAGGAACTGCCCGGCCCGCTTCCGTTCTGATCCAGAGGAAGCAGCCTTGGGCTGGGCATGGACCGCGCCGGTAATCCTGCTGGCCGGTTCCAACCTCTTGATGAATACGGCCTGGTACCTGCATCTCAAGATGCCGGGCAAGGCGCTGTGGGTCGTGGTGCTCATGAGCTGGGGCATCGCGTTCTTCGAGTATTGTCTGGCGGTCCCTGCCAACCGCATCGGCAGCGCGGTGTTTTCCTTGGGCCAGCTCAAGGTGATGCAGGAGGCGTTCTCGCTGCTGGCCTTCGTGCTGGTGGCCTGGGCCCTGTTCGGTCAGAAGCCCGGTTGGAACGAAGTGGTGGGCTTCTGCTTCGTGGGGGCCGGGGCGTGGTTCATCTTCAAGGGTCCTTTGTGAGGCGCTGACACAGCGGCGCCCAGGAGTAGCAGCATGGAAACCAGAGCCGGCGATCCGGGAGCCTTTGCGCGGTTCGACCTTCAGCGCGTCGACAGTCCGGCCTTTGTGGTGGACGCGGCCAAGCTGCGGGCCAACTTGCGCGTGCTGCAGGACGTGGGCGAGCGCTCGGGGGCGAAAGTGCTGGCGGCGCTCAAGGCGTTCTCGATGTGGTCGACCGCGCCGATCGTGGGCGAGTACCTGGAGGGCGTGTGCACCTCGGGCCTGTGGGAAGCGCGCCTGGCTTCCGAGTTCTACGACGGCGAGATCACGACATACTGCGCCGCCTACAAGCCTGAGGATCTGCCCGAGATCCTGCGCTTGTCGGACCACGTGATCTTCAACTCGCCAGGCCAGATCGAGCGGCTCTGGCCGATCATCGAGGCCGCCCGCGCAGCCGGCGAGAATTTCGAAATCGGTTTGCGGATCAATCCCCTGCACCCCGAAGGTGAAGTTCCGCGTTATGATCCGTGCGCGCCGCACTCGCGCCTCGGCTTCCCCATCGACCAATTGACCGAAGATCACGTGGCCATGATCGAGGGCCTGCACATGCATACCTTGTGCGAGCAGGACTTCGAGCCGCTGGCCCGCACCTGGGACAAGGCTTTCGATTACCTGGAGCCGTTCTTCGGGCAGTTCGAGTGGATCAACCTGGGCGGTGGCCATCATATCACCCGCGCCGATTACCAGCGCGAGGAGCTGATCCAGTTCCTGGCGGACGTGGCTGAGGACACCGGAGCCCAGGTTTACATCGAGCCCGGCGAGGCCGTGGCGCTCGATGCCGGCATTCTCGTCGGCACCGTGCTCGACATCGGCTGGAACGGTATGCCGGTGGCGATCACCGACATATCCGCAACGTGTCACATGCCGGACGTGATCGAGGCGCCGTACCGCCCGGCGATGCTGGGGGAACATGTCGATCCCGCCGAGGAGATCATCGACGAGGGGCAGGGCGGTCGCGTCAGGCTGGGCGGACCTTCATGCCTGGCGGGCGATGTGATTGGCGACTACGCCTTGCCCGTGCCAGCTGAGCCCGGCCAGCGCTTCGCCTTCCTCGACCAGGCCCATTACTCGATGGTCAAGACGACCACCTTCAATGGCGTACCCTTGCCCTCGATCTGGCTCTGGGATTCAGAGACCGACGCGCTCGAGTGCGTCCGCCGGTTCGGCTATGAGGACTTCCGTGACCGCCTGAGCTGAGCCGCCTGAACTGAGCCGCCTGGACTGGGCCGCCTGAACTGGGCCGCCTGAACTGGGCCGCCTGAACTGGGCCGCTTGGGGGCGGCCTCTGGCAGCGGCTCCTCGCGTTTCGCCTCGTGCTTGCCACCACCGGGCCCTTGCGACCTCGAAAGCCTGCAACCGCTACTTACATTTGTGTCCTGGGCCGGCGTGTGCCGGGCAATGCAGGAAGGTCGGTAAATGGTTGGCGAGCAACAATCTTCCCGCCCGATCCGAAGGGTACGCCAGGCCGGCCAGCCCCCGCTGTGAAGCTTTTGTGGCAGGGTACGTTTTTCGCTTGCGAATCCCCGGCCCCCGCCTATATCCGCGCTCCGCTGCCCCATGGGACCTTCCAAACCGCAAGGCAGCTTTTCGCTAGCACACCGTTTGGGGGTCCCTTGAGTTGCACCATCATCTTGACGCATCGGCTGTAGCGCGCGCCCTTTCGCCCGACGAGCCCGTCATTCTGAACCGCCCGCATGCTGCGGAGCGGGCTGCTCGTTTTTTTGCTACGAAGTTTCCAGGTAAGTCGCTTTACGCGGTCAAGGCGAATCCCTCGCCAGACCTGCTGGCGATCCTGTGGGCCGGCGGCATCACGCATTACGACGTCGCGTCGATCGCGGAAGTGCGCCTGGTCCGTGGTGTCCTGCCTGATGCCACGCTGTGCTTCATGCACCCGGTCAAGACGGCCAGCGCCATCCGCGAGGCCTACTTCCAGCACGGCGTCCGCACCTTCAGCCTCGATACGCGGGAAGAACTGGAAAAGATCGTCGCCGCAACCGCGGACGAAGAGGGCAACCCCGCTTCGGACCTGCGCCTCTGCGTGCGCCTGCGCGTCTCGTCGGACTACTCCGAGCTGAGCCTGGCATCGAAGTTCGGCATTGACCTCGCAGATGCCGGCCCGCTGCTGCAGGAGACCCGTCAGGTCGCCGACTGGCTGGGGTTGTGCTTCCATGTGGGCAGCCAGGCCATGACGCCGTTTGCTTACGTGCAGGCGCTGGAACGCGTTCGTGCGGCGATTGCCGATGCGGGCGTGGTCATCGATATGATCGATGTCGGCGGCGGCTTCCCGTCGGTCTACCCTGGGATGGAGCCTCCCCCGCTGGAGGACTACTTCGCGATCATCCACCGCCACTTCGAGGCGCTGCCGATCGCGTACAACGCGGAACTGTGGTGCGAGCCCGGCCGTGCGCTTTGCGCGGAGTACAATTCGCTGATCGTGCGCGTTGAGAAGCGGCGCGGTTCGGAGTTGTACATCAACGACGGTGCTTACGGCGCGCTTTACGACGCGGCGCATGTCGCCTGGCGTTTCCCGGTGAAGTGCCTGACGGAAGGTCGCTCCGAGGCGCTTGAGGACTTCGCGTTCTACGGCCCCACCTGCGACGATGCCGATTACATGGAGGGCCCGTTCGGCCTGCCTGCGGACATCAAGGCGGGCGACCTCATCGAGATCGGCATGCTGGGGGCTTACGGCGCGGCGATGCGCACCGCCTTCAACGGCTTTGGCCAGGGCGCCAGCGTGATCGTGACGGACGAGCCGATGGCGAGCCTCTACACGGGCGAGCGCAAGGACCCCCGCGTGTCGGACAACGTCGTCTCGCTGCGCTGATCCCTGCTGGAATACGACGCGACAATACCCCGTGACCGGGCGTGAGCACCCCGCCCGGTCACGCAACGCCTACAGAGTGGCCGTCAGCGCCGTAGACAGGTAAGTCGTATTGCCGGTGGCCGGAGCATTGGGCGCTTTCCTGAGGAACCGGCCCTTGGCGAGCCACACGGCATTGACCTCGGCCCGCAGCAGGCTCGGGATCAGCCAGTAGCGCACCCGGCCTTCAACCTGATGGCCCGCGAAGCTTCCGCTCGCGCCCGCAGGATCCCGCACGCCGGTGCTGGAGAAGGCATCGGTCCTGGCGGCCAGCCACAAGGCGCGGTAATTGGCGAATGCGTCGAGCCGCTTGGTGGGAGCCATTTCGACCCGGACGCCCGGCGTGCTGATATTCGTGCGGGCGAGGGCGTTGTAGATGCCGGAAGGTGCCAGTTCCGCACGCCGCATGCCGAACAGCGTGTCGAAGCGGCCAAAGGCGCGCCCCGTGCCGTCGCCGCTGGCATAGTCGTACTCGATCGAGAGGCGCAGCCTTGCCTTGCCCGGCAGCGTATAGCCGGCGTCCAGGTGGAGGAACCACGCGCTGACGGGCAAGCGCGGAGCATTGGCCGTGGTTCCGGTCCTGACACCGCCGAACTGGTAGATGCCCTCCGCCTCGAAGTCCCACCGGCCGGACCGGGGGTCACGCAGCAGCCTGGCGCTGACGGTGTGCAGGTTTCGATTGCGCGTCGGCCGCGCCGGCGCGTCGAACTCGTGCAGGCGGAAGTAGCCGATCTCCACCATGGCGCCCGCGAGGGTCTCGGGACGGGCCACCAGGCCGCCCCACAGCCTCAGGTCCAGGGATTCGCGGTCCCACTCCACCTTGCCGTCGCGAAGCGCTGGAAGGTCCTCTGGAAGGCGAATTTGGGGCAGCGTGTAGATGAACGTGGCACTGGTCTTGTCAGCCAGTTCCAGGTCGGCGCGCAGGCCGGTGTAGCTGCTGGTGGTGTTGCGATAGTCGTCAGCGGCAACCAGGCGTCGTGAGCCGAGGTTGAGCATCATCCGCCCCGCTTGCACCCTTGCCTTCGTGCCGGCCCCCAGCGGGTTCTCCAGATCGGCGCCGATGTAAGCCTGTACCAGCTCCAGCGTGTTGACCTCGTTGCTGGTCACCGCGCTTCCGGGCCGATCGAGGTAGACCCGGCTGTCATAGACCTCCGCGCCGATAAGCAGCGTGTTCCGGCGGTATTCCAGGCCGAAGGTGGAGCGCAGGGCCAGTTGTTCGTCCCTGGCCCGCAGGCCCACGCGCGGTTGCCCGTCCAGCAGCTCGTGGCGAACCCTCAGGCTGGCGGAGACCGAAAGGTCTTCGGCCTGACCTTCGGCGACCTGCGTGCCGGCCGGCTGAGCGAAAGACGCATGCGCGGTCAGCAGGAAGGGCAGGCAGCCAAGAAAGAGGGATGCGCGAAGCCGGATCATGTCAGCGCCTTGCACGGCCGGGCGTGCGAAGAAGCAACACTTGAGCACGCGGCTGTGCCTGGCCGGGAGGTTGCATGTATCCCGTCGCAGCGGCGCATAGCAGCGGCCCCGCTGGCCGCCAAGCCTGCCCGAGCAGGTGCCGCGGTGCGCCAAAATGAAGAAGGCCCCGGGTTTCCCCGGGGCCTCGATCGTTCTGCCTGGCGCGCTGGATCAGCGCTTTTCGACGGGCACGTAGTCGCGCTGCGTCGGGCCGGTGTAGAGCTGGCGCGGACGGCCGATCTTCTGCGCGGGATCGCTGATCATCTCGTTCCACTGCGCCACCCAGCCCACGGTGCGCGCGAGCGCGAACAGCACGGTGAACATCGTCGTCGGGAAGCCGATCGCCGACAGGATGATGCCCGAGTAGAAGTCCACGTTGGGGAACAGCTTCTTCTCGATGAAGTACGGATCGTTGAGGGCGATCTCCTCGAGACGCAGCGCGGTCTCGAACAGCGGATCGTCCACCTTCAGAGCCTCGAACACTTCGCGCACGGTGGACTGCATCACGGTCGCGCGGGGATCGTAGTTCTTGTAGACGCGGTGACCGAAGCCCATCAGGCGGAACGGATCGTTCTTGTCCTTCGCACGCTCGATGTAGTGCGGGATCTTGTCCGGCGTGCCGATTTCCTTGAGCATGTTCAGCGCCGCTTCGTTGGCGCCGCCGTGCGCCGGGCCCCACAAGCAGGCGATCCCGGCCGCGATGCAGGCGAAGGGGTTGGCGCCCGAGGAACCCGCCAGACGCACCGTCGAGGTCGAGGCGTTCTGCTCATGGTCGGCGTGGAGGATGAAGATACGGTCCATCGCCTTCTCGACCGCCGGGATCACCTCGTACTCCTCCGCGGGCACGCCGAAGGTCATGCGCAGGAAGTTGCCGGTATAGCTGAGGTTGTTGTCGGGGTAGAGGAACGGCTGGCCGACCGAGTACTTGTAGGCCATCGCCGCGATCGTCGGCATCTTCGCGATCAGACGGTGCGAGCTGATCTTGCGATGCTCGGGATCCGAGATGTCGGTGGAATCGTGATAGAACGCCGAAAGCGCGCCGACCACGCCGCACATGATCGCCATCGGGTGCGCGTCGCGACGGAAGCCGCGGTAGAAGGTCGCCAGCTGCTCGTGCAGCATGGTGTGGCGGCTGATCGTGTACGTGAAGCTTTCCAGCTCTTCCTTGCTCGGCAGTTCGCCGTTCAGCAGCAGGTAGCTGACTTCCATGAAGCTGGACTGCTCGGCCAGCTGGCCGATCGGGTAGCCGCGGTGAAGCAGCACGCCCTCGTCGCCGTCGATGTAAGTGAGGGCCGACTCGCACGATGCGGTCGAGGTGAACCCGGGGTCGAACGTGAACTGCCCGGTCTGTGCGTAGAGTTTGCGAATGTCGATTACGTCAGGGCCGACACTGCCCTTCAGGACCGGATATTCAAAGTCCTTGCCCGCGGTGTTGAGTTTTGCCTGGTTAGCCAAGTGCCTTTACTCCCTAGACTTGCGACCCGGCTGGAGCGCTGGCCTGCGCGGCGATCCGCGCGAGGCTCTCGTCCCGTCCGAGCAGAACCAAAACGTCGAAAATTCCTGGCGAGGTCGTCTGACCCGTCAGGGCAGCCCGCAAGGGCTGCGCAAGTTTGCCGAGACCTAGACCCCATTCCTCGGCCGTTACCTTGAGACTGGCTTCGAGAGATTCGAGAGTCCAGTCAGGAACGGTCGCCAGGCGGTCGTGGATGCCGGTCAGGCGTTCACGCGCCTCCGGGGTCAAGAGAGCCGCGGCTTTCTCCGTCAGCGCCAGGGGGCGCGTGGCGAACAGGAATGCGGCGCCTTCAGCCAGTTCGTTCAGATCCTTGGCGCGGACCTTCAGCACCGGCATGGCGCGCGTCAGCAGATCGAGATCGGCCGAGCCGATCCGCGGCGCCACCAGGCTTGCCAGGCGTGCATCGTCCGCCTCCCGCAAGTAGTGGCCGTTAAGGTTCTGCAGCTTGGCCAGGTCAAAGCGGGAAGGGGACTTGCCCACCGCGGTCATCTCGAACCATTCAACCGCTTGCTGGCGGGCGATGATCTCTTCGTCGCCATGGCCCCAGCCCAGGCGCAGCAGATAGTTGAACAGTGCCTCGGGCAGGATGCCCAGCTCGTCGCGATAAGTGTCGACGCCCAGCGCTCCATGCCGCTTCGACAGCTTGGCGCCATCGGCGCCGTGGATCAGCGGCACATGGCCGTAGACCGGACGCTCCCAGCCCTCGATCGCGGCCATGGCATCGATGATCGCGAGCTGGCGGAAGGCGTTGTTGAGGTGGTCGTCGCCGCGGATGACGTGCGTGACGCCCATGTCCTGGTCGTCCACAACCACCGCGAGCATATAAGTCGGCGTGCCATCGGAACGCAGGATGACGAAATCGTCGATCTCCTCGTTCTGCACGGTGACGGTCCCCTGGACCAGGTCCTCGATCGTGGTCTCGCTCTCGCGAGGGGCCTTGATACGCACGACGAAGGGGGCGTCTGCCGGGTGCGTGGCCGGGTCGGCATCGCGCCAGGGGCTCTCGATCCGGAACGGACGACGCTCTTCCTGAGCCTTGGCGCGCAGCGCGGCGAGCTCTTCCTGCGTCATGTAGCAGCGGTAGGCTTGCCCTGCGGCGATCAGCGCGTGTGCCACTTCGGCATGGCGATCGGAGCGGGCGAACTGGAACACGGCAGGCTCATCACCGCCGAGGCCCAGCCAGGTGAGGCCGTCGAAGATCGCGTCGATGGCCGCGTCAGTGGATCGGGCGCGATCGGTATCCTCGATGCGCAGCAGATACTTGCCGCCATTGTGACGCGCGAAAAGCCAGTTGAAAAGCGCGGTACGCGCGCCACCGATATGCAGGTAACCGGTGGGCGAGGGGGCAAAGCGCGTGACCACGGGACGCACCGGAGCATCGCCGCTTTGCGGGGCTCCCGCTACGCTGCCGCTTGCCATTAACCAGTCCTTCCGTTCCAATGCGCTTCATGGCCCCAGAGCCCGCGCTCTTCGATATCCTGCTCCCCGGCACCCGCGAGGGCGCTGCACTGCAACATCGGCCATGGAACAGCGCGCGCCTCTTGTCGAGGGGCTTGGCCTCTGTCGAGCGTTTTCTTGCTCAGGCAGGATTTGATCGCGCGCCGTGGCTGGCGGTCGCGTTCGGCGGCGGCATCGCTGCGTGGTTTCTCCTGCCTAGCCAGGGCCATTGGCTGGCGCTGCTGGCGGGCTGCGGGGCCATGGCGCTTGGGGTCGTCGCCGGCCTGCGCCGCGATGGAGCATATCCGTTGCTGCGCCTGGCGCTGGTTTCGCTGCTGCTGGTCTTCGCCGCCGGCTGCGCGTCGGTCTGGCTGCGATCCACGCTGGTGGGCGCGCAGCCGATCCCCGCGAGCATATCGGGAACCTTCACCGCCCGCGTTCTGTCCGTCGAGTCCCAGCCTGCCCGCGATCGCGAACGCGTGGTGCTGGCGATGCGGGAGCCGGGAACGGCGCGCGCGATCCGGGTGCGCGTGAACGTTCCTGCGAAGATCGGCGAGGGAACATTCGATCCCGGCGCGCTGGTCAGGGTCAGGATGCGGCTGATGCCGCCGGCTCCCCCCATGCTGCCCGGCGCCTATGATTTCGCGCGCAGCGCCTGGTTCCAGGGGCTGGCGGCGACAGGAACGGTGATCGCGCCGCCCGAGGTGCTGGCGCCCGGTACCGGACGACCCTGGCTGCGGGAGATGCAGGACCGGGTCACAAGTCTGGTGCGGGAGCGCCTGGGAAGCGAGACGGGGGGAATCGGCGCCGCGCTTGCCGCAGGCGATGTTGGCGCGATCGCCGAGGAGGATGCGCAGGCCATGCGCGATTCCGGGCTGGCCCACTTGCTCTCGATCAGCGGGCTGCACGTCAGCGCCGTGATTGGCGCGGTCTATGTGCTGGCGCTTCGCCTGCTGGCGCTCTGGCCATGGCTGACGCTGCGGGTGCGCCTGCCGCTGGTCGCTGCGGGCGCCGGCGCGCTGGCGGGGATCGGTTATACCCTGCTGAGCGGCGCGCAAGTTCCCACCGTGCGGTCGTGCATCGGAGCGCTGCTGGTGCTGGCGGCCTTGGCACTGGGGCGTGAAGCGCTTTCGTTGCGCATGCTTGCGATCGCCGCGTTCCTGGTTCTGCTGCTGTGGCCGGAGGCTCTGGCGGGGCCGAGCTTCCAGATGAGCTTTGCCGCGGTGCTGGCGATTGTTGCCTTGGCAGGAGCCGAGCCCATCCGCCGCTTCCTGGGGCCGCGGGAGGAAGGCCTGCCGATGCGAGCCTTGCGGCAGCTGGGCATGATCCTGCTGACCGGCATCGTGATCGAACTGGCGCTGATGCCGATCGGGCTCCATCATTTTCACCGGGCGGGGGTCTATGGGGCGCTGGCAAACATCATCGCAATCCCGCTGACCACGCTGGTGGTCATGCCCGCGGTACTGGCCGGCCTGCTGCTCGATGTGATCGGAGCAGGATTGCCCGCCTGGTGGGTGGCGGATCGTTCGATCGCCTTGCTGCTGGCACTGGCGCACTGGTTTGCTGCGCAGCCCGGCGCCGTGACGGCGATGCCTGCGATGGGCGGCGGCGCGTTCGCCCTGTTCGTGGCGGGCGGGCTGTGGCTGGGCTTGTGGCGGGGGCGAACCCGTTGGTGGGGGCTGGCCCCCGCGCTGGCGGGCGCGGCTTCGCTGGCCTTGTTGCAGCCGCCGGATGTGCTTGTTTCCGGTGACGGCCGCCACGTGGGGCTGACCGACGGAGGCGGTGCGCCGCTCATGCTGCTGCGGCAAACGCGCTCCGACTTCGCCCTCGACAACCTGACGGAGATCGCTGGCGGTCCTGGCGAGACGATGGCGCTGGACCGGGCGCCAGGCACGCGCTGCAATCCGGACGTCTGCGTGGCGGTGCTGCGGCGGGGCGAGCGCGACTGGCTTGTGCTGTTGACGCGCACGCGCGACGCGGTGCCCGAGCGGGCGCTGGCGGCCGCCTGCGAACGCGTCGACCTGGTGATTTCCGACCGCTGGCTGCCGCGAAGCTGCCGCCCCCGCTGGCTGAAGCTGGACCGGCGCATGCTGCAGCATACCGGCGGGGTCACCGTTGAGCTGGAAGGGAGGCAGGTCCGTACCGTGGCGGAGGGGCAGGGACGGCACGGCTGGTGGCGCTGGGCGGCGGACAGCGCATCGGCATCTCGATGAATCGGGGGCCGGACTTGGCGTTGCATCCGGCCTTGCCTACGGAAGCCCGATATTCGTGTCCGCCGCGCTTCGGACGGCGGTGCGACAGCTTTCGACGGGGAAGAAGAGATGACCGAGACAAGCACCCAGCCGGTTCTGGTGACCGGGGGCAGCGGCTTCGTGGGAAGCCATATCGTCCGGCAACTGGTGGAACAGGGGCGCACGGTGCGCGTGCTCCTGCGCAAGACGAGCAAGCAGGACGCAGTCGCGGGCCTGAACGTCGAGATCGTCTACGGCGATGTCCTCGACCCGGAATCGTTGCGTGCCGCGATGCGCGGCTGCCGCACCGTGTTCCACAGCGTGGTCGACCCGCGCTTCTGGTTGACCGATCCGACCCCGATCTATCGCAACAACGTCGATGGCGTGGTCAACGCCATGGACGCAGCGCTGGAGTGCGGGATCGAGCGCTTCGTCTTCACCAGCACCATGGGAACCTTGGGCATCAATCCCGACGGCCCGGTGACGGAGGAGACGCCGTTCAACTGGTTCGACCGCGCCCCCCCCTATATCCGCGCGCGCCTGGAGGCGGAGAACCGCGTCCTGGACTATTGCCGCACCAAGGGCTTGCCGGGCGTCGCCCTGTGCATCGCCAACACTTATGGGCCGGATGATTACGGCCCGACGCCGCACAACCATGCGCTTTGGGAGATCGCCAGCGGCAAGATGCCGTTGAGCTTTGACGTTGGCCAGCCCACCGTCGACATCCGCGATGCGGCCAAGGCGGCGCTGCTTGCCGAGGAACGCGGCCGTCCGGGCGAGCGCTACATCATCGCCAACGAATATGTTCGCAATCGGGACTTCTTCACGATGGCCACCGCCATGCGTGGCAACAAGCCCCCGAAGTTCATGCCCTATCGGCTCGCTTACGGCCTCGCCTGGACCATCCAGGGGGTCATGAAGCTGACCGGGCGCAAGGACTATCTCATCAGCACCGATGCGGTGTTCCTGTCCGACGTGTTCCGCGAACTGGACAACAGCAAGGCGCGGCGGGAGCTCGGCTGGAACCCGCGTCCCTTGCGCGAAACGGTTAAGGACGCGCTCGACTGGTTCGCCCAGCACGAGGGCGCGCACTGATAATCCCTGTGGGGTGCGGAGCCGCCATTGGTTCCGCTCTCCCCGCGGGAACCGCGGCTACGAGATATCGCGGCAAGAAGGTCCCTGTCTGCCTAGCTACAGGGGGCCAGAGCCAAGGCGGCGAGCCGCAGGAGGCCCCTGGGCGGCAACGTAAGAAACCGAGCGGCGCGCTTGCCCGGTGAAGCGCGCTAACCGGGCTTGCTCCTGCGGGCTTCAGGGCTGCTCCTGCACAGGACCTGCAGCCGCTGGAAACGTCTCTGTCAGGACAGCGCCTGTGCCAGAATCGAGCCCGTCAGGATTGAACGCCAGGTCCCGGGGGCAACTTGTCTGGCATGTTCCAAACACTGAGACCAAGTCAGTTGAGACCGCCCTCTCGGGATCACTTCACGTCAGCGTGATCCCGCCCCCGGCGCATTACGGCACGCGCATGCCTCAGTGGTAACGGCGCAGCAGGCCGGTCAGCTTGCCCTGAACCTCGACTTCGCCGGGCCGGTAGATCTGCGGCTCGTACGCGCCGTTTGCGGGATCGAGCCGGATCATGCCCTTTTCGCGGCGCAGGTACTTGAGCGTCGCCTCCTCGCCCCGAACGAGGGCGACCACGATCTCACCGTCTCGGGCGGTATCGGTGCGTTTCACCAGGGCCACGTCGCCATCGAGAATACCGGCCTCGATCATCGAATCGCCCGACACTTCCAGGGCATA
>Ga0233380_1001084_pt1 | contig 12765 bp, 12 predicted proteins | sample ElkDunMinimDraft_9_FD_191541 | JGI IMG/M metagenome (GOLD analysis project Ga0233380, IMG submission 191541) | Fecal eukaryotic communites from dung pellets of Tule Elk in California, USA - Elk Dung F36 | ecosystem: Host-associated > Mammals > Digestive system > Large intestine > Fecal | place... | reverse complement strand
ACCGAGATTGTGCGCCCGTCCATCAGGTCGACAATCAGGTCGTCATCCGTGCAGCGCACGTCGGCAACGCGGGTGTCACTTACTCGTGCCGAAATATTCATTCCATGCCTCCAGAAGCGTGTCCCGGTTCGCCTCGACCTGTTCCAATATGCCATTGATCTCGTGGCCGCGAAAGCCGTGGTTGACGGCAAGGCCGATTGGATCAAGCCATGCTTTCAACGAGGTTGATCCTCGGTCAACATGCACATGCGGCGGCTCATTGGGCTCATGACTGAAAAAATAGAAGCGATAAGGTCCAATACGTAGAACAGTTGGCATGAATCACAGTCCCCTTTGATTCAGCGGAATGGGACCACGCACCGCCATCGTCATAGTGCATGTTGCACCGATCCGAACCTATGCGTCGGCCCTTAATGATCCGAAACGCATTTTTAATGAACAAACCGATCGTAAAAACAGCGCCCAAGCTATGCAAGGGCGCTGCTCTTAGATGCAACTAATATGGACTAAATTACCGTGTCAGCGGCTGAGGTTCCTTAATCGTGTTCGCGGTCGCCTGCGCCCATGTACAGTTCGCGGCCGGTTTCTTCGTATACCCTGCTCATTTCCGCCATGCCCTTTTCGGCCTCGTCTGCGGCGACGAAGCTGTCGGAGGACTGGTTCTGCAGGCGAGCGAACTCACGCACTTCCTGCGTGATCTTCATGCTGCAGAACTTTGGCCCGCACATGGAGCAGAAGTGCGCGGACTTGGCGCCTTCGGCCGGCAGGGTCTGGTCGTGGTACTGTTCGGCCGTGTCGGGATCGAGCGACAGGTTAAACTGGTCGCGCCAGCGGAATTCAAAGCGGGCGCGGCTCAGCGCGTCGTCGCGGACCTTGGCGGCGGGATGGCCCTTGGCAAGGTCAGCGGCGTGGGCGGCGAGCTTGTAGGTCACCACGCCCACCTTCACGTCGTCGCGGTCGGGCAGGCCAAGGTGCTCCTTGGGCGTGACGTAGCAGAGCATCGCCGTGCCGTACCAGCCGATCATGGCGGCGCCGATGCCGCTGGTGATGTGGTCGTAACCCGGCGCGATATCGGTGACGAGCGGCCCCAGGGTGTAGAACGGGGCTTCGCCGCAGACCTGCAGCTGCTTTTCCATGTTCTCTTTGACCTTGTGCATCGGCACATGGCCCGGACCTTCGATCATCACCTGCACGTCCTGTTCCCAGGCGCGCTTGGTCAGTTCGCCCAGCGTATAGAGTTCGGCGAACTGCGCTTCGTCATTGGCGTCGGCGATGGAGCCGGGGCGCAGGCCGTCACCCAGCGAATAGGCAACGTCATAGGCCTTCATGATCTCGGTGATTTCGTCGAAGCGTTCGTAGAGGAACGACTCCTTGTGGTGGGCAAGGCACCACTTGGCCATGATCGATCCGCCGCGGCTGACGATGCCGGTGACGCGCTTGGCGGTCAGCGGGATGTAGGGCAGGCGCACGCCGGCGTGGATCGTGAAGTAATCGACGCCCTGCTCGGCCTGTTCGATCAGCGTGTCGCGGAATATCTCCCAGGTCAGGTCCTCGGCCACGCCGCCGACCTTTTCCAGCGCCTGATAGATCGGAACTGTGCCGATGGGCACAGGGCTGTTGCGGATGATCCATTCGCGCGTGTCGTGGATGTTCCGGCCTGTCGACAGGTCCATGACAGTGTCGGCGCCCCAGCGGATCGACCAGACCATCTTGTCGACTTCGCTCGCCACGTCAGACGCGACGGCGGAGTTGCCGATGTTGGCGTTGATCTTCACCAGGAAGTTACGGCCAATCGCCATCGGTTCGGATTCAGGGTGGTTGATGTTGTTGGGGATGATCGCGCGGCCACGGGCGATTTCATCGCGCACGAATTCGGGCGTGACGTAATCGGGGATGGCGGCGCCCCAGTCCTGACCGTCGCGGACATATTCCTTCAGCATCTCGCGGCCGAGGTTTTCGCGCACCGCGACATATTCCATCTCGGGCGTAATGATGCCGCGGCGGGCATAGTGCATCTGGCTGACGTTCTGGCCTGGCTTTGCGCGCAGCGGGCGCGTGACGACGTTGGGGAAGGGGGCAACGCCGCCGCTGCGATCCGGTCCCTTAAGACCATTGTCTTCAGGCTTGATGGCGCGGCCATCGTATTCCTCGACATCGCCGCGGGCGAGGATCCAGTCGCGGCGTTTGGCGGCAAGGCCGGTCTGGATGTCGATAGTTACATTGGGATCGGTGTAAGGGCCAGAGGCGTCGTAGACGCGCACCGGCGCTTCGCCGCTGCCCGGCTCAAGATGAATTTCGCGCATGGCGACGCCCAGATCGGGGTGATTGGGGGTGCCGACATGGATTTTCTTGGACCCGCGGATCGGCCCGGTGGTTACGCCGATTTCGAGGCGGGAATTGATGTCTGCCATATGCGCTCTCCTCTGCGGACAGGGGACGGCGCACGCGTTCGCTCGCGGCAACCCTCCCTCCGCCCGTGCTAACGGGTTCAGGTTCAACGGGTCGCAGGGTGCTTATTCCTGCCTCTCAGCCCAAGCGGGCTCCCCGGGGATGGCTGGACAATAGGCTGGCCCGATGTGTTAGTCCAGCCGTGCCATGACCATGCTCTATCGCCTTGACGCCCCAGCCCATGCAATCGCGCGCCATTTCGCCGCCAGCGCGGGGGACGATCCGTGGCGGGGAGGCCCCGTGGCGGTGGGTGGATTCGCACCGGTGATCACCACGGGGCGCGAATTTATCGCCGGGCCGCGCCCATCTGGCGAACCGACGCGGCGGATGATTCCGCGCTTCTGGGGCGTGACGCCGCCGCCCTCTGCTGGGGACGCGCGCCAAGGCATCGCGGCAGTGCGAAACCTAGAAAGCCCGTTCTGGATCGGCAATCTGCGTAACAGCGAATTTCGCTGTATCGTGCCCGCCACGCAATTCATGGAATGGGGCAAGGGGCGTGATGCCGAGGGCAAACGCCGGCAATGCTGGATTGGCGTTGCCGATCAACCGATCTTTGCCTTCGCTGCGGTGTGGAAAGATACCGAAGTGCCCAGTTTTGCCCTGCTAACGTGCGAGGCGAATGCGCTGTTTCGGAGGCTTGGACGCGATACGATGCCGGTGATCCTGCCGCCCGATGACCGCGCGTACCGGGTTTGGCTGAACGGCGGCTGGGACCGCGCCAGCGATCTGGTGGTTCCATACTCATCGTCGCTTATGACGGTTCGAGAATGAGCGGCGAACCCGATCTTGCGGCGCTACTGGACGAAATCCGGGCCTGCCGCGTATGCGCCAACGCGCTTCCGCATGGCCCGCGCCCGATCGTACAGGGCGGCCGGGGTGCGCGCATCCTTATCATCGGGCAGGCTCCGGGCAGCAAGGTGCATGCCAGCGGCTTTGCGTGGGATGACGACAGCGGCGACCGCCTGCGCGAGTGGACGGGGCTGGACCGAGAGATATTCTACGACCCTGAACGCGTGGCGCAGATGCCATCGGGCTTTTGCTATCCCGGCAAGGGTGTGGGCGGCGACCTGCCCCCGCGCCGTGAATGCGCGCCGCTGTGGCATGATCGGTTGCGGGCGCAATTGCCGAATATCCGGCTTACCCTGCTTGTCGGCCAATATGCACAGGCCCTCTACCTGCCGCGTGCCCTTCGCCCCTCAATGACCGAAGCGGTACGCAACCACGCTGAGATGCCTGCGGGCGTGTTCCCGCTGCCGCATCCCGCATGGCGCAGTCGCATGTGGATGGCGCGTAACCCATGGTTCATGACAGAGGTTCTGCCGGTCTTGCGCAAACGCATAGCGGATGCGCTGGATCAAAAGCTGTAGCCGACGCCGCCAACAGCCATCCATTGATTGGGAGTGCCGCGAACCGATGTGATGGGCGTTTTTGCCGCGCTACCCTTAAGCCGGCCATATTGCGCACCAACGCCGATGGCAAAACCGCCGTCGCGAAAATCACCCGAGAGATCGCGCGCGGTGTAAGCGCCGATGCCCAGTTCCCTCAGCCCGCCTTTCGCTTTGTAAACAGGCAGGCCGCTGGCCGCGCTGCCTTCCGGCGTGATCGAATAATTGTAATCGGCATAATCGTTGTCGGCAAAGCTGGCGCCGATCTGAATTCCTAGAACTTGCGCGCGGCTAAGCGGCGTTGTGTAGCTGATGGCAGTGCCATAGTTGGCCCCGCCATGCCGCCCCGAAAGATCCCAACGGACGGACCCGCCGATTGAGAGCGAGTCATAGGGATGGAAGATTCGGCGATAGCTTACGCCAAAGCTCAAGCCGCCCTCGAACCCGCTTTCCAATTCGCCCAGCTTCGCCACGACCGGATCGTCGGGAGTGCTGGACCGGTTGCCGCCGTAGCGCAGATTCGGGCCGATGCGGAATCGCAGATGGGTGCCCGGCTTGTCCCGGTAAAGATCGGTGGTTATGCTGGGGCCGCGAATACGAAAGCCAAAGCCTTCGATCCGGCCGACGGCACCAGCAACCGGCTTCAACTTTGTTTTTTCGGACCCGTCATACTCGCTGAAGCCACCCAGACCGATACCGATTATAACTTGGTTGCCGTCAAAGACATCGGTCTGCGGGTCTACGAAAGGTGCCGGCTCTGTACTCTGAGCATCAGCCCCGTCCGATGTAATCGCCGGGTCCGCATTTACCGTGGGTGCTTCCTGTGCTGCGACCGGGACGGCCCCGATCAGCGCCAGCGCATATAAGCCTTGCTGCATAAAGTTCCTTATAGCCGGTGTCAGCGTCCAAGTACTAAAGAACCAAGGCAATTCCGGAACGTTCCCGGAGTGAGTCGAATTGCGAATGCATACGCTGATTGGCGGCAATCATATGGTTTTGCGGGTGAAAACGCCATCGGTTTGAACCGGGTGTGGATTTACGTCGTCTGCTTGCGCCGCTGGCTTGTTTGTCCGGGGATACCGGCACTGACAGGTGTCATGCGCCGTTGCCGATAGCCAAACAACGCCGTAAGCCTGCTGTATGCAATCGCGCCCGATAGATATCGCCATCCTTGGCGGCGGGCTGTCGGGTAGCCTGCTGGCGCTCGCATTCGCACGTTTGCGTCCAGAGCAGCGGGTAGTAGTGATCGAGGCAAGCGAACGGTTGGGCGGCAATCATGTCTGGTCGTATTTCCAGCATGACATTCCCGACCAGCACGCGTGGCTGGTGGCTCCGCTCGTCGTCAGACAATGGCATGGTTACGACGTGCATTTTCCGGGACATTCCCGGCGGCTGTCCTCCCCTTACAACAGCGTCACGGGCGAACAGCTGGACGCGGTGGTTCGCGAACGGCTGCGGCCCGAGGACATCATGACGGGCACCACCGTTACCGATGCAGGGCCGTCTCACGTTGTTGTGGGCGGCGGCACTCGGCTGGAAGCGCGCGCGGTGATCGATGCGCGCGGCGTGCGGGGCCTGCCGCATATGTCGGGTGGCTGGCAGAAATTTCTGGGCCAGATGCTTCGACTGGATGCGCCGCACGGATTGGATAGGCCAGTGGTGATGGATGCGCGGGTAGTGCAGGAGGACGGCTATCGCTTTGTCTATTGCCTGCCCTTTTCGGATACGGAAGTATTTGTCGAAGATACCTATTATTCGGATTCTGCCGATCTTGACCTGCCCTTGCTGCGCACTCGTATTGCAGATTACGCTGCCGCGCAGGGGTGGAGCGTGGCCGACGTGACACGTGAAGAAACGGGTGTGCTGCCGGTGATTGCACGCGGAGATTTCGATGCCTTCTGGCAGGCCGGCGATGCCCGCGTCGCACGGGCGGGCACGCGCGCTGCGCTAACCCATCCACTTACTGGCTATTCGCTGCCAGATGCTGTTCAGCTTGCCATTCATATCGCGCAATTGCCGCCCACCACCGGAGAGGCTCTCGCCGGAGTAACGCACAACCATGCGCGTTCGCTCTGGAAGCAGAGAGCATTCTACCGGATGTTGACGGCAATGTTGTTTTCCGCTGCCCACCCACAGGAGCGCTATCGCGTGCTGGAACGTTTTTACACTCTTCCCGAGGGGCTGATCGAACGCTTCTATGCGGCTAGATCAACCGGGTTTGATCGGTTACGCGTGCTTGCTGGAAAACCGCCTGTGCCGCTGGGTGCGGCCATAGCCAGCCTTGCCGGAGGCGGGCGCCCGCTTTCGCCGCTGGAGTTGCCAGCATGAGCCGCGCCTGCGTTATCGGCGCTGGATTGGGCGGGCTTGCCCTTGCCATCCGGCTGCAATCGTCTGGCGTCGAGACAGTGATTGTGGAAGCGCGCGACAAGCCGGGTGGCCGTGCGTATTACTGGGAACGCGACGGTTTTACCTTTGATGCCGGGCCCACGGTCATCACGGATCCGCCCTGCCTTCGCGAACTGTGGCAGTTGTCGGGCCACGACATGGCAGCCGATGTGAAGCTGATGGAGGTCAAGCCGTTCTACCGGCTCAATTGGCCTGACGGGACGATCTTCGACTATTCGAACGATGAAGTGGCGCTGCGTATGGAAATCGCCCGCGTCGCACCGGGCGATGTGGCCGGTTATGAAGATTTCCTGCGCTATTCGGCAGGCGTCTTGGAGGAAGGCTATACCAAGCTGGGCCATGTGCCTTTTCTGGATTTTGCCAGCATGATAAAGGCGGCTCCGGCGATGGTGCGGTATCAGGCTTGGCGATCCGTCTATTCCATGGTTTCCAGCTATGTGAAAAGTCCAAAGCTGCGCGAGGCGCTGTCGTTCCACTCGCTGCTGGTCGGGGGCAATCCGATGACCACCAGCGCGCTGTACGCCCTGATTCACAAGTTGGAAAAAGATGGCGGCGTGTGGTGGGCCAAGGGTGGTACAAACCGCCTCGTCACCGGGATGGTCCGGCATTTCAAGCGGCTGGGCGGCACGTTGCGTCTTCATGATCCGGTGGTGCAGGTTCACACGCTGGGCGACCGGGTTAGTGAGGTGGAAACCGCAAGCGGTTGGCGTGAACGCTTCGATGCAATTGCCAGCAATGCCGATATCATGCACTCGTACCGCGATCTTCTGTCGGGTTCCCTGCGCGGCCCGGAAATGGCGCGCAAGCTATCGAAAAAGCGGTTCTCGCCCAGCCTTTTCATCGTCCATTTCGGGCTTGAAGGAACATGGCCCGGAATTCCGCATCATACCATCCTGTTCGGCCCCCGATACAAGGGCCTCCTGGACGATATCTTTGACCATGGCGTGTTGCCGCAGGATTTTTCCATCTATCTGCACCATCCCAGCGTCACCGATCCATCGGTTGCCCCGCCCGGCAAGAGTACCTTCTATGCGCTGATCCCTGTGGCGCATCAGGGCAAGCTCCCCATCGATTGGGAACATGTCGGCCCGTTGCTGGAAAAGCGTGTGCTGGATGAAGTTGGCAGGCGGCTGATCCCGGATATCCATGATAGGATCGTTACCAAGTTTCACTATGCCCCGCGCGACTTCGCGCTGGACCTTAACGCCTATGTCGGCAGCGCCTTCAGTCTTGAGCCGCTTCTGACGCAAAGCGCCTATTTCCGTGGGCACAACCGCGATGACGGGTTGAAGAACTTCTACCTTGTCGGCGCGGGAACCCACCCCGGCGCGGGTATCCCCGGAGTGGTAGGCAGCGCGAAGGCCACCGCAAAGCTGATGCTTGAGGACCTGCGCGCATGAAGCGTCTTGCGGTCTATTGCGGATCGGCCGCACCGGCTGATCCGCGTTATATGGATCTGGCGCGAAACGTGGGAGAGGCGCTGGCGGTGCGGGGCATCGGCATTGTCTATGGCGGCGGAAGGCTGGGTTTGATGGGGGCTGTCGCCGGCGCGGCGCTGGCAGCGGGCGGTGAAGTAACGGGCATCATCCCCGAGGCGCTGGTCTCGGCGGAAATCGCCAACTTCGACTGTACTGAGCTGAAAATTGTATCCGGCATGCATGAGCGCAAGCTGACCTTTACCGAGCTGTCTGACGGGTTCCTCACTCTGCCGGGCGGTGTGGGCACCATGGATGAATTGTGGGAGGCGGTAAGCTGGGCACAGCTGGGCCATCATGCCAAGCCGGTCGGTATTCTAAACGCATTCGGCTTTTTCGATCACCTGCTCGCCTTCAATCGTCAGATGGCCGACGTCGGCTTCGTTCGGCCTGCGCATCAGGGCATCATCATTGCCGAACATGAACTGGACCTTCTGCTGACGCGCATGACTGCACATGAACCTGTTACGCCAATCGTTGGGATGCGGGCGGAGGATCTGTGACGGAAACGCCGGTGCATGGTAGTATCGATCGGGCCGCTCTTGTGGCGTCGGCCCATGCGTCCATTCGGCGGGGCTCGCGCAGCTTTGCGTTGGCCTCGCGCTTGTTCGACCGGACCACGCGGGAGCGGGTGTGGCTGCTTTACGCCTGGTGCCGCGCCTGCGACGATCTGGCGGATGCGCAGGATCATGGCGGCGCAATGGGTGATCAGTCACAGGCCCGGGCGCGGCTGGCCACCATTCGCGACCGGACGGCATTGGCGTTTGCCGGGCAGCAGACCGGCGACCCTGCGTTTGATGGTTTTGCCGTGGTGGCCCGGGAATGCGGACTTACGGTCAACATGGCAGAGGACGTGATCGCCGGATTTGCGCTGGATGCGGCAGACTGGCGACCTCGCAGCGAGGCCGACATGCTGCAATATTGCTACCATGTCGCTGGGGCTGTTGGGGTGATGATGGCGGCGGTCATGGGTGTCGCCCCGGATGATGATGACACGCTGGACCGCGCCTGTGATCTGGGTCTTGCCTTTCAGTTGGCGAACATCGCCCGCGACATTGATGAAGATGATGCCGCAGGGCGCTGCTATCTGCCGATGGAATGGCTGGTAGAGGCTGATATTCCGCCGGGTGAGCAGATGAAGCCGCATTACCGCCGGGCCCTGCTGTGCCTTGTGCAGCGGCTTTGCACGATGGAGCGCACATATGAAGCTTCGGCGCGGGTTGGGGCTGGGCGGTTAAATTTCCGACAGCGCTGGGCCGTTTTCGCGGCAGCAGGCATCTATGGCGCAATCGCGCGTGAGGTTGATCGCGCCGGCGAACACGCGTGGGACCACCGCATCGTCACGTCGCGTCTCGCCAAGCTGGGGCATGTGCTGCACTCGCTGTGGGAGGCCATGACGCCGCCGCCCAAGGCGGGCGTGCATCCCCGATGGTCCCGGCGCGAACTGGCGAAACGGGCCCGCAAGAACGCTGCGCGTTACGAGGCGCAGAAGGTTTACCAGCTGTAGAGACTGCATCAGCGCGACAGGATTACAGCGCGATCGGTGCCGATCCAAACCTTGGCCGCTACTTCACAGGAGTTGCCGCGGGTGGTGGGTTGAGGCGGCGGAAAAGCCGTCCGTGCTCACTGAACAGTACCAGCACCAGTGCGATCACGCCGGCCGCCAGGAGCGACCACGCCAGTGGCGCTGCCGTACCATCATAGGCCTGGCCAATGGCTGCTCCGGCAAGTGCCGCGATCATCGTCCGCAGGAAGGCCTGCACCGATGCAGCAGCGCCTGCTGTGCGGCCGAAGGGCTGCAGGGCGATGGCACTGAAATTCGCGCTCATGAACCCGATCAAGCCCATGCTGATGGCCATCAATGGAGCGAACTGCCAGAGCGTCTGATTCGGGTTATGCGCCCACCAGACCTGCGCAATGGCGACGACGATGAACACGAACAATCCCGTGTGCGATACACGTCGGGTGCCGAACCTCTCGACGATGCGCGAATTGATCAGATTGGCAGCTGCCATCGCCAGTGCCAGAGCGCCGAAGATATAGGGGAAGCTTTCGCCCGCTCCGAAATGTTCGGCGATCAACTGCTGCGAGCTGTTGATGTAGCCCCAGATACCGGCCATCATCACGGCGCTGGCCAGCACATAGCCGATGGCTTCACGCGTGGTAAGGACGGCGCTCATATTGACGGCGATCACCTTTGGCCGGATCGGCTGGCGGTTCTCGGGGCGCAGGGTTTCCGGCAGCCGGAACCAGGCCCAGGTGGCGACCACCATGCCCAGAAGGGCCATCAAGCCAAAGATCCAGCGCCAGCCTGCAAACAGCAGCACGGCCTGACCCAGTGTGGGCGCCAGCATCGGCACAGTCATGAAGATTACGGCGATCAACGATTGCAGGCGCGCCATGCGATCGCCTTCGAAGCGGTCGCGGATGATGGCGGCTGGTACTACCGCAAGGCCGCTGCACCCAACGGCCTGAATGCCGCGCAACGCGACCAGTGTGTTGAATTCGGTAACAACGGCGCAGGCGGCCATGGGTAATATATAAAATGCCATGCAGCCGAAAATCACGGGCCGTCGACCGTACCGGTCAGCCAGCGCGCCGGGCAACAGGGCCCCAAGGCCGATGCCGATCAGAAAGACCCCTACGATAAGCTGCCGCCGATTGGGATCGCTGACGCCCAGATCGTTGGAGATCACGCCCAGGGCCGGCAACATGGCGTCAATAGCCAGCGCCTGCAGGGCTTGCATCATTGCCAGAAGGAATATGAACTCACGCTCACCCATTGGAAAGCGGGATTCAGCGGGAGAGGAAGCCATTGTCGTTCCATGACGGATATGGGGTGCATTGGCTAGGGGCAGTCTCCACTTGCGGGCGGGAAACGGCTAAGGGGGTCATCATGTCCGTGCAGGCACCCGATCCTGATGATATTGTCCTAGAGGCTTCGGGCCTTCGCAAGATCATCCATGTCGACATGGATGCCTTTTTCGCCAGCGTGGAACAGCGAGACGATCCGGCGCTGCGGGGCCTGCCGGTGGCGGTCGGCGGAACGTCGGATCGCGGGGTCGTCGCGGCGGCCAGCTATGAGGCCCGCACCTTTGGGGTGCGTTCGGCCATGGCCTCGGTCAAGGCGAAGCGGTTGTGTCCGCAACTGATCTTTGTGCGCCCGCGCTTTGAAGCGTACCGCGAAGTGTCGCGCCAGATCCGCGCAATCTTTCACGAATATGCCGCCCACGTGGAACCGCTGTCGCTGGACGAAGCCTATCTCGATGTCACCGAGGATCTGAAGGGAATTGGTTCCGCCACGCGCATTGCAGAGATCATCCGTGCGCGTATTCGTGCGGAAACAGGGCTTACCGCCAGTGCCGGGGTTTCGTACAACAAGTTTCTGGCAAAGATTGCCAGCGACCAGAACAAGCCCGATGGCCTTTGTCTGATCCGGCCGGGTGAAGGCGCCCAGTTCGTGGCGGCGCTGCCGGTTCGCCGGTTCCACGGCGTTGGTCCGCGCGGCGCAGAGCGGATGGCGCGATTGGGCATCCATACGGGCGATGACCTTCGAACCAAGGATATCGGCTTTCTGCGATCGCATTTCGGATCGCAGGCCGACTACCTCTTTCGCGCTGCGCGGGGGATTGACCTGCGCCGGGTCGACGGCAACCGTCCTCGCAAGTCGCTGGGCGGAGAGCGTACCTTTGATCGTGACATTTCCTCGGGCCCAGCGCTGCGTGAAGCGCTCGACAACATCATCGATATCGTCTGGCGCGGGATCGAGAAGCACACGGCGCGCGGCCGCACCGTGACGCTGAAGCTCAAGCTGGTCGATTTTACGGCCATGACGCGGGCAAAGTCCGTGCCGCACGCCGTTTTGAGCAAGCAGGAATTCGCGCTGCTGGGCCATGCGCTGCTCGACGAAGTGCTGCCGCTCCCTCAGCCAGTACGGCTAATGGGTCTTACGCTGTCGGCGCTGGAGGGTGCGCAGGACCAGCAGGCCCATCCCGGTGACGCGCAGCTATCGCTGCTTTGATCCAGGCTGGCATCGGCCCTCGCAAAGCGCCGGGGAAGTCGTCGGGTAGGGGGTTTGAGGGAAAAAGGCCGATATCGATCACTTCGCGGCCATCGGGCGCGGGTGTTCCGCCGATGGTCCCGGCAACGATGTGCACGACATTGCGCGCGCCGTGCAGGTCTTCTGTGACCACATCGACAAGGATGGGGGCGTGCAGCGGGCAGCCCAGTTCTTCAGAAAATTCGCGCCCTGCGGCAATCAGCGGGTCTTCCTCTCGGTGCATCCCACCGCCCGGTGGCATCCAATCGCGGCTGCCATAGCTGTGGCGGATCAGGAGCAGGCGTCCTTCGTTATCAAATGCCAGCACGCGGCAGCCCACCACTTCTGGCCGGGCCAACCTCCACCATTGTTTGCGCAGCGTATGCACCGTTCGCAAGCCTAGCCGATGGATGGGACGTGGGATCAGGTGAAGCATGTGACGTCCTGTTGTGCAGCGCGCAGTAGCCGGGCGACTGGGAGATCGTTCGCGCCCGCGACGGCGGCGTTGAAAATCGTTCGCTTATCGGGGCCCCGAATGACGAAAAGCACATCGTCGCTATCGAGCAGGGCTGGAATAGTCAGACTCAGGCGCTCGAATGGGGCTTCGGGCGGCAGCGGATCGGGCGTAAGGCGCCGAACAGCCAGCGCATCGTCTGCCTGCGGGTCGGTATTGGGAAACAGCGAGGCAATGTGTCCGTCGCTGCCCATGCCCAGCCATGCCAGCGCAAAATGCGGTGGCATGGCGTTTTCCGCCAGGGGCGCAATTTGCGCTCCCGCCGGTTCCAGCAGGGCGCGAATGCGGCCGACATTGCTGGCCTCATGGCTTTCGGGGACGATACGATCATCGCCCGGCCAAACGGTGATGCGTTGCCATTCAATCGGCGCTTCTACCAGCTCAGCCAGAATGGGGAACGGAGTTGATCCGCCGGGCACCGTTATTGCGACAGGGTCCGGCGTGCGGGCAAGTGCCTTTGCTAATCGGTCTTTGATCCAGCGGGCAATATCTGCATCG